>Ga0315315_10000289_pt1 | contig 40225 bp, 27 predicted proteins | sample M140m3416metaG_FD_203699 | JGI IMG/M metagenome (GOLD analysis project Ga0315315, IMG submission 203699) | Ammonia-oxidizing marine archaeal communities from Monterey Bay, California, United States - M1 40m 3416 | ecosystem: Environmental > Aquatic > Marine > Intertidal zone | place: USA...
CCGCCGGAAGCGATGGAAATCGATCTGGTGCGATTGTGTGCCGCCGCGGGTGCCCGACTGATTACGGATCGCGTGACAGGTCTTGATCGAGGCAGGAAACAGTTGCTGTTCACAGAACGTCCACCAGTGAAGTATGACGTGTTATCGGTAGGCATTGGTTCGGTGCCGCTGATGCCGGATAAGGGAGCTGATGCACCTTCGCTGGTCACGATTAAACCGATGCGATCTTTCATCGATCGACTGACGAAAGTGGTCCGTCAATGCAAAAAAGGCACGGAACCGTTACAGGTTACGGTGGTGGGTGGCGGTGCGGCAGGCGTGGAGATGACTCAGTGTCTGCCCGAACGTTTGCGGTTGCTCACGTCGTCTGAGTTTCGAATCACACTGGTCAGCCACAGTGCGGAACTGTTGCCCGAATGTGCCCCGCCAACAGTCCAGCGAGTCCAGCGCTCGATCAAAGAACGGAATCATACCGTTCTGGATAACAGCACCGTTACACAAATCAGTGAAGGCTGTGTGAAACTGCAAAATGGCAGTGTGTTGCCAGCGGACATCGTGATTTGGGCGACAGCTGCGGCGGCTCCTCATCTGCTGTCAGAGTGTGATTTGCCGAAAGATGATCGAGGCTTCCTGTTAACCAACGAGACGCTGCAATCAATTGACGATGGTTCGGTCTTTGCTGTGGGCGATACGGGAACCATTCCCAGCGCAAATATTCCGAAAGCCGGTGTGTATGCCGTGAGACAGGGGCCAATTCTGTGGGACAACATTCAGCGCCAGCTGGCAGGGCGTTCGCTTATTCCATATGAGCCTCAGAAGTCGTTTCTCAAGCTGCTGAACATGGGTGATGGTACCGCGGTCGGTGAATGGCGAGGCTTCAGCTTTAGTGGACGCTGGGTGATGAAACTGAAGCGGCACATCGACCAGCGGTTTATGGATAAGTATCAACGTCTGCCGGATGAAATGGCAATGCCGGATGATATGCCATGCCGAGGTTGTGGTTGCAAGCTGGGAGGGGATGTACTCGAAGCCGCGCTTGAGACCGAAAGCGAAACGACAAGAGATGATGCAACAGTCATCAAAGTTGGTTCTGACGATTTCACACAAAACGATGTGCTGGTGACGACAGACTTCTTTTCTGCTCCATTTAGCGATTCCTGGTTAACCGGACGGGTGGCTGCGATTCATTCAGCCAGCGATCTCTATGCGATGGGGGCAGCACCATTTGCTGCCGAAGCGATCGTCGTTTTGCCGGATGGCGATCAATCGACCCAACAGCAGATCCTGAGTGACTTTCAGGCAGGAGCGTCGTACGAATTTGAACGGATGGGAGCAGCCATCACCGGAGGGCATACGATAACGGGGCCTCGCTGGGAAGTTGGGTTCACAGTTTTTGGTCGGGCGACGGGCAGTAAGCTGTTTCGCAAACAGGGCCTTGCTGCAGGTGACCGCTTGTTTTTGACCAAGCCTCTCGGTAGTGGAGTGCTGATGGCGGCTTTGATGCGAGGTAAATGTCCGCATTCAGACTATCAGGCGATGATTGATACTATGCTCTGTGGTAATCAGGCTTCCGCTCAGATTGCCGTTGACAGTGGAGTGACGTGCGGCACGGACGTCACTGGCTTCGGCCTGCTGGGGCATTTGCAGGAGATGCTGACAGACAAGGTGCGAGCTGTTTTGCAACTGGGTGCTATTCCGTTAATGCCGGGGGCTCACCGGGCAACAGAACAGGGAATTGCAAGTTCGTTGCTGCCAGCGAATCAGTGCTATCTCAAAGGCGTTTACAGCGGTCGAGCCGCGTCTCTCGACCTGCTGCTGGATCCTCAAACTTGCGGCGGGCTCTTGCTGGCCGTGCCTGCTGCAAAAACTCCCGACTTTCTTCGCCGGTTTGCCGAACAGGATCTTTCGCCACCTGCCGAGATTGGCGAAGTTCAGCCGATGGAGCAGGAGGCTTTCCCGATCACTGTTCTGTAGTCGCTACGATTTCTCTGTTGCGCGATTCCACACTTTATTGATCAGCACGACGGCAAGGCCACCAATCGGGGGCCATTGTTTGCACGGATTCACACACTGTAGCTGATTACGATTCGATTCTGGCAGGACAGTGGAGCTGAGAATCCACAGGGATGTCGCGATCGATTATCCGCCGCAGACTGTCTGAAATCGTTCCCACGCGTCATCCCACTCTGTGGACTTATCCGGTGTGTATTCTTCTATTGCTTCAGAGCGCCGCACCACGTCTCTTATGTCTGTTAAGCTTGATAAGTCTCCATTTGCACGAGCCTGAATCAACACGTTGCCCAGGGCTGTTGCTTCGATCGGCCCGGTCATAACGGGGCGTCCGCAGGCGTTGGCGGTGAACTGGTTCAGCAGGCGATTCTGAGTGCCTCCGCCAACAATATGAATGACTGTTACCGGAACCCCGGTCAGCTCTTCCAGCCATCCGAGGACCATCCGGTACTTGAGAGCCAGACTTTCCAGGGCACATCGAATGAATTGTCCTTCAGTTCCCGGAACCGGCTGTTCGGTGCGCCGGCATTCTTCTGCGATGGCTACCGTCATGTCGGCCGGGCTCAGGAACTCCGGTCGATCAGGATCGATGAGAGACTGAAATGCTGGAGCCTCGGTGGCCAGCCGAATCAATTGGCTGTAATCGTAGTCACGGTTTCGCTGTGAGAATGCAAGGCGGCATCGCTGGACCAGCCACAGTCCCATGATGTTTTTGAGTAGTCGCCATGTCCCGTCGACACCTCCTTCGTTCGTGACGTTGCGTTCCAAAGCCTGTGGAGTGAGTATCGCTTCCTTCGTTTCCACACCCATGAGCGACCATGTGCCGCTGCTGATGTAGGCCCAGTCAGGTTTGCCCGTTTGTGATGTTGGGATGGCGGCGACGGCGGCACCCGTATCATGGGTTGCCGGCGCAATAACATTGATTTTCCCTAAACCAGTCGTGTTTGCCACCTCGTTTCGAAGTGTGCCCAGATTGGTACCCGGCGACACGACTTCCGGAAACATCTCTGTGGGGATTTCAAATCGATGCAGCAGATCGACAGCCCAGTCACGCGACTGCGCACTCAGCATTTGACTGGTCGTTGCGTTCGTAAACTCGACGACTCGGCTACTGCTCAAGCACCAGTGAAAGAAGTCGGGCACCATCAGGAATGTCTTCGCCTGAGCAACAAGTTCCGGGTCGTGTTCACACATCGCCAGCAACTGATACAGCGAATTGAATTGCAGGAACTGCAAACCCGTTGATGCAAAGATGTCGGCTCGCGGAACGCGACTGAATGCTTTCTGCATCATCCCGTCGGTGCGGGAGTCACGGTAGTTCCACGGTTGCCCCAGCAGTTCGTCGTTACGATTCATTAATATGAAATCGACGCCCCAGGTATCGACCCCAACGGAAACGGCAGAACCATTCAACTGAGATTGGGCTTCCTGCAGGCCTTTCTGAATCTCCGACCAGAGTCCTGGCAGGTTCCATCGCAGGGTTCCGCCAAGATTGACAGGAGTGTTAGGGAAGCGATGGAATTGCTCGAGCGACACGGTTGAACCGTCAAATCGTCCCGCCATGACGCGTCCGCTTTCGGCCCCCAAATCAACTGCTAAATAGGTTTTGTCTGCCATAATCTGCCTCACCGGTAACGATCGTTTGTGAGGACAATTCTAACGCCCATGCGAGGCATCGCCACGCAATCCGTAATTGGTGTCCGTTTGTTTACAGAACTGAACGCACACAAGGGTACTGTTGAGTGGTTCGCTTGGCCGTCCGTAAGACTTTGACACGACGCAGACGATATTTGATTAAGGATCGCACAATCGAAATTCGGTTGACCGTTCTCCGAAAAGGCAACTAGTGGTCGTCCGTTTCTGGTGCAAAAGGCTCATCGCATGTGCCAGGCCGGGATCGGCGAATTGTTTCCAGCGACGGTTCTGTTCCACAGTGGAAGGTCGCCTTGAGTCTTTGCAGGAACGATCGCTTGCCGCAGTTCGTGTGCCCGTGCGATGACCGTTGAAGCTCAGGAAAGTGTGTGCTGCCGGCGGTAAGCGCAGCGACAGCAGTTCTTGTTTTCGCGCCCAATTAACGGACATTGGCTTGTATGAAGTCCCTGACGAGATCGTTGACCTGCCTGCTGACAGGACCGAATCCGTGCCCCCCATTGATGACCTTGAAGTGGGTGACTTTTGACTGTGGATAAGCGTAGCGGACAATCTCTTCACTGAGGGGCATTCCTTCGCTATCTTTGAGTTGCCTGCCTTGGAATCCCTGCTGGCGTGCCCAGGCGTACGCAGTGTCCTGAGCCGACAAATGTCGCGAGTTGCGTCCTCTCATTCCTCCCTTGTAAGGCACGATCCGGTCAGCTGTTCCATGGATCGTCAGGATGTTGCGAGTTCCAACCGGCGTTGTCTTCTGGTTGTAAATCACAGTTGAGTCATCGGAGCGAGCCCAGAAGGCGTGCTGGTGATATTGTTCCGTGACCATCGATGAAACCATTGCTACAGCATTTCTAATTACAACTGTTTCATCCAGTTCAATCAGCAACCGAAAAATGTATCCTGCCCCATTCGAGAATCCGATCAGCGAAATGTTTGAGAGGTCAGCCCTGGGGTACTTTTGTTTAATTTCAGCCACCATCAATTTGAAATACTCAACATCGGGCGCCTTCGACTTCTCGTCCGAGATATTCCAGCTGCGTTGGTAGCCTTGTGGTGCGACGAGAAGCTGTCCCTGCAATAACTCGGGCCATTGTCTCATGGTGGAACGTGCATTCCCGCCGTTGCCATGAAACAAAAAAGTAATCGGCCACCGTTGTCCCGCAGTACTCGGTGCCTGGACAAAAAAATCGCGATCAAATCCCTGCGGCTCCTGCCTCCATGTCTGACGAATGATATGGCGTTTTCGTTCTCCCGGTGTAACGGAGGGCTGCGCCCTTTTTTTACCCGAAGTCGCAGCCATGTGCTCTGCCAGTGTCACCTTCCCATCTCGATTTCTGTCGACACGATCAAATATCCTGCGAAGACCTTCCGGCACTTCTGATCGCACCAGGACGCTGTCTCCATTTTTGTCCCACTTGCGAAACGTGCGTTCTTGCGGACTGAGCTGCACCGCAATCGCCTGCTGGGCATTGGCGCAGCTCTCTGCCATCAGGACTGACAACAATGCGAAGGCAGCGTTGAGTTTCGTCAATGTGGGCATCCTGTTTTTAAAGACGGCGGCAGGCGTGATTTGGCCGCAGGTTACCGTTGGAACGCGGATTCAGCCAGAACAAACGACCCGAGCAGAATGCCGCTGATCACGACACTCACGATCCGGTGTTTAATGTGACTTCCACATGACAACCGCCGTCACTGGTCGCGATTCGAGTATCGCCCCCGTGCAGTTGTGCCAGTTCTCGACAAATCGTCAGTCCGATTCCCGTTCCGGTAGCACTGCTAATGTCCTGAGACAGTCTGACAAAGGGAGTAAAAACACGTTCATGTTCTCGTTCGTGAATTCCAGGGCCGTCATCGATTATGTCAACCAGAAGAACCTCGGACTTCATGCGACTGCGTACCGTAAGAAACTCGCCGGCGGACGCATACTTTTCAACATTGCTGATCAAATTACCGAGGATTTGTTCCAGTATGTCCGAATCGAGTTCGCATGGCCCACCGGCTTGGCAATCTGCTTCCACAGCGATGTTCAGTGCGGCCAGAGCCGGCTCAAAGTGGGTTAATACCTGCTGAATGATCTCGTCAGGTACACAAGTCCCACGATTAAGCTGTAAGGAGTCTCGATTTTGCCGAGCGACTGTCAGTACGTTGCCAATCAGGCGGCTCAATCGTTGGCCCTCCGACAGAATGACGTTCAATCTTTTTCGAATGGGTTGGCCGATTTCGTCAGGAATTTCGATCAGATCTTTGTCGAGCAATTCAGCGTACAGGCGGATATTTGTTAATGGTGTCTTCAGTTCGTGAGAGACCTGGTTTACAAAGCTCACCTGCTGACCAGCTTCTCTCATTTCTCGTGAGTAATCGCGAATCAGGACGAATGTCAGAATCGCGACTGCAGTCCCAACAGCAATGAGGCCCCCGGCAAACCCCACAAATACACTTTGTGACTGCCCTGGTATTTTGTCCGGTGGCAACAGACACTTCAGCCGCCACGATGCCAGCGGAGCAGCCACCGCAATCTCACAGACCACTTCGGTTGTGTTGTCCGTTGCCTGTCCCCATTGATAAATCGGATCTGCCGCTGCATTGACCAGCTGAATGCAGGGAACAATGGCATTCTCTTTTCCACCGCTGTCGGCAATCCGGCTGTCTGGCAGCTGCCCAATGAGGTCCGCTATCCAGCGGGATCGACTAATCGCCGCACCAACGATTTGTCCATCGGGCCGTCGATTCCAGTAGATCAGATTCAGGCCGCGATCCCAGTACCACACCAGCCATCCTGTGTTGACGACGTCTGCCGATGCCGCAAATCCCGACGACGGGCCTTCCGGCTCACTGCTGGCTTCCGGACTTGCTGGTGGGAGCCGATCCCTCTCCTGGCCACTGTTCTCGGTAACATCCAATGTCACAGCTGCGAGGTGTTGACCGCTGAAAACTCTCGACGCCCGCAGGAGAAAACGTTGTTCGTTTCCATTGAGTGGCCCCTGCAGGTTTGGGTATTGCAAATGTCCATCCTGAGTGAGCAGAAACATTTGCATGACTTTTGGTTCCGTTCGTCCCAGCTCCCGAAGTGTCGATTCGTCCGGATTGGCAACAGATGTGAGATCTTCCAGCTCAGCTTTGATTCCCTGAAAATGGCTGGCAATGCCCTGATTGACATCCTGCAGGCGTTGTTCCATCAGACCATGAAATTGCTGCTGCACGACGACTTGTTCGTTCTTCGCCAAGCGCACGGCAGCCCACATCAGTACTCCCAGCGGAATGCCGACAATCAGCAGGATTAAGACGAGTGATCGTGTTCTCATGCTGCCAGTCTACCTCAGACGTAATCCTGCCGCGCTGCCGCCGCGACTTAGAAGTTCATCGAAAATCTCAACCCGAAGTTTAACCGCGGGACAAGATCACTCGGGACCCCGTTTTGCCGGAAGGCGCCATGTCTTTCCTGCCGTGTGCTCACACAAAAAGAAGCCCGACTTTCCTGAAAGACCGGGCTTCATCAAGGTGTGGTTTTTTCAGGAAAGATGACAATCAGTCCGCCGGCTTTGCCAACGGTGCCACTCGTTGCTGTATGTCCAGTGAATTTTGGTAGAAGAGCCCGCCCTTGCGAGCAGAAACGGCCTTCTTGTCTTTGTTGCTTGTCACTCCATCCAGTTGTTTTGCCTGGAACCGATTGATGCGAGCCAGCTCCTCAAGTCGATTCTTCGCCACCGGAGCCAAGCTTGCGTTCTCTGTCAGAAAGGCGGCATTCTCCGTCAGCGTCGTACGGCACATCGCCAGATTGCCTTCGTCCAGATACTTTGTCGCCAGTTTGTTCTTCTCACTGGATACCAGTGCCACCACATCGGCCAAAACCTTTTGATTCAAGCTGGCTTCTACTGCGTCCGTCGACTCACTGAAGTTCACTTTGACGGCTCCGGACAGCTGATCAGTCCTGTGAGTTTTCATATTTGTGTATGAAACAGTGACTGTCGCAATTTCTAAAGACGCATTCGGATCCGAAGACGGTATTTCTACTTCAATCACCACGTGTTTGTTCTGCTTGCTGTAAATTGATGAAAGTCGAGTCACCACTTGTTGCCCATTGATGTCTGCATCATTTCCCAAGACTCGAACCGGTCGAATGCCTTCCGGAATGGTGATTGTGATGTCGACTTCCTGAGCAACGACTGATAATACATCGTCGAACTCCTGACGAAAGATATCCGCCAGTTCCGATGCCTGCTCAACGAAGTAGTGATTGCCACCGCTTTCACTTCCCAGCTGCACCATCAGGTCTTCGTTGTATCCCAGGCCCAGGCCCAGAGTCGTCACGCTGATATTTTCCTTCAGCAGGGAGGCGCCCAGAGTGCCAAGTTCACCAGGAGCCGATGGTCCCACGTTGGCCAGGCCATCCGACAACAGGATCACTCGGTTGACTCGTTCCTTATCCAGAAACTTCCGAATCTCTGCCGCACCTTTGCTGACTCCACCAAACAATGCTGTGTTGCCACCTGCGGTGATCGCTTTGATCTTGGAAATCACGAAATCACGATCCGTGAGCTTTGTCGCCGGAACGAGAACACTCACCGTTGAGTCATATGTAATGATCGACAGGATGTCGTCACGGCCAAGCAACGTCAGAGCATCAATTGCAGCTTCGCGGGCCCGCTCGATTTTAACGCCCTGCATTGAGCCTGACTTATCCAGTACGATCGCCACGTTGGCCGACGGTCGAGGTGCATCCGATGTGAGTTCGAATCCATCCAGTCCTACTCGAATCCATGTTGTTTGTTTTTCGCCGGCTTTCAGCACCGAACGTACCGGAGCGACATCCAGTTTGACCTGAGCGGCAAACAGCATCGGGCTCTTGCCAGCAATCACACAGCCCATCACAACCCACGTCAGCAATTTCATCGCGTTCATTTCAAGAACTCCTGAATCCAGTTTGGGAGATATTTGGTTACCGCGAATTAGACGCAGGTTGTCTGTTCCAGTGGTCAGAAGGCTGTCAGAACATTGTAAAAGATTTGTAGAGTGTTCGAACGGTCAGTTTTTTTGCTGCATTTGGAGGTTTAGGAATTCAGAATTGAGAGCACCTGTTGCCGGGCAATTCAGGGAATGTCCGTTCATCTTAGCCGTCAGGGCCAAAATACGAACCTCGCGGTTGTCAGTGCTGTTCGGGGGTTGTAGCATTCGCCGCTTCGGATTCGTTGAGAATCAGTTGCCGGACGGTTTCCTTTTGGAGATCTTCCCCAGCAGCCCCGGTGGCGGAATTGGCAGACGCGCATGATTCAGGTTCATGTGCCCGTAATGGGCGTGGAGGTTCGACTCCTCTCCGGGGCATTCAGTGACTGGTGAACAGTCACGAAATCACGAGAAGACCCGCTAAAACCCGAGTGTTTTGGCGGGTCTTCTTTCGTTTCTGCCTCATCGCTTGCCATCACTTCGCGCCAGGACAGTTGAAAGCTGCTTTTCCGGCAACCCAGGGTGCTGTTATCATCGCAGTTATCCAACCGCAAGCACAAGCAGTGAGGACGGACAGTGGACTATCGAAATCTCGGGAAATGCGGTGTCAAAGTCTCTCCGGTTTGCCTGGGCACCATGATGTTTGGTGGCCAGACGAACGAAGCGGACTCGATCGCGATCATCCACAAAGCCTGCGATCGGGGCATCAACTTTATTGATACTGCCAATATGTACAACGCCGGGGAATCGGAACGCGTTGTGGGCCGGGCGATCGCGGATCGTCGAGACCATGTTGTTCTGGCAACAAAGGGTCGACAGAAGATGGGTCCCGGCCCGAATCAACATGGAGGCAGTCGTCTGCACCTGATGCACGAACTGGATGCGAGCCTTAATCGTCTTGGCACAGACTATATCGACATCTACTACTTTCATTCGCCGGATGAATCGACACCGGTCGATGAATCTCTCCGGGCCCTCGATGACATGGTGCGCAGTGGTCGAGTGCACTATATCGCCTGCAGCAATTTTCGCGCCTGGCAAATCTGCCAATCACTGTCGACGAGTGAACGGCTGAATCTGCACTGCTACGTTTGCATTCAGCCGCTGTACAACATTGTGAATCGCGATATTGAAGTCGAAGTCCTGCCGATGTGTAAGGAGTTCGGTCTGGGGGTCGTGAGTTACAGCCCCTTAGCTCGTGGAATTCTCAGCGGCAAATATGCAAAATTTGGTGAATATCCCGAAGGCAGCCGAGCGTCACGTGGCGACGTGCGAATGAATCAGGCCGAACTGCGACCGGCCAGTATTGAGATCGGCCGGAAGATAACAGCTTACTGCGAACAGAAGGGGTGCACGGCGTCACAGTTTGCGCTGGCATGGGTTCTGGGGAATCCAATCCTGACATCGGTTATCATTGGTCCACGAACAATGCAGCAGTACGACGACAACATTCAATGTCTGGATGTTGAAGTCACGATGGAAGACGAGACTTTTGTTAATCAATTGGTTCCCCCCGGCGAACACAGTGGGTTTGGATTTCAGGATGAAGCTTTTCCTGTCACCGGCCGTGGCAGACGATGACTGTTTTTGCTGGTTGACTGTTACGAGCGGCTGGAATGAGAAGCGCTGATGCGAATTGATCGAATTGAACTGTTTCACGTCGCGATGCCGTTGATCTACCCGTGGAAGACGGCATACGGTGAAGATGCAGCCATCCATTCTGTCCTGTGTCGTGTGAGCAGTGGGTCCGTGGATGCGTGGGGTGAAAGCGCGCCGTTTGCGGCACCGTGTTACAGTCCGGAGTGGGCCGGGGGAATCTTTGCCGTCACTCGTGACTGGCTGGCACCGGCGATTGTCGGACGGGACATCGAGTCCGGCCAACACCTGCAGCAGCAGCTCGCTTTATTCAAAGGGAATCTGTTCGCCAAGGCAGTCCTTGATACGGCCTGGTGGGCGCTGCAGTCCAGGCTGATTGGCCGGCCACTGCATCAGATGCTCGGGGCGACCCGTGATGTTGTCCCTGTTGGAGCGGACTTTGGTGTTATGGATTCGCTGGACGAGCTCGAGTCAGCAGTTGGGCAGGCGGTTGACGATGGGTTTGTGCGAATCAAACTGAAATTTCGTCCCGGCTGGGACAACAATATGCTGCTGACGATTCGGAAACAGTTTCCCAATCAGACATTTCATATCGACTGTAATAGTGGCTACCGCCTCGCTGACATCGATGTGTTCCGCAAAGTTGATGAATTCAATCTGGCGATGATTGAACAGCCTCTGCAGCACGACGATTTGATTGATCATGCAAAACTTGCGCGAATGATTGAAACGCCGGTCTGTCTCGACGAAAGCCTGACTTCACCGCGCATCGCTCAACAGGCGGCAGACCTTGGCAGTTGCCGTTATTTTAATCTCAAACCGGGGCGAGTTGGCGGCCTGACTAATGCGAAGCGCATTCATGATATCGGACGCACGGCAGGGATCGCCTGCTGGGTAGGTGGCATGCTGGAAAGCGCATGTGGATCTGGATTCTGCACGGCGCTCGCAATGCTGGAGAATAATACTTACCCGGCAGATATTTTTCCAAGTGCGAAATTCTATGTGGAAGATCTGAGTGATCCGCCTGTCGAACTGACACGCGATGAGTCCGGTGCGCCGGCCGTTCGGGTGTCAAATCAGCCGGCAGAACCCGTCGAGTCTCGATTGGAAAAGCGACTGATTCAAAAGGCAATTTTGAGTGTCTGATTGCGATGACGAGTGGTGTTCATGCCCCTTGCAGAATCACTCGAATCCCCACAAGGTGGCAGCGTTTCGGCCGAGGATATTTTCGCTGTCTTCTTTAGTGAAGAAGGGGATCTCGCGACGGATCAGGTCTATTTCTTTGTTCAGAGGTGGTCGAGCGTAGTCAGCCCGAGCTGCACCTGGATAGCCGGTGCCAAACAGCAGTCGTTGCGGGCCGAATGTCTCGTAAAGACGTTTGACAACAGGCCATGCGTCTGAAAACGGATACTCACCTGATTTGGAAACGGACGTGAGTTCGGAGATTTTCACCCGCACACTGGGGTGCTGTGCCATGGCAAGCAATCGCTTCACATTAGGTTCGGGATTGTCGGCGCCCAGATCCAGCTGACTAAAGTGGTCGATGATCACCGGTACATCGGGGTGCGCTTTGACCATTGTCGCGAGTTTTGGCAGCTGTTCGGGTGCAATGAAAAAGTTGAAGACGGCTCCCAATTTGGCGGCCATGCGCCACAGCCGATGGGCGTCGCTGGAGGTGATCCAGCTATCGCCACCGTGGTTGCCGTTCTGATAATAGATGGCGCTGAACCGCATGCCATGCAGGCCGTGTTCCCTCATCCAGAATTCCAGCTTGTCTGCGACATTTGGATCTGTTGGGTCGATCAGCCCGTGGGCTCTTAGCCGGTCCGGGTATTTTTGGGCACAATCGGCGATATAGGTGTTGTCCCAGCCGTGATAGATTACCTGCACAAGTACTGAGTGAGTGCAGCCGTGTTGATCCATGTCATCGATCAGCATTTCGACTGTGGCGTCGTGTGGCGGCCCTTTAAAGTCGTTGCCATACGGATAGGGAAAAGGATAACGCACCGAATCCTTCTTCGCCCACACATGCATGTGTGTATCAATCACGGGTGACTTCGCGGTTGTATCGGCATGTGCCATATCAGTCCAGACTGCCGCAGTGGAGCAGGTGCCGAGTGCTGTTGTTGCCTGGGCGGCGCGCTGCAGGAATGCGCGTCGACTGTTTTTGACTGGAAACTCTACGCTGCTGGAGACGTGTTTCGTATTCATGTGTGTTGCCAACGCTGTCAGGGAATAGACTTTCAGGCAGACTGATACCTGAATCTCAACGTCACTCAGCCTACTCTAGACGTTGATATGAAGAAACCAATTCAGACGGTTTGATCGCAGTTCGCCACGATATTTTGAGACTGCAGTTGCCACGTTACAGATAAGTCCTGAATGTTGCATACGGAAGCCGGTCGTCAACCGAGACACGCAATGTTGCTCGGTGTCGACAAACGTGGTTCGTTCATTTTCAGGCTACCTGTGGTGTGGCATGGCATGGCGGGGCGGCATGCGTTCATCAGTGCTTTTCAAAATACTTACTGACCAGGTCCGCCGGCGGCGGCGGTGTGATACGACACACCACGTAGCCGGTGAGAAACGAAGCCGCCAGGCCGACGATCACCGGGTCAAAGCTGAAGAGCAGGTATGGCCGGTAAAAACTGCCGTTCAGGATTGTGCCAAGGCCATACATCGTAAGGTGAGCGGCAAAACCGCCCAGCATCGCGGCTAAAGCGCCGAAAGTATTGATGCGCGGCCAGTAAAGTCCGTATACCATCGGTGCGAGAAAACACGCAGCCAGTCCGCTGCTGACATAGACGATAATGTCCTGCAGAAACCGTGGAGGATTGATCGCCCCGATCATCGCACCGACTCCAATGAGAAGTGTACACAGATAACTCAGGCGTTTGAGTGTTGTTTCACTGGCTTGTGGGTTGATATTGCGATGGTAAATGTCGCGAACGATTGCCGACGAAATCATCAGCAGGAAGCTATCGACCGTAGACATGACTGCCGCAAACGGCGCCGCAACCAGCAGGCCTGCCAGCCACGCGACGCCCGCGCGTTCCGTAAGAAATACGGCGACCTCCGGCATGATTCGATCCGGTTCCACTTCCATGCCAGGAATCAGCACGCGGGCGCAACAGAAGATAACGACGAGTGGGAAATAGATCATTGTGTAATAGATCGCCACGGTGCAAATCGATCGCCGTAACGTGCGAGAATTGCGAAAGGCCATCAGGCGTACCATATTACTCGGCTGACCGGCCCCTGCGATGGCCCACATAAAGAAGAACGAAAATGCCAGGCTCAACGGCAAAAATCCATTCATCGACGATCGTGAAGGCCCCGGTCCGGTCACGTAGACTCCAGCCTGGCCGTCTCCGAATCTATATGAGGCAGGATTCACTGACGCACTGAGAACCGTGATGCCATCAATTGACCGTCTATCGCTGTCGCGCCTGCGGACGGCCACACTTGTGCTGCTCTCGGCCGTGACTGTAGCGTTCTCCAGCAATTCCAATTGAAGCGTGTTGCCAGTATCGGTGACAATCGGGACCGTGTCTCCCCGCTGCAGCTTTCGTTTCGAATCTGCGGTAAGCGTCGCGGAACCGATGTAGTCGGTGGGGCCAGTTACATCGACGATTTTCAGATCAGTACGGATTGAATATTCAGTCCCTGGCGACTCGCCATTGCCGGGAACGATTTTTCGGAGATCGTGTTCAGCAGTCAGTTCAAGCAGTTCCACACCGTCGATTGATTTGACGTCTGCGGGAATGGTGAATGGAGTGGCAACCCGGAACACACGTGTCACCTGATCACGTTCGTCAAGCAACAGCCAGTGATCTCGACCGATCACTTGCGGTTCGCCAGCCGGATTTTCCATCTGAACAGATGCAATCGCGTAACGAGGCGGTGTCATTTCGGCCATAATTTTCGTGGCAGACGGCAGTCCCCCCACTGCAAACAGAGCCAGCGGCAGCAAAATCAGTACACCCAGAACCATGACCACGCCCTGCATAACGTCCGTCCAGACGACTGCCCGAAAACCGCCGTAGGTGGTGTAAACGATCACTGCGATTCCAAAGGACATCAGACACAGCAGGTAAGCCGGATCGTTGCCCAGAAATGCAAACTGCGATGTGAATCCCCCCAGTGCAGTCGTTGCTGATTCATAGGCAGTCACTCCTGACAGCAGTTTGGACAGAATCAGGCTGCCGGCTCTGAACTGAGCCACCAGATTAAAAGACATAAAGAACACGATCAGGCAAACTGCAATCAGAGCCATCGTCGTGCTGCGAAATCGATCGCGAATGACGTCGGGAACGGTAATGGCTCCCGAGATTCGAGCGACCTGGTTGAGGCGTTTTCCCAGCAGGCCCATCGAGCAGATTGGTACCACCATGTAACTGGCGATCCAGACTGCGAGAACCCAGCCGTACGTATAAATTTTCGAGGGAAAACCCGTGAAACTGCCGCCGGAGGAACTTGTCGCGGCAAATGTCAGTGCAAAGGCCCACACTCCCAGACTGCGGCTTCCCAGAAAATACTCGCTGAGGAAGCTTTTAGACTTCAGTAAATGATTCGAAACTGCAGCCAGAGCGAAAACTGCCAGCATATAGATAAGAAACGTCAGCAACGCAGAATTCATGATGATGCTCCAGCAGCTGACGAGGATTGTTGTGCCTCTTGGCTGGCTGCTTCCTGAGCTTCACCAAGGTCATCGTCGGCCATGGAGCAAAAGCAAAACCAGATCGTGAATGCGTCTGCCAGCAGCCATGGGAACCCGATCCCCCAGAAAATCCAGGTCGGTATTCCCCACACCGTGGAGAACTTTGCCGGATCAAATTCGTGCGTGTAGCCCAGTAGGTAGCTGCAGGGGATTGCCCACAGCAATGCGCACAACCATACCCGGAAAATGATGATTGCCTCACGACGAGAATTGACATAGACAGGGTCGGGTACGGGAACGTCCTTTTCAGCGGCTTGATTTGAATTCATGGCCTGCCTGCGGATGGAAAAGGTGTTGCTTTACACTCACGGATAACTTACTGAACCGGCGCGGAAATTTCGATGCGGGGGATGTGGTTGTGACTTCCGCACACCTCTCTGTTGGCGATGAAAACGCTGCACACAGACTGTGTCGCTTATCTGTCCCATGGAAAGGCCGAGTTGGGTGGGTTCGCGAAGCGTTGATTACGAATTGTGAGTTGTCCGCCGGCTCCCGGTTCCAGTTGAACCGTGAAATGCGTGTCGCCCACGGCGACCGTCTTCCCGTTGTACGTCACGTCGATACATTCGTGTTCGGCATAGCCACCGGTTTGGACAATAAACGCACGTGATTCTGTCGGATTCACGTTGACAAATGACACGACTGTTTCTGTGTCCGTCAGTGATTCAACCAGGGCTGCGACGTCGTCCGGTACGCCGGCGCGACGCTGTTCCGGATCGAAATAACGAAGCCGAGCTTTTAGCACGCGTCCGATTCCGCCAGGAGACGGTCCACCGAGCATCAGGTTGACCAAAGTCCCGATCCTCGCCGGGTTGTAGCCCATCGGATCGTCAGAGAGACGCGTGTCCGGTGTTGTCGTGTCGTTTCGCGAGGCTTCTACACGCGCTCGAATCTCACCGATGTCACTTTGTAACTGTCGTTCCGGAAACCCGGGGTCATTGCCTTCCAGATATCCATACCAGCCGCTGCTTGTGTCCATGCGTCTGAGGTCGTCTCGGTTCATTGACATGTAGTATACGGTGCTGGCACCGGAGCTGTATCTATCCGGACGGAAGTTATACCAGCCGCTCTCTCCGTACGCTGACGGATACACCATTTTGCCATCGATTCTTCTTCCGTTCGCGTTGATGCCGTCGAGCGTTCCGCGCCAGGCGTCGAGATACTTTTCATCAGCGGTCAGCATATACGCGTTTACGAACCCCTGGAGTCCGATTGCCACAGTGTTGCGGTTTGTGTAGACGCCGGGCGTCTGTGGGACCTCAACACGAAACCCCCAGCCATAAACTCCACCCCACCATTTGCCGTCCGCCGCGCTGCCGATCACTCCGTCGAGCCCGATGTTGCTGGGAATGATTCCGCCATTCTCGACACACCGTGCGACCCACGCATCGACATATTCCAGAACCCAGGTTTTGTATTTTTCATCGCCCGTCAACATATACGCGTTCACTGCCAGCGAAGTCGCGGCCATGTTTTGAGGGTGATCGCCGACGATGTCGTTGTAATCCTTAAAGTGAGCTACCATCTGCTCATAGTTTTCTTCACCGTGAAGTGGCTTGAAGCGATTCTCGACTTCGATGGGATCGCCTGCCCAGTCAAGGCCGGTAGCTTTGCGAAGCAGTGGGCCGCGGCTGCCGTTAAACATGCTGCGAATGATCCTGTGTGCGGGATCGTAGTTTGGCGCCTGTGGATCTTCATTCATGTAGAACCCGGCGTATCGTTTGATGCGCTTTTGGTTCTGTGCGTTGTACGGGTCAGACAACGGCATGACGTTGAACACGGCGAGACCTTCACCGTTATGCAGCCAGTCCATCATCACTGGGAATTCTTTATAATACATCCCATCACGAGCGAACGGTACGTCCACTGTTTTGGCTTCGGTGTATTGCCGAAGATGGCCTTCCCACATCGAATTGCACATGTCAATGATGGAGTCGTCGCCACCGAGCGCATGCAGGATCGGCCAGCCGTTCAGATTTTCCGGTGCATCATCCGGTCCATCGTCGCCTCCCCAGCGTTCCACACAGAGCAGGTAACCGCGAGAATCGAAGTAGCGATCGTAGAATTCCTGACATGCAGGTGTGTGAGCTTCAATCAGCTGCCGTTCCAGAAGTGCCCAGTAAGGAGGTGCCATGGGCGTGTCGACATGGACGAGCACGTCTGCAGTCGCAGGGTTTGCGAAAATGACAGTCAGGCAAATGCAAAATTCGATTAATTGTGTGAAGCGCAAAGCACAGTCTCCTGCTGTCAATTCGTCTGAACCAAACGGGATTAATGTCTTGACCAAGTCTAAGACGATCAGCTGCAGCAACACAGAGTCGCGTTGTTCGCATAGCGATAGTCGCAGCAGATCAATTCGGCAGCAATCATTGTGCGCGAATTGTGATGTTGCCACAAGCATTGCCGGTCTTAGCCGTTTGCTTAATAGCTGTCGGATTAGTCTTCGTTATTCTTCGGACAATGGACGACGTGGTAATATATTCCGGTCACGACAATAAAGCTCTGCCGCGTCATGGCGTCGGCCGGGGGTAAGGTGCGAAAAGATCGCACTGGTCCGTGAACGGTCTGCGTTTTCGACTCACCGTAGTGCAGACGGTAGTAATAAGTCGTGGCGGTTTTCAGTTCCGACACCTTGCACTTCACGATTCCATCGCCGTCAATTGTCGCCCGCAGCCAGTCCGTTGTGAACGATCAATCAAACTGATCGTTGTTCGCGAGTTCGAATTTTGCCCAGCCGGGCTTTGCCGGAAGATCGCCATCATCAGCAACACTGGGGGCAGTGATCCGTGATTGCAGAATCGCCGTTGTTTGAGAAACCTCACCGACCATCTCGCCCTGAAGATGAGCAACCTGTGTCACGGCGTGAGCCGATGGCACCACCAGAAGCACGGTGGTCAGAAGAATTGCCATGAACAATCTCCCATCGGTACTTTGCATTTACGGCTTTCTCCAGTCCCGGAAAACAAAAAGAGGATTTCGCAAAAACTCTCAACCGTTTCGCTGCAGCAATTAGCGGCAATTCTTTGAAACTATCAGCAACTGATAGAATCACCAGGTATTCGCTCCAGCACCACGCTGTGAAGGTTGTGCTACATTGCGTTACTCGTGTCAATCACCCCAGCGGCCCGGATCGACACCCCGAGCATCTGTTTTCATTCCCGTTGGTTTGTGGGGCTGTTCCCAGACCAATCCCGTCGTGTTCAGGCTTTTGAAAAACGGTTTCGCGATATCCGGTACGCCAGCCACCCGTTCCGGATCCCATTCGTCGACAGGTTGAATGGGCCCTGCCCATCCGGGCCGGTAACCCAGTTGTATCAGTTCCCTGGACTGCGCATCCTGGTTGGGGTGCGTTGCGTGAAACAGCAGCGATGGAATCAGGACGGCCGTTCCCGCGGGAACGACGAGCGTGATTTCAGCAGGGTGCGATTTGTAGCGTACGTACGGGCTGGAGTCAGCGTGAAAGCTGATATGCGATCGCGGAATCAATCGAAAAGGAGCCCGCTGGGGCGTGAGTTCGTCGAGGTAGTACAACACGCGAATCAATCGCGGGCAACTGCCTTCGTACCCGAACAGATCCGATCCGTGTGGCTGACCGTCGGTGTGCATCGAGATCCCCGGCGACCCGGGGTGCGTCCTCTGAAACAAGCCCCGCGTGAACAGAATGTCTTCCCCCATCAAGTGCTTCAGGAAATCCATCATGGGTGGGTAACCGATCAATTCGGCCACGGCCGGGCTATGCCATTGCGGCTGTTGGACCGAAGTTGTCTGGTATTCGCTGTAGCTCTTAGGCTGCATTTCGGCGTCGGCCATTTCGCTCTTGATTCTCGCAATCCGTTCGTCATTGAGAATGCCGGGAAAGACAGCATAGCCTTCTACTTCCAGCTGGCGCACCTGCTGTTCGCGAGTCATTCCGGCATGGTCCGTCTGGTCGACGTTCATGAAGTCGATGATCTCATCTGGCGCGATCTGTGGAATCTGTGTTTTTTCCAATGTCGAGTCCCTTTCATAACATCGCGTTGCACAGGGCACGGAGCTTGAGTCGTTCGCCCAAACGCGAGGCTGTGGTAAGTCTTCGATTGCTGGCAGTCGGTTCGGGAACGTCTATTCTATCGATATCAGCGATTCGTCTGTAGCATCGTGGCACCGGGAATCCGGCGCTGTGCGAGATTTCTCAATGCTCTCATTCACATGGCAACCGTTTCAAGCTGTTGTTGCAGCAGCCAATTCCTCGGCATGGTCATTCTCAACCAGTCAGTTCTCTTTGCCGCAGATCACGCCCCATCTCCACACAAGAGGTCCCAGGTAAGAACCGCACTGCATGCGTTGAAATCCAGGAATCGCTCAATGTCTTACGAGCGACCGTGGTACACCGTTTGTCGGCGGTGAGTCAATCCGTTCCGGCCGGAATATCTACGTCGGCACTCCACACAATGCCGCTTTTGTCATGCGATAACCAATGACGGTCCCCCTCGCCAGCCTGAGACAGGCCACCAGCTGTCCTGATCCACGGGAGCATCAGCATGGTTTGGGGGCTGTATTGGCGTCTAACAGGACATCATTTGGACAGCGGCATGCTGATTCGTTGCTGCAGGGCGCCAATTCGTTTGAGATCAGATCGCACATTGAACTATGAGCCGCATGGGTGTTGCTGTCTGTCGTCGAAGGCGACTTCTTCGCGCAAGAGCATGGTGGAAGCCAGCCCTGACTCTGATGTATTCGCGGACCTGAGCGGGGAGTATATTGTACGGCGGCGCGATTTCTTTCCGATTCCTGTTAACAGTGATTCTGGACTCTCATGACACTCACTCTGCTGGCTCATGTTTTCGCAACCTTATTTTTGGTTGGATTGATTTGGTTCGTGCAGATCGTGCACTACCCATTGTTCTCCGCCGTTGGCAAAGATCAGTTTTCAGCCTACGAAGAGCGGCATCAGCGGCGGACCACCTGGGTTGTCGGCCCGCCAATGCTGGTTGAACTGATAACAGCTCTCATGCTGTTGAAGGAAGTTCCTGACAATTCACTATCACTTGCGTGGGGCGGCGTGTTGCTGATTGCTGTGATTTGGCTGTCAACCGGGCTGCTGTCGATGCCTGCTCATGGGTCTCTGACAGTTGAATACTCAACGGGTGCCTATCAGAAACTGGTTTGGACAAACTGGATTCGTACTGTGGCCTGGTCAATTCGGGGGTTGCTGGTATTAATGATGGTGTATTGCTGCTCGCGTTGAGTCGCCATCTTCGGAAAATAAATGTTTTGGAAATCCGTTGCCTTAATCGCTTCCAGAGCGATTGGAGACTGCTGGAAGACGTCTTTGGCGCGGGTGCTTGTCGTGTGCGAAGGTGGCTATGTTGGCCTGTACGGCCGATATGGCATGGCCTCTGATTGGATCAATAAGCCATTACTGCGGTTGAACACCAACAAACTCTTACGCGGGCAAACTTCAGAAAGCCCGCTTTTGAATTCGTCTCTCGCCGAGCCTCTCTACAGCACAGATCGTGATTGATTTGAGCACCTGCTTGCGAGTGTTTTTGGGAACAAGAGTAATCGGTATGCGAAATCTTGTCATCGTACTCGGAGACCAGCTCGACCACGCATCGTCGGCTTTTGATAGCTTTGCCTCGGCAGAGGACTGTGTTTGGATGGCCGAAACTGATCAGGAGTTCGCCTCTGTCCGCTGTCATAAGCTCCGGATTGCGTTGTTCCTGTCGGCGATGCGCCACTTTCGCAACGAGTTGCAGGCAAAGGGGTGGATGGTCGAATATCATGCGTTGGGTAAACAGGCTTCGATGGATCGTGGAGTTTCATTCGACGAGATTTTGCAGGAGGACGTCAAACGATTGAAGCCTGAGCGTCTGCTGATTGTACAGCCTGGTGACTTGCGCATTCAGAATCAAATACAGACCTGTGCCGACAGGCTTGGAATCGAACTGCAAATCCTTCCCGACCGGCACTTTTACTGTTCGCCTGCAGAATTTGCAGAACACGCGAACGGTCGTAAGAGCCTCCGGCTGGAATACTTTTACCGTGGTCTGCGAAAGAAGCACAACATACTGATGAAGGATAAAACGCAGCCGGAGGGAGGCCAGTGGAATTTCGACCACGATAATCGCCAGAGCTTTGGTGAATCCGGGCCAGGTGATCTTCCGCAACCTAAAATCTTTCGGTCGGATTCCGTTGACAGGGAAGTCATCGCACTCGTTCAGCAGCGGTATCCGAAACACCCGGGAGGTCTGCAGCATTTGACGCTGCCGGTCACTCGTCAACAGGCGCAGGTGTTTCTGAACCGCTTCATCGATAACATCCTGCCCCACTTCGGCAGATGGGAAGATGCCATGTGGACCGATGAGGCGTTTCTGTATCACTCTCGGTTGTCGGCGCCGCTCAACATGAAATTGCTGAACCCGCAGGAATGCGTGACTGCTGCTGTTCAGGCATACCGCAGCGGAAAAGCTCCGTTGAACAGCGTCGAGGGATTCGTACGACAAATTCTTGGCTGGCGAGAGTTCATTCGCGGCGTGTATTGGCTGAAGATGCCCGAATATCTGGAACTCAATCACTTTGATCACCAGTTTGAACTGCCGTCATTCTTCTGGGATGGCGAAACTGAAATGAATTGCGTGAAGCAGTCGATGCAGCACGTAATGGCGCACGGCTACACACATCATATTCAGCGTCTCATGGTACTGGGAAACTTTGCGCTGCTGTGGGGTGTCCACCCGCGATTGTTTCATGAATGGCATATGGCGATGTACGTTGATGCCGTTGACTGGGTATCACTTCCGAATACGCTTGGCATGAGCCAATATGGAGATGGCGGTATTGTCGGCAGCAAGCCGTATTGCAGCAGCGGTAACTACATCAACAAGATGAGTGACTTCTGCAAGCATTGTCGTTTCGACTACAGGAAACGTGTGGGCGCAGACGCTTGTCCATTTACCACGCTGTACTGGGACTTCATGGATCGCAACTCTGAGGCACTCAATGAAAATCCTCGTATGAAGTTTCCGATGAAAAATCTGGACAAGATGCGCACGAAGCCGCAGGAAATGGCGAAAGTCAAAGAACGCGCGGGTCAATTACGGACAACCTGGGGCTGATTTGATATTTGAGCTTTTAAGCAATTCATTTCCTCCTGAACCGACAGGCTTTATCATGCCAACAGATACCGGTGGCACGAAGGAGTGGCCGATTGTCTTCATCTGTCTAACATGATCAAATTGCGAATTGTTTTAGCAGAGGAGGACATTCGGATGGGAAAGAGAGTACGCATGGTCGGCGCAGTCGTCGCCATCTTATTGGCGGCACTCAGCTATTTTGGATGGAAATTCACTGCGCGCAGCGCCTACGAATCGGCTCAATACGAAGTCATGCAGTCTGAAGGCGTCTGCGAGGTGCGGGACTATCCGAATTTAATGCTCGCCAGAACTTCCATGCGAGATATCTCTCAGGGCGATGATGGAAGCTTCATGCGTCTGTTCCGTTTTATCAGCGGGGACAATCAGGGCAAGCAGCAGATCGCGATGACCGTGCCAGTCTTCATGGAGCGTGATTCTCAGGAAGAAAGCGCCCACATGGGTTTCGTTGTTCCCAGGGACGTCACAGCCAACGGTATTCCACAACCGTTGCACGAAGAAGTTGAAATCAGTCAACGCCCCGGCGGTCGGTTTGCCGTCATCCGCTTTTCCGGTCCTTTGAACGATTCAACTCGAAGGGAGCAGGAACGTCTGCTCAGGGACTGGATGTCCAGCCGCAATCTCAGGGGTTCGGACAACACCGAAACCGCGGGCTACGACCCCCCGTGGACACCAAATCCATTCCGCCGGAACGAAATTCTTATCAAGCTGGTGGATGCAGACATCGCTAAAAACCGTGCGCCCGCGGCCAACAAAAAATAACATTTCCCAAAGGGAAGTGCTGCCGGCAGACCTCAGGTGATCCTTAGGGGAACCGACAATTCGTTGACCGTCAATTTTCTGCAACCCTTTGCTCCGATGAATCAGTGGCGGTGCAGCTTTAACGGAAAAAGGTCGCCGAACTGAATTCCGACGACCTTAGTCAGTTTAAGTACACCCGGTAGGATTCGAACCTACAACCCCCGGTTCCGAAGACCGGTGCTCTATCCAGTTGAGCTACGGATGCTTATCCATTGGATTCAGGTGCTGTGCCGTCTTGAGTGTCACTTGTACGACACCCAAACGGTGTTGCTGTTACTTCGATCGGAAACAAGCACCTGACCAAGAGGGCGGTAGTATGTCAGTGACTCTGGAGCCAGGCAAGCCATGTGCAAATTTTCCTGTTTAAGCGCATCGAAACAGTCAGTGGTCAAAGAGGATTCGACGGAAAACGCGTTGATTTGGCAAGTGGAAAGCCCCGGCTGCCTTTGTGGAACAGCGTGCCAATTTCTGCTGATGTGATCCCAGGCGACAGGTGGTTTCGGCAACACGTGCCGAGGTTACAGTGTTGGAAATTGCGAACTATTACATGCAAGTTACTCAACAACTGACTCCGGCGTGGGCAGATTTTGGATCGCTGTTACGTCACCAGCCAGGCGCAATTCCTTAACCGGCTCAAATCGATCCCGGGAGCGGCCACTATTTTGCCGTGATCGCCTGCAAAGGCTTATTCCAGCGGCGTGGATTCCTGAGTCCACACTGAAAGGTTGGTTAAATCACGGGGCCTCTGTGGCAAAAATGACGCGCCGAAGTACCCGATACAAAACATCACGAGATGTCCAATGATACCGGTGTAGTAAGAATCGATGCCCAGCTGCAGGGACTCGGGGATGACATCTGATTTTGCCAGCGTCATGTATGCCGTCCAGATGATCGTGCACACGATTGCGGCACCGACTGCGCGCCCGTCCCCGCGTGTGGTCAGAAAACCAAGCAGATAGAGCCCGAGGAGGCCTCCGGAAAAAATGGCACTCAACGCGACACTCGTATGATTAATCGTGCTCATTTCTGAGTAGGCAAGGACTAATGCTCCGATGACCATAAAAACGGAAGCAAAAATAGCGAAATACCGAGCTGCCAGCAGGTAGTGCCTGTCATCACGGTCTTTCACGAGATGCCGGCGATAGATGTCGACAATGCTCACAGTGGAAATGGCATTCAGGCTGGAATCCAGAGAAGACATTGCCGCCGCCAGTACGGCCGCTAACACCAATCCTGCAATCCCTGCCGGCAAATGATGCATGACGAAATAGGGGAGAATTTGTTCCGCCTTTGCGCCGCCATCACCACTGAGGATAGCGTCTGTAGCGTCGGTCGGAAAACGCTTGAAAAACACGTAAAATGCGGTCCCCAGGAACGTGAAGAACGTCCAGATCACCATGCTGGCCACGCAGCACACACCCATCGCCTTGCGTGCCTCACGCATGCTGGATGATGCGCAATATCTCTGGACTACATTCTGGTTGCAGGCATACTCTGCCATGAAGTGCGTCAATCCCACAAACACAACCATGAGCGCCGTCTTATCCTGCATAGAGAACGACCATCCGATGTTGCGCAGCGAACCATCAGGCATAAGCTCGGCGAATTGAAATTTGCTATCGGCCATTCCAACGGAAATGATTTCTCCCAGCCCGCCGGGCAACTGTAAGACAACGGTGATCAGGCAGATCACACCGCCGACCGCAAGGATGATCGTCTGCACGACGTCAGTCCATATAACCGCCTCAATGCCTCCGGCTACCGTGTAGAACGATACAAACACGCCGCAAACGGCAATACACATCCACAGCTCCATCCCTGTCAGTTGTTTCAGTACGATTGCAAGCAGATACAACACCAGGGCCACGCGGACGACCTGTGCAAACAGAAACGCAGACGCACCGTACAGGCGTGTTGTCGGACCAAAACGTCTTTCGAGGTATTCGAACGCGGACGTCGTTTTTGTGCGTCGGTAAAACGGCAGGAACAGCCAGGCAGCTACGAGAATGACCAGGGGGAAGCCCACAACAAACACGTAGCGAATCCAGGAGATCTTGAACGAGTCCCCTGGAGTCGCCAGAAATGATTGAGAACTGATAGACGTTCCAACGAGCGAAATCCCGATTGCCCAGCCAGGGAAAGAGCGGTTTCCCAGAAAATAGGCTTCGGTGGATTTGTTACGGCCTGCGAAATAAATCCCGAAGGCCGTGACACCGGCAAAGTAAACCAGAATGACTATGACATCGATGGTGTTCACGAGATCTCCGGCCACTGTTTGCGCCAGTCAATGCGGTCAAGTACCCAGTTAAACTCTCTCCACTCAATCTCGCTCATGGGCTGCTTGGCTCGCGGCGCGATAATGTCCGGGTGATCAATGATGCCTCTTTCGTGCAGCATGATTTTCAGCAGCTCTTCAGAGTAGGCATCATAGAAGGCGAAGTAAGGAGAAATTCGCTGAAAGTAGATATCCGCTGCTTCGTCTTCTTTTCCATCCAGAAAAGACTTCACGCAGGCTCCATGCAGGTCGAGTGCCTCTGTCCCCGTCATAAACGAGGTAATGCCCAGGCGTAACAGGTGAATCATGTGCTTTCCACCTGATCCACCGATCACTTCCACGACTCCGTCAGCAATCTGCATGACCTCTTCTGTTTTCGGAATGAAGTTCGTGCCTTCGGCTTTGACATAGTCCACATGCTCGATTTCCCGAGCCATGCGGCAGACAAACTCAGGCGACAACACATCAGCCGATTCAGGAATGTCCTGAACAATGATGGGCAGGGGAACGGTGTCAGAAATCTCGCGAAACAGGTCGAATGCTTCGTCACGCGTGGGAAGATTAATGAGAGGCAGTGCGACCATGAGTATGTCGGCACCAAGTTGTTCCGCTTCCTGAGCGTATTTGACAGCCACGTTGTGGCCCTGTGCAGTGACGCCCAGGAACACAGGAACACGTCCCGCGGTTTCATCCACGATGATTTCTGTCAAGCGTTTGCGATCGCTGTCAGAGATTTTGTGAAACTCAGAAGCAAATCCGAAGTGGCCAATTGCTACCGCACCGCACTGCAGGCTGTACTGCACCAGGCGCCGCTGGCTCTCTTCATCCACTTCACCGTTCGGCGTGATAGCCGTTGGCAGAATTGGCATCATGCCGCGAAACGTATTGTTTGCGGGACTATTTCCTCCGGTATTGGTCAATGTCGACTCCTCTGCGATTTTCAGTCTCAAAAAGCTTTTTGAGAACCGTGATCGCTTGTTTTTCAATGAGACGCAGTGTGTATTGGATAGCCTCTTTGCTCTATCCGTTCAACTTTCCAGGTTGGCTTTGTTCGCGAGGCATTTCCAACCGTACCTGCCGAAAGTAGCGCCCGGTGAAGTTGGGCGGGCGATTATCAACATCCGATTCCCTTCTTGCAAGGGCCGACCAGAATCCTTTCAGCGAGAATGTGACCTGTCAGCAGCACACGGAGTCACAGCACTTGCTGTGCCGTTGAGTTTATTGGCCCCATGTGTTCGTTACCGGCTGCGGCACAGCACCCCGCGAGCTGATGACAAGGTAATGAGCCACATGGAGTGAGAAAATGAAAGCAGTAACCTGCCCGTACGTTCTGTGGTTAATCGCCGCCGGTTCTTTCCTCCGTGGTGCAAGCGCTGAAGCGCAGGACGCTCTCCGCATTACAACTTCGATGTCCCCGCCTGAGTGGGCGTTGCTGGAACGCGAAGTGCTGGATGCCAACAGTGCCGCCGTGCGGGATTTTTATGATCATTTCTTCGATGAACGCGGATACCTGCTGCATGTCGCCAGGTGGGGAGCCCTGGACGGGACCGACGACGCCATAGAAATCTTCAAGCACTGGACCATCCTGCATGCCTTGGGTGCATCTGATGAAGTTCTGGGACTTTACAAGCAGGGGCTGGAAGGAATCTACCGACAGTATGCAGAGGTCACGACGACTTCGACTGATGTGGCTGCCCAGGGGTCGTTTTATAAAGAGTTCATGCCGATGTCTGACTTCATGCATCAGGCGGAAGGCTACCAGGGTCTGATGCACCAGGGGCTGACAGAGCCCGATAGCCAATCAATGCAAAACAGATTTCGCCGCTTTGCCGGCTTCTATCTGAACGAAGACCCCGACGCTGCTAACTATGACCCCAAGCACAAAATGATTCGAAGCTTCTGGACTGGCAGCAGGGGTCCCATGCTCAGAGAAGGCACTGCCTATGACTGGGGCGGTGATTTCACCCGCGGTAAATTCCATCTGTTGCATCATATGCGCGGCGAAGCCTCGATGATGGATTACGCCGAGGAGTACCCTGGTATCATTCATCACTTTTATTATTTCCCTCAAAGTACGGCAGGCGACCATCCTCTGAACCTGTGTGCCACGCAGCTGGCCCTCAATGCGTACATGCTGGAACATGAAACCAAGTATCGCGACTGGCTATTGGAATATGCCAATGCCTGGACCGAGAGAGCCAAAGCAACCGGAGGAAATTTTCCCTCGAATGTTGGACCAGACGGTCAAATCGGCACGGGCGTCGCCGACAAATGGTATCTGGACAAAGAAGCTGAGACTGGGAAATGGTACATGGGTACGTATGGGTGGAATTTCTCTTACTACCACTGGACCAAGAGGCAGGAACATGAGAACCATGTTTTTTGGGGCGCATGGCCTGGGATGGGGAACGCCTATTTGCTGACAGGAGACCCGGGTTATATTGATGCGTTGCGCACTCAGATGGACAACCTGTATGAGCACAGGAAGACCATCGATGGAGTAGAAATGATACCTTCCAATTACGGCATCCACATCGATCGAGATGAACCTAAGAAATACGATGTGTTCGATGTGGTGGATGAGAAGCTCGATGTGCCTGACGGCGAGGGTGTGGAAGGCTGGTACAACTGGACTCCAGACCTCTGCCTTTCAGAGCTCGTCGATATCTATTTGTGGTCTATGGATCGCAGAGATTTGAAAAAGGTGCGCGGTGTCGGCTGGATCGATTTCCTCAACGGCGACAATCCTGGTTATCCCGAACGAGCACTCCGCAAACAGCTTGAAAGCATCAGGAGCATGATGGCCAGCATGCGTCTGGATCCGACGACTCCGGACACGCGTCTGGCGGATTGGCCGCTGAATTACAACGCGGTCGATGTGAGGGAACTGGTCAGGTTGATGCTCGGCGGAAACCTGACAGGCCGGATCTGGACTCTGCACACTCGAGTCAGATACTTCGATCCGGCAAGTCGGCGCGCAGGGTTGCCACCCGATGTCGCGTCACTGGTTACGAGCATGGAAGACGGGCTGACCAAATTAACTCTGGTGAATATCAACCAGCTTGAGCCAAGAGATGTTGTTATTGGGACAGGAGCGTATGGAGAACACGAGTGTCTTTGGGTAATGGCCGGAGATCAGAAGCACCCGGTCAATCATCGGCATTTTTCGGTTCACCTGGACCCCGGTGCCGGTGCAGAATTAACGGTGGCAGTGCGGCGGTACGCCAACCAGCCGACATTGTCCTTTCCATGGTGATTCTGCAGAAAAGATTCCTGAGAATTGTGGCTGATGTGATTGTTGATTGCAGCGCCGATGTTTCACAGCGGCCGAATTACGACATCATGAGCACCGAAACTGCAACGGATTTAGTTCCGAACAACAGTCGGATCGACGAACAGCCGGTTTGGTTGTGCTCCTTCAGAGGAGTTCAGGGATTGCCGTGCCGTGGGGAAGAACGGGAAAGGGGCGATCAAGTTCGTCGTGGATCACCTCTTCACATGAAACGCCCAGTTGATGATAAATCGTCGCCAAGACGTCGTTGAGATGCACGGGCCGGTCGAGGGGCAAATCACCGTCTCGTGTACTGCTGCCAAGAACGATACCGGACTTGAGTCCACCGCCGACAAGCATGACCGAGAAGACTTTTTCCCAGTGGTCACGGCCCGCGTCTTTATTGATCCGCGGAGTGCGACCAAATTCGCCGAACATCGCAACCAGCGTGGTGTCCAGCAGGCCACGTGCATCAAGATCGTCCAGCAGCGTACTTACCGCCAGATCCATCGGCGGAAGCAGAACGTCTTTCATGAGCCCGAAATTGTCTTTGTGAGTATCCCAGTCCTGCCCCTTCACCTGGTTAAGCGTGAAGTTCATCAGTGTCAGCGGGACTCCCGCCTCAGCTAATCTGCGCGCCAGTACAGTTTGCTGGCCCCACAGATGCTGGCCGTACTGTTCGCGCACCCGTTGTGGTTCGGCGGACAAATTGAAAGCATCAGCCGCCGCTCCGCCAGACAGAATCTCGTAGGCCTGGCGATGATACGGCTCCAGTCCCCCGAGTTCGAGAGGCGAGAAATCACTCCGCTGTATGCCATCCAGTAACGTGAGCCGGTCGCGAATCCGGCGACGATTCAGCTTGCTGCTGAGTTGCAGGTCAGACGGTCCGGTGAACGGCTGATCTGCGCGAAGGGGAGGCATTCCGGAATCGACGGGCTCGTGTTGCACGCCTAATATGCCTGCCCCTGCGTAGTGTACTCGCGCGCCGAGCTGTCCGGCATGCGGCACGGTCACGTAACCGGGCAGGCCAGGGTGTTCGGCACCGCGACTGCGCGCGACAACGGCACCGACTGCGGGGTGTAATTTGTTGCGTACCAGTTCGCCGGCCAGGATCCTCGGCGAACCTGGCGGCTGCCATCCTGTCAAGGAACTGTGAATGGCATGCTCATGAGAAGGTGAATCAACAAATGTGCTGCGAATCACATTGAACCGGTGAGCGCGTGCCGCCAGCCGCGGCATGTGTTCACAAAACCGGATTCCTGACAGACTTGTTGCGATGGATTGGAACTCACCACGATACTCGAGTGCAGCACGGGGCTTGGGGTCGAAGCTCTCGTAGTGCGACAGTCCGCCCTGTAAATAAATGATGATTGCCTGGCGGGCAGGGGCTGGCGCCGGACTGGCGGATCGGGCCGCCAACAGAGACGGCCAGATGCCGGATGCCAATGCAGCTCCACCACTTTGCAGCCATCGCCGCCGTGTGAATTCTGCTGCCGAAGCTCGACCCTGATGTCCAGCCATGACTCGCCCTTTCGGCTCCCCGATGTTTGACCACTGTACTGCTCCAATTAAAGCAGCTGGGCAGTGTTGTCGCAAGTTGTTTCAGCCACGTGGCAGATGTCTGAGGAGCTGCTTCATGCGGTATCAGCAGGTGCATGACCCATTACACGCCGTGCGTAAGAATCATCAACGCCGTGTCAATCAGATTGTACCGAACATTACTCCGGTCTCCTCCAACAAAAGATTAGAAATTCGGTTCCGCTTGGCTACTCCGATTTCCGATCTAATGGTGGACACTTCAAAGGGGCTCACATCACTGCCGCCGATTGATGACACAGGCAGCTGAGCGCCGGTCTCGGTCACCATTTAGATTCGATGATCAAAAAATCCTGGCTAATGTTTCTTTCCGTTCCTGGCTGCTGTACGATCAGATTTATGAATCTGAGTATTTTCTTTCGCTTTTTTGTTTTCGTTACACTTGCGGCGGGCGTGCCGTCTGCTGCCAGCGAGCAGGCCGTGTTCGAATTTGTGAGCAAGCACTGCCTCCGCTGTCACGATGAGGCAGAAGCAGCAGGGGATCTTAATCTGCACGCTCTGCAGCGTCAGGCGACATTTGACGAGAGTCGAGAGGCATGGGAGCGCGTTGTCTCCAGGCTAAGTACTGGCGAAATGCCGCCCCCTGATGAACCTCGCCCGTCGGCGGAAGAAGTGCAAGTTGTCACAGACTGGCTCAAAGAAGAATTTTTGCGCCTGGACCTAATGATTCAGCCCGTTGCGGGCCGGGTCGCCGCGCGGCGACTGAATCGTACAGAGTACAACAATACAATCCGGGATCTGCTCGGTGTGGACATTCGTCCCGCGGCAGATTTTCCCGCGGATCAGGCTGCGTTTGGCTTTGACAACATCAGTGATGCACTCAGGCTGTCACCTGTGCTCACGGAGAAGTATTTGGATGCTGCTGAGCGTGCCGTGCGCACCGCATTATTCGGTCCGGAAATCCTCGAGCCGTCGCTTACGCACTATCCATTACCGGTCCGCATCAACCTGTCGCGAGGAACGGAATCGCAGCCGAAGGATCTGTTCAACTACGATTTGACCGGTATCAGCACCGTTCACTCCGCTCATGTCGTTCACTATTTTCCCGTGGATGGTGAGTACAATTTTAGAATCGTACTCAACGGGCACCGGCCCACCCAGTCCGAGCCGGCTCACCCGGCACTCTTTATCGACGGTGTCCTCGTGCAGGAGTTCGAAGTCGATGCTACGGATCTTGAAGGGCAGATCGTAGAAACGCGTGCCCGCGTCGCTGCAGGCGAACGGCTTTTGTCAGCATCCTATCTTAAACTGTATCATGGCCTGCCGCCGCAATACGACGGTCCCGCGCCGTCGAGGCGTCCTCCGGGCCCGCTGCTCACGGGTGAAGGTGAGCTGAATGAGCAGGACATCGAAATTCTGCGCAGGCTGGGCACCAAAATCAAAACAGACATGTCTGTTGAAACGCGGATCGACAATCGGTTTGAATCAATCGACGTTGGCGGTCCGTTTGAGCAGCAGACTGCACCGTCACCTGAGAGCTGGCGACCGATTTGCGGTGGCCAGCATGGCCACCATGAACAGTCTGCAGATTGCGCACGGAGCATTCTCACAACGTTTATGGGCCGTGCATTTCGTCGTCCGGTAACAGCGCAGGAAGTTGACGCGTACGTGCATCTCGTCGAACTCGTTCAGAAGCAGGGTGATTCATTAGATGAAGGCATTGCTACCGCCCTTCAGGCTGTCCTCGTCTCGCCGCACTTCCTCTTCCGCATCGAACAGGATCGGCCCCCTGCCGAGGCAGGGGGCTCTGCGCTGCTTAGTCATTACGAACTCGCGTCACGGCTTTCGTATTTTATCTGGAGCACCATGCCCGATGCGGAGTTACTGCAACTGGCACATGAAAATCAGTTGCGGCAGCCTGAAGTTCTTGCTCAGCAGGTCCGCCGCATGCTCCGGGACGAAAAGTCCGGGGCGCTCGTCGAAAACTTCGCCGGCCAATGGCTGCAGTTCAGCAATATTGACATCATCCGCCCGGATGTTGGGCAATTTCCCACGTTCGAAGACAATCTGCGCCGTTCGATGCGGCGAGAGACAGAGCGGTTTCTTGAAGAAATCATTCGCAAGGATCGCAGCGTGCTCGAGATCCTTGACGCTGATTACACGTTTGTCGATGAACGTCTCGCACGCTTCTATGGGATCGACGGAGTTGAGGGATCGGAATTCCGAAAAATTGATGTGGTCGGAACGGGGCGTGGCGGCGGACTTCTTTCGCACGCAAGTGTACTGGCGATTACTTCGCATTCGACGCGCACATCGCCGGTGCTCCGGGGAAGATGGATTCTCACGAATCTGCTCAACGCCCCACCACCACCACCACCACCTTCCGTGCCCGCTCTCAACGAATCGAGTATTGGCCAATCTGTCTCCCTGCGGCAGGAAATGGAATTGCACCGGCGGGAGGCGGCCTGCGCTTCCTGCCACTCGCGGATGGACCCGCTCGGTTTCGGGCTGGAAAACTTCAATGCGATTGGCCAGTGGCGTGCACGGGACGGCGAAGATCTGATCGATGCCTCGGGTACACTGCCGTCGGGCCGTTCGTTCGAAGGCCACCAGGAGCTCAAACAGGTCCTGTTGGAACAGCGGGAGGTTTTCGTGCGGGGCCTGGCAGAGAAGCTTCTGACTTACGCGGTGGGTCGCGGGCTGGAACGCTACGATCGACCGGCTGTGTCAAAGATTGCAGCCCGACTGCCCAGCACAGGCTATCGCTTTTCCGAACTGGTTCTGGGCATCGTTCAAAGTATGCCTTTTCAAATGCGCAGCGCAGTCGACCAGGGAACGGTTGCTGCACAGCAGAGGGAGCATTCTCCATGACACTGATTTTCACAGGAAAACATCTTTCCCGTCGCTCACTGCTCCATGGAGCGGGGGCAGCAATAGCATTGCCGATGCTCAATGTGATGCGCCCGGCTGTAGCATCTTCGGCAGTCGCCGTGCCTGTGCAGCGTGTTGCTGTGGTGTATGTTCCCAATGGGATTGTAATGAAGGACTGGCTCCCCGACGAGACCGGCTCGAGTTTCACATTCCCGCGTATTCTGAAGCCGCTGGAATCGTTTCGTGATCACATCACGCTGATTTCAGGTCTTGAGAATACGGTAGCCACTAGGGCGAAGGGCGGCGGTCACGCAAAAGCATCGGGCAGTTTTCTGTCCGGCATGCCGCCAAAATACACGGCCGGCGCAGACGTCCGTGCAGGGATCACGTTCGATCAGGTCGCAGCCGCCAGGTGGGCCTCGGAAACACGTGTGCCTTCGCTGCAGCTTGGCCTGGAAGATTCCCGCATGGTGGGTAACTGTGACAGCGGGTCAAGTTGTGCTTACACCAACAGCATTTCCTGGAAGGATGCGGAGACTCCGCTGATGGTCGAAGTCAATCCCCGGTCCGTTTTTGAGCGCCTGTTCGGCACAATCGACCCGAGCCTCTCTCCCGCAGACCGTGCACGCCGGGCGCTGTATCGTAAGAGCATTCTGGATCTCACCCGGGAAAGCACTCAGCAGCTTGTGAATGGGCTTGGTGTCGACGATCGGCGGAAGATGGACGAATATCTCACCTCGATTCGCGAGGTGGAAAAGCGAATCACTATGGCGGAAAGAGACCAGCGCATACCGACGATCGACAAGCCATCGGGGATCCCTTTTGAGTTTGCGGACTACACCAGAATGATGCTCGACTTGCAGGTTATTGCATTTCAGTCAGATCTTTCCCGGGTGGCGAGTATCATGTTCGGTCGCGAAGGGAGCGTGCGCACCTATCCTGAGATTGGCGTGACAGATCCGCACCATCCGCTCACGCACCATCGCGGTCATCCGGACTTTATTGAACGAGTTACTAAGATTAATTGCCTGCACGCTGAACTGTTTGCGCACTTTCTGGAACGCCTCCGGTCCACTCCGGACGGAGCAGGATCACTGCTTGACCGAACGACGGTTCTGTATGGCAGCGCATTGAGTGACGGCAACAGTCATTCGAGCAGCAACCTGCCATTGCTGGTTGCCGGCGGAGGGCGCGGAGGCCACCACATTGCTGTGTCCCCGCAGCCTGTTGCAAATCTCTTCGTGGATCTGCTCAACCGGGTTGGCATACCGACAGAATCTTTCGGCGATAGTACCGGGCGGCTGGATACGTGCGCATAGCTGTCCGGGAAGTTGCGTGCCGCCACTGCTCTGCATTGCCGACTGAATACCGGCGAAGTCGGAAGATGAAACGTGATCCGGTCATCAGAGCAATTAAGCGTGCAGTTTTTTGGTCATCTTCCCGCCGCGGCGGCAGTTCTAATCACAGGGTCTGTTGATTATCCCACTGGCGTCAATCAGCTTGACAGGACGCAGGAAATCGTCGACATGTTCCTGGTGGTAGTCATTGCAACCGGCAGGTACGTCGAAATCATTTGCGGAGAGCTTCTGCGGTCTGCAGCAATTCCGGTGTGGTCTACCGGGTCAGGTTGCATTGTCCGAAGTCATGAATGGCAGTACCGGCTGGACTGCCCTGCCGGCGTAAATGGCACTGAGAACGTGTGGCGTCTGGTTGACGGCTGTTTGTTTCTCAGGACAAAATGCCATCGATGACATGGGCATCGAAAACATGGGTCAGTTTCTCCTCCAGGCCAAGTCGCTCGAGCGACAGCTGCTCGTGGTCCATTCCCAGCAGGTGCAGGATGGTAGCGTGCCAGTCCTGAACACTCACTTTGTTTTCCACGGCAGCAAACCCAAGTTCATCGGTGGCACCGTACTGCGTGCCTCCTTTGATCCCGGCACCGGCAAACCAGCTCACCATTGCATTCTTGTTATGGTCTCGCCCGGATGATTTGTCGTTTTTATTGCCGGCAAGTTGCGCAATCGGCAGACGACCAAATTCGCCGCCCCAGACCACTACAGTGCTGTCGAACAGGCCACGTTGTTTGAGGTCTTTTAACAAGGCCGCAACAGGCTTGTCGGTGTATTCACAGGCAGATCGCAGCCCGCTTTCAAGGTTCTGATGACTGTCCCACATCTGCCCCCTGATGTAGAGCTGTACGAAGCGGACACCACTTTCCACCAACCGTCGAGCGATCAGGCAGCGTCGCCCGTAAGACTCCGTCTTTTTGTCATTGATACCGTACATCTCCAGCGTTTCTTCGGTTTCCTGCGAAAGGTCCAGCGTGTCAGCCGCCGCCAGTTGCATACGCGCCGCCAGCTCGTAATTTGAAACGCGTGCATCCAGAATCGGCTGTCCAGGTCGTTTCCGGCGATGGGCATTGTCCAGTTGGGCAAGCAGATCGCGTTGCAGGCTGACGACTTGTTCCGGTTTGTCCGCACCAGGCTTGAGATCCAGAACGGGTGAGCCCGTCGATCGAAAGCGCGTACCCTGGTAGACCGGCGGCAGGAAGCCGGCCTGCCAGTTCTCCACACCATTCACAGGCAATCCTGCAGGGTCGTCCAGTACAACATAAGCGGGCAGGTTTTGGTTTTCCGAACCCAGGCCGTACGTAACCCAGGATCCCAGGGAGGGGTACGCCGACAACATGCGGCCGGAATGTATTTTGTAGAGCGCATGTTCGTGGGCAAACGTCGTGGTGTGCATTGAGCGGATCAACGCAATGTCATCCACCTGTTTGGCCAGGTGCGGCATGACTTCCGAGACCGACATGCCACATTCACCGTGTTGTCGAAACTTGTATGGACTCCGCATCAGCGCACCGACAGAGTCGATGAATTCAACTTCCCCCGCGATCTCTTTGAAATACGCTTCGCCGTGTCGCCTGGTGAGTTCCTCTTTCGGGTCAAACAGATCCATCTGGCTCGGGCCGCCATTCATAAACAGATGAATCACCGAGTTGGCTTGCGGCTCATGGAGTGGCTGATGCGGCTGCAGGTCGTGCACGCGCCGTTCGGCAGCAGGCAGATCTGCGGCCAGCAATTGTGCCAGCGCAGCGCCATAAAGACCGCTGCCAACGCGATCAAAGAAACTGCGACGATTTACGGTTCCGTTTACGTAGTCAGACATTGCATTGCCAGGTCACAGAAGATTTGCCTTCAGGTTAATCGATATAAATGAATTCGGCCGAGTTGATCAGGATATGGCACAAGTCCGCCAGGGCTCTGCGGTCGGGGTCGGACTCATTCTCGCTGCGAGCCTGACGCAGCTGGCCGAGAGCCTGCAGGGCGAGCTTTTCTTCGGCGGGCGCAGGTGGACGGGAAAGAGCGAGGTCGTAGCATTTTTGGATTTGTTCCGCGAGATCTGCGCCGGCCTCGTGTGTCACACGATCAGCAAATGACAGTGTGAGTTTGTCAATGGTTTGATTGTTCAGCAGGTGCAGGGCCTGAGGAGCGACAGTCGATTGTTTTCTCTCCAGGCAGTTTGGCGTCGGACGCGGCAGGTCGAAGCATTCGAGGATCGTCATGTTTTGTTTGCGGTTGTGTTCGACGTAAATACTGCGACGCCAGCCATTTTCGGTGCCCTCGGCTGTCACCAGTCCGTCGGCCCGTACGTTCACCCGATCGGGATAGCCGAAAGGAGTTTCATCCAGCCGCCCGGATATCAGCAGCAATGTGTCCCACAGAACTTCTGCCTCCACTCGCTTCATCGGGAACCGAGACAGCAGATCGTTGTCCAGATCGAGTTGCTCGTGTTCAGGCGTCACAATGGATGACTGCTGGTACGTACTGGAATTCATAATTAATCGATGCATCTCCTTAATGCTCCAGCCACATCGAATGAACTCGCGTGCCAGCCAGTCCAGAAGTTCCGGATGTGTGGGGTCGCTTCCGATCGTTCCGAAGTTGTCTAGCGATTTTACGATGCCGTGTCGGAAGTGATGCTTCCAGATCGTGTTCACCATCACGCGTGCTGTCAGCGGGTGGTCCGGTTCAACAAGCCATCTTGCCAGTGCCAGTCGACGCCCCGTCTTGGTTGAGCCCGGCCAGGGTGGTTTGATGTCGAGTTCGTCCGATGACAGGACAGAGAGTGCAGCCGGTTCGACGAGACGACCTGTTTGCAGATAGCTTCCCCGGTTGAGCAGGTAAGTTGGTGACGGTTCACCACGATCCCAAAGTGCACGGATCATTGGTCGGGGGCGACGTTGTTTTTCGGCTGCCTGAATTTGTTTGTTAGTGTCCTCGGCTGCCTTTTTGTAGTCTTCGCTTAACTCCTTAAGTTGTTCTTCTGAAGGAAACAGACTGGATTCGTATTTCTCAACCAAACCCTGCTGCTGCTCGCTGCGATCATCCGCGGCGGTTTGTACAGCATGACGGACTTCGCTCTGCAGGTCTTTCGCCAGTTCGGCCAGCTGCTCCTCAAAATACTGCTGCCTGATCGGTTCCGCGCGTTCTTTTAGTGCTTCTCGCAACGAAGTGATCTCAGCCAGCAATTGCTCTTCGCGTGCCTCCCACTCCTGGAGTTCCTCAGTTGGCACATGCGGCAGATTTCGGAAAGAATGCCGTCCCTTGTTGATAGATGCGAGGAGATCGTCAGCATTTGGTTTCAGCCAGTTGTGCTCGTCATAAGCACCCTTCAGAAGTGCCGTGAGTGCGTAGTAATCCTGCTGCGGTATCGGATCGAACATATGGTCATGGCAGCGAGCACACTTGACGGTTAAGCCCATCACGGACGATCCAAACACGTCCACCACATCGGCGACGACATCCAGCCGATTGGGAACAAACCCGGTCACATTGAACCAGGTGGGGTCGGGAACCATTCTCAAAAAACCGGTTGCCACAAGGTTGTCGTACATCTGCGGTGTAATTTCTTCGGCGTTTTCGTAGTCGGCCAGTTCGTCGCCGGCAATCTGTTCAAGCAGGAACCGGTCATACGGTTTGTCTGAATTGAACGCGCGAATAACGTAGTCGCGATATCTGTAAGCATACGGCCGAAAAATGTCCTGTTCTCGCTCGCCTTCAGTGTCTGCATAGCCGGCGCGATCAAGCCAGTATCCACCCCACCGTTCACCATAGCGGCGCGAGGACAGAAGCTTCTCAATTAACCGGCCCCAGGCGTCGGGATGATCGTCCGCTAAAAATGCATCGACCAGTTCAGGTTCCGGGGGCAAACCCGTCAGATCGAAGGCAGCCCGCCGGATCAGTGTTCTTCGGCTTGCTGTCGGGGAAAAACTCAGTCCGTTGTCTTTCAGCTTTCTGAGAACGAAAGCATCGATGGAATTTCGGATGTGTTTGCCTTCCGGGACCTGCGGGACAGTAACTTTGGGCGGAGGTTGAAATGCCCAAAAGTCGCGATCATCGTCGCTGACAAGAGATTCCTCGTCTCTCTCAGTCGTCTCTGTTTGAACGGCTGGAGCACCCGCCTCGATCCATCTTGTTAACAGGTCGATCTCAGCGGCTTGCATCGGTTTGACACTGACTTCGATCAGCCGCTTGCGCGGCGGCATTTCCTCGGCCACGATACGTTTAAGAATCAGACTGTTCTCCGGCTCTCCGGGCACCATAGCCGGTCCGGAATCGCCGCCTTTGAGAATCGATGCGATCGACCGCAGGTCAAGGCCCCCATCCTGATGCTGACGTCCGTGACAGACAGTGCAACGCAGCAGCAGGACCGGTATTACATCATGTGCTGTGACCGTGGTTTGTGCAGCTTTGCCATCGTTTTCCTCGGCTGACACCGCCTTTACCGAAACAGCAAATGCCAGGGCGCAGCAGGCAAACCTGAGAAGCAAGTGATTCAAATACACGGATTTATCCAAAGTGCACGTTTGTTGTAGCCGTCTCAAATTCTAACATGCTGCGGCCCCGGTCTGAACAGCTCTCTGAAAATTGCGGCGCGAACAGCAGCCAGTTACAACCAATGCTGACTGGGCCGCCTGCGCTGGTGATTCGCCCGGTCTTCCCGCCTTCCATTGACGGGTGTGCGAACCACTGTTGCGGCTCGTCTGACCTGCGACCGCAACACCCGGACGATTTTGATGCGAGTTCTGCACGGGTAATTATGCCACCTAAAGAGGCCATCTGCAAGGATTTCAAACACTGACCAGTCCGGCCGCCAGAGAATACCCATCTTGCCAGTATACTCGATTCAAACTGAAACAGCTCGGGCAACAGACGGTGGGAAGTGTTTGCAGCATCTCCTTTCCGTGTTAATTGACGGCAAAATACCATGTTCTGCCGGTTCCGATACCAATTCGATCCCGGGTCAAGCGGAGAAGACAATGACCATGATGCCGATCGCCCCGCTGTCCTTATCCGGATTCCATCTTTGTTCCTGCATTTCCCCCACCATGCTGGTGACCGTTGCCATCCTGCTGCAGGTTTCCGCTGCAGCGGCGTCTGCGGCCGACACGGATGGCCACCTGGACATTTACTTCATTGATGTCGAGGGTGGCGCCTGCACACTGCTTGTGTCGCCGCTTGGTGAGTCGCTGGTCATTGATTCGGGTTACCCCGACAACAACGGAAGGGACTTGAACCGGATTTTACACGTTGTCCGCGACGTAGCAGGGTTGCAGCAAATCGATCATGCTGCGGTGACTCACTGGCACCTCGACCACTATGGCAACCACGCTGCGCTGTCGACCCAAATCAGGATTATAAACTTCTGGGACCGCGGCATCCCCAGTGCTCTTCTTGAAGATGAGCAGTTCGTCAATCGAGTCGCCGACTATCGTTCAGCTTCTCAGAACAGATCGAAAGCGCTGAAGGCTGGTGATAAACTGCCGCTGAAATCCAACAGGACTCCGTATTCGATTGAGATCGTAACGGCTGGTCGCGAAGTGATTCCCAACACGGGCCAGCCCAACCCCTACGCCAGCCTGCACAAATCAATGGCCGAGGATACGTCGGACAACGCGGCCAGCCTCAGTTTCCTGTTGACCTTCGGGCATTTCCGTTTCCTCTGTTGTGGGGACCTGACCTGGAACATCGAGGCGAAGCTGATGATGCCGAACAATCCCGTTGGCCTGATCGATATGTTCATGGTCACTCACCACGGATTGCCTCTGAGCAATAACCCTGTACTGGTTCGAGCGATTGACCCGCGAGTGGCGGTAATGTGCAACGGGCCCAGCAAGGGCGGTTCCGCAAATGTGATTAAGACGTTGCGCGAGTGCGAGTCTCTGCAGTCGCTCTATCAATTACACCGCAACGTAATGCTTGGCCCCGATCAGCAGGCTCCGGCGCAGTTCATCGCCAACCGCGGGCCGACACAGGGGTGCGAGGGCGTATGGATCAAAGCCAGTGTTGCACCGGGAGGCGAAAGCTATACGGTGCAGATCGGCGCCGGGGGCCAGCCGTACCGCTACGAGTCACGTTAGC
>Ga0315315_10000290_pt1 | contig 40141 bp, 30 predicted proteins | sample M140m3416metaG_FD_203699 | JGI IMG/M metagenome (GOLD analysis project Ga0315315, IMG submission 203699) | Ammonia-oxidizing marine archaeal communities from Monterey Bay, California, United States - M1 40m 3416 | ecosystem: Environmental > Aquatic > Marine > Intertidal zone | place: USA...
CACAACATCAACAGGGGCATTTCCAAGTGCCCGCCCATAGACTTTCTGGTATTTCTTGGCACTTACATCCCAAGACCAGTCCTGCTGCATGACACTACGGACGAGGTCCTGCCAAAGCTCTGCATTCCCACGGGCATCGATCGCTTGCCGAACTGCTGCCTCAAGAGCTGCCGATTCAAACGCATCAAATACAAAACCACTTGCGGTGCCATCTGCACATGTCTGATCACTCAGGTTCACTACGGTGTCTACAAGACCACCCGTAGCTCGAACGATTGGAATCGTGCCGTACTGAAAAGCATAAAGCTGCGCAAGTCCACATGGCTCATACTGACTTGGCATGAGCAAAATATCTGCTGCTGCCTGAATTACGTGTGCCAGCACTTCATCAAAACCGATAACCACATCAATAGATTCTGGATACTGGGAGGCAACGATTCGGAGTGATTCCTCAAACTGCGGATCACCGGTACCAAGTACGACAAATCTTGCAATACCTGATCCGGCCATACGATGAAGGAGGTCAACAACAAGACTTACGCCCTTCTGCTCTGCGAGACGACCGACGAAAGCCAAAAGTGGTCGATCATCAGGAGCAGTATGTCCAAGTCGAGCGGCAAGAGCGACTCGCGCCGTGCACTTTCCATCCTTGACGTTATCAATGCCATAGGGGCAAGGAATGAATTCATCGGCTTTCGGATTCCACAACTTTGTGTCAATACCATTGACTATGCCCGTCAAATCGGATGCACGTTCTTGGAGTACTCCTTCAAGTCCACAACCACCAGGAGCAGCCTGTATCTCTTGTGCGTAAGTTGGACTGACTGTAGTTATCTGGTCTGCAAAAACAATTCCGGCTTTGAGCATATTGAGCTGGCCATAGAACTCAAGTTGCCGCCAGTTGAAGTACTTCCAATGAAATCCTGTGAGGAGCATATCCCAGTGCCAAAACATTCCCTGATACCCAACATTGTGTATCGTAAGAATTGAACGAGCTTCCGAGAGCGTCGGCCACGATTTGTAGAGAAGTTTTTGGTACGCCGGCACAAGGCTTGTTTGCCAATCATGGCAATGAATAATATCGAACGGGTCAGGCTGTCTCGCAGCCAGCTCCAGCGCTGCCCGTGAAAAGAAAATAAATCGTTCAGCATTATCGGCGTAATCCTCCGCGCCCCCGTAAAGGGTATCTCGATCGAAACAATGCTTATTTCCGACAAGAAACACCGTGTGCTTTTGATTGGGAAGAGAGCATGAATAGACAACGGCTTCAAGAATCCTTTTTCCGACAGGCACCGAAAACTGTATGTTTGTTTTTTGGATTGGCAGATTTTTCTCGAAAACCTCACGATAGGCTGGTACAACGAGCGTACAATCGCAGCCAGAACGCCCAAGGGAATCTGGTAGCGCACCGGCAACATCGGCCAGTCCTCCGGTCTTGGCAAACGGTGTTGCCTCGCTAGAAATCTGCAGCACCCGCATCCGAATAAAATTCTCCGTAGACTTTTTTCTTACCGATCTTAAACAAAACCCGCTACCGTGTAGCATACCCTCCAGCCTTGGAGAGGACCTCCTCCGAAGGTACTCAATATGCCACTTGTAAACCCTGCTAGCGTCTTTAATCTCCGTTTTCCCTGCCCTTGGAAAGAACGGCTTTGGCCGCCAGCAGAGAGTCATCTTGACAAGGCATGCTATTTACCACGACTCGCGGGGATAACGGACGTTCCTGACATTCTTGGAATTGCTGTTGGGTGGAACGAAGCAGGACTAGGCGTCCGTGCAAAAGTTGAAGGGCTATCGGGAAGCAGATGGTGTCAACCAACCAAGCCAGAAGATAGCGACGGACTTCATCTCTGGATTGCAACTCGCCCAACAGGAGAGAGCCACCGCGCGGGTCGTTTCTGCCGGCGACTCGCTCTCCTTCCAACCGGTGGGGGGAAATCTGCTGACAAACCAGTGGCTGTTGCAGCACAAATTCCGCGAACAAGTGAGGAGGCCTCGCCACTGCCCCCTGATGCAGTTTTCATAGAAGCAGTCAACTCATCAACCGAGTGGCAGATAGATGCTTTTCTCACAGCAACCGCACTTCCAGGGTGGGACCCTGAAGAAAGCCCGCGACTTGGTTTTTTCGCAGCGACAATTGATCGGCGACTTGGAAAAATACCTGCCTTTGCACCACCCGAATTTCCTTGGGAGAGTGACCCAACAACATGGGCAGAGTTACGACTTATTAGGTAGTGAAATTACAAAATGTATTTCTGATATCGCAGAGGTTAGTGTTCTCTTGAACACCGTTTAGAAGAGGCACCTGTTTTAGTAAGGGGCTTCAACGGATCGACCAAATGACTGGATATGAAGCCGTGCTGGCGGCAAGCTCTTGTGAAAAATTTTCCCGTATGGCTTCGTGATCATTCGTGGATCAAGAATAATCACGCGTCCACGATCCTCTCGAGTTCGGATCAATCGGCCAAACCCCTGTTTTAATTTAATCACTGCCTCAGGTAATTGGTATTCAGCAAAAGCATTTCCACCTGCCTGCTTGATGGCCTCAATACGAGCCGCAACAAGTGGACGGTCGGGTACCGCAAAAGGCAGGCGTGGAATAATCACTTGAGTGAGCAAATCACCAGGCAGATCAATGCCTTGCCAAAAACCATCTGTACCAAGAAGAACTGCCTGTGGGCTGCCCCGAAAGTCTTCCAGCATCTGGCTTCGAGAAAGCCCATCAGCTTGACTCACAAGCCGGATCTTGTTGCGAATGCAGAATCCAGTGAGTTCGCCTGACGCTTTGGCAAGTGCCTGATGGCTTGTAAATAACACGAGGGTTCTACCGCATTGATCGACCACAAAGGAACGAAGCATTTCTGCAACAGCTCGATCATAGCTTTCCCTATTACTTGGATCAGGCAGTCGGTTTACAAGAATAAGTTCTGCTTGTGATTCATAATCGAATGGACTATCTAACTGACGCCTGATCGATGATTCAACGCCAAGCCTTTGGCACAGATAGTGAAAACCTGTCTTGTTTGCACTTTGCTCGGACTCTGTAAGAAACGCATTGTCTGGCGATTGTCCTTGAGTTTCTGTAGTAAGCGTCGCGCTTGTGAGTACCACGGTATCGACTTTACTAAAAAGTTCTCTCCGCAAAACACCACTTACGTCAATTGGAGCACTTGCCAGTTTTACACGTGGTGCACCCCGACGACTATTGGCTAATTCGACCCACCAGACGCTACCAGGATCATCCTGCTCAAGCCACATGCGGATGGAACCCGCTTGTGATACCAAACGATCTGCAAGTGACTGAAAATCTTGTCTTTCAGCATCGCTTGAAAGCCGATCAGACACTCCTCTTATCTTCCGACCGAGTGCCAGAAGTGCCTCCCCCAGCGAGTTAGTGACAAGACCTGGCTCTGAAATTCGCCACGGTCCGTCGCCACGATGTGTGACAGCGAGAACAACTTCTGAAAAAAAGTTTTCTGCAATACGACGAGCCTGAATAACATCGGGCCTCACGTCCTCGAGTTTGTAGTGTACGAGTAAACCCCGATTTGTTCGCTCGTTAAAAAGGCGTGATAGAAGTCGCTCAACTGAGACACTCGACAATCCAATACCAAGATGATCACTTGCGACTGACTCGACCATATGTGCTTCGTCAAAAATAACAATATCGTAGTCAGGAAGGAGACTGGCTCCACTTCGACGTAATGCAAGATCTGAAAAGAATAGTGCATGATTTACAACAAGGACTTGAGCATTACTCATACGCCTTCGAGCCGCAAAATAATGACAATCGTTGTACCGAGCACAGGCACGACCCATGCAGTTCCCTGAATCACTATGAACTTCATCCCAAACTGAACCTCGCGGAATTGTTGGCAGGTCTGACAATGACCCATCGCGAGTCTCTTCTGACCACTCAAGAAGTCCTTCTAACTCTGCCACTTCTTCTTCATACTGAAAGAGGCTTCCTTGGCGCTCTTTTGCGAGAGCAAGACGACGAAGACTGATATAATTGCCACGCCCTTTGACCAACACGGCTGAAAACTCACGTGGCATCACAGCAGAGACCACTGGAATGTCCTTTCGGATCAGTTGTTCTTGTAATGCAATCGTGTGCGTTGCGATAATAATTCGACGTTGATTCTTGCCATTTGACTTATGGGGGTTGTTGGTCTCGGGCTCACCCTCTGGGCAATTTTCCGGCTGGGACTCTTCTTGATCTGCCTGATCAGCTGTTGCGGCAAGTACGGCGGGTATCAGGTAGGCGAGGCTTTTTCCAGTTCCTGTCCCAGCCTCTATGATCGCATGCTTTTTCTGATCAATTGCTTGCTCCACCAGATCAGCCATTACGACTTGCTGAGGGCGTGACTCCCAGCCTGGAATGCGGGCAGCAAGGCGACCGTTGGGCATTAAAAAAGATGACGATGAATCCATGGCAACAATCTACACGGAAAGTGGGAACGCCTGTCTAAAAGCGTTGGTAGACTATTCTTTGCTATTCCTTAAAAATCAACCCTACGATACAAGACTAGAAATCCTCGACGTACACGACAGATGTCATTATGAATCAAAAATCAGTGGAAAAAGCCTGGGGCGGTGTATTCCGTGTCCCAACAGACCAACGAGTGGAATCCTTCTCTGAGAGCATCTCTTTTGATCAACGTTTGGCCAACGACGACATTGATGGATCAATCGCTCACTCACAAATGCTTGCTGAATGCGGATTGCTCACTCAAAGTGAAGCAGATGCGATACGAGTGGGCCTTGAAAATATTCGAAAAGATATTTCTGAAGGAACCTTTCATTTTACCGCAAGCAAAGAAGACATTCATCTTCATATCGAATCAGCACTTACTGAAAAACTCGGAGACATTGGACGGAAACTTCATACGGCACGGAGCCGGAATGATCAAGTTGCGACAGACCTTCGTCTTTTTTGCCGCCGTGCAATTGACCGAATTGACGCTGGCCTCCTTGAATTACAACGTGCTTTTCTTGAAATGGCTGACCGAGAACATGATCTTATTATTCCTGCCTACACACACCTTCGACGCGCGCAACCAGTTCTTGCGTCACATCAACTTTTAGTCTGGTGCGAGAAGTTCGATCGCGACAGACAACGTCTTACTGACTGTCGGCAGCGAACCAACGTTATGCCATTAGGGTCAGCTGCACTCGCTGGAACAAGCTTGCCCATTGATAGATCAAAGACACAAGCGGCGCTCGGTTTTCATTCAATTGCCGCAAACAGTCTTGATGCTGCCAGCGACCGAGACTTTGTATGCGAACTAGCCTTTGTACTCTCTCTGACTGCAGTACATCTCTCTCAGTGGGCCGAGGAATGGATTATCTACAGTACGGATGAGTTCGGTTTTTTAAAACTACCGGAGGAATTCTGCACAGGCAGCTCGATTATGCCTCAGAAAATTAACCCTGATGTTCTTGAACTTGTCCGAGGAAAGTCTGCTCGGGCCATAAGTAACGTCCAGCAGATTCTTGTGTTACTCAAAGGGCTTCCCACTGCGTACAACAGAGACTTACAGGAGGATAAGGAAGCTGTGTTTGATTCAATCGATACGCTTGAAGCAATGCTTGGCGTTGCAGCTCCCCTTGTAGCTGGGACTCAGTTTGATCGAAAACGGATTAGAGAATCGATTGAAAAGGGACATCTAGACGCGACGACACTGATGGAGGCACTCATTGTTGAGGGCATACCGCAACGCACGGCACACGAAACCGTTGGCAAACTTGTTCGTCTGGCTCTCACAAAAGAGTGTAGCCTCGCTGAGCTTTCCGATGATGTCTGTCGGGCAGAATATGACGGTTGGAAGGCCTCTCTACGGCATGCTTTGGGGTCCCCACGGGCAGTTGAACGGATGGTGAGTTTTGGCTCGACCGCTCCGGCTTGTGTTGCCGAACAACTTGCTGCGTGGCGGCAGAAGCTGGAGACTGCCGCGAAGTAAGTTCGTTAGCAGTTGAAGGGTGGCACGTGGCTAGACAAGGTTGGCTTACCAGATGGCTATCTCTGGGTATTGTGGTGGCTCTAGCCACCCCAGCGTTAGCAGATTCGACAAAGGACAAGAAACTCGACCCTCTCCAGTGGGCCGTTGTCGATTCCCTGAGATATCCAGAACGCACAACACCTCAAGAGTTGCTCGAAGCGGCTATCCGTGCTGCCTCCGTTGAGGCACTTGATCCCACCTTGGAATTTCTCGAAAAATTTGATAATGCCTTTGCGGCAGAGCCAAATAAAGAAGAGGCCCTTGCAGCACTTGGTGGATATTTTCAGACATCTGAACTGAGTCGTTTTCAAAGATTTTTGAAGCGAACTGCTCCACCAGAACAGGTCGATGCAGTAACTTTCCTTATGAACGGGATCCAAGCCGCTGCTCAGAAAAAGAGGATCGACGCTGACCGACTAAAAAAAGCTGCGGCCAATCTACAATCTGATGACATTTTCACACGACAAAAAGCTGCAAACATCCTCATGGAGGGAGGGACGTACGCCCTTCCAATGCTCATCGATCTCCTGATGGAAACAGGTTCTGATCAGAACCGAATCTCAGAATCAAAATCAGAATTTCGGTCTAGAAAACTTACTGAAGAAATCATTGGACAACTCGGAGAAAGAGGAGTTCGAGCTTTAGTAGCTTGGCTTGGGTCTGACGATTTCAAGCGATTCCCAGGCATCATTGCTGCCCTGAACATTTTGGTTGATTCCGAATGCCTGCCAGCAGGAAGAACAACAAACCCGAACACATCTGCAGAACTGGATGTAGCCAGTGTTCTTTTTGCACCCGCTTTCATTCCCGAATTAGGTGACTCGACGCGAGCGGCGGCAATACGACTTCTTGTCAAGCTAGAGCAACAGGGTCTTACTGACTTTAGCGATGAGCCCTTTACGAAGGACCTCGCTTGCCGAATGCTTACTACAAAACTCGATGAGCTTCTTACACCACATGGCATTCCATCTACTGACAGTCTTACAGAGGGAACGACTTCAAACACAAGCCCGCAACCGACAGTCGAGCAGTATCTCTGGGTCACGGATACAAACCGACCTGAGATTCGCTACCTACCACCGAATGCTTGCCGAAGTCTCCGTGCTGGACACATCGCACGAGATCTTTCAGGACTTGGATGTGCACATCCAAATACCGTGCGTCTCGTGCTTCTCGCACAATCCGAGGCTCTTCTTGTCTTTGAAAAATCTCCTTCATCAGCATTGAACACCTTGCCCGTTGAAGTAATGACAGGAGCGTTACGTGGGCCCAAAGGTTTTTCAACAGAACTCACAGCAGAAGTACTCGATGATGCTCTTGATCGCTCCATCCCTCTTGCAGCAGCAGTCGCAGCCCGTGCAATACGCGAATCAAAAAATACGTCGTTACGAAACTCCGTAATTCGACCACCTCTTGTACGAGCGTTAGCCGCTCCTTCAACGCTGGTTCAATTCGAGGCCTCACAAACACTGGCTGTCGTTTCACCACAACTTCCATTTAGTGGATCAAGCCGTCTCCTTGATCGATTGCTTTATTTTGCAAATTCAAACGGTATCGATGAGGCTCTCATTGTTCACCCGAATCAGGACACTGCTGAATTTTTGAAGAGTAGTATTAGTCAGTATGGATTTGTTCCATCATCTGTTTCAAGTGGCCGACTCTGCATTCAGAAAGCGAGACACTCTCCTGATCTCCAACTCATTATTCTATCGGCCCGCCTACCCGATCTCAGCGCGGCAGAAGTTGTTGAATTATTACAACAAGAGTCTCTCGGTAAACAGTTACCAATACTCGTGATGCTTGATCCTCTTGATGACAACAAAGCGTGCCGTCGACGTACCCGCCTCGTACTACGTCTTCATGACTTAGACAACGCCCTGCTTACAGACAGGCTTGATAGCCAATTTTTCCCTACTCTAAAAAACACAGGGGATGGAGAAGAAGTCATCCCACCCAGATTCCCTGAAACACTCACACGAATTACTGGCCCACAAGCAATTAATGCAGGCTGGCGGCAAGAACAAAGAAGGAACCGACTCCAACGTGCCTCCATCGCTCTCACAATCCTCGGACAACTTGGGGATGACGGATGGGATATTCGAGGAGCTTTTCCTGTCGCACACAATAGCCTTAAATATTCCGAAACGTTTGATCCTGCTATGCAACTCCTCACAAATATGCCCAGCCCCGCTGCCCAACAATCACTTTTCGATGTAGCGTGGGCCCCAGATCTAGACAAAAGCATTCGAAAAAAGGCCGTCGATTCTCTTGGGGTAAGTCTTGAGCTACATGGTATTCTTTTGACAAACAGCACCTTACGAATCATCAATGATATGTACAATAAGACAAATCGAGGAGATGAGTCTTCGATAGGCCATGATCTTATTGCCCTTTTCCAACCGCTAAAAAAATGAGCGGGCGCTGATGCTCAGGAAACCAACTGACGACTCCCTAAACTCCATAGCAGGCTTCATCGGAACAAGTCCTGCCATGCAAGAGGTCTATGCGATGACCCACCGGGTGGCAGCCTCAACTGCATCGGTGCTTTTAGTGGGAGAGACTGGCACGGGTAAAGAACTCATCGCACGTGCTGTCCATGAACTCTCACCGCGAGGTAGCGGGCCTTTTGTCAGGGTAAATTGTGGGGCTCTGTCAGAAAGCCTTTTAGAGAGTGAGCTATTTGGCCACGTGCGGGGTTCTTTCACAGGAGCGGTCGCAAATCGAGCCGGTCGCTTTGAAGCCGCGCACACGGGAACAATTTTTCTTGATGAAATCAATTCAACCACTCCAAAACTTCAAGTAAAGCTGCTCCGCGTATTACAAGAACGTGAATTTGAGCGTGTAGGTGACACTGAAACGATTCATGTAGATACTCGTGTTATAGCTGCAAGTAATCGAGAACTCCTTGACGAAGTCGCAAAAGAAACTTTTCGTGAGGACCTGTACTATCGACTGAATGTGGTTCCGATTTACCTACCACCACTTCGTGGCAGACGAGCTGACATTCCATTGCTGGTGAGCCACTTCCTAAAAACCTATTGTCGAGAAAATGACCGCGACGTCATGACCGTGCAGCCAGCTGCAATGGAAGCATTGACTCGACACCACTGGCCAGGCAATGTCCGCGAATTACAAAATGTCATTGAGCGTTGTGTCATCATGTCTGATAGCGACGAACTTACGACAAAAGTTCTTCCACCAGCTTTTCGTGGAGAACAGGCCGCTATTGCTTTGCCTGGCCGGGGTGGAGACCTAGACAGCCTCGCTCGTGATCTTGTTGAGCAAGGTATGGCATCGGCACCAGACGGTGATGTAAATCTTTTTGAACGGGTAGTGAGCCGTGTTGAGAGAGAACTAATCGCTCAGATGCTTGCAGTCTGTGATGGTGTACAACTCAAGGCGGCTGGGCGTTTGGGAATTAATCGAAACACGCTTCGAAAGAAGCTGCTTGAACATGGGCTCGATGACCCATCTGAAGAGTGACACAACATAACAGGCGGTGCCGATACGGGCATGAGTACCCTGAGCTCTACCTCGTAGCGATCCTGTATTAGGCTTCGGCCATCTCACGAGCATGATAGCTTGATCGAACGAGTGGGCCTGATGCCACTTGCTGAAAACCCATGCGACGAGCGATTTCTCCAAGCTCATTAAATTCATCTGGATGAACATATCGATCGACTGGCAGGCTCTCCAACGTTGGCTGCAGATATTGACCAAGGGTCAAAAAGTCGACACCCTGATTTAACAAATCAGTAAACACCTCTAGAAGTTCCTCTCGTGTTTCACCAAGCCCAAGCATCAATCCACTTTTTGTTTTTGTACTAGGGACTATTTTTTTCGTATCGGCAAGTACTTGTAATGTCCATGCGTAAACACTTTTGCGGCCACGAACACGCCTATAAAGTCGAGGTACCGTTTCAGTGTTGTGATTAAAGACATCAGGGCGACTCTGGAGCATCAATTCCAGCGCACCTGGCTTGCCTATAAAATCAGGAACGAGCACTTCAACTGATGCTCCAGTAGCTTGCCTGACTGCCTCAACAGTTTTACGAAAATGGTCCGCACCACCATCAGGCAAATCGTCACGCGTCACACTCGTAATGACAACATGCTTCAAACCAAGACGTCTTGCAGCCTCAGCGACTCTTTGAGGCTCATCGTCTTCAAGTTCTTCTGTTTTCCCTTTTGGCACTGAACAAAATCCACACGGACGCGTACATACATTTCCCAAAATCATAAAGGTGGCCGTTCCAGATGACCAGCATTCCAAACGATTTGGACATTTTGCAGACGAGCACACTGTTTCCAAGTTAAGTTCAGCGATCAGGCCCGCGGTTTCTCCATGTCCACCACCCTCACCAAGGTTTTGTCGTAACCAAGGTGGAAGTCTCCGCGACATGAGTATTGTAGATTCTTCAACAGGGGAACAAGCATTGTGCTCGACCGTCGTTGAAGTATTGAGTATCGGTAACAGACTGACTGTATTTGGCGAACTTGCTTCATTCTTCGACACGAAAATTTCCTCAAGCACTCTTAGTTATTCGATCACTCACTGATTTTTTAGCATTTTGAAATACAGGCATTCCAGACTGAATGGAGACGTCTCCACATCCAAATGCATCTACCATCGATCGCACAATCGCCGTCCGAACATCCTGCAAACGCACCCTACGACGAATCTCAGCCTGCACTGATCCCATCGTACGCTTCTTTATCCCAGTGGCGACAGGGACGGTATCAATCCGGCGATAAAGCCCTAAGTCTGGGCAGACATTTACAAAACCACCGTGCCAAACAACACCACGACGAACTGCAAGACTCACTGCAGCGATCAACCCTGAACGGCCAAAAATACCTGGCTGACGAGAGTCCCGGACTGTTGAACACCTAAGGCTTTGAATGGCTGATTCGAGGCCGAATTCAAACCGTTCAAGGAAACCACCAACATCATATGACGAAAGGCCCAATTTTCTTAGTGGGGCAAAGAGGCCAACACCAACCTGTCCTGGCCCATGGAGCACGGCACCACCTCCCCGACCAACAAAGCGTACGGAAATACCTTTGCTAGACAATTCATCTGTAGAGATATCAATGTCTGTGTGCGAACCAAGCCGGCCAATCGTAATCCCAATGGCTGGTTCATAAATCATAAGTGTTGGTGGCCTCCCGTTCGGCTCTGAAACATCCCATGCGATACGCTCAGCCATACTTTGATATGCATCTTGTTGAAGTCGCCCCATAAGCCAAACACTTAATGACCGCTGGTTTTGGTTGGGATTTTCACAAGAATTTTCTTTTGATAATACCATTATAATCGTCCTTGCTTCTTGGAAACCGCATCAAGAAGTTGCGGCCAAGACAGCCAACTCCAGTGGAGTGGCTCAGCAAGCGTAGACGGCATTACTTGTCGCTCACTATCCGACGCGAGCCCTCCTGTCTCTGCCTCTTCAAGTACTCGATCCACCGTTATGCTGAGACGATCGAGCCAATCTGGTACTTCGACTCCTGAACCGGTTGCAATCCCAAGAAACTCTTCGGCATGTGTTTCGAGTTGACCACCCGCGCCTTCGGGTTCGCCCACGAGGAGTTCTCGTACGGCAGGCTCAACAAGTGACTCAATTTCATCCTGCTCTAGCATCGCCGTAAAAGGCCGCTTCACTCGATCTGAAACACTTGCCAAACGAACTCCAGTCTTTTGTTGAAGCACTGAGAGGCGTTCAATGAGATCATTTGCCGTGCCTGCGGTCTCCTCTTCCATTCGTTGTCTCCAAGCAGATGCCGCCTCAGTGGCCCCACTTCGAACCAGTACCCGATGGGCCATACTTACAGGACGAAGAGTCCAGACGATTCTTTCATATTCAGCCTTTATCCGCAGAAATTCAAGCAACACATAAAGATAATCACCACGATCAGATTGTGTTGTGGTTGAATTCCAGTCCCTATATTCTGAATGATTTTCTGCAACACTTTCCAAGATTAACCGGAGCCGACTCGTTGCCTGTTTCAGTGAAATCTCACCGGCATTAATCGCCTCTATCAATTTCACAGGACCGGCTTGATTTGATCCACCAGCTTCATCTGTATCAGAGGTACGCCAATCAGTCCCTACCGCATCTTGTTTGATCAGCCGCTCGAGGTATGGGCGAACACCGCCGCGAAGGATACTTCGCAAGGAAGATGGCGTAAGCAAATGCTGAGTAAATAAGCCATCACCATAGTGCTTGATAAATTCTTTTACGAACTGAAATGATTTATCATCTCGCACTCGCTCCAGCACAGAAAGTCGCAACTGCCGAGCGTGAGTCGTCCACGTTTCTAATAATTTTGGAATAAGAATTGCCAAACCGTCCAAAATTCGTTGTGTCGTAACAACACTAGATGGCTCAGCTTCACTAGGCCCAGCTATGGGAGCACTTGCTACTATTCGACCTACAAGCGCAGTTGTCGCAGACTCAAAAACACGATCAAACTCACTCACACTTGCCGCACCCGGCGGACGCCGGCTTTCAAGTTTTTTTGCGAGACGCACGAGACCTATTGTTTCCTCCACGAGACCACGACGAGGTAAAACAGCGACAAGCCTCTCCAACAGCCGTTCTCGCATTCTTGCCGCAAACACGCGATCAGCCCGACCACCTCTCGCTAGTGGCACATAAAGCACTGTCTTACCACGAAGATGGTGACGAATCCGTTCCATTTGTTGATGAATTATCGGCTGGTCATCCACAAAGACGGCAGCCAGTAATTTTCCAACTGCTGGCTTTGGTATGATTTTAGAAGGAAAACGATTCGCTTCATCGTCGGAGTGATTTGTTTTTCGCACAGCCCCTTGGGCAATTGCTATTCGTGCCGACAACATCCAGATTGTCTCACCAGTTTGAAGTGCTGCCTCAACTAATCTTTCTGCCGCAATATCACGTTGCCAACGAAGGCGATCAAACTCTGTCACGGTCATACCGGGCGGCTGCTGCTGATCTCGTGAAATAATATGCATGGCAGCACGTACCATCGCCTGACGCAATCTCCTCAAGGTCTGCCGCCAGCCTCTCAAAGAGTCAATTTCAACTGCCGATGTCTCGATTCGCCCAGCAGCTGCATCAAGACAACCAGTGACTATCGTCTGTCGAAACATCACGATAACACCTGTCAAAAAATCTGCAGCTTCTTCAACTGCTACGACTGGATTCGAAGCACCTGCAGGAAGATCGACATCGAGCATCCCACCATCTGTTCCGTCATCAGTAGAATCCTGCCACACCATGGACTCGTATGCCGATGCAACACTTTCATCTGTACCGATCTGATCATCATCTGTTTCATCGGACAACGCCGCCCCTGATTCATCTCGACTCCGAGGTTCCTGGCCGGAGGCAGCAATATCGATCATTTCCGTAAGACCTGCCGTATTCGCCTCAACTAATTCGAGAAATCGCCGTACGCGACTACAGCCCGAATCGCTGAGATCTGTAAGTGCGGACCGCAACCAACGATGGGCCGCAACTAACCAGGAATTCCCAGAATGATCAATTTCATCACCCTCAAGCAATGTTATCCAATGCACGAGCAACCCCATTGCAGCATCAAAATCTTTTTCTTGCAAAAGAGCATCTGCTGCAGCTGCGTGAGTTCTTGCAGATGAAAAATCTGCTACTGCATCTCGCCAGAACGTGGGCGGCAACGGAACCGGAGCAGTTGTACGTCGTTCTTCCAAGACAGTGACAACTTCACGAGCAGACTGCACCATTTCAATGCCAGAAAGATGTGGTATCCCACCGACTGATGTTGTCGCATATTGATCCCACCACGATGCCAACTCTTCGACTAAGCCACTGGCCTTCTTGGCAATATTTTCATTTGACTCAAGGCAAGATCGTTGCCACGTCAGGCAGGCACACTCAAGTAGATTACCAACGCTCCCAATCAGGTCATCTACTCGTGAATCTGGTAACGCCTCTCCCCCTGGCTCATGAAGTGGAAACTGACCAGCAAAACCAAGGATATTCCATGGATCAACTAATGCGCCACAATGAATTCCTCGCATAAGAAGATTCTTTGCTTCACTCAGCATTTCTACAGCCTTTTGAAGAGAATTCTTATCACCGCGACGACACATTCCCTGAGCAATAACTATGCGGCTCGTAATCCGAGCCAGCATTCTTGCACTCGCTGCAGGCACAAAACCTACTAATCTTTCAGCTGCATCAATCCGCCCAAGTCTGGCAAGAACCGATGCCAGCGTCACACTTCCAACTTGTCTAGCACGACGGTCGGCTAGAAGCATGTTGATATGTCTCCGCACGCCCCCGAACGGCTGTTGTAAACTTTGAGCCTCCGCTTCGAGTCGAAGGCGATGCTCGTCCGGAAGCCTCGTTATGAGCCAGCGATAAAAATTATCTCGATAGGCGGCAATCCGAGGAAGTAGATCCGTAAGAGACATACCAGATTGCATGGCCCCTGGGCCACGACCGGAAAGCCCTGAGGCCATTAGCATGACACCTGCTAAAACAGCAGCTGACTCCTGCTGAAGTTGTTCTACTGGTACACCAGGATGTGATTCTGCTGACCAAGACAAGATTCCCTCGAGTGTTGCCTGCTGAATCACAAGCCGCCGATAATACCCTTCGTCATCAATACATGCCGGGTCCCAAAGACCAAAAAGATAATTTGGACGACTTGCTGCTGGATGCAAAAAGTCAAACGCTCGAGGATCAATTGCTAGTTCAGTCAATAAGTCCAAATCAAAATCAGCCTGTTCGAGCAGTTCTTTTGGAGCCTCTTCTAGAATCTGAACAGCTTGGTCGACAAGTCTTGAAAAATGACCGTGAGCTGCTCCTACACCGCGTATATAAATTGGAAGGGGCCGCACACGCTCGTGACGATATGGCTCTGACAGCTGGCCATTTTCAAGTACGGCAACAGGCCGCCAACCCATGTAGTCGTTGATTTTATAAAGCACTTTTTTAACAGCGTTATCGTCTTCTCCTTCCCACGGGCCGCCAGTAGCAAGAACCGCTTGGAAAATTGCCATCAGAAAGAATGGTCGCTCTATCGCACCAACTGCTTGATGTTCTAAAAGATCACGGTGGAATTCACGATACGCCGGCAATACTTGTTCGAAGACAATCCTGACAACACCTTTTGCTTGGTCAACATTCCGAAACGCAGGATCAGTCTGATGAAGGTGGTTCAACGCTTCTCGTAAAGCACCTGCTACCTTCTCCACCGTAGTCGCCTGCTCCACGATCTCACCATGCGCAGCACATGGCTCAAACTGTGCATAAATATCATTGATGGCTCTCCACGCCGACGCATCAATAGCACCCGCCGAGAAATTCAAATACCCAAGTAGCAAGGCAAAAGAATTTGGCTTTTCAGCAGCAGATTGGAAACTATTTGGCATAAGATCAAAAAAGTAATTCGAACTATCTTCAAATGTTTAATAGGGATACTTTTCAGTTCCATATCTTACCAATCACAGATCAATACGCAGCAGGGGTGGCTGTTTCTGCGGGGAGAGAACAAAAGGACTTTGATCTCTCTTTTTGCATCATTTTTTCTGTGAAGTAACGTATTGGTAGTAGTGGTTCGAAGACTTGAAGATTTCAAGGTGCTTCGACCAAAACAATGATCCTGTACAGAGAGAGTAGATATGTTTCAGTTGTGTAGATCGCGGATATGGCTGTGGCTTTTTATCCTCGTAATCATTGCTTCCTTACCTCGAGCAGATGCCGAGAGTTTATATGGAACCGCAGCGGACCCATTCGAGGCTGGACGTGTTGGACTGACTCGCGAATGGATTATCCAAATTCCATTCGACTCTGATCGCTATCGGCTCAGTCAGGTCGACACGGCACGTTGGATGATTATTGCACAGTCTGAAGATGGCATCGTACACGCAGTTCGTGCAAGTGGTGGTGACACTGCTGAAGCGGGAGGTCCACTTCCAGGAACATTACTTTGGTCAACGCCTCTAGGGCTACCAAAGGCTGCTCTTCATTCTGCCGGAATAGATCGTGACCTTGTAACAATTAACCGTGACATGGATGCTTTCGGAATCGACAGCCGTACTGGCTCTATCTTCTGGAAGCGCCGATTACCATCACCTCCGTCTGCGGGAAGCCTTCCTGTTGGTGACTGGGTTTATGTTCCTCTTTGGGACAAGACTGTCTATCGCCTTCCCGTAAATCCTTACCGTCGTCCCTCGAATTCAAATTCGGAAAAAGATACTGATTCAAAAACAAGTTCCTCCAGCAAACTAAGCCTTGACCCTGTTCGTATAAAATCACATGGTTTCATCGAGCAGCAGCCTTCACGCTTTGGCGAGGGTGTTCTTTGGTGCACAGACTATGGACGCCTGACTGTTATAGAGCCTGCTGAAGAGGGCTGGGAACGACATGAATTTTTTCTCCATGACAATCCAAATGGTCCGGTTGCAGTTCGTGACAAAGTTATCTTTGCTGCAACTGAAAAAGGAGAACTAACACGTTTTGAAGATGCAACAAGAGGTCTTCGACTCACGTGGCGGTTCCTATTAGAAACCAGCCTCCATCCAAACATGCCACGACCACAAATCATGCTTCATAACGAGACGCTTCTCGTTTCTCTTGGCGAAGAAGGTATTGCCGCACACAATGCTAGCAATGGGGAACGATTGTGGAAAACCTCTCTGCAAGGCACGTTTTTAGCTTGCATAGGAAGTCACCTATGGTGCTACGACATCATGAACAGGATTACAGCTATCCGCTTAATTGATGGACAAGAGGACGCCTGGCTTTGTCCTGGACCCTTCACTATTCCTGTTACAAATCGTTCTTCGGAGCGTATCATTCTCGCTTCACCCCGAGGGCTTCTGGCTTCTCTTAGACCACGAGTCATCGGGAGCGAACAATCTGCCCTTCAGCCTTCGACTTCTTCTTCAAAGACCTCAAATGACACGAAAGAAGAAACTCCTGCCGAAAGCCTTCAACCCTCTACTGAGAAGCCTGAAGCAGTAAAGGTAGAAAAGCCTACGCCACAGGGCAAAGACGAGCCGTTTAATTTTTTCGGCAAATAAGAAGCGTAATTTCTATGGTGCAAGAGGAAGACCTCGAGCCCACAATTCGAGCGCGAGAATGAGACAACCAATAGAAATTGCTGTGAAAGACAGCATCATCATCCCGGTATAAGCGTTTTGACGTTTAGGATAATTTGGCTCACCACTATCAACCATCTTTACATCTCCAAAAGAGTCGCACCGCTCACACTAACTGTCGAGTTTGAGACGTGTTGCAACACGATCTCCTCGCTGAACAATTCCACGGGCAAAGTCTTTTAGCACACGAACAACGGCACGGTCAGGCTTCACACTGACAACCCGCAGGCGGCCAAGATATTCGTCAGCTCGAAACACCTCTAATTCATGCCCAGCTTGAAGCCCATCGTCACTCCCAATCGAAACTTCAACAAGATCGTCTGCAACGGCAGTAACAACACCACCAACAACTGGTATGACCGTTTGAGGTCGCTTTAATGAGAGACCGTTTTGCTGCAAAACCACTCGTGCGTTTGAAACCTGTTCCTCGAGCTGCTTTTTGCGCTCAGTAGCCATTGCCAAATCGGACTCAGCTTGATGCAATTCAGCAGCTAGTTCAGCACCTCGGTTCACTGAGCCCTTAAGATTTTCTTGAAGACCGTGGATTTCCTCTCGTAACTCGTTCACGAGTTTCTCTGCAGCATCTCGCTCATCTTTTGCCTCAGCGAGTTCCTTGATGTCCTTATCCAGATCACTGATTTCCGCGTCACGCTTTTTTCTGAGGTCCGCTAGCTCTACATCTTTTTGCTGAAGAGCTGTTTCAAGTTTTGCAACGACTTGCTCCCGATCTTTTTCCGAAGCGGCAATCTGTTCGTTCAGCTTTGTTAGCTCTGACTCTTTTGCTTGGCGTTCCGCTTGAGACTGCTCAAGTTCAGTTGCCAACCGCTCTGATTCTTTTTGCCAATTTGTGTGTGATGAGAAAATTGCGATAGCAAAGCTCATGAACACAACGCTCATAATCATGACAGCAAAAACAAATATTTTTCCAAGAGTATTCATGCCCGAATCCGTACCGTCGAACAAGGAATTGAAACCAAAGACAGGCAACTCCAGGATTTTCCCAGAGCAGCCTAGTCAACACAATATTACGCAACAGTTCTATGGTTCGTCCCGAAAGCTGGCATTTCTCCAACTATCTTACGCTAGGGTACCTCTTCTCACCCAGTGTTCCAACGCCACTGTTGCCGTAATTACTACACATATCCCAGACAGGAAACTGCCCCAAACAAGCCAAAGTGTCCATCGCCCGTCTGGTGTGGCTTCGACGAAAAGTGTGGCGGTTTTTCTGCGTGGACCGCATGCAAGCAAACGCCCACAGCCATCAATTGAGGCTGAAAAACCAGTGTTTGCAGCAATAACAATTGGTATCCGAACCTCTACAGCACGAAAGATAGCTGCCGTGAGATGCATGTCGAGTTCACTGGAGCCCCAAAACCAGCCGTCATTGGTCAAATTGGCAATAACATCAGGACCACCATTGATTTGTCGACAATAGCGAATGAGCGTGCGAATTGTTTCCGGAAGCGCTGTTTCGTAACAAATTGTGCATGTCAGCCTCCGGCCAGCAACAGATGCTATGAACGGTTGTTGACCAGCCGTAAGACCAGCTGGAAGCGGCGTAAGGCGATACAACCAAGGGAAGGTCTCGGCAAAGGGTATGTATTCACCAAAAAGCACAGGCTTCATCTTGGCATACGTCTCTTGAACTCGACCACCGGCATCAAGAAGAACAGCACAGTTGTAATAGCGAGTTCCTGTAGCAGCACTGGGTGTCACAAACTGTTTATCAATACCGACAAGCCAATTCGCCCCGTATGAGTTTGCATAAATTGAAAGCGGCTCTAGGCGTTCATTTTCGAGTTGCTGACGGCAAAGGGCCTGCAATGCAGAATCACTACGACCAACAAGATCAACGCGATCACTTTCACTCAGAATTGTTTCAATAATATTTTGAGGTAATTGTTCATTCGGGTCGATTTCAAGAAGACCAAGTCGCCACATTGTCTCAGGCCAGATTATCAGATCAGGCAATGAAGAACTCTCCGAAAGACCGCGACGAGTCAGTTCATCGTAGTGCTGAGTCACTTCCTTAAAAGCATTTGGATCATGCTTCAGTTCAGTATCTATTGATCCTTGCACAAGCAACGTTTTGAGAGGTGCGACAAGAGGCTCTGGAACCGTAGCAAGTCGCCAAGAGCCATAGGCTATACACACGCCGAAAACACAAAAAACAAGCAATCCTTCTCTAAGTATTTTTTTCTCCTGCCATATATTTCTTATTTTTTGTTCACTGAAAATAATTTCCAGTGGTTGAATCGTTGCTGCTGCCACAACCATAACAATTCCACTCACCCCAATGGCACCGGCAACATCTGCAATTTGTAGCAGAGTAGTCCACCGCCATTGTGTATGACCGAGCATGCCAAATGTGAACCCACCAAAAAGCCAGCCACGCAACTGCTCACATGCTACCCACGATACTGGTGCCGCCGCTATAAGTGGCCACTTCCACCGCCTCATAAGAAGACTCGCAGACCACACAAAAAACGGTACATACATCGCCAGATAGGCCGACAAAAACACCCAACCAAGTGACGTTGCGGGGTGAGGCAATCGAAGCCAATGGATTGTTGCAAGCCAATGAACAAAGCCGGCACACCAAAGCATTCGCCAAAACTTGAAGGACGAAGAACCAGGCTTTTTTAAGATCAACCAGAGCCAGGGCACTGGTGCAAGCCATGCAAGAAACCACCAATCATATGGTGGCTGAATTAGAAACATTGCTCCAGCACCACCGAATGCTGCAGTCGTCTCACCCAAACAAGCTTGATCGCGAAAGAGCCTTCGAGTGTACAACGGCTTCATGTGTTACCCCCGTCCTCTGGAAGTATTTCAGCAACAACCATTCCGGGAAACACTCTAGTATCTTCGTCAACGAATTGGCGAATGCATCGACCTTCAACAGGAGCAAGTAAATCGACGGTCGCTGGATTTGTTGCGAGTTCAACAACGCGATCACCCTCAAGAACATTGCTTCCCTGTGGAACAAGCCACAACGAGAGAATAACTGGAGTTTCACCAAGCCCAAGGTCTGGGACAACAATCGGCACAACTGTGGCTTGATCATATGGCTGCATGACGTACGACTTTCCAACACTCAGTAGTTTTTCTGGAGCCACGCGAGCATAACTTGTCCGACTAAACCCAGTGACTTCGCAGAGCAGTTCGCTGGCACATCTTGTGTCGTATGCCAGTGTGGGTAGTCGAAGTCAATAATATCACACGTTGGAATACCACCGGTCATTCGAAGGGGCACATGATCGTCATTAATGACATACTTCGGGCGTGGAATAAATTCTCTGACTTTTAGTTGCTCTGCAGTAGCCCAAATCGAGTTCACTACAGGGCGTGTATCGGGCCACTCGACACTTTGCTGTTCCTGCCAAATTGCAAGGTTGCGGTCGCCTACCATGTCGAGAATAACTCCACAGCGATAGGTGTACGATATTGTTCCAGCCTTCCGTGATGCGGCATATTGTCTCGCAAAAAAGAGTGACCCAAGGCAGTATGAATCTCGGCCCTCTTCGAAAACGTATTCTTCTGCGTCGAAAAGTACAAAATCAACGCCCACCGATCCTTTCAGCTCTACCATTGAGTCTGCGAGCTCCATCAAAACCGCCACACCGCTTGCGCCATCATTTGCTCCGAGAAAGACTCCTTTGGGCTGCCATCGATCCCTATCTGGATATGGCCGGGTGTCGTAGTGGGCTCCAAGAAGCACTCGCTCATTTCTACTGGGGTGCCAAGAAACAATAAGATTCTCCATACGAATCCATTCACCAGTTCGACCATCCCGACTTCGAAACGCTTGTCGAAAAACCTTTGCTCCCGCTTTTTGAAAATGACGAATAAGAAATTCCCGCTGTTTCTGCATTCCGATGGAACCACTTGGACGCGGTCCAAATTCACACATAGCCTTGAGATACTCCATTGCCCGAGTTCCAGAAAAACTCCTGGGCGCATTGGTTTCCGCAGCCTTTGCGATCGAAGAAACAAATAGAACAACCGTAACACTGAGAAAAGCATTTCTCACAATGGTATCTACAAGATACCTCCACAAAGAAAACTCCTTACAGCCTTTTCCTCTATGTATCATGGGGATTCTTTCGGTATCAAAACACATTCTGCCGGTATCGGAAACATATTTAGTTTTGAAGCATGCCACAAAAATCGTATCTCACACGTTACACATAAGACGAGCTGTAGCCAGCATTACATCGCAACACCATTATATGATGAACCTGATCTTTGTGCCGAACACAGATACTGGCGCTAAACACAGAACACCAAAAGTCCGCTTCCTATATTGCTCGGACTTCTCGATCTTTAAATTTTGCTTCTATTATCACGGAAGATGATCTGTTCGATTAAAGGAATTTAATTCTGGACCTGGCCACTGAAGCTGAGATACCGAACAATTTCCAAGTGCTGGCAAGCGAGTGAATGGTCGTTCAACAGCTTCTACAAGCAGTGGATGATCACGTCCTAAAAGAAGACCAAGTGCAGCCGTCAAAATACCTCCGTGAGCAACAATAATTATGCTTCGGGCAGACCGACACGAGAGAGATTGAAGGGCTTGACCTCCTCGTTGTGCAAGTTGCCGTCTTGATTCTCCTCCCGGTATTTGAAAATCAAGATCACCAGAACGCCACCGAGTAACATCCTCGGGAAAACGATCTGCAAGATCATCCCACAAGTGCCCCTGAAAAACGCCTGCATTCAACTCCACAAGATCATCTTTTAGATTGACAGAGAGTCCTGTTGCTTTCCCGATAATCTCAGCTGTCTCTCGGGCTCTACACAACGGACTACTCCAAAGTTCACACGGACTTTGGAATTGTTGAGTTTGGCACCATGAAGCCACTGCTTTTGCTTGCTGACGACCTACATCAGTGAGGCTTATGTCGGCTTGCCCTTGGACTCTGCCATCACGGTTTGACAAACTCTCACCATGGCGAATCAGAATCTGGAGCATAAATCTTTTGTCTCTCCAAGAAATATCACTTACGAGTACCACTACCCTGTTTGTGCGCATCGGATAGACGTTTCACGAAATTAGAACTGGCATTCTGAAGCATAAAGACTTCGCTATCGCTTTGGCTTGCTCCACGAGGACGCACAATGCATATCACTTCAGCATCTCCTTCGTGTTGACGAACGTGATCCAGAAGGGCCTGTTCCCCTGCAGTCAGACTTTGTGAATGCTCACTATTCCCCATTGCAACTGGTAATGGAGGCGCTACGAGTTGTACTTCTTGCTGATTACTATTCATTGGATGATCAACATCATCAGAAGACCGTGGACCACTTGAAGCAGTTGGAACGGCATCTGCCCTATTTCGACGGTCAAAGGAAAAGTCTGGCATTGCATCTGGCATATGGGGCACAGCTGAATTGTCGGTATTTCCTGCCAGTTCAGTTTTCGTTCCGGGATAAACGTGTCTATAAACGAACGCCAGCCCAGCCTCATCAAGATGCTCATGAATTGATGGGAGTGCTGCAAAAAGACCTTCATTATCCTCAGGATCTGCGGCGTTACAGACACCTAAAAGTGTTCCGTCAATCGAAAATAAGCCACCCCCACTACGGCCCTGTACTGGCTGTCCGGCAACTTGCACGTTCGCTGGGCCGAGATACTTATCAACCGAAGCGACTCGGCTCACATGCATAGTAGGATCACGACCTCCATCACAACCAATTGTTACAACGCCTTCTCCAACCTCACGCGGACGCCCAACGGGACCAATTTTAACAGGGTCTAAATCGGCTTCCGTAAACACGCTGACCAAAGCGAGATCTCTATCAAGATCATACGACACCATCTGACCAGCGAGACGACCAGCAGCGGCATTGCCAAATAAATCAACCTCAATCGCACCTTCGCCAACAGAGTCACGAAATATGTGGCCACAGGTAAGTATCAACGCTTCTCCTTGACGACAGTCGATCACTGTCCCTGTTCCCCATGAAGCACCATTTGGGTCTTGTACTCGCAGTCGTGCGGTAGCCTGTATAAGGCTTTGCTGTAGTTTTGATTTTGTTTCAACAGCCAATGTTGGTGGTGGTTCCAAAGCTGATTGTTGTTTTTCTTGCTTTGGCTCGCGAAGCGACCGTGGAAGATCCTGGCTAGCAAGTGATTGGCCAACCACTCCTGAAAATTGTGCTGGTGGATGAACTGTTGGCGCAACTGTAGGCTCTGTTGAAAGATGAGTGGCAGAATCACTTGTTGGGACAGGAACTCCAGAAATCTGTCTCACTTTTGAAATATCTGGTGCTGTAACAAGTTTTGGCAAGCCCAGTGGCTGCCGACTTTTTGCAAGTAACTTTTCGAGTTCACTACGAGTCGTAGCGCCATCGATTCGCCCAACTTCCTGTCCCTTGACTAGCAAGATATAACAGGGCACCCCATTTACCTGAAACCGCTTGACAACATCGTGTTCTTGATCGACATCCACATGGCGAACAAGCCAGCCTGCTGCACCAATTTCTCCGATGAGCGGTGCCATCTGCTTACAGGGACCACACCAGTCCGCTGAGAAATCGAGCAAGACAACATCGCCTGTTGCTGCAGCTATTGCCGGAGCTGTTGCTGGAGCTATTGCCGGAGCAACTGTTTGACAGCGACCGATGCAAGGCGCCAGCCAGAGAAGACTGAAACCAGAACATAACCATACAAAACGAAAGACTCGGGGCATCCGCGACTCCATGAGGCCTGACCCGCGTAAGGCCAGTGATTGCACTCGTATTGTCTCGTGAGCATTGAATTCGACAGTGACATCCGTGCCACCATAAAAACGAACCGTCTCACCAAAAACCTGACGTGAGGATAGTGGCGGTGGTAAGGGGCTGCGGACAAGAGCATTTTTCTATTTCAAACCTGATTACGGAACGTGAGGCAATTCGGGTAGGGTACGGAAATCAGGGTTACTCAAGGACTCTATAGAAACTAGTCTGACCTCGTGCTCAAGAACGTATACACATAGTCTTTTCTTGAATTGGGACTCTATTTTAGACTATGATCGCCTTGATCAGGATTGCTCAGTCTGAAGTAGTAGCACCGATATCAAACTTCCACCGCCCACTGTTCCTTCGCCCATAAGGCATCAATGCCCAAAACCCGCCGAATTCTGATTACTTCGGCTCTTCCATACGCCAACGGCCATATCCATCTTGGGCATCTCGTTGAATATATCCAGACAGATATATTCGCACGATTTCAACGACTCTGCGGAAATCAAGCAATTTACCTATGCGCTGATGATACACATGGCACCGCTATCATGATCAGAGCGCAGACTGAAAAACGTACTGAACAAGAACTCATTGCTTCGATGCGAGATGCTCATCTTGCTGACTTTGAGGGCTTCCAAATTACTTTTGATCATTACGGCTCTACCGACAGTGTCGAAAATCGATCTTTGTGTAACCACGTCTGGCAATCACTTCGAAAGCAAGACTTTATTGCACAGCGGGAGGTCAGTCAGCTATTTGATACAAAGGCTGGGATCTTTCTTGCTGATCGATTTGTCCGAGGTGGTTGCCCTCGGTGCCAGGCAACTGATCAATATGGTGATTCGTGCGAAGTCTGCGGGGCGACCTATTCTCCGGCAGAACTCACCAAGCCAATAAGCACAATCTCTGGCACAGCACCTGAAATCCGAAAGGCAGAGCACCTCTTCGTAATACTTGAGAAATTACGACCTTTTCTCAAGACATGGACACAAGAGTCTGGGGCCCTCAATTCAAAAATTTCTAATTACCTTGCAGGACATTTTCTAAGCGAGCCTTTACGTGATTGGGATATTTCACGCCCGGCTCCATATTTTGGTTTTGAAATTCCAGATGCACCTGGCCATTACTGGTACGTCTGGTTTGACGCCCCGATTGGCTACATCGCAACTACAGAACAATGGGCCAAAAAAAATGGCGGATCTTTTGCTGATTGGTGGTGTCCAGAAGATAAAAACCACCCACGTGCAGAAATCCACCACTTTATCGGAAAAGACATCACCTATTTCCATACACTTTTCTGGCCAGCAATGCTCCAAATTGCCGGCATGAACCTTCCTACAAAGGTTCGTGTTCATGGATTCCTGACTGTCAATGGTCAGAAAATGTCAAAAAGTCGCGGCACTTTCCTCTTAGCTCGCTCCTACCTTGACCATCTCAATCCAGCAGCTTTGCGGTACTACTACGCAACAAAACTTTCTGGTGGAATTGATGACATTGATCTCAATCTCGAAGAATTTACAACGAAGGTAAATACTGATCTCATTGGCAAGTTTATAAATCTTGCAAGCCGTACAGCCCGCTGGCTTAAAGAGACAGGTCTCTCTCCAACATACCCAGATGATGGTGGACTTTTTGCACAAGCAGCCGCTGATGGTGAATCAATTGCTTCTGCTTATGAGTCTTGTGACTTTGCACGAGCAATGCGACTCATCATGCAGGCAGCGGATAGAGCAAACCAATATGTCGATAACGAGCAACCTTGGAAACTGGCGAAAAAAGGGCCTCAAGAACAACAAAGACTCCAGAACGTAGCCACTGTTTCCCTAAACCTGTTTCGTCAGTTAGTCGTTTACCTGACTCCTGTTCTGCCAAAATTAGCAGACGATGTTGCTAAACTCGTAGGTGACCCTATTACCGATTGGCAGCAGTCGCAGACACCGCTCGAAAATCTTCCAGTCAGTACTTTTCGACCATTAATGAATCGTATTGAATCTACACAAATTGATGCTCTTTTAGCTGCATCTACAAACACATTATCTACATCACAAGGAGATACCGTGACTGAAACATCTCATACCACAGGGACAGAACCAGGTGAACCGATCCAAGACTCCGCTGAGGCTCTTGAGTCAGACTCTCTTGCTGAAACGTGCACTATCGATGATTTTTCTAAAGTTGACTTACGGGTTGCACGTGTCATACATGCTGAAGAAGTTCCAGAAGCTCGTAAACTTCTGAAACTTACAGTGTCACTTGGCGGAGATGATCGCCGCACCATATTTGCAGGCATCAAGAAATTTCATCAGCCTGAAAATCTTTGTGGGCGACTTGTTGTCATTGTTGCCAATCTTGCCCCCCGACAAATGAAGTTTGGTCTCAGCGAAGGCATGGCTGTTGCGGCCAGCGGAGCAGGAGCCGAAGGTGTCTACCTACTTTCGCCTGACAGTGGAGCACTACCCGGCATGCGGATTGGCTAACTCTACAACTGCAAGGCTTTACTTTGCCGAAAAACACAGCCTTTATCACCAGCCTCAATAGACTATTCCGAATTGAGAGATGATTCATCTCGGGACAATTCAATAAAACACTTACTCTTCCTGATTCCAAGCGAATACTATCGAATGAGACAATTCACGAATAGCTCTCTATCTGACTGAGGCAAGATATGAATAAAAAAAACATCCTCTTTCCAACAGACTTTTCAACAGCTAGTGATGCGGCCCTTGTTCACGCTGAGAATTTTGCCAAACAGTCTTCCGCTACGCTTATAATTCTCCATGTTGAAGAACCGCCGCTGGCCTACGGAGGTGGTGAACTTTATTACGGGCTTCCTGAGCCAAGCTCTGAACGAATACTCGAGATGCTCCAAGATGTTAGCCCCCATGATCCAGATATTCCTTTTGAACATCGACTCGTCATGGGAGATCCAGCAACTGAGATCGTCCGCGTCGCCAAAGAAGAACATCCGGAACTCGTTGTCTTAGGAACACATGGCCGTACTGGGCTCAGTCGCATATTGATGGGTAGTGTTGCCGAAGCGGTTGTGCGTCATGCGCCCTGCCCCGTGCTGATCTATCGCCTGAAGACGGACAAACTCTCACCGAAGTAACTCATTTTTAAAGCAGCTTTGCTCTCCACAGCCTATTCCTTCCTGATGTCTATTCGTCCACTTCTTCAACGCCGAGCAGCTATTCGTTCTTCGCTTCGTCACCAACTCGAAAGCCGTGGTTTCATTGAAGTCGACACTCCTGTTGTTGCGAGTGAATTACTTCCTGAACTTTATATTGACCCTGTGACGCTCACTCACCAAAGCAAGACAAAGTATCTACAGACGAGCCCAGAGCCCCAGATGAAGCGATTACTTGCCGAGGATTCTGGGCCTATTTTCCAGTTTGCACAGTGCTTCCGCAGTGATGAGCGGGGACCACTACATGACACAGAATTCACTATGCTTGAGTGGTATGAGCCCGGTGCATGTCTTCACTCGACTGCTGAAGTCGTTGAGTCACTCCTGAATAAGACACTCCATACCAATGGACTTGAGCGACTGGCCTGCAGAGACGCCTTTATTCAACATGCCAACATAGACCCCATAACAGCAAGCCTAAACACTTTATTACAAGCATCTATTTCTCATGGTGCACGTCTTCCGAACAGCATTTCCACCCTTCCCAAAGAACAACAATGGAGTCTCGTATTTGAAGTATTACTTTCCGACGTTGTGTCTCCACAACTTGGAATTTCCCAACCAACTATGCTCGAAGCCTGGCCTGCAAGTGAGTCGGCATTCGCGCAGCTTAACCCAGCAAACCAACAGGTATCACTGCGATTTGAAATTTTCATTAATGGTGTTGAACTTATGAATGGATGGCAGGAAGAAATTTGTTCAGCTACGATTCGACACCGTCTTCAAAAAACAAACATCATCCGAAAATTATTAGAAAAACCCGTATTACCACTTCCGGACAGGTTGCTCAGCGTGCACGACAACATGCCTCAAGGCGTCGGTGTCGCTCTTGGATTCGACCGTCTTGTAATGTTGGCAACAAAATCTGAATCGATTGATACTGCTCGTTATTTCAATTCTGACAACGTCTGAAAACACACAAACCCCAATGGTTTTCAGAAACGATTCATTCAGAAGGACTCAGCCTTATGACTTGCCATCTTTCAACCATCTGAAGTCCAGCGGTGCCCTGACCAAGCTGTGGCTCTTTTTGGGTTTTATGATTAAGCCAAATCTCAACAACCAAAGGAAGTCTATCTTCTGAATGTTGCTTGCACTCACCTACCTCAACAGTTACACGCAACGCCCCTGGAAACTGCTTTGTATCTTCTTCAATACTAGAAAACATCATTTGATTGCACGCGGCAAGCGCTCGAATAGCTGGCATTTCCTGTAGCGCCTTGATTTCAGATAGCTTCCTACTGTCCGCCCCATCATGATGATTATCATGATTCTCACCCTCTAAATATTCTTCATCTAGGGGTACGATTCCTGGCGCACAAAACCCGTACACCATGTCCCAATCGCCTGCTCGAATAACGCGATGCCAACGTGATACTGTTTCACGGGCTCGACTACGATCAATCAATGTATTACCTGAGAACACGGCGAAAGACTGTACGCCAAAGCCAACCGATAATGCCAGACCTATAAGGGCAATGCCGCGACCGCTTTTCTGTGAACCTTGCGCCGATGTATCTCTAATCGCAGCAATCGAGATACTAACTGCAAGCAAGGGAACCACCCATAGAATCTGGTTGATCAAAGCCAAGACAGAACTACATCCGGCAACAAGAGACAGCACTGCGAGGGTACTTATTGGTCGATAGTCCTCGTCATCGTATGCGGCTGTTTCAGTAGTCACAATTCACACCCTTACCCACTCAGGAGCGAACTCTAGGCTTCGATTTACCAGGCGGCGATTTCTTCTTCTTTGCTGAAAAAACACGCTGCATCTCCTCCAACGATGTGTCTCCACTGAGGACGACTTCCATCCCCTGATCTCGCATAGAACGATAACCGTCTTTGCTGGCTGCTTTTTTTAATGTTGCAGCATCAACCCCCTTCGAGACTCCCTTACGAAGATTGACGCCCGAAGCCAATTCAAATGTTCCAATTCTTGATGTATACCCACGGCCAAAGCAAAGACGACAGCCACCATGTTCAGAGACCATACGAATATGGGGCACATCCTCCATTGATTTCTCAAATTTTTCAAGGAGCGGCAAGGGCGTTTCTTGGTCTTCTGCACATCTTGTACATAACCTTCGTACCAACTTTTGCGAAACAGAACCAACGAGGCATTTTGCAAGATCGTCTCGTGAAATGCCTAATTCAAGAATCTTTTCTATCGCATCAATACTGTCTTGGGCCTGCACACTCACAATCACCATCTTGTCTTCGATCGCCCGCTTCACAAGTTCACTTGCAAAGCCAGGATCACTAAGATTTCGGGTGACAAATCCGCTTGGATATGACAGCATCGCCTTGGCAACAGCCTGATTTGGTGATTCCCCAGCTTCAGCATCATACTTTTGTATCTTTACATTTTGAATCTCTGGAGGACTTTCACTTTTCTCTTCGATAGAAACAAAATCTCTCATCAGCCGATCACCTGCTGTCACAGTCATATTAAATAGCGTTGACTCACCATTGCCCTTAGAGGCTGAAACAATAAAGAGACCTCGCTTAAGATTCACCAACTGCTGCAGCGAGTCAAGCATTTCCGGGGGCATTCCCAGATCTTCTGCTGTCTTAAACTTCCTGGGTGGCTCGTTCAAATCAGCAATAAACTGTTCATGACCTTTAATGACTTTTGTGCTCAGACGACACGTCCTCTTTTTTCCATCAACAGTGACATCAAAGCTGCCCACCTGGGAACGACCTCTCTTTTTTGGAGAAATGCCTGCAAGCCTCATGAGAGCAACCAATGCATTTTCACCAGTCACGGCATCAAGTGGTGGTGCATCAACCCAGACTTCGGGGTCTTTTTTTCCAAGCTTTCTGCCGTTCAACAAATGCTCTCGGGTTCGCGTCGCCACCTTCATGCCATCGACGTCATACCGAACGTGAAGCCCTCCTTGCGCTGAATCAAACAAAACAACAGGAGCTCGTGCAGCAAAAGCCTCAGCAAATATTCGTACCAAATCAGCAAACTCAGGACTTTCTGCAAGCTTTGCAACCAAAAGCGTATTCTCCTCAGGCACTTCACGGCAGGTCGCGATAAGAGTAACTTCCGGTGGTGCCGCTTCTACCTCTCCAGTATCACGCATTGCTCGAGATCGAATAACAAGATAAAGCACGAAGGGCAGTAGCCAGATTGCAGCAAGCCCCCCAAGTGCGCCCCATAAGCCCGCAGTCTCAAGAAACGCATATTCCGTCCAATTCATCGCCATGGACACAGCTATCGCCACTGCGGCGAGTGCATATGGAGCCATCACAATACGAGTCCATTTTTTACTACCCAGCCCCAACCTGCGACTATCTTTTTTTACCCATGCACTTGTTACCGCAAACAAGAGACTTAGTACGGCAAGAAGAATGCCACCAGGAATAACTGTTGGCAGGCTGAGCAATAGTTCTGCTTGCTCCTGTGGTTGCTCACCATCAACTGCTACGTTTTCATCCCTATTGCCTTGTGGCTTTTCAGGCTTCTGGCCAGCTGCAGGAGTCGTGATGCAGAACGTGAGTACAATAGCAAGAGAAAAAGCAACCTGACGTCTCGGTATAACGCTATCTTGCAAACGTACTCTGGTTGAAAAACCGGTCTTGCCGTTTGGCACATGACTAATATTGTAGCTCATGAGATTCCCTTCAGTGCCATCTGCAATGCCTCACGGTTTGGTGCGACATCAAGCGCTGCCTGCCGATCAATAAGGCCTTGATCAATGAGACTTTTGAGACTCGTTGTGAAATCCTGCATGCCATCTTTATCAGACTTACGGATATGATCGGCAAGCATATGTTCCTGTTCTTCCAAAATATATTTCCGCACCAGCACATCAAAAAACATTAATTCGATTGTGGGCACACGAGAAACCCCCTCTTTGATCGACTTAAGAAGTTTCTGTGCGACTATTCCCTTCATATTGAAAGCCATAGCACTTCGAATAGCTGCGTGTTCTTCCTGCGGAAAAAGATCCAGAATTCGTGTTATCGTACTAGGAGCATTTGAAGCGTGAATAGTGCCATAGACGAGATGTCCGGTCTCAGCGGCATGAATTGCCGTTTTAAAAGTTTCGGTATCTCGCAACTCCCCAACGAGAATGATGTCAGGATCTTCTCGAACTGCATGCTTCATGCCAATCTCAAAATTTTTGACATCAGTCCCAACTTCTCGCTGATTAATAAGACACTTATCTTCTGTGAAAACAAACTCAACAGGGTCTTCAAGCGTGAGAATATGTTTTCGATAATTTCTATTGATATAGTTCAACATTGAACCAATCGTCGTACTTTTCCCAGAGCCAGTCACACCCGCGAGCAAGACCATGCCTTGATCGAGCGTACATAGTCGCTCAATCGATGCTGGAAGAAATAGCTTTTCAAAGTTCGGTATGGTGTTGTTGACTTTTCGAGCAACCATTCCAAGTGATCCTTGCTGATAAAGCAGGTTCACTCGAAATCGCCACCTTGTATCACCAATAAGTGACGAATATGCAAAGTCTGCGCCCCCTTCATCTTCGAGGATTTTCATCTGGCGATCATCGAGCATTGGAAGACAAAGGCTCTTCATCTGTTCATGACCAATTGGTGGTGCCTTAAGACGCTGCAAGGATCCTTTCACTCGCATAATTGGAGGCTGGTCAACTTTTAGATGAAGGTCAGAACCATCGAGTTTGACAAGAGCTTCAAAATATCTATCTATTTCAAGTCTGTCATTTTTCTTGGGGACAACTGCCGCTGGTGCGGATTCTTCAGAAACAAAAGCAGCATCTGCCGACTGTGCTTCTGGCTTAGCATCAAGCATTATTTTCCCCCTCACGATAGGTAAACTCATCCAACTTTGAAACGTTCTCTAAGACCACACAATAGACGAATGCAGCCCTTCAGCCAAATAGTTGCCTATTCCCGCGTACAGCCCGACCTTTATGAATACTCCTCAACCGGACGAACAGGAATTCCACGAACACGCAACATCTCTTTTACTTCGGCAATAGAACACACACCAAAGTGAAAGATTCCTGCTGCCAAGACAGCATCCGCAGCACCGAACTCAATGGCATCGGCTAGATGCTCTGGCCGACCTGCACCTCCACTGGCCACTACAGGAATTCCGACCGCCCGACTCACCGCTGCAGTCATTTCAAGATCATATCCATCGCGAGTACCGTCTCGGTCCATACATGTTAAGACTATTTCTCCCGCACCAAGTTGCTCAACCTTTTGTGCCCAATCAACAGCCTCAATGCCCGTTGGGACTCGGCCACCATTCACAAAGACCTCCCAGACTTCTTTGCCGTCTTTGACAACTCGCTTCGGGTCAATATTCACGACAGTTGCGCAACTTCCAAGACGATGTGCTACTGCTGTTATCAACTCGGGTGTCTTTACCGCTGATGAATTGATACTCACCTTTTCAGCCCCAGCGTGAATGAGTTCAACCGCATCATCTAAGGTGCGAATACCACCACCCACGGTAAACGGCATAAATATCGTTTCAGCTACTCGCCGCACCATATCAAGCATAATTGCCCGACCTTCATGGCTCGCAGTAATATCAAGGAAGACTAATTCGTCCGCTCCTTCGGCTTCATAACGAGCAGCTACTGCCACAGGGTCACCGGCATCAATAAGTTCGAGGAACTTTGTTCCTTTTACGACACGTCCCTTTTCAACATCGAGGCATGGAATAATTCGTTTTGCCAACATTTTGGAGTGCCTGCAATTCAAGATGTCTCATGGATTCGGTCAGTTTCAGGGCTCGATGCTGTTGCATACCGCTTTCTCGGAATCCGTCCTGCAAGAAATGCATGACGACCCGCCGCACAAGCAGATCGCATTGCAAGAGCCATTGTGAGTGGGTCATTTGCATGTGCAATTGCCGTGTTTAAAAGAACACCATCAACACCAAGTTCCATAGCAACAGCAACGTCACTCGCAGTGCCGACACCGGCATCTACTATTACTGGATACTCAGGGTCACCATCTTTAAGGTATTCAAGACAAATGCGTAAGCTATTTGAGTTGAGAATTCCTTGCCCTGACCCAATAGGGCTTCCCGCTGGCATCACACTTGCTGCCCCCAAGTCTTTAAGTCGTTTGGCAACAATTGGATCATCACTGCTATAGACAAGAACAGAAAAACCATCGTCTACAAGACGTTGTGTTGCTTCAATTGTACCAACAGGATCCGGCAGAAGAGTTTTCTGGTCACCAAGGACCTCCAATTTGACCCACTCACTTCCTCTGTTTCCAAGATCACGAAGAAGTTCACGACCAAGCCGAGCAACACGAACAGCGTCATCAGCTGAGAAACAACCTGCAGTATTTGGCAGTAGGGTGTACCGAGTAAGGTCAAGATGCTCGAGAATATTTTCTCCAGCAGTATTGAGGAGGCGATCACGCCGTACTGCTACGGTCACACAGTCAGTACCACTTGCATCGAGACATTCAGCCATTTCTGCGTAACTTGCATACTTACCCGTCCCTACTACAAGACGGCTAGCAAGTTCAAAGCTTCCAACTTTGAGTGTTGATTGCAATTCCTGCGATAGTGCCTTGTCGACTACTGTCTTTGTCATGCCGTTTAAATTCTCTTCGATAGGATAGGTTCGTACATTGTTCAACCGCCCCCAACAAGCGTAACAACCTCTACACAGTCATGTTCCTGAAGGACTCGATCTGTAAGAAACGCTCGTGGAACTACTTCTTTATTTAATTCAACGGCAACAGGGCGACCTTCAAAACCTAATAACAAGAGAAGATCATGCGCGGTGTGACCAGTAGAAACCTGTTTCTCTTGCCCGTTCACAAAAACAATTATTTGACCCTCCGGCTGTGTCTCATCACTATTCATTATTAATTTTCACCTCCACGAGGTTGAGCAACGTCAAGAAGAATCAACGGTGATGCAACTCCTCCTACTGCCCCACGTTGGTTGCTAAACGGAATCCCATACGCTGCAGTAGCTCCAGAAGCACAATCGGTAACATAAAGAACGGCTGGCGCCATCGGCGTGCGACTACGCCGCATTTCAACCTGTCCCGCCACAAGTAAAAACGTTGGGTTTTTTACTTGCCCAGGCTGGAAACCCAGATCATTCAAAACATTGTGGCGAAAACTAGCACCAAACGCGGATGTGACAGGATTAATAATTCCTCCAGAAAGATCACCAGTCAAAAAATCAAGGATAAAAAATCCTTCTGAACCAACAGAGAGGGGAACCGTACAGGCAGCAAATGAATCATTTGCTTGTGAAGTCATGGCATGCACCACAGGGAACTGCTCCGGAACTTTGTCCCAGCCGGTAAAAACATAACCGACTGCATAGCCACCAAAAAAAATAATGGCCCCAGCCAGAAGGCAGAGGATTTGTGATTGCCCGAATGATGCTTTGATCTTCTCTTGCATTGTGATACTTCAAACTGAGGAGATGGAATTCCAGACTTATTCAAGGAAGTCTGGCGAAAGACACCGACTCTACTATGTTATTCGTTCTGTGTGTTCACTGCCTGCTTTTTTTCTTACCTTTTCCCAAATCTTCACTTGAGCTTTTTACAGATGCTGAATTTTGTACTTCTTGCTCAACAAGTAGCCGAAATTTCCCAATAGAATGACTGCCGTCTGTAAATTGCTGACTCAATACAAGAGCCAGGACTGATCCTCCCTCGACAACTAGTCCTTTTTGAATTGTAAACAGTGCAGAATGCGACTTACCGATCGCTCCAGCTATACCCCAACCCGTGTCTTGTTTTCCATCGAGCGCACTGGTCACCGGCCATCCAGCCTGAGAGTAGTCCGCAGTTACAGCACGAAAAACAACTGGTGTTTCTTTTTTTTGTGTCGCAGTGGGCAAGATCACTGCGCTGAATTCACTCAACACAAAATTGCCATTAGCCGCTCTACCAGGCCCACGAGATGGCAAAGTCTCGTCTGGGAGCACCTCAATCCGGATCGCTGTAATCGGCGTTCCATCTGGAACCGTTGCTGTAAGTCGGTATGTATCCTTACCATTTTTTCCAGAAACAAGAACCGTTCCATCATCTGATATGGCGCCTTTCGCTCCGATCAGACTTTTAAATTCAGTCAACAAGAGTGGCTTTAACGCTGTTTGGGGTACTGGCGACGGGGCAGGCTTTGGAGGAAGCGGCAACAGCTTGGCCACTGGAGTCGGAACAATCCGACCGCCACTATGTGTGCCGACAAAAATTGATTGATCATCAGGTGCAAACGTAACACACCAGACACTTGAAGACTGACGCTTTAGCCCTTCTTGCTCCCGTTGTTTGGAAACATCCCAAAGTTTGATCACACCATCGAGGCTCGCCGTCACCAGTCGATTTCCATCACTACTGAACCCGGCACTTGTTACCCAATCTTTATGACCTGTAAACACTCCGGTCTGTTTGAAAGTTTCAGCAGACCAGACTCGGACTTTCCGATCAGCGCCAGTTGATACGAACTGAGAGCGAGTAGGTGAATAGGAAATTGACCAGATTGTATCTTCATGACCAGCCAGAGATTGTATCGCCGTGCCATCAGCAGCGTTCCAGACTTTTACAAGGTTGTCCCCTCCTCCCGTTACAAGTGTTTTTCCATTCGGTGAAAAGGTGACAGCGGTCACGGGTCCTTTGTGTGCAGCCACGGTAGTAGCAGCCTTGCCATCCTGCATATTCCACAAAAAAACTTTCCCGTCTTCACCTGCACTGGCTAATTGCGAACCGTCGGGAGAGAAGGCGAGCGACCGCACCCATCCCTTATGCTGTTTTAAATCAGCTTTCAATTTCCGACCCTGCAAGTCCCATACTTTTACAAGTCCATCGTATCCCGCGGTGGCTGCTAATTTACCATCAGCGGAAATATCAACAGCCCACACCGCCGTTGAGTGTCCTGATAATTCACCAATACGGCTTCCATCGGACTTCCAGAGAATGACATCGCCAGGACGATAAAGAAGACTCTCTCCGCCGGCTGTTACCAGAGGCGATCCACCTGCTGCATAATCAGCAGCGATCACCCACCGACCATACGATGAAAGCGTTTCACCCTCTTTTTCGCTCAATGCTTCATCAGCAACGGCGACCAACGCAGCAAAGGAAAATCCAAACGTGATACAGAGTAGTAAATACGTCGTGCGTAGTCGCATTTGGTCAATTCGCATGCACCACTCTCCTTGAAGGTGTACAAGAGAAAACAGAAAAGAAACGTGGCTCTCAGTATAGTTACCGATGCCACTGGATTTCCAACAAACTATGGATTTACCAGACTCTATTGCCCCCAATGACTGAAACTACGCTGTGACCACATTCCGGTTGTGATGGTGCAAAGGAATGGCACTTACCCCACTTTTCCTGAAGTGATTCTGGATTTTTAGTTAGCTATCGATAGAGTGCAGGAAAACACAACGTAAGCCCTACTCCGATAATACGGTTCTACTCGGAGCGTTAGGCGACCACACAATCTCTCGAAGTATCCACTCATCGAATTGGGCGATTATCTACTTCCGATACCACTTTTCTCAGTGGGAAGTAAAGGCACAGTAAAACGTCATAACACAAGACGTCGCTTATTGGGTGCGCAGACAAGACTACTGTGGGTCAGCAGAAAAATTCTGAGCGTGAAATTTCATCAAGGCATCACCCTGCCGCTCATAAATTAATCGTGCACTATGAGGTACATCTTCAACGATAAGCTTGTTGCATTCGATACCAAGCTGTTTGAGAAACTTCATATATGCCAAATTATTTTCGTAATTAAAGCCTTTTGTTCCGACGTGAATGAGAATATGCAGTGGATAGTGCTTCTGCTTTTCACTGCTGGCATAGAGACGAGCCGTGTCGTACGCGTTGTAACCCTGTGCAAATACAACGCGATCACTTTCGTGGCCATCATTCTCACTGATCTTTTTCTCAGTCGCGAACCCGCCACCACCGGGTGCAGCTGAGCAGAAAAGCTCTGGGTGTCGAAACATTATTCTGGTTGTTCCCCTACCGCCTTGACTAAATCCTTCAATACCACGACCCTTTCGTGAGGCAATTGTTCGATACGTTGAATCGACATGAGGAATCAGTTCTTCAATGAAAACTGATTCACCCTGGCCGTTTTCTATTTGGGGGTAGTCATAATGACTCATTGGACCACCATTAATGAAAACATAGATCATTGGTGGTATACGATTCGAGCGGATCGCCTTCTCAATGAATGTTGAAAGACCTACGGATTTCAATTCACTGCCGGGCCGTCCACCATGGAGATAGTAGACAACTGGATATCTCTTTCCCGCCCGCTCCGACTTTTCATAGCTCGGAGGAAGATAGATACAATATCCAACGTCCATTCCCATTGACTGGCTACGGAACGTCTTATGCTGAATTGGCACGTCTGCGTCCGCTTTTGACGGCTGGTTCACCCAACTAAAGGGGGTATTTTGTTTTTGTTTTTTCTTTCCCTGAGCCGGAGCTACTTGATTGGTACTTCCACTCAGTAAAAGCAAAAGGACCGTAAGACCTGCTCGTGCACTTATCCTTGTCATCATCTGATCTCAGTGTCCTGTGAGGTTCGTATGCATATAGCATCCTGACTTATTTTGATGGTCTTAGATATGTCACATCAACTGGATCCTGTAACTCACGCTGAAGGACAATAAATCGATCGAATAATTGACTGATTTTTTCAGCGCACTCTGGATCAGCTGCTAAATCGACTGCTTCATAAGGATCATCTTCAACATGATACAGCCGTAGCACTTTGGCGTTGGGGTAGATAATCAGCTTCCACCCATCGTGTGTAATCGACCGTTGAAGCGTGAGATAGCTTCCATAAATAGACTCATAAGGTTTTGGGGAAGCATCTGACTTCGTTTGGCCTAAACGAGAAAGAAAACTTTTGAAAAAGACATGCTCTGGTTGGTCTGCACCAGCCAACTCAAGTGTCGTTGGCATCACATCCTGGAGATAAATCGGCGTCGGTACAGTCACACCCTTGGGCACATCAGGACCAACAACAACAAATGGGACACGAATCGAATGGTCATACTGATTTTGTTTTCCAACAAGACCATGATGACCAACTGAGAGACCATGGTCGGCAGTAAAGAAAATCCACGTGTTGTCTGCTTGCCCTGATGCATCCAGTGCTTTGAGAATGCGGCCTATTTGTGCATCGAGATGCGTCATAATGGCATAATATTCGCGGCGGTGCACAGCAACAGCCTGCTCCGTCCTTGGAAATGGCGCAAGCTTTTCGTCGCGCAATTTTTTCCCTGCTCCTATTTGCTCCGCATATGGGTACTCGGATAGAAATGGTTTGGGAACCGCAATCCTTTCAAGCGGATACCGATCCAGAAATTCCTGAGGTGACTGCCGTGGATCGTGTGGAGCATTGAATGCCACGTAGAAAAAGGCTGGTCGTTCTTCGGACTTAGCTTCTCCAAGAAAATCAATTGCATCGTCTGCTGTGACTGCACTCCAGTGACGTCCACCTTCCCAGAATCCACCAAGACTCGTGTCTGTTGGACTCCACGGATCTTCTCCCTGTGCAGGAGGTCTGTTGTAGGCACTTTTGACACTGTTCGGCATACCTGGCCTGACGTGTCTGGCAACATCAAAACACTTGTTAGCATCTGCCCGAATATGCCATTTGCCTGTCATGAACGTGCGGTAGCCAGCCTGGCTAAGAAGCTGGGGCCACAGCACACCTGCCTGACGCTCTTTATCGGTTGTCTGGTAGATACTCTCTGCATCCCAGACGCTTCGGCCCGTAATCAACATGGTACGACTCGCGACACACACTGCACCGCTCCAAGATCCCATATTGTACGCGTGACTAAATGTAGTGCCACAATTTACAAGTCGATCGATGTTTGGTGTATCAATGTCAGTGTGACCAAATGCTCTGATGGCTTCATAGGTGAGATCATCCGCGAACAGAAATAAAATATTTGGTTGCTTGCTTCCCTCTTGTTCTGCTGCCAGTAGTGCACCGCCTGTCAAAATAGTCGTAAGAAAAATTGCGCACGCGAATGCCCGGTACGTAGTGACGGCAACAAGACCCATTGTTTTTCTCCTCTGACTCATTTTTCACCCCAAACACTTGGTATGCTTTTCTTTTATCTATAAAAAAAGTATTTCTCTTTCAAAATCTTACTCTATGCGACACAACATTCTTTTGATTCCTCTAAGAACCATTGCCCTTGTTCTGCTTTCAGGGGCGAATACATCTTTATATGCGGCCGAAAACCTTGTCATTCCATTATGGGAGAACGGCGCTCCAGGTTTTGAAAGTCGAAAAGATGAACCTGAGGTAGTGAATAAAGGCAGTATTACCAACGTGCATAACCCTTCACTCACTGTGTTTGCTCCTTCAAAAGAAAATTCAAATGGAGTTGGGATTATTATTGCCCCGGGTGGTGGGCTAAGAAAATTAGGTATGCGTGGTGGTGGCGAAGAACCAGCCCAGTTCCTTGCTGAGCATGGTTTTACTGCATTTGTTCTGAAATATCGACTTTCGAGACAACCTGGGCAACCATATAAGTTTGAAGAGCATGTTCTCCAAGACGGTCAACGCGCTGTTCGCCTCGTCCGGCATCGAGCTCAAGAATTGCACATTAATCCTGACAAGATTGGCATGCTTGGATTTTCTGCAGGAGGTGAGGTCGTTTCAATCACGTGCTATAAGCCAGGCGAAGGAAATCCTGATGCTGCTGACCTAATTGATCGTGAGTTTGCAAAACCCAACTTTCAAATGCTTGTGTACCCCGGGCCAGTTGGCATTCCTTCAAAATTACCGAGTGATACGCCACCAGCCTTTATGGTCATTGCGGCAGATGATGCACATACAAGTGTTCTTCTGAACTTAATGCGCCACTTTCGTGAACTCGACGTTGACTACGAAGCGCATATTTTCACCCGTGGTGGACATGGCTTCGGAATGGGCGACCGGTCGCAACGCAAGAGTATTCAACACTGGCCGGAACGCATGCTTGACTGGCTTCACGATGAAGTTCTCAATACCATACCCAAGTAACTGTTCATCGATCTCGTCATTATTTTCACACATTCAGTAAAACCATCCCTTTTTTGCCCGCGGCTACTATCCCATGAGTTC
>Ga0315315_10000291_pt1 | contig 39921 bp, 52 predicted proteins | sample M140m3416metaG_FD_203699 | JGI IMG/M metagenome (GOLD analysis project Ga0315315, IMG submission 203699) | Ammonia-oxidizing marine archaeal communities from Monterey Bay, California, United States - M1 40m 3416 | ecosystem: Environmental > Aquatic > Marine > Intertidal zone | place: USA...
CCGCCTCCGCCTCCGCCTCCTGTTCACGTTTCAACTCCGCCTCCGCCGCCGCCTCCTGTTCACGTTTCAACTCCGCCTCCGCCTCCGCCTCCTGTTGACGTTTCAACTCCGCCGCCGCCTCCTGTTCACGTTTCAACTCCGCCTCCGCCTCCGCCTCCTGTTCACGTTTCAACTCCGCCGCCGCCTCCTGTTCACGTTTCAACTCCGCCTCCTGTTCACGTTTCAACTCCGCCGCCGCCTCCGTCTCCGCCTTCGCCGCCGCCTCCCTCGCTGCGCGAGTGGCGCGTTTCCCGTCTGTACTCAGTACCGCCGCCGCCCTCGCCGCCGCCTCCCTCTCCGTCGCCTCTCTGACAGCTACCCTTCGTTCAATAATTTTCGCCTCCCTCTCCTGCCTCGCCCCATCAACTTTCCCCTTAACATCAGCGTCCTTGTGTGAGACGAACCCGTTTGTGTTCCTATCCGACGACGGCAGTGACGCGTCCTTTTTACGAGACTGAATCAATTGATTGAATTTTTTCGGAATGTCGACGGGTGCCAGGTCAGGTGTGTTTGCCGCATCTCTGAAAAGTGTGAGAGTTTCAGACACACTTAACCCATACCTTGTTCCAATGTCTACATATTTTTCAAACGTTTTTTCCAAATACCGCAACCTCTCCTTGTGCTCGCCGACTCCAAGCAAGTTCACCAACGCGTCAAGGTCTGTTACACTCTCTAGTTCAGGATCTGTCAATCCCCTTAGTGCGATAAGATTCAGCTGCGCTGGCGAACCTGCAGAACCTAACGGCTTTTCTGCTGTAGGTTTGCGTGTCGGCGTGCGTGGCGCCTGCCTCGCCGCCTCCTGCTTTATGTCACGAATCTTCACATCTCTCATCTCTTTTACCTGCAATAGTGTGTGAAATATAGGCGCATATACATTGAACTCATCGCTGAATTTGCTGGACGTGTCCTTCATAATTTTGAAAAACTCATGGACTGCCTCCTTGTTCAACTTCCTCCCTGTCATGTATGTCGTCATGAATGTATCCTCACCCTCAAAGGTAGGGTCACGGAGTTTCTTGAATACCTCTTCTACCGCTTTGACTTGATTTCTCGAAACAGCGCGGTACCAGGGATCGCTTTCGTCCGTTCCCTTGTACACATTCACTGCAACACCCCTTTGATGTTCAGGTCGCGATCCACCCAGTAGAACTTGGAGGAGGTTCGGCATGGTAGAACGTTGTATTCAATGGCGCATAAAAAAATGGAAGAAGATCCTACGCAAGTCCAGGTAATTTGAAGGATGCCGTTCCCTTCTGTCGGGGATCCACAAACACATAACAGTCCTTGTCCTGTATGTGAGATAGATAGGATGTAAGACTGCTATGGTGCGCCACGTCCCACAACTTGTCCCCAAATCGCGCAACGACGCCATTGTGTTCACGTGCAATGTCCAAAAACTTTTTCCATTTGAACTCCTCGACGTAGGAGTGGTCCTTTCCGTAATGTTCCGTTGGGAGCATGTGCAGACGGTCCGGGGGAATGCAAAAGCCACGTGAGAGTAGCAACTTCATGACACGTCCATGATCTTCATCTGGACGTGCTGTGACCACATGCACGGGAAACATGGTTTGGATTTCTTGGTAGAGGTCCTTCATGAATTGAAAACCGTTGACAACGTTCTCGTTACCGTCGATGAGAGTGTCGTCGATGTCAACCATGACGCACCCGAGCGTACGGCGCTTGTACTGGAAACGAATCCACTGAATGGCGTGAAACGCGATGAACATGCGTTGGTCTGTCTTTGTCTTGTATCGCACGAAAAAGGCGGGAAATGGGACGCGCGTGTCCTGCACCAGCGTCGTGGACCCTGAGGTGCGTCCGTACTGAACGTCGTCGTCGTCGGACATTTGAGGCACTTTCTCATGTGTCGCCCATTTTTTTTGCGCCTGCGTGTATGCACACGGCTATGCATCTGGGACCGCCGAGAGGAAGTTGAGACTAAACGAAAATTCGCATCCGTGGAAATTGTACGGTGTCCTCATGTCTGGATTCCAAAAGGAGAGCGTGAATGTTGTCAGTTGGTTGCGCATGAGCGTCGTGTCGCGTGGGAGCATCCGTTCCTCTCGAAAGAGTGGGTACAGTGAAAGTTTGCAAAACACTTGTTTGTTTTCGTTACCGTACGAATGTTCGAGCGTTGCCCCGGACGACTCCGAGAACGTCATGAGAATGTAGTCTGGGTGGTCGAGTGTGTGTGTGTGTGGTGCGAGAAAGGGTGGGACACGATCTCCGTTGGCATTTCGAAGGGACCCGTCGACGCCCCATTGCGTCGACCCGGGTCGGTATCCCATCAGGTGCGAAGGAATGGAATATGGGTGCACGTCGAAACACATGTTCCATGGTTCGAGTGAGCACGTCAGCTGCACCGCCGTTTCGACATCGTTCAGTCCATCCAGTGACGGCACAAGGAGCGTCAACATGGTGGGGTCTGTCGCATTTCCGTCCGCGACGACGCATGTGAGGGTTTCGGGTAGTTTGGCACGCACTCCCTCGACGCGCACCTCCTCCCCGTCGTTGTCTCCAACGACGACCGTGTTGCCGCATTCGCTCATGCACAGAAGATCTCCGGTCTGAAGACCATGGGAAAAGGGCATCCGGTTGACATACGTTCGAAGAGTGATTTGTTTTGGTCCCGCACTCCTTTTCACAATGGCGATCATGGGTGGTGGAGTCGTCACGTGCACGGAAAAGCGTTTCTGTTGCGTTACCTCCGACACACGGACGACATTCGTGCACAATCTTCCATCGACACCGCGTGCGCAACGACACGGTTGAGAGGCGGTGTACGTGTCCGATCCGCTCAACGGTTGCGCCGGAAATCCAAGGCGCGCGGCATCGATGCAGAGGGGGTGGTGGAATAGTATGGAGAAGGGGGCGGGCGACACGTGGCTGTCTGAATGTCGGCGTTCGCACGCAAACGTGAAGTGGTCCTCCTCGTGCACGACGGTGTACTCAATGCTTGAGTCGATGCTCTTGATCGCATTCGTCATGGCGTGCGTGAGGAAACAGCTGAGACGGTCCGGTGTGTACCGTCCAGACGGGATGGAACACGTCACGATACGTCCAGCTGGGTCGGAGAAGACGAGTTGGTGCCCTGGCTCTCCTGGTTTGGTGATGGGGAAGTAGAGACGATTCAACGCCGTTTCCAATTCCGCACCAAAACGCATCGGCTGTCCCGTGCACATCGGTCGGTGACACGGTGCGTAAAAGCCAGGGGGGATGAGGACGTAATCCCAGAAGGCGGTCGGTTCCGAGGGCCATTGAGCACGGAAGTCTACCATGCGAACCGGCATCGTCGAAATCCCACATAGTCGAACGAGTCGCGTGGTACCGAATTGCACCGTGTCTCCATCGACAGTATCGGAGGTTACCTCCACGTTCATCCGATCGTGAAGCGCGTCGTACGTCACCTGAAACTTGAGATCCCGTATTTCCGCGCGAAGACGATTGTGCAACCATGTAGCAAGTTCGTGTGGGCTCTGTATGTTGGACACGATGAGTGAGTGGACCTCCGACGTCAGAGGTGTGCATTGAACGATGAAGGTTGTGTCGTCCGTCACATTCACGCGTCCGAACGCATGCAGATCCGACACGGAGAGGTCGCCCTCAGCGGCTCCGAGGAGACGCACCTGGTGTCCCCGAAGGACGTCGTCACGGAGTCCATGTGGATACTTGCAGGTGACCTCCATTCCCTTTTCGCGCCGGCGTGTGCGCACGATCGGATTGACACGCAGAGGTAGATGCACGCTTCCCAGGGACGCACCGTTGCGGAGGACTTCCACCACCTGAGTTTCCGGCGTGAGTCCGATACCCTCGTTCATGTAAAGACGGTTCCAGTCCTCCTCCACGGTCCATTGCACCATTGGAAACTCACACGACGCGAGGGCCACCTTCATGGCATCGTTGCGGAGTCTATTTCCAGGCAAACGAAACGTGAAGGACGCGTCCTCACGCACGATGGCGTCGCGCGTATGAAAACACATGGTCATGACTTCTGTCGGCATGGAGGATGACTCTGTTATTATACAGGTCACTATGAAAATATGATCCGACCCCCTCCCGTACTTGTGGACGACGCGGACGACGCTCCTATTCGACACGACATAAACTCGGAAGACATTCGTCGAACGTATCCGGATCTTCCACGGGGAGCGGACAGAAACGCGTTTGTCGCCCTGTGTGACCGCCGCGCGTACAGGACCATACGCCACACGTTCCCCGACCTTCGACCCCCAAGCGGTGGTGCTCCCGTGCAAATCCACCCTCAGCGTCACTTCTCCTCCCGAGAGCGTTTGTGTGCTACACCCTTGGAAACCGTGACGTAATTGGTGGAGAACAGGACAGTTTGCGAGGTCATAACGTCGGAGGTGGTCGCGGTAGGTTGGTATGTTGCAAAGGGAGACGGAAACCACAGATTGCGAACCAGTGAAGACGCGAAGAGGTCAATATCGTAGTGCGTAATTGACTTCTTTGCTCGAAGTTCGGCGAGTAGTTGCACCGCGACCGTTGCAGTCGGAACAAAGTATGCAGCGGAACTGGAGATTCGAAAGTCGGACTTTTGGAGTGGATTGATACCAGGTTGCATGGTTCCGGCGAGTTTCGACGCCTGACGGTTTCTGCGGAAGTCTCCCATGTCCTTAACCAATGCGGCGTTGAAACTCCCCGCCATCATGCAAATGGAATTACGAGGAAGAGAGTCGAATGCAACGTTCACCATGGCGTCAGGCACGTAAATGTCGTCTTCAAGGACGAGTAGTGGAAACGAGTCCGACACAACGGCGCGTTGCAGCACGGCAACGTGACTTGCCCAGCATGCCGACTTGCGTTCCCTTGCACCAACGGATGCCCTCGGCATCACCTTCATGCGCGAGGTTACGTCCGAGGGCACTGTGGTGACGTCCACTGCGTCGAAGACGGTGAGATCGGGAAAATGTGGACGCAGAAGGGTCTCCACACATTCGCGTCGATCAACCCGTTCCCGCAGGGAGATGCAGGAGACGTGCAGGTCCGTTTGCGTCACCTTCATTTCTTTAGTTTGGTACCACACCCCCCTCGTACGTCGGTAGTTAAAATGCAACGAAACGACAAAACAGGATGTACACCCGTCTGCGCGACATTCATCCCTCCGCAGGGACGCTCACGTTCCCAAGAAATACCGACATCATGCACAACTTCACACTCCACGACACGCGCGGGCGGCTGATTCACAATACGAATCATGAGGCCCACGAACAGTTTGTGGTACACCGATTTCTTCGCCCAACTGATAGTGTCATAGAGTTGGGCGGAGGAATCGGTACAAACTCCATCCAAATAAACATGACGCTCAAGGGACGCGCGAAGTCACAACACTACGTATTCGAACCCCAGGCCGAGCTCGTGAAGCTCCTACGGGAAAACGGGCGATTGAATGGGTGTAAGTTCCATGCGATCCACGGCGTGCTGTCAAAGGAGAGAGGTGTCCGTGTCCCTTCCTTCAACGCAGACTCCAAGACGTGGATATTCGTCAAGGCGGACACAAGCGCGCGCGGTCCCGTCGTTCCTTCCATCAAAACGTTACCCGTCCACCCCACTGCCATCGTCGCCGACTGTGAAGGGTGCCTTCTAAAGGTTCTAACCGACTTCCCGGAGATTCTCCGCAACATCCGCATGGTATACATGGAGAACGACGGCGGGCGGGAGGTGCTGCAGGGAGTGCGTGAGATTCTTTTGGCGCACGGACTTGAGCATAAGGTGAATACGAGTCATCACAAACTGTTTGTTCGTCCGGGACGCAGGCGCAGTCGACGGCGCAGTAAGTCCTCCTCACGTTGAGGCGGCGTCGTCCACGTCACCCTCCTCCACAGTCTCACGAGGACGTTTCGCAAACGTCGACAGCTCTAGGATGAGCTGTTCCAGACGCGGTGGTAGGGACTCTCCGTCTGCACCGCAGCGCACGCGTCGAAAGAGGTCGATGAGAAGGTCCCACGAGACAACCGCCCAAACAGGAGAATGATTACGCGTGAACACGAGACAGGGAGATGCGCCCTGTGGTGTATTTTTACTCGCCTGTTCGAGACACCCCCAAATGTTGATTTTTTCGACGTTTTTGCATTCGATGGACAGAGGCACGCGCTCGCGTGCCGCGGGTGACATGCGTATGTCCTCTCCCCCTGCTCCCATGCTCGTGGATACCGCGTCTCCGTCTCCCAGTTCCGGAAACGCCTCCATGATGCTCTTAGCGACACTCTGTTGCAGACGCCGTCCCTTGCTCTTGCACGATTGAGGACGCATTCGACCGTCGGGACGTCGAGTGATGCGTGGATGTGAGGTCGCGCTCCATGAACACTGATTCTTTTTTAGGGCGCACCTGACAAATGACGTGGGTGAGCGATTTGGAGTACGACTCTGACGCGTCGGACGCGTCCTGGGACGACAGCGTTTTCGAACGTTCCGTTTGGAGGGGGACGGCGTCTCCGCTCGACGATGGAGACTGGTTGCAGGAACTGGAGGAGTCGCTGCGTGAGGACATGCACGAAGAGGACCGTTACACAGGCGTTGGTACCAACGAAGAGACCGCCGTTGGTACCAACTCAAAAGAAGGAGACGATCGCGTGTACATGGGGCTGAAGGCGGAGTGGTACTGCCAGCGCTGTGGTACGGTGGTCAAGAAGGCGACGCCGACGTCGAAGGACTTTCCTGAGAATTGTCCCAAGTGCCGGAACAACAAGTACCTTTGCGACAAGAACAACGGCATCCTTGTGGAAATCAATGGCTCGAAACCCCGAGGAACCTCGGGTCACTACGTAAAGGCGCGGATCTTCCACACAGCGTCCAAGGGCACTCCTTTTGCGATCGACACGGAGGCTGGGTCGATGCGCGTCACGCTTCGTCCGGACGACAACCTACCGAACTATCCAAGCGGCACCGTCGTGTACAAGCTGTTGGACAAGAGTGTCAAGGCGCTCAAGGACCAGATCGGTCGTGGACTTGTTGGTACGGTCGCGGAGAACGTCGACCGCAGCCGCCCGGAGGTGGTGGTAGTGCAACCAGACGGAGGAGGAGAGGTCGTGACGATCGAGAACCCGCAGTTTGCGGTGCTCTACACGGACGACACGGTCACGCCTGTGTCTGCAAACCTGCCGACCACGGTGGAGGATCTGCCTCCCCTTGTGCAGAGCAACAGGAAACGGAAGGCTCCGGTTGCGACGACCGCTGTAGAGGAGGAGGAGGACCTCTTTGCAGAGGCACTGGGTGTGGAGGACGTTGCTGCTGCGCAACCCGCGTCTCGTCAGCGCACATCGCTCGATGTGAATGTCTACTTTGACGACGAAACGGAGGACCCCGTCGTCCTCGAGGATGTGAGCACGTTGGACATGCTGCTGCTGCATTTGAATATCAATCACGACCGTCTCCACGACGATGGTACTGACGTCATCGTACATCTGCCGTCGCATGACGTGCTCACCCAATCCATCATTCACGATGCGCTCCGCCGTGGCGCCACTAAAATGGACGTGTTGGTGTATTCCAAGGAGGAGAGCGACGCCGATGTGGATGAGTCACCATCGACGGCGCTTCGCGACGTTGAGGGCATGATGTCTACCGGAAACCCGTTGATGAACCCGATGCTGATGTCGATGAATGATGAGGAGGAACCGGACCGTCTGGTAGACGACGAGGAGGAGGAGGAACCGGACCGTTTGGTGGACGACGACGACGAGGAGGAGGAACCCTATCGTTTGGTGGACGACGACGACGACGAAGAGGAGGAGGACAAGTGGGATGGTCGAACGGCCTTGGACGCTGACCGAGATGCGCGCATGAACACGGCATTCATGGTGGAAGGACGTGGATACATGACACTGGCGCAGTACCTGGAGGAGAATCCGGAGCTGCTTCCATGGGTAGACTTTATCGCGCCGCATCGCCTCTCCATGTTGAAGAAGGTACCCAACCCATTTCTCGTTCTACCTCCCATGTTCTTTGAGGGCGCCGTCACGGAGTCGGAGCGTCTTAACAACATTCACAACAACGCGAAGGAAATGTTCCGGTTGAATCTGGGTGCGGCAACGTTTAACGCACACTTCCTCAACGGCATCCCGTGGGACGTGAACATGATCGCAAACGCACGGGAGGCAAAGAAGGAGCGCGATCGCAAGGAGGCGGAAAAGCGCGTCATCAAGGAACGCAAGGCGGCGGAACAGGAGGCGGAACGTCAGCGACGTCGACGAGAAAAGGAGGAGGCAGGAATGGTGCGCGTTGCTGCAAAGAAGGCAGAGAAGGAACGGCGCACCGCCGCTGCGGAAGAGAATCGGCGTCTGAGGGCGGAGCTGAAGGAGGAGGAGAAACGCCTGAAGAAGGAACAAAAGGAGATGCGCAAACAGGACAAGGCGGCGATGCGAGACCTGGACAAGTTGCTGAAACCAAGTCTCAAGAGCCTGGAGACGGACGAGGAACGCGCAGTGAAGCGCAACGATGCGTCGGATCGGTACGGAAAACTCCCATGGGCACAAGCATCCCCTCCTGGAGGCGTTGCGCACCATCCGGAGACGGGACATCCGATCGTCTTCACCGACGTCCCGGAGATTGTGCGCAATGCGCTCTTCTGGCTCATGGCGTATCGCCTCTACCTGCACATTACCGATCCACTCACCAACGAGATGCTCTTCCGCAACATCAACCGCTACTACGGTCGTGCGGTGGGAACTGGTGGGCAGCGAGATCTTTCGAAACGCCAGTGGCGCTCCTGGCAGCTGCAGCGCAAGATTCCAGGAACGTCCGGGTTTCTTGGGCAATACATCGAATCCATCCTTGCCGCAGTCGTCAACGCGGCGTCCATCGTCGATCCCCGCATCGACTCGAGCGAAAGTGCACTCTCGTGGATCGTCTGGATTCTGAATCCCGTACATGCAGACCGTTGGTTGCGTGATCCGGTCGTCGTGCAGGGTTTGCAGGAGCAGGAGCACCATCCACCAGGACGCGTCTCCTCGCGTGCGCAGGACAAATTCGATTCGGAGTTTCGCGAGCGCAATCCGAACTGGATTGCACCCCTGCCGACGACCCTTGACGTTCCGGATCTATCCGTGATTCCTCCCGCACCGCCTCCTCCACTTCCTGTGGATCCAACGCTTCCGATACCACCTCCGCATCCACCTCCTGCACCTCCGTCGGACGTTGGATCGTCTGCTGCGGGATCGTCTGCTGCGGGATCGTCTGCTGCGGGATCGTCTGCTGCGGGATCGCTTCCACCGACCACCCTCCCAATGCCCGATGCGCCGCCCAACATGAACGATGTCACTCAGCTTGTCGACCTCCATCATGCGACTCACCCAGACGACATGAACTGGGGACTACAGGACGCACTCAACCTGCTGGACGGGGTGGGGGGCGACGTGGAACGCGCGGCGGACATCATCGTTCCTGAGACGGGAGGAGAGGACGACGATCGGATACGCCTCAACGTACAGCTGATGGGCGCGACTCCACAGACGGCACGCTTCCTTCGCGAAAGCGGAGTCACGACGGCACAAATCGTTGCAACGGGTTTGTTCGACGTGTCCAACCTCATCGATGTGTTCAGCATTGACAGTCTCGTCGCAGCCGGCATTCCTCCGTTGGATCTTCTTCATGCGGGTGGAAGCGTGTCGGCGCTTCGATCGCATTTGTCACGCGAGATTCTTCGACAGCAAGGATTCACGGACGAGGACATGTGATGCGTGAGAAATTTTGGGAGAGAGATGGTAAACACAGGAACATGGACCTTGCGTACCCATTGGACGTATGGACCTTTTCTAGCATGGGAGCTGTGATCGCGTTGGCTGCGTGCGTGGTAATAATTTTGGTGCGTTGACGTGTAACTATCGTACCTATGGACGCATTGGATGTCCTGAGTGTCGGAATGGTAAATTTTGGGGCACAGCCACGTGACCAATCTCCACGTTCAGGTCGCGAAAATCGATCGCCTGGGCGGCGCAGGAAGTCGCGATCACCCAAACGACGACGCGCCTCCCCGGGACGCACTCGACGACGCAGCATTAGTAAGCAACGCATGTCACGTTTGCGTGCCATGAGATGATGACGCATCTCCTTTTTTTTACACGTAACTCATGAAACACATGACAGTGGAGGATCTCAGCCACGCAAGTGCCGATCGGTATGCCGATCGCATGATGCACGATGTGAAGAGTACGTCCCAGATTCGTTTCCCCCCTCGTCCTCCCCCCACAGTTTCAGCGCGCGAGTCCCTTGAACTTCCTGTAGACAACATGGAGGACATTCTTTCTGCACGCGTTACCAACGGGGCTGACGGCGGGGCGGACGCTGCTGTAAACACTTCCAAACCCTCTACCGTGAGTGCAAAGACCACACGAACCGTTCAGGAACGATTCCAGGACTTTTATGCCGACTTCGAGAGTCTGGAACCCATGCTCGCCATTCATTTATCCCGAGAGGACAAGAAACGATTCGTAAGGGCCATTCAAGGTCCGAGTCCTCTCCACCGCCCCGAAACGGTAACCGTTGCTGTCTCGATCATTGTCCTCATCCTTACGGCAATGGTGTGTCTCAACCACTCCTCCTCCCCACGTGAACCTCGATCTCGTGCCGCGCGTGCATCGCCTCCTCCCGCTCCCACTGCAACGTCGTCGACTACGAACTTCAACATCGAACGACTCTTGAAACCACTCAATCGGAATCGTTGAGTGGTGCGACAAGGAAGCGGATGAACGACTTACCCTGCTCCTCGTTTTCGGACGCACCACCTAGAATGCCTCCGCCAAGTTCATGAGTCATCACGAGGGGCATCGAGTTCTGAACCTGTGCCTTGATCATGCGCACGGGGAGGATCTTGACGAATGCGTCGATCTTGTCAACGGGGAATACGGCGTCGAACACACAATCCATATGCGACGTGTCATCCTCCTCGATCTCACCGTCCGCGAATGCGCGAACCGTCAGACTGCCGTCTGCACCCTTTTGAGTCTCATGGCAAAAGGTCTGAGAGTGGCGCGCGTATCCCTCGCCCTTGACCGTGAACACGACGACGGAGAACTGCTTCGACGCCTCCTCACGAAGGAAGATCTGGATCTGGATGCGTTCCGCATGGGACTTGCGCGCCTTCTTGATCATCTCCTTGAGTTTGGAGAGGTCCGTCTCCAGACAGTACTCGAGGCGCATATCGTCCAGAGCGTCGAGCTCGTCCATTTCGTCGACGTACGTGCTCAGGTCCGACGTCTCCTTGTGCGAGCGCTGTTCCGGATCCTGCATCACGATGCGGACCGTCGCGTCGTCGTATCCCTCGATGCGCAGTTTGCCCCGGGCACACGAGGGATTGTCAATGGACACGATGAGTTGCTTGCACTCGAGGCAAAAGGTGAACTCGTCCGGAGGAGAGTCCGACGAGAAGGTGACGTGATCGATGAGGATGCGTGCGGACACGACGCAGGACATGCCCATGTCGGTGCCGTCGAACATGAGCATGTAGTTGTTGGCATCCGTGGGTTTCGACACGCGGAATGTCACGCGGTTCATGACTGCCGCCACGGCATCAACGACGCTGCGCAGCGCAGACGCGTCGTCAAAGACGATGGTCCACTCGGGAGTGCGTGACTTGCGCTTGGTGCCGGCAGCAGGTGCATCGGTGGTAGAGGTGTTAGACATGACGAACGTGTGTGAGAGTGCTTGGGTAGTTTCCCTTTTGGCTGGTACCCACGTTCCGAACTCTGATCTGGAAAGACCTGGTACCAACTGCAAAGCAAGGATGCGCGATCGGTGGTGGTGGTCGTGGTTCACACGATGCTGTACGACGACAACCATGCATCGGGAAGTGGACATCCCTCCCATGGAGGTTCGGGTGGATGACACCATCCTTCGAGGCGGTTTTGGAGTGGTGCACTTCGAAACGCGAAATGGAATGAAGGTGGCCGTGAAGACCTCAATAACAAGTGAGAGCATGCGCCACGAGGCACATGTTTTGTCGTGTCTACATCATCCCTTCCTACCTGTCCTCCTTTCGTCCAACGACAACGAAATGGTAATGGCGGATCTGGGACGACAGGGTCTTACAGAGGTGTTGCAAACGGGACGCGTGTGGCGAAGCGATTACGACAAGATTGCATGGTGTGTGGCATCCGCACTGGCATATATGCACGGATTACGGTTCCATCATTCGGACGTCAAATGCGACAACGTCGTCGTTGATTCGTATGGCGACGCAGTGCTCATCGATTTCAATCTATCTCGCCAATCCTCGACGGGACTGTCGTCGATACGATGTGGCAGCCTCTCCTATGTACCTCCTGAGATTTACAGCGACCGTTCCCCGTGGGATGCATTCAAGGCGGACGTCTGGTCCTTTTCGGTACTTTACTATGCCATCCTCTATCGTCACCTACCCTTTGACGACAAGTACTCCGTCTATGGACGATACGCCATGCTTCATGCATCTCATGGAAGTGTGGGATCGCTACGAATGGTGTGGTCGCGATCGCACATCTTCGACCGAGGAGACGTCAAAAAAATTCACGAGACCGTTCTCGATACTATGATGCAACCGATTCCGTCGAAGAGGCCGTCCATGGCACTCGTGGAACACTCTCTCTACTGTCTCAAATACGGAATGCAGTTTGAGACTCCTTGTTGTCTGACAGAGGGGTCTTCGACTGTGTGACGCTCTTTTTTTCGCGGGGTGTATTCTTGTCACCCTCATTGGATTCCTCGTCGACCACATCATCCACCGTTGCTTGATCCTTGGACGTGAGAGTGTCGTACGACCTGAATATGAGGCGCCGCGTGGCTCGAATCATGTCCGCGTTGCATTCGCGCGCAAGGAATATGACCAGGAAGAGACCCACACAGGATCCGACGACAATGAAGATGAGAGACTGGTCGGTGTAGGGTGTCACGTTGTCCGGCGTTGGAGGAGGTGGACTAGCGATGACGGGTTTCTGAGAGATGATTGTACTCGTAATGACTGCGTTTTGCAACCCGAGAGAGGATGCCGCAGGGGTGATGGCGTTGTTGAGATTCTCGTCCACCTCCAAAAGATCCGCACGTAGATTGTTTTCCACCGTTTGAGAGCTGGTGCTCGGAGGAATGACGATTTCCACGACCACGATCATGTCGCCCGTGTTGACGACGATGGTATCCGAGGTTTGAAGCGACCGACGACGTCGACTTCCTCCCGTAAAGATGATGCGCACGCGCACATTCTCCACGTCTACACCAGCGCGCTCGGCGAAGACGGAGCGCGCCTCCTCCACGAAGTTATTCCTGTCTTCCTGAGGCGTTTCTTCCCATTGCTGGACGCTTACGTCCTGGTACTCGAAGGTGACCTGCACGACCTCCTCCACGACGACGACAGAGGCGGGAGGGAAGGAGGGATTGGGAGGGAGCGGCGGGCGAATGGGAGGCGGTGGAGGACGAGGAGAGGGTGGTGGAGGCGGTGGGGGCGTCGGCGGAGGAGGAGCAATGTATCCCGGTGGGTCCGGAGGCGGAGGAGGGGGAGGGGGACTGGGAGGAGGAGGCGTCGGAGGAGGAGGGGAGGGTGCCACAAAGACCTCGGCACTTGTCGTCGTGGACGCGGTACGACTCTCGATGGGTACACCCATGTGCGTCGCAAAGTCGGTGTCGCTCGTCGTCTCGTATCGTGTCTTCACCGTGGTAGCGTCCGTTTCCGTGTCCATGAAGAGAGTAAACGTCACACGCACACTCGCGGCCTCGAACGTGACTCGCATGTCGGACGCCTCCGGATACTCGACGAGGAGCGCGGCGCGCAGTGCCGCCTGATCGATGGTGACGACCGATCCGGGAATGATAAAGGAGGAGGAGACCGAGTAGACGACCTTGCTTCCCGGAGACACAGGGGGGAGGGGTGGAGGAGGGGACGGAGGCGACGAGGGAGGAGACGAAGGGGGAGATGGTGGAAATGCCGGTGGAGGCGGAGACGGTGGAGGCGGGGGAGTCGGCGGTGGTGAAGACGGGAACGGAGGATCGGGAGATGGTGGAGGGAATGGTAGCGGTGGCGAGGGCGGAGGTGGCGAGGGATGCGTGGCACGACTACAGTTCATGAAATATGGAGCATAACCTGGTATGTTTGCATTTCCGTTATCGGTGTAATGGTTCAACGTACCACATATGGGGTAAATCCAGCATGTATGATTATGGGAAAGTGTGTTGTGGTACGAATAGTAGCTGAAATACGTGCACGGGAACGTCTGTTGATGACACAACGAGTAACATTCATGAATGGAAAATACAGGACGCAATGCAACGTGGGCACGATACTGATTACACCAGGCATACCCCCCATTGGTGCCAGGTGTTCCTGTGAATTCCTCCAATCCATAGTTGTAACATTCTCCGTACAGCGGTGGTACTGGAGGGAACGGAGGGGACAACGGTGGCGGATGCAAGGGAGGAGGCGGCGACGGTGGCGGTGGCGAGGGAGGAGGTACGTCAGGAGGTGAGAATGGAGGGGGTGACGGAGGCGGATCGGGTGGAGGTGACGGAGGGGATATTGGAGGGAGTGGAGGGGGAACGGACGGAGGTTTGCGCTCTGTACACGGCACTCCACCCAAGGCGATCATGCTAGCGTCCGGAGTCTGACCGTTGTCGAACTGTGTGATCGCACTCGAACAATAGTAGGCGGACAATGCGTGTGGTGGAATGCAGTAATGATACCCACTCGGATGAGTGCCACAGGTGGACTGTCCAAGCCAGTAACACCACTGATAGTCGGACAACTGATACGCCGTCTCACAATCTGCATCAGAGGAGGAGGATACGCCTGTACACGACGCATGACCGGTGGCGAACGCCGAACAATCGTAAATTTGGGCAAGTTGTGGTTGGTTGAATGGAGGTGCACTTGGAGGTCGAGACGGCGGGGACGCCGCGATGTCGATCAGCGTGGTAAATGTGGACGGACTCGGATTGTTCTGGACGATGAACCACGTCACGGTGGTGGAGCCGGCGGCACCACTACACTCTTGATTGTAATTGTAACCAGTGTCCGTCGTTCCTAAGAATCCCGAAAGCCATCCACTACAGTCCACCTCGTATGTCCAACACGGAACCTTGACGTTGCTCTCCGTGATAAGGGAATTGAACACGCCGGTCGACGTCTCCCATAAATCGCCACATCCGGCGGTCTGGTAGTCGACCGGCCACCCTGTCTTGGCGTACGACAGGCGCGGATTCGTGGTGTACGAATACAATTCACTCGACCAACCCGTCGAACACATCTCGGACGGCGACGAACGAATCACAAAGTCTCCGTTCAGTCGCGAGCAGCCGAACCTGTAAATGTTTCGCGACGACACGACTGTAAACCACACAAGGTGGACAATCGCACGCATGTGGTTTCTCGTTACGTATAATACCACCCAAAAAAAACACTCGCTCCTACAGCTGTGAAAAGGGTGCAATACCCTCTACCGGCATGAGATCGCGCCACTTCGTCACGTCGTCCGACATGGTGACGGGTTGCATGTGACGCGCCACCTCTGCGTCGAATCGCGCACGTGCCTCTTCATCTACGGTGTAGGGAACCTCCATGAGGATCGCCTGCTTTTCCATGACGACACCTCCGTCCCCGTCGAGACGCACCGCGTTGACGAGAGGCGCGCCCGTGATCGCGCACACCATTCCCGTGGCGCGACGCGCCTCCACCTCCGCGATGCGACTCTCCATGATGTACTCCACCTCCGCCTTGAGGTAGGGCACCGACGTCGCAAATGGTGCCTCGTTGTGCAACGAGAGGAGGATGCGGTCCCCGATGGTCATTCCGTACTCCTTTTCGAGAATGTACTGGTAAATGGAGGTTTGAAGTGCGTACCCCGCGCCCTTGCAATCGTCCAAGTGGGTCATCGGCGCCTTCATCTTACCGTACCCTCGCATCTGACCGCGAAGCTTGTCCGAACGCTTGTGATCGATGATGTGGTACACGTTGCGACGCTCGTCCCACACGATGAGGTCAAGGGATCCTGCAAGGTCGGCCGGTGGGAAGTAGATCTCCTTTTCGGTATTGTACCCCACGATGCCATTCGGGATGAGGTGATCGCGACAAAACTCGTACAGAACGCCCATGTCCTCCTCCCACCATCGAAAGGGAAGCCCGTTGAAGAACAGCTCTGCAAGAAGATGGCGCTCCGTTCCCATGTGCGACTTTTCGTTCCCATTCGCCTTCCACGCCGCGCAGATTTCGTCGTCCGTCAGGGCGCGCGAGTAGGTGTGCCACTCCTCGTCCTCCTCGGCGTCCGCACCGCCCTTTTTCGCAATGGAACGGAGTGCGCTCTTCAGATTCTCGACGCCTGTCGTCGCCGACATGGAGGAGGGAGGGAGGACGGACACCGTCTTGCCGTAGCACGCGAGCAGCGCGCCACGAACCGGAGTCCACTCCTCGAGACCCTCGCGCGCGTCTCGAACGTACTCGAGACGCGGCCACGCCTGCGACGCCGACGATTTCATCGACTGAATCGCACTGCTGGCGACAAACGGTTTCTCGTACTCGTGAGCCAACGCCGTCACGCTCGTCGTCGTGGGACACCCTTTCCACGTGTAAATATGCGGATCCGCGAAAAATGCGAGGTGTTGGTCGTTGGGATGCGTGTGCAGCGTCTGAAGCGGTTTGACACAATGATCGGGAAGCACAAACCCGTCTCCGTAGTCGTCGGGCGGTTTCTCGCACGGACCGTGCGTGCGCAGCAGTCCAGATGGGAGAATCGCGTCCAGCGTCGGGTTCATGGACAAACGCGTTGGTACAAACGCACACACACTCTCTTACATGCACACACTCTAATTCACCCGTTTGCCATTGGGTTGGTACACCCATAGGTCAAACACAAACCCCGCGTCGCGACTCGCACGCGCCTTTTCCTCAACACCTTCCTTAGCAGCAGTGAACTCGCTTTTAACCTCGATCATGCGATTCTCCTTCGGTATGAATATGTCGACAAAGTAACGGTGCCGGCTCCCGTCGACTGCCGTCCACCACACCTCGGGTACATTTGTGCGTGACGTGATCACGTCCTCTGCACTGTACCCTTTACGAACTAACTCGTCGAGTGCAAACGGTTCGTATCCTTGGACCATTCGGATATCCCCGCATGGAAACGTGTACGGCTTGACCTTGTACGCATTCTTCGATGCTAGCTCTGAGACCTCGGCATTCTGCATCGGATGTGCACACCCGTACCGCTCCACATTGGTGTCGGCAATCTTCTGCTTCACCTCGTCATTCTGGAATGGATTCGCACACCCGTATCGCTCCACATTGGTCTCCGCAATCTTCTGCTTCACCTCGTCATTCTGGAATGGATTCGCACACCCGTATCGCTCCACATTGGTCTCTGCAGCCTTTTGTCTCACCTCGACATTCTGCATCGGATGTGCACACCCGTACCGCTCCACATTGGTGTCGGCAATCTTCTGCTTCACCTCGACATTCTGCATCGGATTCGCACACCCGTATCGCTCCACATTGGTGTCGGCAATCTTCTGCTTCACCTCAGTATTCTGGAATGGATTCGCACACCCGTATCGCTCCACATTGGTGTCGGCAATCTTCTGCTGTTTGAGAACATTCACACATTTACGGCACCGACCACCCCCTTTCTGGACCACATCGCGAAATGATTTTTCGAAGGATTCGCCGCAGACACACAGTCCCTGAATGCGTGTATTACGATTAAAGTGGAGGGGGCGAGGTTGCGGGGTGAACGCGTCCCGTCGCACGACCTCGTCGAAAAGCGCCCTGTCAAAGGTACGTTTCATCGCCCACCCCCATGCACACGCCTCACTTGAAGAACACACTGATCTCTCCTCACACGATCTCCGCATCGCTCCGCGTGATCCAGTACACTTCGTACACGAATAGAATGAGTCCCAACGTTTTGAGAATGAGTGCGTCGTGTGGGTGTGTGTCGTGTATGTGACGCGCTATGATCAGCAGCGTGGGAGCGAAGACGAGGATTGCAAAGTATCTACCGGGTCGATCGGACACGAGTTTCATTTCCCTTACGATGCTACAGTAAAACTATCACGCACAAAACGTGACACTCTCGTCTTCACCGACGTCGACGAAGAACTCGTACTCCCCGCGCACAATCTTGCAGGTCCGCACCTCGTCTTTGACGATCCAGTCGTCCGAGCAGGGTCCGTCTGCCTCCATGACGGCGTCGATCACGACGTCGGGACGCGTTCCTCTCAGTCCTCCCTGCGTGATGGGGCGGTTCATCACGTACCGAAACGTCACCACATCGTCCTCCACGTCCTCGATGAGAACCCCGTACACGCGGTCGTGGTGACAGTGGTACACGGGCGGTCCCGCGTGGACACGCGCTCCGTACACCTCTCCGACGATGAAGATGTTCCCCTCCTGGTCCGTGACCATGCGAACCGCGTCGTCGATGTCCTCCTGCGTGATGCCCTCCAGCGCAATAGCATCGAGAAGTACGTCCATTCTTTCTGTGTGGTACAGGTGTCAGATGTGATCGTAACAGTCCTTGGAACAAAACTGAAACCGTTTCTTTGCATCTCCAAACATGCATCTTCGACACACGTGACACTCTGTAACGGTCACGAATTCCGTTTCCAGAAGCCACACCAGGTCGTACGGAAGAATGTGACACATGGACGATAACATGGTCTATTTTTTTTGAGATATGGGTTATCAAAAATGCCAGGTCGGAAACGGTCGCGACGTGTCTCGCGGCGACGGTCCCACCACCCCCACCACCTGCGTCTGTTAGGTAGTCGTGAAACCGTTCTTGTACCAACTCGAAAGACAATACCACTCATGCTCGCTCGCCCGCAGACCGTTGAGGAGTGGATGCAGCGCCTGGAGTCCAAGTCGCTCAAGTTCCTGCAGGACCAGACGTCGCCGCACGTGCGTGGGTACAATGGAAGGGTGTACGATACCGCCGTCGTGGAACTGATCCAGAAGAGGATGGCCGCGGGAGAGACCGTGGAACGCTTTCGTCCCACGTATTCAGTTCCGCAGGTGGAGGAAGAGGAGGGTGAGGTCGAGATCGTCTCGTACGGTGGCAAGGGAGGGTCTCTGCGCATTGTTCACCCGAAGGAGTAGTCGTGTGGAAACGAGACACGCGCGCAGGTCCCTCTGTCTGTAAACCGATGTGATGCGTGGAAGAGTACTGTTCCATTCCAAAACGCATCTCTTGTTTTTTTTTCTCGTTGCTCATTCAATACCGTATGAGTTCACGTCGACGCCGTTCTCGGCGCTCTTCCTCTCGAGCGTCGCGAAAGCATTCTTGGCGAAACCCCAATCGCATGCGCAGCAAGACCTCTCCTCGCGATCCGCGCGCGCCTCCTCCCAATGTGCACGAATGGTCGCGCCGCAACACCGTGACGGTGTCCCTTCCGACAGTAAAGCGCGAGTCGGTGCGCATCACCGGTGGCATGAAGCGCGACTCGGTCACCACACCGGGACTGCGAGTCGTGCGCGGCGGGACCGCGGAGGCACAGGAGTGGTATTCCAAGATGTACTGGGACACCAACGACAACGTGGGACTTCCTGTCGACGTGAAGCGATACCCACTGGACGTGATCATCGTCTCTCGCGTCAAGAAGCCTGCGGAGTTCTTCGTAAACGACCCCAACTACGAAAAGACTGCCAAGTCGTACCGTCTCATTCGGAACTCGTGCATCGTGTGCGACGAGAAGGCGTCCATCATGGCCGTCTTCGTCACGGCGAAGGCGATCCCGGAGATGAACACCGTCGCGCGTCAGGCGCGCATCGCACTCGACGAGGCGAAGCGCGATTTGAAGGCACGGCACAGTTTTGCTGTGGGTGGAGACTACACGCGCGACCCGGACTATCGGGACAAGATGAAGAACATGCAGTTGCGCATGGGAGGTACCATTTGGAACGACGGTCTTCAAACGTACTCCGTTCCCAAGAAGGCGTGGGGTGGCATGTACTTTACGCAATATTTCAAGCGTCAACCCGGTTCGGATGTCACCAAGTTCGCACTTCCCTACACGGGAATGTATGCCATCGAAAGCGCGGTAGTTCCCGCCATCGCGCGTCAGAGACTTCAGCTCCTCTCCGACTCCAAACTTCCGTGTGCCTTCCCCGGAATTCCCTGTCCGATGATGCCTGCGACACAGGTTGGCATCTCCGAACACTTTTCGGTGAAGACGCACGCGGACAGTTGCGTCAACTGCGTCACGGAGAGTATCTTCTGGGCGAATCACAACGTACGCAATGGGAGGTTTGCTGTCACGTCCCTGGAAATCGCCTTCGACATCGGCACCCAACCCGTCATGTTATTTCAAAAGGGGAACGAAATGCACGGTACGGTTCCGGGTGCCCGTGGAAGCTGTGGACTTGTCCTCATTTCGAAGAGGAATACTCTTCAACAATTTGAGCGAGGTGCGTACACGGATCGGACACGGTAGAAAAAACGTGCTAAATTTTTTTTTAATGTTCCATCCATACAACGCACATGTCACAGGACAACTCGACCGCCGATGATGTGAGTGGGGCAATTGGAATGACAATCATCATGTTTATGGTAGTGCTTCTTGCCCTCATCATCTTCCTGTATTGGAAGTTCACATGCTGGGTCGCCAAGAGGACCAATGTCGACAGTTGCTTCACCATGTTCATGGTCGCACTGCTTGCGGACGGTCTCCTCCTCAGAGGAAACACGGGTCTTGCCATGCTCGTCCTCGCCGTCATTCGCATGGACCTCGGGTCCCTCCTCGGATCCCCGCACGTGTCCAAGGAGGAATTCAAGGCGATCAAGTCGGGTACCGCAGTCACGACACAGACGACGCAGGAATGAGCATATGGATCGCGTCAACGATGGGAGACGCCTCCAGGTAATACACGGTTTTCCAATCCACATCCTCTGACGTGAAGGAAAACTCCTCAAGTGCCCTGTCCAGGTTGTCAAGACGTTTTCCCTCGCTGTACTTTTCCACAAAGAGTGTGTGGAGCGCAGCCCCACCGACACTCAAGGGCACGTGTGCAGTGCGCACGCAGGATGCGAGTACGACCTTGTCTCCCATGCGCACCGAAAGGGCTCCATCGGTGTCTGCTCCACGCACGACAATATGAGAACCGTTCACCACGAGGTCTACCTGATATCCATTGGTGTGGGACACGCTCTTGACTGACACCTCCTCCTCCTTCAGGGCGACGAGTAGGTCACATGTGAAGTGCGGTGTGCGACAGGTCGTGGACGCGTTCGTGTACGCCACCAGGAGACGTGTGCTGTCGTACGTGAACATTGTATTCTTTTTGGTTGGTACCGACGTTGTTCGGTTACAGCGCTGGTACCAACATGGTTCCGTGACAGAGTAAAAAAAAGGGAACCTAAACATGCAACGAATGTCGTGTTCCCTGCGATCTCCCAACCAACTGGGTGCCCTAGGCATTACACTCGTGACTTCCACCGTGATGTTCATGCGCCGTGTCCTGGTTCTCAACGCATTCGTGTGGCCACCACCTGTTGTGCAGTACGTGACATGGGGAATATCCGTGTGTTCCGGTTTGCTGTTTTGGGTAACTCTCAACTCCCTGCGATCCCCCCTGGAAGTCCAACTCGCCACGGGAATTTTGTCCACCATCCTGGCTTGGATTACCTACGTTTTACTCGTGAACGAACGTCTGCAGTACCCCTCTCGTCAGCAACAAGTCTCTCTCTTCTTTCACATCATGACGGAGGCACTGATTCTTCTTCAGGTGCGTCTGGTGGTGATGTCCCTGGATGCGTGTGAGGAGGAGTGAGACTTCGAATGTGGTAGGAATGACGGTGCACGGGAGTGCGACCGAGCGTGCGTATCGCCTCAATGTGTTGCTTGGACAGGTATCCCTTGTTGCTGCGTATTCCGTATGGCGCGTATGCGTCTCCTCCAGGTCCCTCACACAAGTCCAACACCTGCCGATCGCGCGTCGTCTTGGCGAGGACGGACGCTGCGGAAACGCACGGGTACGTGTCGTCGGCACGAGGTTCAAGGGTGAACGGTACGTTGCGCCACGGACGATACAGAGTGCCGTCCACGATGATGTGATCGGGCATGCACTCGTACTTGCGCGCGAAGTCATCAAGTGCGCGTTCGAAGACCAGACGTCGCGCCTCCCCGAGACCCACCTCATCGATCTCCGTGTGCGTCACCTCACCCATTCCGTAGCGTGCAGTCGCGAGCACCTCGGATCGCATACGATCTCGCCTCTTTTCTGTCATTTTTTTGGAGTCGCAGAGACCCGGAACAGGTGTCGGGAGGTGCACCGCGGACGCCCACAGGTTGCCCCACGCGCATCCCACACCACTCTCGTCGACTCCCACGGTGACACTCATGGCAGAGAGTCGCACACCTCTGTGTGGTTGCAGGTCGATGCCCGACTCTGATCACAAATTCTCCCGGGGACATGGTTCCACGGGTTTACCTACATTTCCCACACTCCGTACTCTGTCCGGGTGTGGAAACGCTGGAGATCGTGCGCGTGCATGAGCGCCTGACCTCGGGACCGACTTCGGAACACGTACTGTTTGCGCAACACGAGCCGACGAGTGGCGCGCGACGACCACTCGGTATCCGCATTAAGGGGACACAGGACATAGTACCGACGTCCGACGCGCGTCACGCCGATGAGGTCGTTGCGAGACATGTGGACGACTCCTTGCACTCTTCCTTGGTACATGTTGCACACCTGCATGGAACGCACAATGTACCAACGAGTCGTGCCCCCAAAAAATTGCGTTCATGCCACGCGTTCCCGTGTTGGAGCGTCGCGCGCGTTTTGATCGCGAGAACGACGAGGAGGACGGAGTGTGGATCTGCGAATGCTGTGGAGAGGATTGGGAGGAGGCGCTGTGTGTGTACGAAGTGCTGCGCGTCACGCGTCGCTTCCCCGAACCTCGTGGAGTCTATCTCTGTGAACCGTGCGCCAATCACATTCCTCACGGACGAGTGTTGAATTCCTGAGACTCGGTGAGGAGGACGACGACTCCGAAGGTGGTGAAGAAGATGTACTCGGCGCACATGAACGCCTCTCCCGGAATGTCGACGTCGGAGGAAAAGTGGGATACGAGAAAGCACGAGGCGTACACGATCGTGGTCGCGATCCAGAACCAACCAAGGAGGTAGTGGGGACGCGTTCGCAGGATGATCACCGACGCCACGAGCATGAGGATGCCCGTCGCTGCGTAATGCATGTACTTGAGGACGTCGCTGTTTTCGTCCGCTCCGAAGACGCGAAGGTCGAGTCCCGACACGATGGCGAACGCCCACGCAAGTCCCAATGCCCACGCGGAGCGTCGACCGTGCCACCTCAAGATGTACGGGAGGTAGACGAGTACGACGCTAAACCACAAGAACCAACGCATGAGGAATTCGGTGATCGAATCATGACGAGAGTTGAGCAGATCGGAAATGTAGTAGAGTCGGAAGTGCGAGTCGTGTGCCGCGCGCATGGCGTAGGTGGTAAGAAGCACTGCCCACGGGTAGAGAAAAAAGAGAATCGATTGGGGTGTCATTTGTTACGAGACGGACCGATATAAAATCTCACGGCTCGGACCCGACAAGGTCTCTGAGTTGATCGTACAGCGACCGCTCGATGCGACGTTCGCGCCGCTGCAGGCGCGTGAGCATGCGCTTCAGTTCCACCAGTTCCGTATCCGTGCGCCACACATCGCGACAGCGCTGATTGTAGACGCGTTGCGTGTCGTTGTGCACGGCGCCAATGTCGCGCCGAAGCAGTTGGAGTCGATCGAAGAGAGTCTTCAGGTGCGGATGGTTGTTCAGCGCACGGCGTCGCCGGTTCCGGTACCGCTGCCACGTGCGTCGGCGCTCGTCGACCACGCTGTCCACCTCGTGCAACACGTCCTCCAGACTCAGCGTGACGGGGGACAGCGTGGACGGCGTCTCGTGCGCCTGCACGCCGTGGGGAAGTTGGCGGCAGATGGGGCAGTGGGTGTTGTAGCGACAGAAGTTCATCACACAGTGTGTGTGAAACCGATGTCCGCACCCTGGAAGACGCAGGCTGTCGTCCGGTCCCATCGCATCCGTGCAAATGGAACACTCTTCGACGTCCATGGTCCCGTTTCCCTCTTACGCGTAGGATTTCTGTCTTCGACATTTGAACCTTTGGTACCAACCTAAAAGTAGGTCGAAAAGAGGAATGGACCTTGTGCAGCAAATGCGCGACGCGCGCCAGCGTCCTCACGACGCAATGCGGTTGATCGCCACCGTCTGTCGCGACCGACCATGGAAGGAGGTCGCCTTTCGCACCGAAAATGGGATCACGGAGTTTTACACCCTCATGGACACGTGCGTGGGACAGAGCGTGGCACTCAAGACTGGAGTGGACGTGGGTGCCACCTGTACGGAACTCGTGCGCATGCAACGCAATTACATCGTTCACAACGAGCAGGTGCATGTGTCGCTCGCACGCATGCTCCTGAAACTGTCGACGATGCGCGAAGCTGGAACCATTACGGATTGGTCCACCGTGGACGCGCTCCGTGGAACGCTTCGAGACACCATCTTGCCATTCTGTCTCTTTGTCCACGAGAACATGTGCACGCATGCAGTCGCAGAGATTCGTGCGGTTCTCTTCGACCTTGTCTTCCACCCGGAGACGAGCGTGTTGGAACAGTGGCCCGCGTGGAGGACGGACGAAAAAAAGGACGCAGTTGCGGTCAGTGAGAAGACGTGTCCCATCACGCTGGACCCCATCGTCGACGGCATCGTTGCCTCCGACGGGCACCTCTACGAACGATCGGCATTGCTGAAACACATGACCGACAAGCGCGAATCTCCCATGACGCGCGAGTTTCTGGACCTAGACTTTGTGACCTTTACGACCGGGTGCTGATGACCGCAAACGTACTTGCCTCCTCGGCCGATTTTTTGGAACTCGTGGACGTTTTCTTCTGCCTGTCGTCGCGACGTTTACTACGTTCGGTGGATACCGTCGGTAGTGGGCGACACACGGCGAACAGGAAGAAGGCAAATGAAAGGAGTACCGCCGACGCGCACGAGGAGACGATTACGATGCGCTGCGTCGTCCAAAATGTTTCATCCACGGCACCCGGGGCGAGTGGAAGTGGCGGCGGAGGAGATGGCTCCGGTGGTGGAGGAGGAGGAGGGGTGGACGGAAGGGGAATGGAGGGAGGAGGAGTGTAGGGTGACGGAGGTGGAAGAGGAGGAGGAGGGTTCGGAGCCGGCGACGCAGGAGGCAGAGGAGATGGAGGGGCCAACGGCGCAGAGGAGGGAGGAGACTGTGCGACTCCACCGACTACGAACAACGATAGAACGACCCACTTCATGTTGATATCTAACGGCAGTGGGGGTAAAAAAAATTCGGGAGAGTATTAACGGTTTATATCCGGCGTTGCATTAAATCCTTGAGACGTCGGTCAAAGGATCGTGAAACAACCTCCTGTATGGATTCCATTTCTCTCTCGAATGTGTGCTTCACAGACGCAAGAGTTTTAGTAGGTACGCGGCCGTACATTGCCCCAAACTCATTTCGAAGGCGGACTGTTGCATCTCGAAGTTCCTCATTGCGTCGCACGCGAGGAGCCTCCACGCCGCGATACCGATCTATAACCTCCTCCACCTGTTCCTGTAGGCGACACATTTCGTTCGCGATTTCCTCGTTCACCTCCACATTGCGAAGACGTGTGTAACGGTCTCGTACGCGTCGCACATATTCTATGTTCTGACGGATCGCTCTCAGTTCGTTGCGGAGGCCAGAATGGGCACGGGTGAGGAATTCGATCCATTCCATTTCCATGCAGCGCAGGTACTCTTCGGTCATAGAACATACCGACATGCAAAGACTGCACAACGTGTCGAGGTCCTTGACGGACGCGAACGACGTCATACTGTCGCCATCCCGCGTCTCGCACGTCACATTCGTGCATTCTACATCCCCTTGGTCGTCGTCCCCAACCATTTTGGCGATGGCATGTTGACCCACCTGGATGATTCGATACTCGAGTGCGGGACGGATCGTTATGTAGAGACGTGCGTCGACGAAGGACTCGTCATCGCTCATTTTTCGCCCCTATTGATCGAGTACATGTATTTTTTTCAAACACGCGGTGCGTTGCTACGACCGCTGTTGCGACCGCTTGCGATCATGCGCGACGGAGCGCTATCGCGACGAATTTTCGGAGGCGGAAGTTTGTTCGGTTGAATGGTCTGCACGCCATCCTTCCGTGCGCCGACGCACGCCTTTCCACCTCCTGGGCAGGTCACCGCATAATTGTTGGGTTGAATTTTGACGGCGATGACGTCCGGGCTCGTCTCGCTCGGTTTGACGACGGTGGTCTTCGCATCCTTCTTGTCGACAGTCTTGGATTCCTTCTTCGCATCCTTCTTGTCGACAGTCTTGGATTCCTTCTTTGCATCCTTCTTGTCGACAGTCTTGGATTCCGCCTTTTTGCCTCGTCCCTCCTCTATGTCCACGGTTACCTGGGTCAATGGTTTCGCGGTACTACGACGACGCATGAGGATGTACACGGAATATGCGCACATGAGCAGAGCAAGAGTACCGCAACCGATAATGAGAGCGAGTTCCCAGGTTTCCAGGGTCATGGTCGACGCAGGGGGCGTAGAGGGAGGTGGAGACATGACCTCACTGGATGCAACGCCCATCACAGCACACAGGAACAAGAGGAACTGTAGCATGGATGTGTTGAGTGTTTGTAGATTCGGACATTATTTTTTTTCTCATCAATCTTGAGTACACAGTCATGTGAGAAAACGGCGGATGCCTCCACGACGTCGAATCACTGCACATGAAAAGAGGATCGTTGCGGCACGTCAGAAATGGACGTGCGCATACTGCACCACACTCCTTGCCGCAACCTTTGAGGTCGACCACATCGTGCCACTTCACCGCGGAGGACGCGATGACCACGAGACCAATTGTCACGCATTGTGTTGCGAATGTCATCGAGCAAAAACGCAACGAGAGGAGGTCGAACGCCTGCGCGCACAGACGCTAACAAAAAGAGGACCTCCGTCTCTCTCGTGCTCAAGATGCGACGCAGTGGTATCGCCCTACTTTATCCATCGGTGCAATGAGGTCACTCCTCTTCGTCACCCCACGACCGACGAGTACGGCGCGGGACTACTACCGTCCACCCGTCGTCTTCCGCCAGTAGACCCAGTGCACGCGCTCGTTCCATCATTTTTGGACGACGGCGCAACTCCTTGCGACGCAGACGCTCCGCCTCCGACATGATGAGTAGTGGCATGAATTTATCCATCTTTTGGTTGGTACCACCCCCTTATTCTTAATCAGCGTGTGAATATATTTACCAGGGAAATTACGAAAACACTCCAACACCACACCGATGCGACTCCACATGGTTTTACGGTGAGGGTGGAAAGCAATACACTACCTATGAAGATAGCTACATGACGAGTTCGGAGGTGCGAGGGAGTGTACGCAGACACACTAGCGTGGAAATAAAATGGTAGTGTATCCGACGATGGCGGAAAGCCAACTCATACTCTCAGACCAACACATTGGACCCCCTGCGGTGTGTGTACATAATTTTTAGGGTACTCAATCGTTGAGCGCCGGAGGGGGGGGAGGAGGAGCGTTCATGGTCTGAGGTTTGTCGCCATTGGCGTTCATGGCGGTGGTCATCATGCGCTGCGACATGGCGCGTTGCAAATCGTCACTCGTCATCTTGCGATCCGCGCGCGTCTCGAGCTCCTGTGTGTCTTCCATGTCGGGAGCGATTTGACTTGCCCAAATGGAGTCGTCTACCACGTCGCCGTCGGAGGGGGGGGGTTGAGGAGGAAGCGGAGGTGCACCTCGCGCATGAGGAGGAGGTGCAATTCGTGCATGAGGAGGACCGTGTTGCGGGGGAGGTGGTTTCGACGGGGCGGACGGCTGAGACGGCGCTAGCGCATAATGAAGAGACATGTGGTACAGACGACGCACTGCCTGGTGTCCATTCCACGTCTTTTCCGTCTCGTACTCGTAGAGGGTGGGCGTTCCCTTCAACCACGCAGGTCGTTTGAAGTCGGGACGATTGCAGTCTACCACCTCTACCTCCCGCTCGTCGATGTTTCCAAGAAACTCACTGCACAGCGTCGACCCGGGGCACAGTTCGTCGGGACGCTTCTTGTTGCGCGATACGAAGAGCGCAAAGGACATTCGAGTTTACCACATGCCGGTATGTTTTCGTACCCCTTCGTTTATACGCGCGCACGTGGGAGTCTCTATAGTAGGAGGGGAGGGGACAATGGGACTGCATTGCGCGCGAGGACTCGTGCGTACTTACAAATGAAAGAGGTAAGGTTGCAAGATGCTCTGCATGACGCCGTAGCCACTGACGCTGACATGTACGCCGTCGGTTGTCAACGCGCTGACCATACCACCCACGTCGTTGGTCATGTGTGTGTGATAGTCGACAAACGTCACATTGGCGGTCGTGTTTGCAAACGCGGCAATCAGCGCGTTGAGCTGCACAATTCGCGCGCTCGGTGGAGGCGCTTCGGGTCGCCAGTAAAAGTTTGTCGCCGGCAACACCGACGCAAGCAGGACGTGCATGCCGCGCGACGTTGCGATAGTCGACATGTTGGCGAGGTTGAGGGCAATGGTTTCAACGGACGGGTAGACGCCGCCGTTGCCGGCGAGGTCGTTGGTGCCGCCCATCAGGTGCAAGATATCAACGCTCATGTTCAATACGGGCGCGTCGCCGCACACCTCGCGATACCAACAGCCGTGAAGAAGGCGGTTGGTCATGTGCGCCGTCGTCTTGCCGCCGTCGCCAAGGTTGTCAAAGCCATACTGTTGGATGAAGTTCCAACCGGCCGTGATGGAATCGCCCAAGAAGACCACATTGGAAACGCGCAGTGGTGGTAGGGGAGGCGACGAGGGAGGTGGTGGCGACGGCGGTAACCAGGGTGGCGACGGCGGTGACGACGGTGGTGACGACGGTGGTGACGACGGCGGTGACGACGGCGGTGACGAGGGTGACGGTGGCGACGACGGCGGTGACGAGGGTGACGGTGGCGACGATGGTGGCGACGATGGTGGTGACGACGGTGGCGACGAGGGTAACAAAAGAAGAAGAAGGACCGCCCCGCCGCCAAGAAATGCCAAGACGGGCGGAATAGCCAACCACAATTTTTGCCACTTCTTTTCCATTGTTGCAGTTGCGTGTAGACACGAGACACTACGCGTGTCGTGGAGAGGGGTTTCATGTGCCTATGTGTACTCTAATTCATGTCGATAAAGAGCATCCGCCATGTCGTGTGATAGACGGCGCGACAAGACCTAGTGACGTCCAAACAGTAATTTTATCGTTAAGAACAGCAACGATGCCTCTTTACGTCCACCAGACCGGCACGACGGGGTTGCACCGCACCGAACGCAGGCGCTTCCAACGGGACACCCACTGCTGGCAGTGCAGCTGCGAGGTCACACCCGACGCGTCCGTCGCCGCGCACGTCACACGATACCCCCTTCCCCGTCTCTTCCCGTGCTACGCCTCCACCACCCTCGTCACCACGTGCCGCGCGTGCAATCACGTCGCGCACACACGCACCCACCCCGCATTTCGACACAAGGAGCGACGTCCGCGTGTCCAACCACACCTGGGCTGGAAATTCGCCCTCCGCATTCGTCCCGCCGTTACTCGACGAGGGACACCGTCGTCTTCGACCACGCCTCCACGTCGAAGAGGACGCACGGTCGCCCCGCCTCGCACCGCAACGCCGCCTGCGCGACGTCGTCGGACGTCGACTGCGCCACCACATGGTACGAGCGCTCCGTCCCGCGCGCCTGGACGCGACGCGACGTCGTGGACGTCGTCGGCACGTCGAACTCCGTCGCCTCCGAGAGCGCATTCTTCACCCACTCGATGCGCTCCCGGTCAAATGGAGTGATGACCGGGTCCGGACTGCGCTGACGCGTGACGCACTCGAAACCGTCGTCGTAGGATCGCTTGATGTACGCCAGTTCGTACAGATGGAAGATGCTCATCTCGTCCAACTCGTCCCCTGCCTCTCGAAGGGCATCGTACGCGTCGCGCAGCAGTGTGCGCAGGTCGGTAGAGAGCAGCATATCCTCCGTCTTGAACTTGGAGTATACGGGACGCCCAATGTACCCGTGTGCGCGGAGCGCCGCGTCCTGGTTCCAATCGATCACGAGGGGTTGGAGCACCTCGTCGACGAGGCGGCACGCACCCGTGCATCGTATCTCCACCCACGCCAACGCCATCGCGACGACGATGTCGCCCGACAGCTGCGAATCGTCCTGAAAGACGGAGGAGATGGGCATGGAGACGCGCGGTGTCCCGACGCGGTGCTCCGGAACGGTAGTCGATCCTCCGTACTCCTTGCGACCACTCAGGGAGACGGTCGGATCTAGGGTGCGCGTCGACGCGACGACACGCGCCGCGCGTTGCGACGTGATCGTCACCGCCTCTGGATGACGCGCGATCGCCTGACACAGTGCTGCGTGAGGTTCCTTGGGATCGACGACAATGATAAGACGGCGTAGGGTGCGTGTGAGTGCCACATAAAGGGGGTTACGTGGGGTCTGCTCCGGCACGACCACAACAACAGTGTCGTGCTGCAGTCCCTTTGCACTCCAGTACGTGGCGCAGGTCATCGTCGCGCTGTCGTTGTGTTCCGTCTCCCGGTGCACGTTCATCACCACTCCCTGGCGGGACCACTCGTTCAGGAGTGCGCGCAGAGGTCCATTCTTTCTGCGTCGATCCACGAGAAGCAAATGAGGAGTCTCCTTGAGATCGTGTAGCTCCTTCGCGAGACGGTACATGGACGTCGGAGTCCGCACCTCCACCATGGGAGCAGGAGTATCGCCGTTGTTGCGCAACAATGCCGTATCGCTCTTTATCGCAACGCCAAAGAGATCGGAAATGAGGGATGCCACAGGAGGAGGAAGGCGGCGCGATACCGAGGCGACGACGCGGTTCCATGCCACGTCCTTGCGAACGTGTGCGTTAGGACGCGTCAGGACATCCAAACATGCCGGAAAATTCGGGTCGTAGTCGTAGATGAGTTGATTGCGATCTCCGAACACGTAGATGCGTTCCGCACGTCGGATGAGTCCGAGCGCCCTCAGGAGACGAATGTACACGGGACGCACGTCCTGTGCCTCGTCGATGAACAGTACGCGCGCATCCGGTACGTCATCCGTCGCGATCACCAATTCCCCCTGTTCAAGCGCCTCCACCGCCTTCAGGAGTTGCAGATCATCGCGCACGACGCACACACAACGTGAACAGAGCGAATGGAACGTGAAGCACTGCACACGTTCCGGATCGATAAGTGTTTGAATTTCAGCAGCCAGTGCATTGTTGTACGCGAGAATGAGACTGCTCTCCTTGAACGATTGCGCGAGCGTGACGATCATGTGCGTTTTACCTGCTCCGGGCACGGCCTCTACGACCACGTGTTGCCCTGCGTTTCGCACCGTCTGCATCGTGTCGCACATACCGTCTCCTTTTTTTGGTACTCAAAGAGGAAAGAGGGTAAAGACGCCAACGAGGAAGATGTCCACAAACTTTGACGCCAAGTTTGGTCCCGCACCCGTGCCGATCACAGGTCCGGATGTGCGACTGTCCGTGCTCCAATTCACGACGCTCACACTGATCACATATATTTCTGGTGTATGCTTCGTGGTCCCCAAGGACTCCACATCGCCCTCCATAGTTCTCTCCGCCCTTACGGCCGCCGTGGTCACTGCCATCACCTACGTAATCGTTGTACGTTCAAACTACAGTTCCAAAAATTAGGAATGTCAAATATAACCATGTCAGCCTCATCGTCGCGTCACATCCTTTCCGCGGGCATCTTCTCCTCGGAACCCGGTCAGCGCCTTCTCTCCATTTGCGAAACTCTCACGCGTCGCGCGTTTCAAGGTCTGTACGTCAAGTGCAAGGACAATGTCCAGGGTTCGTACTATCAGACTGGGTTGAAGCGCGTGCACGTGTGGTCGGACGCCATCGTCAACGAGGACATCGACTTTGTGCGCAACACGTGCCCGGACATCGACGAGACGTACGAGATGTGTTTCGTGCACTACGTGGAGGAACGCTTTCGCGGAAACCGTCGTCCCGTGATTCACTGCCCTGCGCTGCTCAAGTTCGTGCGCCGTTTCCTAGAATCGGTCGCACTCCATGAGCACATGCAGGCGGCGGAGTTCTTCACCACGCGCGACGTAGTGCAGAAGCGAATCACGTGCATGGACGCGTGTCGTCAGGCCTTTTACTCCCTCGTGAATGCCGACAGCGTCCGCGTGGAGATGGAATCGACGGTGTCGCGGGGTACCGCACCGCCGTCCGAAGTTTCGGTCGCTCGTGCTCCTCCTCCACCGAAACCGTCAGAGGATGTGGTGCTCGAGAGCGAAGAGCCGGAAATTCTTCCGAGTGACTCCATCTCGCAGATCGACGTTCCACAGTCCGTCGCGTCGCAGACGTACGACGAGGAACGGTCGCGACGCCGACCCGCTCCGCGGCGGGAGGAGGAGGAGGAGGACATGGAGGACGTTAGTGATCCTCCTCCCCTCTCTCCGCCACGTCGACGCGATTCTCGTGGTACGCGTGAGGAGACGACGGAGGAGACGTATCCAACTCAGGAGGAGCAGCGTGTCTCTGCACCACTTCCACCGTCGTCCTACATCTCGACGGCGTCGTCGACGTCACGTCGCCGCGCAGACGACACTCGCGAACAGCGCCGCCTCGCAGACGACGTTGCGGTGCGACGCTACAAACCCGAACTTCTCGAGGAGGCGCGGTCTGAGGTACGATCGGAGGTGAGTCGACACGACTTTGAAATGGTGGACAGTGCGTCCGTCGCGTCCCTCCGCACCCGGTCGGCGGTGGGATCGCGCGATTCCAGCGTGTCCATCGGCATGAAGCGACTGAAATCGCCGCGATCGCAGTAGAGAGTAGAAAAACGATCGTGGGACCTCATTTAAAAAATAGTGGATATTAGTAAAACAGTCATGTCGAAACACGTATTGTCAGTTGACGGTAGCGGCAACGTGCAACTCAGGGATGTGGACAGAGAGGTCGTCGACCCGGCACGACAACTCGTTTCGGATGCACGCAGCATCCTGACACCAACCGGAATCTTTAGTACCATATCCGAGCCGAACTCCAACACACCAGTCTTCCCAGTGGTGGGAGCACAATACCGACCCAATAACAGAGATTTCCAATGCCCCGAGGAAGGCGCGTGTCCCAGTCAATACACGTGCATCAAACGCGGTGGTGTAGGGCGATGTTATGAACTTCATTGGAATCGAGACCACTAAAATGTCTACCTGCACCCTTTTTTTCCCCTGGACGAATTCGATCACAGAGCGTCGCGCAACTGCTGGACGACGCTCCGACACGTGCGCAGGCGCGTGCGTTTGGACACGTTCGTCGAAGCGCGTAGGCGATGCTTGGTCGTCTCGTCTCCCGAAAGGAGATGATCCACGAGGGCCTCCACGTTTACCAAATGGAGAATGTTGCACAAAATATGGGACGTGCGAGGGTCCAGTTCTGGATGGTGCAACAGGTTGGTGAGGATGCGCGCGACGACATCTGTGTCGTGTACGCCTCGTTGCACCATCGCCATCGCAAGACGCGTCGCGTCCGTATCGCGAAGTACCTGCAACATGTCCTCGCACTCCGCGGTGGTCCACGGCGACTCCTGTTCCAAAAAAAGGACCAGCAGGTACGACATGTCGTCGGGTGCGACGGCGTCGGCGCCGTACCCCTTGCACAGTGCGTCCCGAAGGTGACGCAGACCGTACTCGCGCGTGCTGCACAGGTTCATGAGGTCGGAGGCGATCTGCAGTTCCATTTTGTGTGGGTATGTCTCGCTTTTTGGTTGGTACAGGTTGATTCTACTAAGCACACCCATTCTATCTATGCAAGACACACACGCGTTCGTACTGCCACTACACACAGAAGCATCCTCCTCCACAGTCGACGACCGCCACCACATCCAACACATTGACAGCGCACCCTACCACACTCACTACATTCTCGTTACATAACGACGTGTCATCCCTCGTAGTTTGCACAAACGTGAAAAGTGACATGAAGCGCTTCCATCGCGAGGGACGAAGTTCCGTAAAGTTGCGCAGCTCCTCCATCTGCTCGTGGATGACGCGTTGTGCCTCCTCCGATACGGACGGGTCGATGACGTCAAGGAAGATGGTACGATGCATGCGAACCTCCGTCTTCCCGTTTGGTACTCAGTCCGTACCAACCGAAAGGGACCCAATGCAGACGCGTTTGCAACGTCGCATCCTCTGCACGCACGAGGTCGTCTTCCACATAGACCTACTCGCGCTGATTCTCGCTCACGTTTCCGGAGAGTCGCGCAGGTTTCGAAGGGCACACGAACACGTTCCACGTGTGTGCAAACAGTGGTCCCGTACGTGGAAGATGCTCATGTCGACACGCACTCGAAGTCTCACGTATCAACATTGTCTGTACCTCTCGCACAACGAACGAGAGTGCCGGATTCAACAACTGTCCCAGTTTGAGGAAGAATTTCGCCGATCCACCCGGAACCTGCGTACCAAGTGTTTCGACTGTCTGAAGTGCAAACGTCAGGGCGTCGACACTCTACTCGGACAGGTGGTGATCCACATGGCATTTTCCATTCACACTCCCATCGATACGGGTGTCCCTCCTGGGCTGTGGAGGTACATTGACACGGTGCGAGAGTACGCTGCGCAATGCATTCAGCGACATCGGTTCCTTGACCCGTCATGCGACGTCTACCCACTCCTCCCAGAATGGTACAGAATCACACCCGACGACATTCTCCATGCCGCGCTCATCTGATTCGCCCGCTAATCGTCAATGTCGTCCTCGTCGTCGGAGTGGCGATGGTGCAGTTCTGGTGAGGGAACATACACGCCGTTGACACATTTTTCTCGATACCGGAGATCGTCCTGAGCCTGCTGACAATACTCCTCGTACACGTACCGTTTGAGCATGGTTTCCACATCGAGTGTCTCACGATCGTTGGTCACGGTGGTCGAGGATGTGAGTACCCATGTGAACCCAGCTTCGTCGCGTGCGAGTGGAGGGTGAATGTCGTTTGTGGACGGAGGAGGGTGGACTCGCAAACGCCGTCCTACCCATGCACCATGTCCCTGTGTGTACTCATAGAGGCGTTGCAGTACATCACAATAGTGTTCGTATCGTGTGTTTGCAACGTCCGTCTCGCATACGGTAACCAGTTCTGTGGGGACGTTCCACATCTATGAAACGCCTACCCGAAATGACCTTAGTTGAATTGAATGGTTCGAATACTGACTCGCACAATCGCCGAGTCTACACAGGCGTGATTTCGTACGTCCCATCCTGCGACCTTGTTACCCCCAACCCAGGCATTGTTTTTACCATGCTCTCTGGGTTTACTCGCACTACGATTGGAGTCTCGTCGATTGGAGTCTCGTCGATTGGATGGGAACATTTCACACCCAAAATCACCGCTGACGCATGCGTTGATCGAGCCTTTCCTCGGCGTACGCGTCGAGAGGAGCATTCGTTCTCGGCAGAGAGGGAAGAACGTCGTCGTCAAAGATACATTCGGCGTTGCGGTGCGTGTCGTGCACGGCGAGACGCACGACGGCGTCCGCAAATTCCATCGCGTCGCGTCCGTGCGAATGCGCTCCCGGAACGATGCCCATCCGCTCCAACCGTTCCGTCGCCGCGGTGGAGATCATGTGCCGCGGCCAGATGCAATTCGCGCGCAACCCGTCGGACCGCGCTTCAGCGAGTGTGGCGAGTGTCATCGAGTACTTGGACACCGTGTACGGAACTCCGTACTGTCGAAGCCAGTCCAGACGACCCATGCGAATGGGAGGGGAGACGGTGACGATGGATCCCGAACTGTCGACGAGCGCCTCGCGACATGCGTCGAGACAGACCATGGTGCCGCGCGTGTTCACCTCGTACAGGAGGGACATGCTCTTGTCCTCCGATTGCTTTCGCGGATTCGGAACCAGCGCCGACGCGTTGTTGACGAGCACGTCGAGACCGCCCGCAGCATGGAGAAAGTGAGAGATGGACGATCGTACCGACGATACGTCTCGCAAATCGGTGGGAAGTTGGAAGGCAACGGACCCGTAAAAGGACACGTCGTGTGCGGTGTCCCGCAACGACCCCTCCAGAGACGAGTGCACCGGCGAGGTGCTGGATCGCGCCATCAGACCGACGATGAGGTCCGACCCGTACCGCTCCGCGAACCGCGTCGCAATGGCGCGACCGATGCCGCGCGACGCACCCGTGACGAGGACACGCATGTCTCTGATATCCGGTCTGCACACACAATTCCTGTGTCACACACTCTGATACAGGAAAAATATTTTTAGTGAACCCATCCTCAAGTGTCATGCCAAAGCGGTCTCCTCAACGGAGGCGGTCTCCCAAACGGAGGCGGTCTCGCAGGTCAAACTCGCGCCGTCGATCGAACACGCGCCGACGACGCACGTCGCGATCGCCACGGAGGTACAGAGCGTCGGTTGGTGTGGAAGCAAAAGATGGGTCGGTTAATGTGGACACTTTGGTAAGAGCTATATTCCAGCAAGTGACGGACAATTTGAAGATAGTTCAAGATACCCACACGAAGGTGACGTTGAGGAACGTTACAACTACAACTATCTCTACCAGACCGCTTTCATTCAATGTGGTCGGTGGCAAAGGACGAACCCCAGTGTGGCCAGAAGACGACGACGCGGACAATCTATATGACGTCGAACTCGAGGTGGACATTGAACCAGAAAGGTGTGGTATGTACTCCAACTTCACCGCTGCAAACGCATCTATTGGATCAAAATGGCGCAAAATCGGGCCGACTGCACCAGAAAGAGGTCGGGACCTGACGAACGAAACAGGTCTAGTGACTGCACTCAATACGAAGAAAGAGTTCACCGAGTCGGAAATGATCAAGAATGGCATGATCAGGATCAAACTGCGTCATGACGACTACATAAAGTCTGGTGACGACTACTATGCGCCTACGGCAATGTTACCATTTGCAGAGTTTGTGAGGGATGTGTTGGGTGAAAACACACGTGGGTACAAACTAGGCGTAGCATATGCTACGTCCGGAACTATTTCCATAAGTATCAAGCTCAGGCTGCGAAACAATCTTTCTGTTTCCGCGTTCGGAATATGGTTTAATAGTATTAGACAGCATGAACACCTCCATGTAGATCCTGTTAATGCACGTAAATTACTTGGAGTTTTCAACAGTGGGCCTGTACAACAGTTTATCAATTGCAAAATACGCCATTCACCAGTAGTGAACGCGTTGACCGCAAGTATATTGTCATTCCCCTCTCTTGGAAACACAGTAGGACGTATTTCTCGTCCAGGTTGCGCCTGGTCGACAGAGGAAAAATGCAAGTCATTACAGGAGTCACATGATCGATTCAAGGTCGATGTGGGTAAAATTCTACACGATCTCCGACACACAACACTAAAGGAATGCAAAGGTACATTTCGAAGTGTTCTACAGAGTGTTTTGTTTCAATGGGACGTTTTAGGTACGATCCGCGATGCATATAGGTCAATGGACGTCAAAACTTGGGTTGCGGACCATCACGACGACTCTCACACTCTCACGACTCAATGAAACGTTGTTTCGACCATATAAACGGTCTCTAGTACGACCCCAAAACTGCGCGTCACACTCGCTCACACTCCCATGACCCGATTCGCCGCCGTCTCCAACTCCAGGGGGTTGGCGCGCGCGTTGTTGGCGGCGGCGAGTCTGTCCAACCATTTGGTGATGGATTTGCCGCACGCGTCCAACTCCGCCTGCACGTGCTCCACCGACGTCACTCCCACGGCGGCACAGACGCGACGGTAGGCGAGGTAGTGGCGTTTCACCGAATTGTCCTCTCGCCCGTCCGGTTTGCGGAGGATGCGCCACGAGGAACCGTGCTCGCGGTCCATGCGCGCAATGTGATCGCGCGCGTAGTCCACCATCTCCGAGATGCGCGACCACTTGGCGACGGGAACGATGACCTCACGCGACACCTCGTCGCGCGCGCGTTTGACGCCGCAGCGAGGGAGAGGGTCGCACAGGCACGAAGGCGCAGCGACGGGTGCAGGAGCAGAGGGAGGAGGAGCAGAATCGAATGTAGGAAGAGCAGGAGGGGGAGGAGGAGAAGTGCTCCCTCCACCACTCATCAGGGTCGCCATGTACTCGAGCACCTACCTCTTGGTACTGCACCGCGGCATCTACCGCGGCATCTTGGTACGTGGGAACGATGTCCTCTTCGACTCCAAACAGCTCCTCTTCGGTGTAGACCCGCTCTGCGCGTCGAATCGCCTCCGTGATGCGGCGCGCCGCATAGTCCTCCACGCGGTGGGTCACCCACGCCTCGAGCAATTTCACGTGGGTCTCCTCGCACCGCGGTGCCTTGAGTTTCTGGATCGCAATGGGACCGTACTCCTCTCCGTCCTGCGCGATGACGTGCACGGTGCGCCGCTGCGCGTCCACCTGGGACACGATCACGTCCGCCCGTACCACACGCGCTCCAATGCCGAAGACTGTACCAACGCGTTTGCCGACGTGCATGATTTTATTCGCTTGTTGAAGTACAGTAGGAACGTACGACAGTACCGAAGACTGTATTATCGACTTCAACCTCAGTGGTGCACCTATTTTCGTACGGTGTCACTTTTTTGGTACACCTCATTAATAACACATGCCCGCGCGACGCAAGTCTCGGTCTCCGCGTCGTCGACCACAGAGTCGACGCCGTTCGCGTCCGTCCCAACGCACGATCCGCCGTTCGAGAAGGGTACACAGAAGGTCCCGTCGCGCGTCATCGCGACGGTATAGATCAAGCACAAATTATCATTGCGTCTCCGACGTGCGCGTAACCGACATTAACGGAGAACTTACGCCAGGAGTTATTGGAGATACCACATGCACGAAACAACACGATGACATGGAAATACGTTTTGAAGAGGGGAGGACACGTATAGTACATAAAATTGCGGACTGTACTGCGGTATCGTCTATGCAAGCTATGATTCATATAAACGGTTTGTTCAATGAGGGTAAGTTATTGTTTCATTCTCCATTTCATATGACGAGGAGGGCGAGCGAGGAATATGTGACCCCTAACATTGTGGCACATTGGAATGTACGACTTTCGCGTACATTACCCATGATATCTACCACCATGATCAATTCTACCAGCACAATGGTCGCGGCGGATGTTGGAGTGGTATTCGATATGGACGATACATCCAGTGTATTTGTGCACATGCTTGGATCCGGTGACCTCATGTTTCGGAATCCGGGATCTTACCCATCAGTTGATGCGCAACATCCATGGGACTTTAACGAGCTAGGTTTAGTGCCTAGTCGAAACCTAAAATCCGCGAAATATAGAGTGAAGGTATCCAACAGGGGTACACACTACAATCGTATATACGAAGTGGTCAACCCTGATTCAAACGTACTCTCCAATACCCCGTCGGAAAGTGCCATGAAGGCGACAAAAGAAGTACCAGCGATTGTTGCTTCTGGGTCATTCAATGAGGCGGTTATAAGCGCTAACGTGTCTGGCATAAAGGCAGTAGTGTGCATGAGAACACCTACGGAGGAGGACATGAAAAATATGACCGACTTGGCATGTGCTCTCGACGTAGAGTGTTTGTACTTTAATGGAGGTTTCAAAGATTTGGGTTCCCGTATTAAGCATTTATGACGGGAGGTACACGGCGGCGCCCAATCTTTTTTTGGTACACCTCATTGGTAACACATGCCCACTCGACGCAAGTCGCGTCGGTCGAAGAGTCGATCCAAGAGTCCACGCCGGAGTCCGAAACGCCGGTCCTCGGGTAAGGCGAGACGCGCTGCCGTGACGCGACGCTCTCCCAAACGCCGCACCTATAG
>Ga0315315_10000292_pt1 | contig 39907 bp, 45 predicted proteins | sample M140m3416metaG_FD_203699 | JGI IMG/M metagenome (GOLD analysis project Ga0315315, IMG submission 203699) | Ammonia-oxidizing marine archaeal communities from Monterey Bay, California, United States - M1 40m 3416 | ecosystem: Environmental > Aquatic > Marine > Intertidal zone | place: USA...
ACACCGTCGCCTCCGTCCGGAGGAAGCCTGAATTTTGTAGAATCTCGACAGGCCGTTGGAAAACGCCATTAAATAACGAATATGATATTTTTTGTTTAAGATGTCTTATAAAAAGCAAAAAAAAAACAATGCCTCGTCCTGCCAAGATCCCTCATGCTCTAAAATCTCATTTTCACAACGGTCGTGGTTGTATTGATATTCGTTCTGGCCGAACCTGGTGTATTAAGGCCAATACGAATAATCGCAAATGGCGCAATGTTGTTTCCGAGACCACTGCAACAATTGCAATAAACAAGCATACAAAGCGCGAGAATCGCCTTGTTTCTGAGGCACCGTTTCATCTCATTTCTTTTGGCGTAGGTGCAGATACGTATTATTGGGGTCGTTACAAGTGCATCAAACAGGATGATTTTTTTCATTTACGTTATGTGGACGATGGCGATTTGCATCTTTGTATGGAGTCTGGCGAGACTAATACACGTTCTCGTCTTGAGGCTCGCTGGCTCGCTGCATTTAATGTTGCTGAAAAGAAGCATACGTTTGAACCGGCTACAATGAAGTTTGACCCTTGTGATACGTTTCCAACTGGTAAAGAATACACGCCCGATGTTTGGCTTCACAATGAGCGCGAGTTTATTGAAATAAAGGGGCCACCGCCGACTGAGGAAGAGTTTAGTAAGTGTCTTTTGACAACAGGGCTTGGTTTTAAAATTAAGATGTTTAATGGTGGTCCCGATGGTTTCACTTGTTACGATTGGGCCGCCGATGGTTCTCGCACAAAAAGCGACCACGCGTCATATTATCGTTATCTGCATCCCCGTTCTGAGCGGAAAAAACGCAAACTCCATAATATTGCATAAAATAGTATAAAGGTGTTTGATTTATTTGTTAATATCTGTATGCGTTGTATGTGGTGCGATGCTCCTTATAGTTATTATTCGAGTAAAGAACACGCTTCTCGACAAAGCTGCCGTGAATCCGACAGTGGTTATCACCATTTTGTCTATTTCCCGTGTTTATCCCGACTGATCAGTAAAAAATTGGGACGGCGTAATTCCAATTTCGATTCACTTTTGCATCACCGGCGCACAATACGCCCACACACTATTTAAGGAGTGTATCAAAAGCAGATGTCTGCTATTAAAACACACGAATTCTTCAATATTGTCGGTGGTGATAGAATCGATTTTGAGAATGAAAGCGGGCCCCAGTCACTAAAGGTCTCTCGAATGATGGTTTCTCGTCAAAATCCGACGCTGTGTCAGTTGTTTGCACACGAAGAGAACAGGGGCAGTATTTCATCTCGTGAGACAAAGGTATACCACGGCCAAATCGACGCATTTACAAAAACGGTTAATTCTTCCGAAACAAAATTTTCGGTCAAGGCAAAGATTGGAGACCAGATTCAAACTCTTGAATTACAAACAGTAAAGTCGAATAATTCTGAATGTTGTATTTCATAAATGGATTTTTACTTTTTAATATTTATAGGAGTTTAATTCTCAATGTTATGTTTTTTATTATTTTTATATTGTGTTGTACTGTGAACGCAGAATGGCCCCCTGATGTCTGTTCAAAAGACGTGGCGTACGATGGCGAAACTGTTGTTATGACATCTTCCAAACATAACAATATTATTACCTCCTGCAATTTGCGTGAAAAGATAACGTCATCGATATACATCGAATTGAGCCGTAGGTATGCCCCTGGACGGCGATCTATACGATCTCAAAGTTCGATGTACATATCGGCTGAAAAACAATTTGTCGTGACTATTAAAAACGACAGAATAGATATTAATTATGGGAAAGATCTGACTGCCAGGTGTTTAATGAGCTCTGTTTCTAATGACGACCGACGTAGTTGGTTACGTTTGCGTATAAACAGAATGAGAGATATTTCCAAAACATTAATAAATGTGGATACGGCTGCTTTGGGATCAGATACATTTTCTCAGTGTGTTACGTTTGAGTTGGATGGTAATATAATACCGTTTAAATTGAAATTGGGCGGGAAAACGTCTACAGGTATGGACCAGAGTTTTCATAAAATTACCCGTTCCCGCCCAGTATTTACAGATAACCCAGACATTAAACTTTTGAAGCGCGTTTCGCAGCTCGAATCAAAAGTAGAAAGAATGGAAACCTCTATGTCGCGACAGTTGTCCTCCATACATCAGGAATATAGCAAGCTCCATGTAAAAATTAAAAAGACCGATACCGATATCTCTGAAAGGGTATCAAAATCTCATCAAGAAGTCCACGAAAAAGTTTGGTCGAGTAGTATGGTTATTGTGTGGTTTGTTGTGGTTGCTTTTATTTTATTTGGATGCTATATGCGTTGGAGATTTTGGTTTGCAAAACGCCATCATTTATTATAGAGCTGCATCAATTGTCTTGATTTTTCTGAAATAGCGTGTCGCGAACAAACGTTTTGTCGGTATTCTTCATCTTCAACGCGTTTACCGTTGTGAAACACGTCTATAAACATCAATAGTTTATCCCCTGAAAAGGCCCGGATGACATTTTTCCACACCATCGGTTGGCGACCGTACATGAAAAAAACTCGAAGTTGCTCTCGCGTCAAATTGTCTGGCAATGGTCCCAAGTTCATGTCCATGCCGTGTTTTGCAAATACAAGTAAACTTTCGACAGGACTGTCGTACAATTCTATTTGATTTACATCCGCCCCCCTTCCAATCAGGGATGTACACCACAATGTATCTTGTCGATGTATTACGAGTGCGTCGTGCAGCGCGCCGTACCATTCTACAGTGGGTGTTTTGCAAAATATATTTAACATGTCATGACGTGGCGCTGTCAGGGATATTGGTGTTTCATTTTGGTTGTTTTTTATAAAAGGCGACACCCCCTTGTCTAAAAGCCATTCTGCCCATGTCCAATGACGGTGTCGTATAGCTAAATGTAGTGCCGTGTCGTTGTTTTCAACTAAACTCGAGTTCAACCAATCGTATGTGTCGCTTTTTTCTATAAAATGTGAGGCCAATTCATTTAGGGAATGTTTACAAATGTGCATAAACATGTAATTTGATTTGAATTTCATGGTATGAAATATTGGGTACCATTCTTTTTTTGCATGTGTTTCTAAGTATGGATGTATTGTACCGGTGACACATGAAATAGACAGCCCGTAGAGTGCCAACAGCAGTTGTTTTTTTTCGTTTTGAAAAAATTGCAAATGGGCAATTTTTTCAAAATTATACTGTTCTCCCACGACCATTACACCGGACACCTGCAGTTCCTGATGTTGTAATAATGGTAGAATGGCGCCTATGGGCGTATTTTTTAAACTTAAAATGTTACGCCACGGAGCCTCGAGGTTTTCGATGTTTGTCATTAACGTTTGTTTGAAATTTGATTTTAACGCAGACATTTGTACCATTGTACATCAATTTATACATGTAAAAAAAAAATATTTTCGAATCCTAATAAGACTCTTGTGTTTTACCATGCTCATAATATCATGAGTGTATTTTTTCCTGCGATCTGTGATTTTTTGTGTTTTGCTGGTGATCTTGGTGCATGTCGATGACTGGGTTCTGCGCGTTTTGTTTCGTCTCCGTTTCTCGTCATGGTCCTCGTTTGTCTTTGTTCTGTCTCTGATCGTTTATTTTTTGGCGATGCCAATTGTAATGTGGGTGTGATGTAGTTGATGTTTTTTTGAACTCTGTCGACTAAATGTTGAATTTCACGGGCCGTAGGATAGGTGTAAATGCGTTTAAACATATAATCGTCGATTGTAATTACTGGATCTGTGTTTTTAAAATCCGTTTCCATATTCTGAAAGTTGTGAACGAGTTGTGTAATTTCTGTCTCTTTAATTCCATTCGTGCGAATAATGGGTCTTAAAATGGATAAAATGACATTGTCGTTGTTTAGTATTTTCCTGTTTGGTTCTTTTTTCCATTTGCAGAGAAATTTTTGTGGTGTATATAGTCCGTGTGTCGGTATTCCAATGGAGCATGCGATCATAAGCCACAGTACTGGTTTGTTTGTGCATATTTTTTTCAACTGTTTATACAAAATTGGCAAATGAATTGCATAACGTGCGGCGGGGGTTCGTGAAAATGTGATGGTTGTTTGTGGGTTGGTTTGTAAAAGTTTTAAAAAAATAGAGATGGATGGTTCAACGACATGTATATGTCTGTCTGAGGTTTCGTCCAACATTTCGAGTTGCATGGAATTTGGTGGATCTACTTTAGAAGCACAAGCTTTTACCCACTCCATAGAAACTCTGGCCCCTAAATGTTTCGCAAGTGCGTCTATTTTGTGTGATGATTTGTTATAAAAAAAATGATCACAAAATGGGTGTGCATCAATATGGTGTAATGCGAATTTCGATGCCGACGTTTCTTGTCGTTTCATCAGGCGCACAAGTCCTTTTATGTGTGCGTCTTTTTGACCACGAAGTGAGGGTATCGAACCGTTTTTTTTGTAGGCGTAAAATGTATCATAAACATCCATGATTTGTAAATAGGATCCTATATATATATAGTCCATAAAGTGAAATAGATGCCTCCTAAAAAACGGTCCAGAGACCTTAACCAACAGGTTAACAATGAAGAACGTAAACGCCAAAAGGTCCATCAGCGTGGCAATCGGAAAGTGTCTATTTTATTTAATGGGCGCGGTATTCAAAATGCTATTGTGAGAAACATTAGACGAGACGAAACGGCGTATGTCGTCGGATGTGTCGCTTGGCTTTCGAACAAAAAAATCCTGAAAGCCATGTCCGACCATTTGAAGGGTGTGACTATTATTACAACGTCTGACAAGCTTACAAAGCGTCGTAAAAATCAACAGGCGTATGCCAAGTTGGGTGGATGTTTTGCGGGTGGTGTTATTCGTACCGTCGGAGAGGGACGGGGGCGTTATAAGAGTTTAATGCACCATAAGTTTTTAATTTTTTTGAATGACGCGCGAGAACCATTTTGTGTCATGAATGGCTCGTTTAACGTTACGGAATCGGCGGTGACAAACATTGAGAACTTGATGATATTTGATGACCCCGAGATTGCCCAAACATTTTTTGAGGAATTTAAAAGAATACATAGCATCTCCCATCCTCTAAAAATCCGTGGGTGAAAGCAACTTTGCAAAAATACAATATTTAAGGGTTGTTTTTCTTTGTAAAATGTTCAAAAAAATTGTATTTATGATGATGGTGGCCATTGCCAGCGCTGGATGTGTCGTCCGCCCCGAGCACGCAACAACTAAATATGGCACGCACAGAGGATGTGCGCGCGCCGAATGGCAGACAAGAGAGACGTGCCCTTCTAAAAAGTACTGCGAATTTAAATAATACCCTAATTTATAACAAATTTAATTAACTAATATGTGTAATATCCATATAAAGGCACGTTATTTTTATAAAATGACATCGGCGACTTTGCAAAATAATTGTCGCTTGCGTATTGTTCTCATTCTTATTATCTCTATTCTTATTCGCGTTGCGCGCGGTATTTCGTCCCACCCTGTGCACAAAGCCACAAATCTATTAGAGATTAATTATATATTGTATGGTATTGTTTTGTTGTTATCGCTCCTTCCGTATAAAACGTCTTGGATCTTAGCCACTATTGTTAACGGCGCCGCCGCTGTTATTGGGTCGCTGGCCACTGTATTGGCTATTCTTTCGACCTTTCGGTGTGTGAGCGCCAATCAAATCGGCTGTATTCAGACATTGCCTGGTTCTATTGTGGTTTTGGGGGCGGCCGCGCTAATTGTTGTGTTGGATATTTACCAAACCTGGAATTTGTATCTTATTTCGCGTTTCCCGACATTTAAGACTTTGCCATCACAACGCATTCGAATTATATTTTCGTGGGCGCTACCATTCGCCTGGCTTTTAAATATAAAGGCCATTATAGATGACAAATGGTCTTGGGTCATTGTGACTCATTTATTGGTGGATCCTTTAATAATCGTTATGGCAAATACGGATGAAAAACTGTTTCTCGGTGCAATTCATATTATTACAATTGTTTTAGATGTGTTTGCTCTGATGATTTTTGGTGAGGCCCGTATTATCATGATACAAATAGCGCTGACAGCAGTTGGCTTTATAATGACCCTTTCCATTCCAACGTCCCGAGTACGCTCTTCGAAAGAAAATGTGGGTCATTCTAAAAGAAGATCGGAAACAACCGATACAACAATCAGGCGGCGCGCCAAAAATAATGAATCCCAAGATGTAATGTTGAACTTTTGACTATAAACAAATCTGAAAAATGAATACAACATGTCAGACGCCCCACCTACAGATTTAAATATTTCAGAACTTCGCCGCCAATACCCTGAAACCCCGATGCCCGAATCTGCCGCCAATAGTGAACCGGATTCTGATTACGGTACAGAGACCTCGGCCGCTCCGTCCATGTTTCAGAATGCCATTCTTATCCTGTGCATAGGCGTTTGCATAGCTCATCTTGTCACGGTGTGGACACTTCGTGCAGATGTAAATATATTGTTGGAATATCAGAAAGAACAATCCCTACAATACCAACATATTTCGAAAATGTTGGAATTGAAACAACAACTTCAGTGGCAAATTGTCCCAGCCCATAAATAAATCCAATGTAACTTTATTGGTGGAAGTATATAGGCCAACACACATCGTGTTATACAATGGTCCGATCCAGTAAAAAAAAGAGAGATCCAGCTCGCCCAAAACGCGCCATGACGCCTTTTTTGTATTATGCCTGTGAACAACGTAAGGTCTTGAAAGAGGCTGGTCATAAGCTTACGTTACCAGAGCAGTCAAAGCAGATAGCTCTTCTGTGGAAGAATGTTACTAATAAAGACAAGTATATCTCCCTGTCAAATATTGATAAGGAGAGATATACGGACGAGATGAGTCGTTACGACCCGCCTACAAAAATTAAACGTCCTCGTTCGTCTTATGCTTTTTTTATGAAAGATATGAGACAAAAGATTGCTCTTGAAAACCCAGGTAAAAATCCAAGAGAACTGATGAGTGATATTGCCGCGGCATGGAAGAGTGTGTCTGCGGATGTCAAATCGATGTACACAACAATGGCAGTCGAAGATAAAGAAAGATACGCGGACGAAAAAAAATCAGAATCGAATACACAATAAAGTATATAATAATCTATAATCCTACAATATATGTTTTTTAGAAAATATTTAGCATTTTTTGAGAGTGTGCATCCATGGACTTTTTGTTGTTTATGTACTTGGTGGGTTGACCGTTTGTTTGTGGAATTTGGTCACCGCCAAACTTCATCTCCCATTTGTATCGATACAGAACTTCAATATGTCCGTTTGCATCAATACATTACCGTTGTGGCTTTTTTTTTCCAGAGTTGCTCTATAATTTTAAAACGGCGTCTGCAGTTTAAACGTGAGTTGGCACTTGTCGATATATCGGACATGCCTTGCATTTGCCATATCTATGTATTGAATATGATCATGTGTATCTCTTGGACCATTATTCTATGTTGCATTGTCGACGTTTCTCCCTGGCTGTGTGTGGAACAAGTGACTAAATTCCGAGCTTCTATGTCGTTGGTTTCTATTTTATCCGTCGGTGCAAGCGTTGCTTTAGAAAGAGTGTTGTGGGAGAAAACCCTGAGTCGTGCTGTAGATTTGCCTGTTGACATTTAATATTATACAACTCTGGCTTGTCTGAGTTGTGGATGTGGTATGTCTCGGACAATGTTTTGAACACATGTCAAATAGCATTGTATGTACACAATCCACAGTTGAATCAAAAAACAGACGATCTGACCGACTTGTGCTTCCACAGGAATAAACAAAAATAAGGGGACGACCGAAGCGGCATTGGTCACTGCCCATAGTCCAATACCGTTGTGTTTTTGCAGCACAAAAACAGGAACGATGAGATGTTCCGAAACTAATTTCAGAGTGACGAGCGAATGTATTATTGTGTTTTTGACCAACAATGTTGGTAGATTTGCAAGTGCAATAACGATGGACATTTTCGAAATCCACTTGTGTGGAATCATACCACATTTGATGGGTGTTAGACGATACCATGTTTGCGAGTGCATGTTTGGGTTCCATCGCATCGATGTCATATTTGGACCAAAAGCCATACACCTTGCGACAACAAAAGCCCACAACGACGCAGACAATGCAAATAATAGTTGCATATGTACACATGACAGATAATCGCTTAAATAAAGATTCTATTGTTATAAAAAATCCAATTTCATAAACTTGATCTAAAATGACTATATAAGTAAAAAGTAATAAAAAATGTCTACGCATTGGAACGAACTTGATCCCCAACCTCAGCCCAAGCGCCAAAAAACAGAAGATGTAACATTTTCTCAGCTCCCTCAAGCAGAAGAAACTCCAAATGAACCCACACCGGATCTTTTGCAGAATGTTCCTAAAGTTCAGCAGAACAAGACGTTGATGGTTGCCGAAACAAAATTTTTCAATCAGCGTAATCAAGATTTTTGGCACCGTACTGATTTATCTCATTTGCGCCCGTATGATTTTCCGTATGTCCGCGCATTGTTGCAGCAAGCTCCGTGTGATACATTGTCTCCGGAAGATATTAAACATAAAGAACACGTCCGCACTTCTATTCAGGTTGTCACCCGCGCTTATGAAGAGCAATATTTGCGCGAACCCTTAAACAAGGAGCGCCCTTGTATTATGGGAGATTTGTGCCAGGGTCTGCATCTCCCTCAGGTGGCTGAAAATCGTTTTATTTTGCGAGAATTTTTATTGCCTACCGAAGAAGAAGAATACACACGTTCTGGCAAGTTACCGTCCGAAGGGCGTTTGTGTTTAATGTGTAAGCGTTCTGAGATTGCACGGGCGTTTATAAACATTCGTGCCGACGGAATGGGGGTGAAAAACAATGTTATTCTGCAAGATTACCGTAATATTGTGGGCGAAGAAGGAGAGTATTGCCTCGAGGATTGTTTGTTGTCGTCCCATTCCATTTTTCAAGGGTTGTTGGATCCAATAGTGTTGCATTTGCGCAATGCGTATCGTTTAAAGATTGTAAATGGTGTTCGTTATTACGATCAATGGCGTATGAAATATCCCGGTCAGCATTTTTTAGTACAGGCGCCCGAGATTTAAATCTCGGGCGCATCTGTCCTTATGAGTTTGACGACGGTCATTGTAGAAAATTACCAGAACAAACATTGTACAAATATTTCTCCGGCACCAAATACGAATGGTTATTTATTGGAACATTTTGGGAACGTTTACAGACGTCAACTGTATACGATGGCCCTTTAAAGTGGGACCCTGGTTACAAAGACAACGATTGGGTAAAATCACTGATCTCTATCGTCCATTCCACCATCGAGCTAATGTCTATTGAAAATTTACCCGTGGATATCTCTTTTAGTCTTTATATTTATTATGACGCCCATGTTCCGCTCATGTGTGCCCTGGAGGATGCTTCTTCGGGCTCTGTCAAATCGTCTTTTTACAAATATTGTCCCAAAACACAACATGTTCTCCAAGAAGGCAATTTGCCGGATATTATTACAATGCAACTTAAATGTTCCTTTTGGAACGAGAATAAACCAAAGATGGAGCCTATTGTCCATTTGATGTGTAAGGCTTTGCCACAAAGATGTCAGATTCGCAATTTGCGCGAAATTATTTCGAATTATTGCCAAACGGACGATTTGGTGCATGAGTTTATGCGCTCGGCCTTACTTTGTTCTATATTGGGGATGTATAGACATTGTAAAACCCGTTTGGATTGGAAGGCGCGCAAGCGTATTTTGCGCCGTTTTGTGTATATGAATCCCAATCGTATGCAGATGCAAGAGTGGTTGTTTACCATTTACCAGCATTTGTTGTTTTATATCATCAAGGAGTTTCTGACCTATTCGATGGGAATGATTCCCGCGTTGTATGACGAATTATGTGTCACTTACAAATGGAAAACGTTTGAGAATACGGTTCATAGTGCGATGGACAACGTTCGCCACACTATTCAAAGAAATGTCATTCATTCTTCTCTGATCAAAGACTGGTTGGCGCATATCGAGTCCAATTTAATGCAAGTCAATAAACAACAGCTCGGAAATTTATTCCGGCCCCAACGCCAAACATTTACGCAAACAGTGGTCACCATTTGTGAAAAAATAGATGAAAATAACCGTCAAATAAACCCTCACATAGCATTACCCACAGAGTATCGCACACTGATGCGCGAAATGATTAAACGCGCCCAAAGGGGTACTGTACACGTCGAATGGTTGCAATATTTTAACGTGAAGCGAGAATCAATCACAGCCCTGCTCAATATGTATCAGCATTATCAACAAAATACCTATCGCACAGATCTTCGAAAATTATTGCAAACGTCATCTCGATATGATTTTGAAGCGATTCGCGAATTATTTTCCATCTACCACCAGACACACCACGAGGTCCGTGTTTTTAATCTCCCACAGCATTATTACGAGCGTCAGTGTGTGGCATTACGCCGTCGGTATGGGTTAACGGACGAAGAACCAATGAAAGATCACGTGGGTGAAATTTATTGTTGTCTTTCATGCAATACGTTTAAGGGATTTACAATCAAAGACGACAATAAATGTAATAATTTATTTGCAAATGGCCACCATAAAATCATTGTTGACGACGAAACACTCAAATGTTATTGCGGCCGACGTTGCGAAAAGACCGACACCAAAAAAAGAAAACGAATTGCACTCGAGTCGTATTTGGATGGTGTTGAATTAGACGAACATAGAAAACGACGGGCAAAAAAGAATTGGAAGTCAAGTAGAAAAGCAATGCAAAACAATTTGTGTGCAAACACTGAATGTCTAAAGTTTAACATGACGGGCGCGGCTTTACAGTTTTACGGTACAATCTATCTGTTTTGTCCGTCATGTGGGAATCCCACTACCTTTAAAGCCTCACAATTTGACGAAAACGGATTTACATGTGGTCAGTGTTTAAAAGAAGGTACATTGTACACGACTGTAAATTGCTATATTTGCAAGACTTTTCGCGGCAAAGATTCGTGGACCTCTATCCGCACGATCCACGAAGAAAAGGAATCGACAGTCGCCATTTGCAATGGGTGTTATAAACCATGGCTCAAACAATACGAACAACCTGTTCCAAAAGAAGTTCTCGTTCAACAACAACAAAAAGTATTAAAGAATAAAAAATCCAAATTCTAAAGTCCACTATAATATAAAGACTACTTTTAATATAACAGATGTCTACTGTTGGGTTTGAGGAAGAAGTTTCTCTTTGGCAGATGCCAAAAACATCACATGTTCCAAATCCAGAGCCATCAACCTTGGAAAATGCCATCTTATTCGTATTTGTCATTTCCATTGTTCTTTTTATATACTCTTTAAAACGCCAGACGTAACACACGACCACTACAGCGCTCATTCATGGTCGGTAGTGAACTTAAAACACTATCCATAGGCCAACCGGCTTGTTCTACTCGTTTTTTGTCAAAAAAACCAGCAGTCACCCACTGAGTTAATGTGGGTGACCAATAGCGTTTTATATCGGACAATTCAAATCCGAACCGCATCCATGTATCTACATTCGCGCCCATTTGTGCCAAAACAGACCACGAGAATCCTAATTCGACCAGTTGATGTGTTGTATAGTGCGCCGCCGCCAATTCCGTAATGGTCAATCTCATTTGTAACATTTTTTGGGCGTCCAATTGTAATTTGTGTTGTTGTTGATTCCAACTAAATTTTCCCAATTCGGTGGGAACAATGCCCATCTCTACCATGTGGTTCCACGTAAATCCGAAATCAATAATATCTTTACTTTTGTATTTTGAACAGATTTCAGACCATCTGATCCTCTCTTTGACAGCGTCGTCGGCCACAAAACCATATTCGCGTATTTTGCTCAATTTCTTATTATGGAGCATGTGATCACGGAAACTTTGAGCCTTTGGCGTTAATGGCGTCACGGCGCGCGCAATTCTTTCGATAACAGACCATTTGCGCGCTGGCTTTAAACTTTTTTGTTCCAAACGCGCTACAATGTCGGCCGACATCGCCACCTGCCTGTCTGTACCAATATTAGGAAGCAATTCATGAACATGTGTACATTTCGAGCACAGAGAAGAGTGTGGACAAGACAGAACACAAGTAAGATGAAATTGATGACCACATTCAAATACAGCAAGGTTTTTACTTAACAAAGGCTGGTCACATAACGTACACAAAGACATTTAATAAAAATAGAGGCCTTTTATAATATAATTTAACAGTTTACTTTTTTTTCGGGTTTTTCGCCTTGACGCTTTTACGACCTTCCGAAGGTAGCAGGGCAGAAGCTCGAAGACTTGCATTTTCAGCGGAAAGTGAATCTGAAACCTCTTTGAGTCTGGTAATTTCATCGCGATGCTCTTTTAGTTGGTCATCATGATCTTTATCGGACGAAGTAGGGCCAAATACATTGCATCTGTGCAAGACGACGTCCACGGGATTACCGGGCCGCGAAAATGACAACGCAGTGCCCATTATAAATTTAGAAGCGAGTTCTGGTCCGACTTGTGTTTTCAGTTCGTTGAAAGGAGTTACAATAAATTGCAACTTTTCGCGTGGTACACCAGTCTGAAGGGCACGATTCTTCCTTTTGCCGACATCGGCTACGTTTGGAATATCGGCGCATAACACATCGCCGGGATAAATAGTACTTGAACCATTGTTAAACAAAGAGTTGAGCCCACCCAATGTCACCACAAAACCCTGCTCAAAAACATCCGACTCGGGAGTAAACCCAGTCACAGCAACACCCGCATATTTTAAACCTTCCAAAATTTTACGCTTACCAGGCTTACCCACACCCTCAGTTGAAGCGTTCAACCGAGAATTACCAATGGCTTTAAGACCATTGGCAAAAGAAAAGGCGTGCATTTGATGATCACCATAACGACGAAATCCGGGGTTAGAATTCATCATGAGAACTTCGCCTTCCATGACTTGAAAGGCCTCGTCCGTGCTGACTGCTGGGAAATAAGGATCGACCACGTTTCCATACTTAATTTTTTGAAAATGACGAATATCAAATACACAGTTTATATCGTAAGAGGTGGCACGGGCAAAAGGTTTGATACGTCTACGTTTTGCGGTGAAAGACATTTGAAGAATAATAAAAAAGAAGCGATTTATATACGGCATTTTTGTTTATATACGCATGAGCACTTCGATGCGTTCTAAAAGTTTACATGTCTCCGTTACATATCTTCCACCAATTAAATGTTGGCCAAATGGCCGTTTCAATGTCACCTGCGACACTATACCGACCGGAATAGTGTACACAGCATCCTTATATTCGTCGCAACACGTCATCATAGGGATAGCTTCGTAATAAACGGTATTCTTTTGCATGGCATCGCGAATCCCATTTGGTCCCAAAAATGTTTGTTGCTTTTCGGCCTTCTTTTTAACGAATCCAATCATAACACAGTCACCTTTTTTTAGGCGCGCGTCCTTGGGAGTCCACAAACGAGCTACCCGCGCCCGTCCGCGAACATTAATGTTCAATAGACGTTGCCATTTTGAACCAGTATCCATGTCGTTGTTTAAAATACCATAATAATTCCATTCAGCTAAAATGGTATCGAGATCATTATACTTTAATTGACCACCTTCTTTTTCAGTACGGAGCAAATAATTCAACACCGGCAAATTGGCCACAATATTATGATGAGATGCGGCACGCTCGTCACCACGACGCACAAACAGAAGATCTCCTTCAGAATACTGCTTTTCAAAACCGCGGGTAAACGGTCTTACAAATAGGGGCACGCGCGCAGTGCCATTCACCATTGCTTCGGGGACTTTGTTGTGGAGCGTCGGGTTCGAAAGCGCCGCGACAGAGGGCTTTGATCCATAATCAGCGCCGACAGACGAAGATGATTTGAATGAAAATGGCGGAGAAGAATTCACCGAACCAGAACCTGGAGTACCACTGAGTGCTGCAATAGAAGCCATTATATTTTCATTAAAAACAACCCTTTTATACTGTCATACTGTCGTTACGAAAAAAAACCATATTTTGTAAAAGATTCTTTGACATTTAAACAAGTGTCCAACTACTTATTTGACCAGCAAAACAGCTATGGAAATTACTCAGAAGAACTCCATAACAAAAAAAGTAAAGAATAGTTTGAAAGAGAAATAATGGACCTTTTGTTTTTGTAACTATGTTTCGTTTATTTCGCCCTATATCTGTCATACGTTTAGGAAGATGGCAACTGACAACAACTCAACAACTCGTGGATCGGAAAGTTGATTTGGCAAATCATGACCATTGTGGCCCATGCGACGGCAAAGAGATTGTGAAAAAAACGAAAAAGATAGATGCTTTTGATAATAGCATGGACATTTCAATATGTGCCCTGCAATCTTTTTCTGTCTATCCATCGAAAAAAATCTAAGAAAAACTGTACGGTTTGATCGATTTTGTTTTGGCCGCGGCTTCTTTACTAAGTGGTCCCTTATAATACTTAATAAGGTCCAATTTGTGTTTAGAAAGAGCGATCCACTGTTTAATGGACCCGTTATCTACTTTTGTACGGCCTGTGACGTTGTTTCTGCTCAGAATATTTTCCCGCCGCACGTGTTTTTGCATGGAATTGACAAAAGATATCTCGGACCCAACCATGCGTTTCATGTTCATTCTGTGTTTGCTGAAATGCGCTTTACACGTTTCGGCGGTGACATCTGGAGCTTCGATCCCCTGCCTTTCTAATGGTTCTTTCACATGTGTTCTGTATAAATCGGCTTGCAACGAATATATTTCATCGTCCCTGACCTTTCCCACCATTTGTGAATCAATTTCTTGCATTCTTTGGATCACCGAATGGGCTTCGCCAGAGCCCCCATCGCCATATTGACAGAGAGCGCATTTACAACCATCGTCGTGAAAAGATTCTTCTTCGTCGTCAGAAAAATGACAGGGGACGAATTCCCCCGGATCGTCTTCCATATCGTTCATTCCAGTGTTATCGACCACTGCTTCGAAGTCGAGAGCGGGTAGCGCGTTCATACATTCGTAATACAAAAACATCTTAAATAGGTAATTTGACCAAAAATATATTTACACTATGCCATCTTGACTATTCTCTTGTGGAATCAAATGGGTCTTCATTTCTCTTACGTCCTTTTCAAACGGTACCCACTGTTCGATTTGTAATGCCACTATGACCGCAATGATAATGTCAGATGTATAGTGCATTTCAGATAGTTTCAATGTTAACCCTACTAATATAACACACTGAAAGCGCCATTTATTAGGCAACATGAGCATGGTTAATCCGGTGTGACCACTAAACATCATATCGGCACAGTTGTCCACAAATAAAATAGATTCTATCCATGTTCTGTTGGTACATTGACGTATTCCATAAACAGACGGAACAATGGTTACAAACTGTACAAATGCCTTTAGTAAATAAAGTAGTGCGGCGCGTTTAATATAAATATGAAGATTTTTGTAGTGTAATAACCGGTACAATACAGAAAGTGCGGGTATACTGTGGGCCGTCAACACAATGACCCAGTTGTTGGGAAAACTAACGTGGAAATAATCATGGACATAGGGATATTTGACAACGTCCACCATGGCAATATAAGAAAGCGAAAAATAAATGATCAAACTGAAAATCAGTTGGAAAACAGAAACTTTAATCATATATATACATTGTTGAATATCCCTATAAATATATCATTATCGTTACACAAATGCAAAAAATAGGTAATATACTCTTTCTATTTATGTTGGTGGTGAATGCATCAAGTTGTCCAACAAAAAAACAGGCAAATGATTGTTTTTTTAATGTTGCCGATGTCAATAATGATAATGAAATAGACAGGAAGGAATTGGAAAATTCCATTTATTCCAGATTGGGATGGTTTACAAGGAATGCTTTTAAAATATTTGGAGGTGTAAATCGTATCATTGACGATTGTGACGAAAATAACGATAGTATATTAACAAGAGATGAATCTATGCGTATGGAGTCGTGTTTGGACAGTTGTTTTAAACGTTCAAACACGTTTTCAACGTTTGAATGTAAACACGTCCAAATTAAAAAATAACACTATATAATAACTCGTCCTCTCTTAAATGAACGGCAAAATTGTCAAGGGAAATTTTTGCGATTGGGGCTATTACGAAAACGAATTTTTCGACAAAAAACAAAACAAAAACGTAACATACCGCGCCGAAACAGTACTGGATAGATGCTGCCCCTGTGGAAAAGCGCCCGCTTTTTGGTCCGTAAATTGGGCGGCGGCGCTGGCGCATCTTTTTAATACTGTTCTCACTTTTATTTTCTGGGCGGTCGACGATAACAAAGACGATGTTTTTCGACTGTCGGAAGAATACGCACCCTGGATACCCACCATCAACACGACGCTCAACACGACGCTCAACACGACGCTCAACACGACGCTCAACACGACGGGCCCTGCGATATGCCCAGTGTCCGAAAACAGAATATTTCAAATATCAAAAGAATGGTGCATTGAGCGCGAAACAGCGTTGACATCAACACTGTCATTGTGGTGGCTTGTCATTGTCTTTCACTTTTTATCGTTTGCTTTTCAAGCATTTACCATGTTCGATTGGAAGTGTAATGTTTGCACGAAAAAGGCGGATACAGCAAAGGGATGGTCATTTCATTACAAACGTTACGATTTGGAAGTGGTCGAAGACGGTACGAATATATTGCGGATGATTGAGTATAGTATATCGGCGACATTGATGCAAATATCGATTGCGTTAGTGTTAGGAATTTGGCAACGGCTTGTCATTGTTGGTATCGCGTTATTAACCGTGGCAACAATGCTGTTTGGATTGATTGCGGAGCAGATAAAAACGTATAATATTGCGCTGGCCTGGGTTTCGCACTTTTCGGGATGGTTGACCATGTTGGGTGTATGGGGAATTATTGGCCGACAATTTTATTTTACGATCGAAAAATCTACCAACGCCCCGCCAGAATTTGTGTATATAATTGTCATTGTTATTGGGGCTTTGTATTCGGTGTTTGGATTGGTACAGTTGGTACAGTTAGCATTGTACACCAGCAGCAATGAAAACAATCCAGAGGTAAATAAAGCCGTAGAAATGGCGTATTGTCTGAATTCTTTGATTAGTAAAACATTTTTAGGTTGGATGATATTTGCCAACGCATTGACAGGTATGGCGAAATCATAATATACAAAAATAAACCATTTTTTATCTATAACAAACCATTTTTATCTATAAATAGAATACTTTTATTTACAAAATGACTGAATCGAAAAGTGATTCACATGAAACATCTATATTAATGTTGATGGATTTTGGATTTAATCGCGCTGCTGTTATAACGGCATTGAAAAAAAACAATTGGGATTTGACAGCAGCAGGCGGCGATTTACAGGCATTTGCAGCGACGACTTCTGATGACGGGCCTTCTTCGTGGGAGGGTACGGATGACCCGTGGGGTACGGATGACCCGTGGGGTACGGATGACCCGTGGGAAGATATTGACCAATTGCCGCCGAATATTACATTAACGAATCCAAATAAAATAAAAGGTGCTGGAGGTGAAGAAAAAGTAAATGACCGCGAAGGTATTTTGTTAGGCAATTATATTTGTTTTCAAAAAAGTGCCATACACGATTTAATGTTTGGCGATATTGTACGTGTCCATTATGATCCAGAGCCAGGATACCGTTTAAAATTTTCAGGCGACACATTTTATATACGCCTGTCCCCGACAAATTGTAGAGAAATTTTTAGCAGAGGTTTGAATAAGGATGTTTTTTGTATAGACCGCAATCTCATTGTCTCAAAAATACCACATTCGCCCCCTGTTGTAGCGTCAATCATCGATGGGTTTTTAAAATTCAGACCATCTCCGCACAGAGAAACTACAGTCTTGTTTAATTGGTCAAGTAATATAGGTTCTGGGGTCGGTGCCAGAGCTTCGTGTCATCTAAATAGAAATGGGGTATTGAAATTAACCGTAAAAACCCCTCGTCAAAATTGGCGCGACTTATTTTATGTGTCTGGCTCTGGAAATGTTTATATGAGCTTGGAATTATTGAAAGAGGGACATTTACAAATTAACTTGGAATCACTCGGTATTTATCCGCAACAAGTAGTCCCTTCCGATAGACCAGTCACTTCCGATAGCCCGCCAAATTTGGAGCGCGATATGCATGTGTTATTCGAAAAGACAAAGAAGGCGGATGAAAGATTGGAATCGGCCTCGAATCCTGACAATGGTGGCGGCGAAACTAAAAATAATGCAATCAAATTGAGAATTTCCACTGTAGAGACAATAGACGAGTTACGTTCCATTCTGAATTCAAGTCTTCAGGAAATTAAAGCTCGCGCAGAAGAAGTGCGTTCATTTGATGTTTCTCCTCAATTGATTAATGAATTTGTTGTTGTCGCAACAAAATATGTGAGAATTCAAATAAAATATCATGCACAGCGGTTAATTACACATTCTACCCGCCCTCCATTATTGAGAGGTAGATCGGACGGCGTTTCTACTCACGATTCCTCCGTGTTGAGACGGACGAGATCGTCAAGTTGAATCTCTAAATAGACCAATAATAAGTATAAATATTCGTTACAATTTGCAAAAAAAAAATGTGGCCAACCGTGAATGTCATTAAAAAATCAGAGTGGGGAGATTGTGATGGGCGACATTGGAAATTTGGGCCAGTGAGAGACGACATTCAAATAATGTGGGTGGTGGGTAAAGAATTAGAAGAGACGGATTACATCTTAACGTCAGACAGTGCGTTAAAAAATGTGTCTGTTGATCACGTTTTAAAATATAAAAGAATACAAACGGGTGGATTTAAAATGGAAGTGGCGATTACTATAAATTAACATTCAAATAAAATACATGCTAATACGTTATCTCATATTAACCTTTGTAACAATCTCTTTTTTATTGCAAATTCGTAATTATAACCGGTATCGCGTTGAACATCGTCGCAATTTTAAAGAAGCTCAGACTTATTTAAACTCGGATGTTTGCGTGGATGCTCAAACGCGGGCAGATTTGGGGACGTTTAATTTGTGTGACCGCGCAGAGCATATATTGAATGAAAACCCTTCGTCGGCGGCTTTTTATGATATTTTGAACGACTGGTATCCTTGTGGGCACGGGCGGTGCGAGGGCGTGTTCGACTGGTTTATTGCGAATTTGCATTGGTTTGTAATGATCGTCGTGATTATTTGTATGTTGATTTATTTCAAATGGGTCGAGCATCAGCGCGACATATTATATACCAGAATGAGGTTGCCAACCATGTTGGGTTCTCGAAAAGTAGAACATGTCGATTAGTAGTATATTAAGGGCACTTTAAAAAAAAAGCCCATGAACACTTGGGACGAACACAATGTAACCTTTGAAGCGACTGAGGGGTTGGATCACAACGAAACTTCTGTCCGTGTTATGGACGAAGAAGCTTCTCACGAAGAGCGTACCACCAACATGCAAAACCGCGCCGTCCTTTTGTCTGACAACGACATGGATCCCGTTTCGCAATTTCAGGAACGGGAAAAATTAACTTCGCAGATGAAAAAAGACCCAGCTTATAAATTTTTGATGATGGTGGCTGCATTTAGTAGTACGCGCATGAATAAGTTGGTTAGGATAAACCCGCCTCAACAGATTTGTGGCGACGTCTGTAAAAAAGTATCAACGCCCAATGAAGATTTCTTTGACGTCCCTGAAATTTCGGGCGTGATTCATCTTTCTTCAACCGTCTATGGTCATATGAAAGAAGCAGAAAACATATTAAATAACTGCAACGTTTGTATTCCTTTGAAATTGTTGGTTGAGGACAATAGATATTCTACAATGTTTGCACGGTTGGTGGCCATTCGAATGGCACTGACGTCCACGATAGCCTCTTCTTCTTTTCGTTTGGATGGTACATTTCGACGTTTACACGAAGAACAACATATGGTGTTGAATACATTTAAAAAAATACGAGTAAAGTCAAATAAATATGAATGGACAAGACCACTCAGTGCATATTAGGTTTTTTTTAAGCTAAATAATCGTATATTTCTCGGGGTAAGACCAGTCGACCTCCTTGTACTGCTTGTGTGTTGAACAAATGAAAATTGTGAAATTTGCCCTGTACCTCTGCCAAATTTTTCATCAAACGTTGTAGGACGACATGGTCCATGTTTACAGGCGCTGTAATGTAATCGTTACCCTTTTCAACATGTTCGGCCGTCGGTGTAATGTTGAAAACATCTCTTGGAGAGAGTTTATCGACAATGTCGTCCGATTTTGAAAATTGAGCCAGTCTCATGCGAAGAACAGATTGTTGTGTAACGGAATATTCTTGTTCGAATGTGCGAACATCGGTATGGAGCGGTGGTCTCATTACTTGTGTATTGACATTGATTTTTCCGTCCCATGAGCACGCCGTTTCAATTCTTTGCATGTTTTGTCGGGACATTTTACTCCAAGAATAAAACGTATCACTACTGCCCATAGAGGCTGCAATGAAATTTTGTTTATCGCCCTCGTTTTTATAGGTGCGGTATCCGCCCAGAGCAGAGGTTTTGACCATAATAGTCGGACTCTCGTTTGTAGCGTCATTGATGAAATAAACGTACTTGGTGTCGGACATGACATTGTTAATAGTGTCGGACATGACATGTTTAGCAGACGACACGATGTTAGTTGCAGTGTCCATGCGCAATTTCTTTGTGTATTCGTTCAGCGAATATATATTTTCAAATTTCATGCGTTTCCACTGTTTATCAATATCTGTTGCTTTTACACCTTGCTGTATCCATTTATTATACAGAGGAAGTAGCGTTTCGTCGTCGGCAGTGTCAATAACAAGACGATGCTCAACTTGGTCAGAGCCGAATTCGTCTTGACTTGTTATGGTGTATTCGCCCAATGAGCTGTTGACCCCACTGACACTGGTCAGCTGATGACGGGTCAACGGACGGGCGAGTTTGAACAAAGAGCGCCCACGACCAATGGAGGGATGGAACCAGGCCATATCGTCTTTTGAAATGGTATATTCTTTATGGACGACGACAACCATCCCTTTGACAATGGGTCGGTCAAAATAGAGAGTGGCCTCGTTATCTATTGAAAAATTGGAGAGTACTTGTATTTCTTTGACCAGTTCGCTTTGTTTTTCAAGCACTGTAATGATATTGTGTAGTGCTTTCGACGATGTTTCGGTGAGTTTGACATTAGGGGATTTGACGACTGTAATTGTCATTTCAAGTTAAAATGTCATATTATATAGGGTGTTTTCGTTTCTCTTGCCGGAAGGTGTGCGAACAATTTCAGACCATGTCGTGGTCCATTTTAACCAAACTTCTGACGGTACATCTACAACATATTCTTCGGTACATCTACAACATTCTTCATCGAAACATCGTTGTACCACTTTTTGTCGAATGACGTCAATGTTAAACCATATATTATTCCCACGATGAGATCTTTTAGCAATTTCGCATTTTTTAGAACGCGTCATCACAAAATAATGACCAGTGTCCAGCATTTTAGTATTGTGGCGGCATGTTTTAGCGTCAACCGTACGATCCAACCAATCCAATATCGTGGTTAACATAGGACAGTGCGATTGTGATATTTGGCCGCGTTGTAATCGGTGTGAATGTGCACGGACCCAAGTTCCGCGTGCTGTTTCAATGAACAATTTCTCCGGAGGCATCGACGTTGACACTGGGCACGAGTTATCTATTTCCAAACACTCCAGTGGTACAGTGGTCGTTAAAGGTTGAACCAATAACTCAAACCACTCTTTCCCGTGCTTTAAAATGCGTGTAGAATTAAATTTTGATGAATCTTTGATGCGGAACATTCTGTTCTTAGTGTACACGGCGGTGTCAATGGCATTTCTCATCTCCGAGCCGTCCATAAACAACACCAAACGACGTACAAAGGCACCGACTTGGTAAACATTACGGAGCACGACATTGGTACAAACAAGATGCCACGAATTCTTTGTCGGACTGCAAGAATCCATCACTTGAATAAGTGGCGTTATCTTGTATTTCTGCTGAACACATTGCTTTAATACGGCTACAATCGCACGGATGTCCACCGGGTGTTCTGATTCTACGTCCAAGAATATTCGTGAAGGTCTATTTTCTACCAGGCATTCGTACCAGTGTTTGCGAGTCAACGACGAGTAGAGAGTGTTTAACGTGTCCACATTTCCGGTATAAAACTGTTTTTTTCCACATTTAGAAATGTCTTCTGCCACAATGAGTTGATCTGTTTGGACAGATTGTAGTGCGTCATGTAATGTGTGGTACATATTAATTGGAATAAATAACGACAAGTAAATATCTGAAAAAATATTCTATACTTATGAAGTTCTGCACACATTAGCTTTTGTTCATTATATAAGGGGGTGGTATTTGTATATCATCATGTCCAGAATCCAACGTCCAGTTAATGAAACAGAAACCGCCGCCGAGGAAAATGCCCTGCCGAATCTTACTACCGAAATGTCAACGGGCGAATCCGACAAAGAAAACTACACCACGCGCGTCGTCTTCGAATCAAATGCGACGGCACAACAACTTGAACATGGTGTGGTTGTCCAACTTGCAAACGCGTCCAATGTTTTTGCCGCGTCCAATGACGATGTTGATGTGAGCAAAGGCATCTTGACATCCATTACCGTCAAGTCCATCTACTCGGATTGTAGCGAGCCTGTTACGTTTGGTCTCAATTTGTACAATTCGTCTGAAAAAGAACCCTCCATTAAAAATAACGAGGGGTGGCTTCACACCCCCCAACGCACCGATTTTGGAACAGAAGCCATGTCGAAAGACGCAAACGGTTACCGTAATCTCTTGGCCGTTATGCCCTACGAGAAATCGCGTTCAGAGTTGAATGTCTACGACCCCAACGAAATCGCGTCGGACCGTATGCTCGTACAATATGGAAATTGTTCTACCGAAAACCTTTATGACGGTGTTGTCGCCTTCCCAGGTGAACAGTATTACCTTGTCTCGCAAGACCATGTTGTTCTTAACGTTATTCGCCAGAATTGGGAACAGCTCGGCATTAATGTCGATTCTGAAGCCAGATTTAATGGAAAATACGTCCAGGTCCCAGCCCATGTCTTTGACCGTGTTATTAACGACCTTAAGTCCCACGTACTTTCTCGAATGCCATTCACCAATCTCAATGATGTCCGTGCTAAATTTCAATCCAAACCGACTTCACATTATTCGGATACTCACCCAGACGGGTCCAGTGGTTTGTACAAGGTCTGTGTCGAGTTGCAGATGAACTACCAGTTCCCCAAAGCCTCAGAAGCCGTGGCTGAAGAATAAATGTTAGTATTTAAACCTTAAATTAATATAATATAAATGAATTGTTGTTTACAAAATCCTTATAAATGTAAAAAATGTAAAACATGCTGGAAAAAAGAAAAAGAAGAACAATACCACTGCACCTGGCCCAAATGTCTTTGTCCCGTGTTTACTTTGACACTTTGTCGGAATCATTATAGGCGGGTCAATGTTAAATGCGCCTGGCCGACGTGCACGAATGCTTATTTCTGCAGACAAGTGTGTATCACACATTACCGAAAAAAACACTTTCCCCCCAAAATACAATGCACACTGTGTTTGCGACCAGCGTACATGGACGAAAAATGTTTTTACCATTTCACATGCAGAACATGTACCAAATGTCCCCAAAAAGTGTTTTCAAAACAACTGTGCCACCGTCATTATATGAGACAATGGCGAAGGAAAAAGGGGGATCTTTTACAACTCAATGCCGGATAATTCCTTTCGAATTGAAATGCCTTTTAAAATTGGGTTTATTCCTTCGAAAATAAGATCTGTTACCGAACCCAATTCTTTTAATTTTGTCTGAGCAGAAGTAAGCTTTTGAATACGGTCGCCTCCAATTTCCAAAGCATCGCGACGTATATCTTTGGAAATAGTCGGGTCTTTCAATAATAGTTCTTCTTCTGTAAGGTCTTTGTTATCCATTTCTATTTTTTCCAAAGGTGCGAGTTTGTAAACATGATCCACCACAGATTTTATTAGATTTGGGGTTCCTCCAGATCTTTTTTTCCACCAACCTCGGCTTATACGCCCACCACAATAGCGGAGGTTGGGCGAATAACCTTTATTAAACATCATCACTTGATCAATAGGTCTGGCAAGACCAAAATCAATAGCATACAATGTACCGTTTTCATCAAACATAAAATTGTCCAATTTGTAATCGGCGTGATAAATACCGATTTCATCTAATCCACGTGCAATGGCGAGATATTGACATTGGTCGGAAACAGAAAACTGTTTCGTTTCCATGATTTTGTCCTTTAATGTTTTTTTCAATGCTCCCATAACAATAATATTTTTATCATTGTCATATCCATATATTGGAGGGGCAAGTCCAGCGGTGGCAGCTTTATTTTGGAAAATAGATTCCCATTCTTGGGTATTTAATGTTTTCCTACCTTCCAAAGACATTGAATTAGCACATTTTTTGATGAGTACTTTTGTACCCTGAGGAATAATAATATTTTTTCCAAAGAGTTGTACGGTTTTATTCTCTGAAAGCGTTTCTATTGTTACGCGCCCCGAAGTTCCATAGGCGCCTCCGTCAAAAGCCCCTGGAGACATCTCTGGAACATAACCATATTCCGCCGGTTGTAATTTAGAAGACCACTGTTGAAACATTTACATGGGGTTAATCATTATATATAGTGTAAAAATATAAAATTTCTATTTTTTACTCAATACAGGACCTACGACTAATAACGATAGGAGGCCAGCCACAGTCATAGATACACCCGCGGCAAAAAACCACAAACCCGAAATCCAATCGTCTTTATAACATTGAGTTGCCATCGGATGGTTTGAAATGGGATATGTATATACGTTTATTTTGCCATTAAAACTTTCACAACAAATCACAGAAGCAGATCTCAAAAAAAGGGGTATATCAAGGATGATTTTTTTTATATAATTAATGGCGTGTTTTTTTACAGATCCCGCCCAAAAGAGACTTGTTCTCAAGCCTATTCGTCACCAGAATCTCTGGGATATCTTTAAAGAACAACAATCTGTCCTCTGGACAACAGAGGAAATTGATTGGGTGAATGATAAATCTGATTGGGATCAATTGTCAAAGGAAGCTCGTCATTTTTTGCTTAAAATCATTGCTTTTTTCGCGTCTTCAGACATGCTTGTCATTGATAATTTGATGGATCAATTCATGTCCGAAGTTACTGTGGCAGAATGTCGTACATTTTACACCCTACAATCATATATAGAGACTATACATTCCGAAACATACGCGACGGCCCTTGAAAAATTTACACCCCAAGATCAAAGGGAACATTTATTCAATGCCGTTCAAACAGATCCTACCATTAAAGCAAAGGGCGATTTTGCTACAAAATATATGAACTCGACGTTACCCTTCGAAGAACGTTTGTGGGCATTTTGTATATTTGAAGGTGTTCTTTTTGCGGCATCTTTTGCTTCGTTGTATTGGTTGCGGACAAAAGACAAATGCAAGGGGCTCACTTTTTCAAATGAACTTATACAGCGTGACGAATCGTTACATGCGAAATTTGGCGTGGAAATGCTAAAAATGACTACTATTTCGGAAGAACGTGCCAAAATAATTCTGACAGAAGCCGTTGAAATCGAAGAGGCTTTTGTAAACGCTGCATTACCCTCTAATTTAGTGGGATTATCTGCCACACAAATGATCGAATACGTCAGACATTGTGCGGATCGTCTGATTACAATGTTGGGCCATACAAAAGTATGGAATGCTCAGCAGCCACTCGCTTTTATGGAAATGATTTCCATCGACGCGAAGGCTAATTTTTTTGAACGAAAAGTGGCAGAATATCAAATGTCATCAGTGGGCAACACTGTGGGGGATACGAGTTTTTCACTTGACGCTGAATTTTAAAAGTGATTCTGTATAGTAAAATACATTTATGTAAATCAAAAATATACATTCAAAGATATACCATTTTTTTGAACAAAACTTACACATATTTTGCGAATAAAAAATATTTGTTATTTCATATATATATATGTATTCGTAACATGCCAATGGCTCAATTACAAAAGCTGACTAATTATTTAAAAAAAAATTCATCTTCTTTTCCAAACTTAGTACCTGCATTAAAAGCATTGTCCGAATTTGTAGGCCATGAAAATATTAAAGAGACAGTTGCCAAGATGGTCTTGTTTTTAGTAGCACAATGTGCCCAAGAAAAACCATTGCGGAGGTCGAAACGCAAACGAAAGAGTCGTAAAAAAGTTCATTCCAAACGCCAGCGGACTTTTTCAACGACTGACGAAGAAGACGAAGATTATGAACCGGAGGGAGACGCCAAACTGGCTCTTATTGCTTTATTAACTCAAACCCTACAGGCGGGTGCAGATGAAGATTCTTCGGACGAAGAGCATGAAGAAGATCCTCCGTTTGTTGGAAAGTGTCGTGAAAGGTTGAAATTATTGCAAGGGCATTTTGTACATACTCTTTTATTAGGAAAACCGGGCTCTGGCAAAACGACATTCGCGACTCTGTTGGTAAACGTTTGGGACGCACTCGGTATTATTGACAAACGCCGTTTTAAAATTACAGGAAGATCCGATTGGGTGGGAAAATACCAAGGGCATTCAGTAGCCAAAGCTAAAAAAATGATCGAGTCGTGTAAAGGCGGTGTTATTTTCATTGATGAGGCGTATTCGATCATATCGTCCAAAGACGGAGACGATATGTATGGTCAAGAAGTTCTGACAGAAATTGTAGAAGCCATGTCCAATGTCGATAAACAGGTTATTTTTATAATGGCCGGTTATGAAAATGATATGAAACAATTGTTCACATACAATGCTGGACTCGAAAGAAGGTTCGGTTATGTCTACAGATTCAAAACGCCGGAATCGTTGATGGTCGAATCCATTTTTGAAAAACAACTCCGAGACACACATTGGAAAATAAAAAAATGTGATAAACTAAAGATACAAAATTTCTTCCAAAGAAATGTTAAAAACCTTATTCATGGCGGCGGATCTACACATCAACTATTATTCCACAGTAAACAATCTTCGATAGTCCGACAATTCCCCGATAAACCGGAAAACGTCGTCAGTATAGAAGATTTAGAGGAGGGGATGAAAACATTTGTCTCACATGCACAAGTTTTTAAAGCACCCGTCCCCCCTCCACACATGTATTTATAAATATGATCTATTTAATTGGCCCTAATTTTATATATACTCATGTTCCGATGGCAAACAATATTGTGGAATATTGCCATATGGATCTGGTGCTTTATGTTTGTAATAATGAAAAATTTTGACGCACAGGTTAGGCTGATACCGTTAGTATTGTTATTTGTCACTGTTTTGTTATTGGCAGCCCTCATTTTTGCTCAACCACAGAAAACCAAAACAACATTGTTGTTTTTAGCCTGGTGCTTTTTTGTAACACTGGGTGTCTTTCTAAAAACAACGGAACACTATTCGGAAGAAGGATTAAATATACATATTATGGTTTTCACAGTTATAGGGTCGGCTATCTGGTGCCTAATTGGCCACAGTGACAATGTTACAGAACCAGGGACCTACTGGTTTGTATGGTCTTTAACCATCGTCGTGTCCCTCGCCGCGGTCTTTAACGACGAGTCACACGCAGCAATCGTCTTGTATATTGTAAATACGGCAATGGTTTTCTGTATACACGCGATATACATCTTTAAAATATACAGAGATCAAGCGGAAAACAATCGACGGTGCAAACAACTATTCAGGGTCATGGCCTCTGCAACAATGTCACTGTCGATGCTGATCAGCAGTGTTCTTTTTAAAACAAGTATTATAGACGATTCGGAATGGGATACGGTCATTCCGATGATTATGGTACTCGTTCTGCTCTTTATCGTGATAGACGGTGCAATTGGATTTTCACAACGTGCTATAAATACATACGAACATTGTCCACAGGTAGAACCATGATGTTCGAAATATTAATGTCGCTGGCTTTCGTTGCCATTTTTATCATTGTCCATCTCGTCTTCAAAAACATAAGGGATATTTTCGTTTGGTCCTGTAAGATAATCACCGCAAGTTATTTGTGGTGCATATTGTGGATTATTACTCAACTACACAGATTACCAGAATGGAAAATGGATCTTTCGAACTCTGTGACAGATCTGTACCACAACCTCACAGCATTCGTAAACAATGATCTCTAAACACGCTTACGAATACCCACTGCCGACGATGATAAAGTAGAATTCGGAAAATACGTTATAAAATCACCCTTTTCTACACACACGTACAACAATCCGATGTGTCGTAATACATACGTATTATTGAGTATATTCACAGTGTCTCCCTTACGAAACATGTCTGTTGAACGAAAAGTGGCGCCCGCCAACAATGACATTATATACGGCTGCATGGCGTAACCAAAACCTATAGAAAACCCACTAAACAAAGACACCGCAGTCGTCGCCCCTATCAAATGTGATATCAAAAACATAAAAACAACAAATATAAACCCAAAGTGTAAAGCTTGCGCACTGTACACCGACAATTTAAAATATGATTTGGCGCACCAATGGAGAGAATTCGCAAAAATACGCGCCACCAAAAAAACACCAACACATGCCAAAATATCATCTAAAGAGCCCCACACTTTGTCAAATAAATTTGTTAAAGTGTGATTTACAGTCGAAGAGTTAGACATCATAACAAAAACATATGTTCTTATATACATTTATTCTAATAGTATCTTATACATGCACTTTTGAAATATTCCCATCGACAAAATGGTCGAAATAATCACCACAAATGTAGTACCACGCATAAACTGAGATTGAGAGGAGGTTAAGGCATACGATATAGCACCACGCACACCACACATCGAAAAAAACATTAAACTGCGTGGGGTCCATTTATCACGGCCACACGCACGCAAACACCCGCCCAGAATAAACACCGACACAACCCGAGCCACAATGCATGACGTCAATATTAAAAAAGATAACCCAAATAAAGAGGTGTCGTAAGATTGTAACTCCAACCCCAACATCAAATAAACATACGATTCAAACAATGCAGAAACACTTTTCATCGTATGTCGAACTTCGTCAGGTACGCGACAATAACTGCCATAAGAAAATAAACACAAGATTCCGGAAAGACCAGTCCATTCACAAATGGCATAGATCAATAACGCCACAATATAATGAACAGGGACAACGTCCACATTCACATACTTCATCGCCTTTGCAGAGCACAACCCCAACCCAACAGCAATACAAGAATACAATATCGAAAACCCAATCACCTCTATTGGTACCCAACTGTCCAAAGAACTTATTTTTGAAAATAAATGAAACAATACCACAGACATGGCGTCGTTCATCACAGATTCGTTCTCCAACACGTCCAATATATATCGGTCCTTCATTTTTAAATTCTTACTCATGGATATCGTAGACACAGTGTCCGTAGGTGCTAAAATAGAGGCCAGTATCAGAGATTCCACCATCAAAATGTCATGATGATATAAACCACACCAAACACAAATACCCCACGCTATCAAACAAACAGCGAGAAATGTCCCCAACCATGCAAATGTCAACGATGATAGCCACGTTGTACGTAACGTTTCCAACTTGAAATTTAAAGAAGAATGAAATATGATTGGCGGCAATAATAAATATAAAAACAACTCAGACGTAAACCTCAAGGAAGAATCGTCCATACCGCCAAAAAATATAGAAACAAACATGCCCAAGACCACCGCAAACGCCGAAGACGGAATCGATGTAACATAACGTTCCCACAGTATCACAAATGACATCAATATTAATATAACCACAATTTCTTTACCAACGTAACTATGAAGCATCGTGTTTTTTTATTGTTAAACTAATAGTAATTTATATTACCAAGGCAAAATCCATATTTTTATATTTTCACAGATATCCACAGGAGTTATCTGTATGTGACTTGCGTTTAAAATCAAATCGTGGGTACCTTCGACAATGTACGGGTTTTCAATTTTATTGTCCAGTGTACAGGTCCAATGTTCTGATCCGAGTTGACAATCGGCAATGTTCCAACTGGCAATTTTTTGCCGCGCACACAACGACAACATCGTGTGAATACGAGGATATTCGATAGACATATTGTCCATTTGCTGAACCAGTGAAAAATAATAATTCCAAATTTGAAACAACATCATTGACAAAACACCGAAAACAGAAAATACCAATCCAATACGACAACACCAGACGCGCGTTATTTGATCACACATTAAAATCTCTTTCATTTATATACTAATGTATCAGTATATATACCCCAACTTATAGTCGTCTCTGTTTTTTTGGAGGACTTTCTTCGTCGTAATTTGTAGGCGAATAAGCAGGACTCGCAGGCGAATAAGCAGGACTCGCAGGCGAATAAGCAGGACTCGCAGGCGAATAAGCAGGACTTGCAGGCGAATAAGCAGGACTCGCAGGCGAATAAGCAGGACTCGCAGGCGAATAAGCAGGACTCGCAGGCGAATAAGCAGGACTCGCAGGCGAGTAAGCAGGACTTGTAGGCGAGTAAGCAGGACTCGCAGGCGGATCTGTAACGACGCATTGTTGCTGCTGCCATGCCGGTTGCTGCCATGCTTGTTGCTGTGGTTGCTGTGGTTGCTGCCATGCTGGTTGCTGTGGTTGCTGTGGTTGCTGCCATGCTGGTTGCTGTGGTTGCTGTGGTTGCTGCCATGCTGGTTGCTGTGGCTGCTGCCATGCTGGTTGCTGTCGATCCGACATCGTGTCAACGGCGTATGTCGTATGTGACCCCCAGGAATCATCCACATCCATAGCATCCATAGGTTTTGGTCTCCATGTATCTACACCAAAATCTCCAAATAAATCCTCTTCTTCAATTTCCATGGGTTCCCAATCGTCCTCGTCCCATTGTTTTTGGTATTTGGTTTCTGTGACAACTCCATTAAAATATGATCCGCATCTGGGTTCTTTTCCAATCAGAAGTTGTTCCGAAACACCCGATAACTCGTCGTGAAGGCCGTTGGTGGCAGCATGGTGAAAAATTTCAACGGGTTGTTCAAACGTTGCTCTTTTTAGAGGCGTTGCCTCTTCCATCATTTTTTTGACACCGTGTCTTGTCAAAGCGCATATTTTCCCCCCCCATGTCATCCAATCTACAATTGTCATGAAATGTCTCATATTTACGTAAATTCCGTATGCCCCGAGTACATTGTGCATTTCCTGCAAGATAACTCTTCTTGCCGCTTCAATTCCATATATTTTCAATACGTGAAAAATATCATTGCATTGAACTTTTGTTTGTTCAATGGCTTCGATCATTTTAATGTGATTCAGATCGATGCCTTCTGTGTCTATAACAAATTGTTGTCTTTCCACTCTAATATTTACTGACGGAATATATTGACTTCCCTTCACAGTGGTACCGAGTATATTTTTCACATATTGGAAGAAATTTTTGTTGTGTTTGGCACAAACATACAACTCGTCATTTCCGTTGATAACAGTGGCATATCCGACCGCGATGTGTCGCGAAAAAGACTGGTTTCGTATTTGGTCGACAATTTCGACCAGCTTTATATTGTTTTGAACCATTTTTCTTCTATTTAAAACACATTTCAATATATGTTTTGCGTTTTTGTTCCATTTTTTGTCGTCGGGCAATTCGAGATATTCTTCAAGGCCGTCGAGGTTGACATCCGTACTATATGTGTGTGTTTCTATTAGTTCGCTAAGCACCGTTCTCTCCAGTTCCGTTTTTATTTTCCAGGCTTTTTCAGGGCGAAGACCGGTCGTTTCTTTGGTAAAAATAGTCAAACTTGGTGTTTTCATTTTTGAAGATGCGTTAATCAACTCTTCAAATCTTGGAACTCCCAAAGTGACGTTTTTTGCACTATTACCGGCGTTGTGAAAGGTATTTAAAGTCATTTGTGTGGTCGGTTCGCCCACAGATTGTGCTGCGATCGTCCCGACCATTTCACCTGGCGCGACAATCGATTTATGCCATTTTCGAAGCAATATATGGACCATTTTCCGAAGTGATTTTTCCGAGGTATTGTTTTGTTTATGTGTGAGAACGGCGAGTGTGTATGCATGTGCAAGTGGCAAATCTCGTATGGCCTCCAATAACGGCGTGATGATTTCTCTGCATTTATTAGTATGGCCTTGGTCCCTTTTTAGTTTAAATATCCTTTCGACGGGGATGGCCATGGCCCATTTATCTCCAAGTTGATATTGTTGATTCCATTTCCACATTTGAAATGCTGGCGTGATTTCTGGCCATTGTTGTATATCATAGCAGTCACCGGGTTGATCGATATCGTCAAAGGGACATGTGACCATTTCATGATACATACCGTCGATGCCATCTTCGCCATATTTAAATTGTATTACGCGTTGTTGTGAATCTCTAACGGTCATGTCGTTGGCGACGTGAACGGATTCGAGAGATTTAACCAGTCTGCGTTGAATATACCCGGTGATTGACGTTTTTACCGCGGTATCGATCAACCCCTCCCGCCCGCCAACAGTGTGGTGCCAATATTCGTCTGGTGTAAGACCGTCAATATATGAATGTTGTACAAACCCCTTGGCCCGTGTAGATCGGTCATCGGGTTTAAACATGGGCAACGTTCTACCACCAAGAGTGGCTTGCATGCGTTTGCCCGAACAATTTTGCTGACCAACACAGGCCATAATTTGTAATATGTTGACCATAGATCCTTTGGAACCGGATCTGACCATGAGGCCCAGACAGTTATCGTCTTTCATCGCGTCTTGTGCAATGAGACCCATCGAATCGCGTGTTTGGTTCAACATTCGGTTGATGTGCATCTCGGCATCTGTACCTTTTTCTTTACGAATTGTTTGTGCGTCGTTATCCACATTTGCACATTCGTTCCTCACTTTTTGTGCTGTTTCGTTAGTGATTCTCATATCACCGATGCCAATTGAAAACCCCTGTGTCGAAAACCACAAATGATTTATTCGTTGCAGTTCGTTGATGAACTGGCAAGTCCTGTCAGGACCGTAATCGTTATAAAGTCGATGAATAATAGAGCCGTGTGACCTTCCCAACGCTTTTTTCCCCAGAGGCCCGCTCACCAATTGTCCATTTACAATTTGTGATCTCCAATTAAAATCTTTGGGAAAAAGAAGAGACATACATTGAAGACCAGTCCATGCTTCATTGGGTTGCTTGTAGGCAGGTTCGGGAAGTTCGCCTCCCTCCACCCACATGACAATATTACACATTTCTGCTTTGTCAAGTGTAACTCCTGGGCTGGTCATCATAAATGCGGACAATAAAGAATCTTGAACAATACCCATGACTGGTTTGTTGGATTGGGGTGTAATTATATTTTTGGCCACAGACATAAGTTCTATGGCGTCTGCTCGAGATTCGTGTGTCTGCAAGGCGTGTAAATTCATCTCGTCGCCATCGAAATCGGCATTATACGGTGTCGTACAACTCAAATTCAGTCGGAATGTCTTCCCCTGTTTGAGAATTTTCGCCATATGACACATGATCGACATTCTGTGCAGGGACGGTTGGCGATTGAATAGGACAGGGTCACCATCCTTCAAGATACGTTCCACCGCACAACCTACCGTTAAATCAACTTGACCACGCACAGTTCGCATATCAAGCCTGGACCCATCCTTTTTAATAATATATTTAATTCGCTTATCCTGATTGGCCACTTGTTCGCGCAAATCATGATAATTCAGACGATTTACATGTTCAACGATAGTCAATGTCTCTGCCACTTGTTGGGGGATTCCTACTTCGCGCATATCGAGCATCGCATCGCCAGTGATCACCGTTCTTGCAGTGAAATTACATCGTTTGCCCATCAAGGTGCCTCTTAGTCTACCTTGTTTTCCGCGTAATCTTTCTGATATAGATTTTTGACTGTTTTGTTGTTTCGAAGACATGCGTTTTTGGTCAATGTACATATGTACTGCGTCTTGTATTCTGTTCATAGTGTGTTCTTTCACGTGTGTCGTTTGATTTTCCGCATGCTTAAAGGTTTTTGAAATTCTTAATACATAAAGGAGGCGGCGTGTAATATCATCTTCACCACGCACTTCATCCCCATCCATGGTGGGCGATGGGCGTACACAGTTGGGCGGGATAGGCAACAGTGTTAGCAGAAGCCATGAGGGGTGAAAGTCGTTGTTTTTGCCATGATATTTTTTCACGTCTTCCTTTTTAATCCGTGAAAAAATATCATACACCTCGTGTGCCATTATGTGGCGCGAACCAGTTGAAGCGCTCACCCGGATGGTTGTAGAATTTAGTTTGGTGTATTTTGGTGCCAAGTGTCCACACCGATTACATTTTTTTTTCAAAACGTCCTTCGCGACATGGCCACAGTTTACACATGTTCTACGCAACCACTGTAATACTTCCGACATCCACCCAATATGATATACAGGATGAGGCAAAGTGTAATAACCAAAATGTCCACTACATTCGGACCAATTCAATTGGCAAGTTGGACAACAACTACGTCGGGAGGAGGCACCAAAACGAGGGTCGCGAAGACCTCCATATTTTGGTTTATTATCTTCATATAATTCGTCGGTTACAACTTCGCACACAGAAATGTCGCGGATTTTTTGAGGTGATAATACATTAAAATTTACAGATGAAACAATCATTTATTTATATTACTAAGTATATTTCTGATCAGAACGAATCCGATTTTATTTTTAATTGCCATTAATTTTTGAAATTTGCCCCATTCTGTCTCGTAGAGATCCAGACGAAAAGCCGCTCAACGCCTTAAAAAGGTCGGGGTTTTTATCACGGACGGAATTCATGGAAGAACTCGTGTTGGAAACACTAAACAAAAAGGGATTCGCTTTTTTCGTCGAAGCAGCGTGCACCACAGATGTCGTTTCCGGCTGAACACGGCGCTTTTTCGTGACAATATCCATGACACGGGATTCGAGTTGGCGCTTCTTGTCACTTTGCTGACGTTGCTCGAGCGTCTCGATGTCTATTTTATATTTTTTAGAAGCCTTGTGTGCAATCTCGAGCATTTTAACAGATTCCTTCGGGAAGTTCTGAGCCATAGCAAAAATAGCTTTTTTATTCTCGTCCGTCATCATATCCGCGGGCAATGATGCTGACCACGAATCGACAAGAGCTTTCGACAAAGCTTCGGCTTTGCTCGCGGTCTGAACACGCTCATTCTCTTGACGCTGTTTCCATTCGGTTTGCAGCTTGCTCAATTCGGCGTGTGCTTTCTCGAGAGCGGCTTTTGTCGAACCAAGCTCGGACTCTTGATCAATGACAAGTTTCATAAGCTCTTCTTGATTTGTCGACCCGGGAGCAGCGGTCGATGTTTCCTCTGGGACAGCTTCGGCGACATCTGGAGTTTCGACGACATCTGGAGTTTCAATATTTTCCGAGACAGTTGTAGGTTCGTCAGACATATTTTGACGAGATGCAAGGTGTGTTATATACTCCTTTTTTTTAGTTGCATCCACACGAGTTACTTCACAACCAGGTCGGCGAGGTTCGACGCATAACGAAACTTCAATGGCACGTTTGGCCGATGACCCATCGCTAAACGAGGTATGGACATGTTGCAACGACAAACCCTTATACAGGGTATGACCATCGGAGCTTGGTTGAATGGCGTGCGACGCGTATCTGCCTTGTAATGTATCGTGGTCGACTTTCCCGAGAATCCATTTTTTGCCATCGCGGTCAGACCAGTGCCGTGACACGGAACCCACTGCTAATCCTTCCTCGTGCTCAATGCGTATTGGAACATTGTCCAATGACATGGTTCTGGATTCGGAATTTGTAAAATCAAATGTATTGTCGTTTTCACCAGGGGCATTTGAATCCGGTAAAACATTACCCACAAAATAAGTTGACGGCATATCTTTAAATAAAAAAAAAGATGTTATTTATACTGAAATTATGTACATTTTCCGGGGGCGATTTTACTCTGGTGTTAATAATTTGTACTTCTCTGCATAAATCAACATCCAACACTTCCTTCATTTTTTGAGAAGCGGGCTACTCACAAAAAGTTATCGAATATTTGCCCGACACATGGGGCAAGTAGAAGATGTCCGGAGCCAACGGTGAATACACATCGTATGAAAACGGTGCGAACACTCCAGTGTTTCAAGGCCGCCTCTTAAATCATTATGACAAATAGCACAAATAGCATTCTCTTGTGGGGTGCATAGTTCTTTTGATAAAATAGCTATGCGTCCTTGGATCTCAATAGACATACAAACTTTCAAATGCCACAACAGAGGCCACCGAGATGAGATGTAGTCTTGCAATACATCTTCGCGAACAGGGTGGTCGGGGTGTTCTTGAATCCAAAGGTTTAACTTTTCCACGATTTCCTCACAACCCACATGGGGCGGCCCCCAAATTTCCATTTGCTGTAATAATGACATTTAAAAACACAGGTACATTATAAATACTCTAAAAATTTAAGTAAAATATTTTCTACTAAGCGGGTGTGTGAATAATTGTGACTGTCCTACGCATCCTCCTTTTTCTCCTCCTTTTCCTCCTCCTTTTTCTCCTCCTTTTTCTCCTCCTTTTTCTCCTCCTTTTTTTTGCCATGCATTTTTTCATGTAAATATCTATTTGCCTTGGAAATTTTAATCCCAACGGCTGCTTTGACCGCGGCGGCCTTTTTTTTAGTTGCGCCCCACAAATCACCCAATACACTTTCCGTATCTTCAAACGGGTCTACTTCCCGATATTCGTCCAAATGGTCTGCAAGTTTTGGCGCCGTCACTTTAACTTTGTACAAGGGATGTTGTGGAACATAGTCAGAGTCCACTGTATTATCTTCTATACACTGTTCTTCTGTTTTTTGTTGACTGGTAAAATAGGACATATTTTACATAATTTTGGATCTATATATATAGTATAAAAAAAATGATATATAACGCTGGACATATTTTAAAATGTCAGAGAAAGGAGCCGAATTAGATTTGTCTGATGAACAACGCGAGGAAGTACGCAAAATGCTCGAAAAATTTTCAGGGAAAAAAGAAAAACAAAAAAAACAAAACTCGGCCCTCAAAAAAGACAACCTACTATTGGAACCAGACCCATTGGAATCAGCCGCTCCTGGTGAAACTGTAGAATGGTCAGATTTGACACCAAAAACAAGGAGATATCCTTTTGTGAGAGAAACAAGGGGAATCTTTGCCCCGCTCATTTTAGATAAAATACCCATCAGTATGGACACTTTAAATATAAAGCTCGCATCGACCGGGGTTGAAATAACATCTCAAAATGAATCGCTGACTGTCTGTTCCATTGACCAAGCAGACCCTATTAGAGTCTTTCAAATTCAAACGAAAATTATAGAAAATTCAGGGGGAAAAATCATCATAGAAAATATACGATACATTGTTTAGACAACGAATACTTTTTGCAATTGTCTTGTTTTTTGTACAGAAAATACCACGTGTACAATACCCACGGCGGCAACCGCCAATCCCGCAAAAATCCATCCTATCCATTCGTCATATTTTGCGTACCAATATGGTCTCCGCCCACTAATTGAACGCCCCCCAGAACCCACGTAAATGGCCAAAAAGACATTGTAAACAATGGTATATAATATGGGTTTCCAAAAATCACGATTCAATATTATATAGGACTGTTGCAGCATTGCGACCATATTGCAGCCATGGGTTACAGCGATCAAAACAATATTCGTCGGAATGCCCGCCGTCAAAAACACCGGGGCGATAATTAACCAAAAGCCACAACACACAACGATGGAGGGTGCAAAAATATAAGGATACAACATACGCGCTTCGCGTTCCCTACGCAAGGCCTTTAACACAAAAAAAAGTGTTTCCAATGTAAATGTCCATATTGTATAATAGATAAATATATATTGACGTTCTTGAACAATGTCATACAGTAATGTAACTGAAAATAAAACAAGCCACGCCGAATCAAATGTCGGTGGATTGTCAAACATTTCATGCTTTAAACTACAGTGTTATATACGTCCACCTAGCGTCTTCGACAAATGCACGAACGGATGTAAACGCACCCGACAATAATTTTTCGGTCAACTTGGGTATTTCCTCTTCTACAAAAAATTGATACTTTTTCGGAGGGACGCGGGGTGTATCTGTCAAAAAAATACTATTACATAGTTCGGTTTCTTGATACAATGCAAACAATAACATAGCATGTTTTGCCGTACGATCTGTATTTGAAGATATTTGAGCTACCATTTGCTTTAAGCGCACAGACATATTGGCCGTGCCATATTCTTCCATCAGACGGTCGTGGATTTTTGAACAAATGTCGTTCAATGTCGAGGCTTCCGTATTGACAAAAACATGATACAATAAATCTTTTTTTTGACGCTCGATCTCGAGGCTCGACATTTGTTGATACAAATTCATCTTTAATATATTTCAGGTGTGAAAGTTGGATCGGCATAGATCGAATGGATTTTATTTTATATCGTTGGCGACTATTAATAAACGTTCTTTTGACAACATTGAATGCAAAGTTACGAAAACTTTTTAAAAGTCTACCTTTTTTTTATTAGGAGTCAATTGGACCGTGGTTATGTCAACAAAATAGATAAGGAAATGGAAAAAAACCCAAAAGACGACACGCGTGATTTAGTAGAACAAGTGAAATCAATACATTCACTGCGCTCATCGCTTTCACACAGGATAAAAATAAAACTAAACAATCACCATATTCTGACAGACCTAAAAAAGGCGACAGGGGTTGTTATGTATAACCAAGTACCTCTACACTCCACATGTATTATCTCTGGAAAAAAAATTAGTTCACAAAATGGTATATTATTAATGATTGATCAACATGTACCGTGTACTGTACAGTCTATATACAAAGCCGCATTGTATAATTTCTGGTTTCTTATACATATGCCAGAAGAAATAGGGCACGAAATTAAAGTCTGGCTATCAGAACAATTGTGGTGGACACGCGGCACGCTCACATCCATAGAAAACGTCATTACAAAAATACATTCGCACAATAATCAAATGTTTGCTAAAAAAACATTTGTCAAACTCAAAAACATCAGTAGATACATCCAGAACGATTTGGCAGCCATGCCTATAAATTGAAACACATTCCAAACATATGATATGGATATGCGGGTGGCCTCTCATATTTTTGCATCTTTTTATTCATGAACCATATAGAGAAATAGTTATTGCGGCACAGACATTTATATGCACTATACTGTACGAAAAAAATATTCCCACATCGGATCCCATTTTTACAATTACACTATTTGTCGTACTCACTTATTTTGCACAGTCGGAACACGCTTACCAACACATGTCGACGTTTATCATGCACCACATCATTGTCGTATTGGCAATTTTGACCAATTACATAGCGCAGGAGTGGAAAGTGTTTATATGGTGTATATTATTATGGTCCATACGGTGGCTCTCGTCCATGGATATCTACACACAAACACCCATTAGAGTCTCGTGCAGGTTTTTTATGTTCTTTCTACTTTCAAGGGAACCATTCGGATCTTCGTACAAATGGTACTGGGTTTTAATTGTACACGAATTTGCATGGTTTCTTATTCCTGTACAAATGCTTTACGAAGTTTACAAAAATAAAAAAATACCGAATGGTCATAGGTTAAACAAAGAAGAAAATGTATAAAAAACTTACTTTTCAATTTATATCCAAGATTTCCCCAACATTCCTTAATATTTAGAGTTCAAATGTCCGAGCCAAGATTTCCCCAACATTCCTTAATATTTAGAGTTCAAATGTCCGAGCCATGA
>Ga0315315_10000293_pt1 | contig 39892 bp, 41 predicted proteins | sample M140m3416metaG_FD_203699 | JGI IMG/M metagenome (GOLD analysis project Ga0315315, IMG submission 203699) | Ammonia-oxidizing marine archaeal communities from Monterey Bay, California, United States - M1 40m 3416 | ecosystem: Environmental > Aquatic > Marine > Intertidal zone | place: USA...
CCCAATATTACCTACATATTCTGGATCAAATAGCGCACAAGTTACTCAAGATTATCAAATTGGATATTGGCCAACTGTTTACCAAATCTGCCCTGATAGAATAGTAACTGAATGTGGACAGTCATCAAGTCCTTACTCTTTAGTAAGTGCATGCCCTGCTCCTGCATCAAATGATAATGATGCTAGAACATTTGCTTATTCTGGTGAAACTTTAACTTGTGAAGGAGACTTAATCCCAGAAATAATGATACAAAATTATGGTTTAGTTAATCTTACTTCATTATCTATTGAAGTTACAGTTAATGGTAACACAATGTCTACTACGCCATGGACAGGTAACCTAACAACTTACGCTACTGACAACATCACGCTTCCTGTTTTAACTGGACTAGCAAGTAATGATGCCGTAGCTATCAATACATCTTATCCTAATGGAGTTATGGATGCAGACCCGTCAAATAATACAGCAGCGTCATTTAATGTAACTTTGGCAACTCAGAATGCTAATGCATATGTTACAGTGCAAATTGTAACTGATGCATACGGCTCTGAAACTACATGGGATATTAAAGATGCGAATGGCACAGTAGTTTTATCAGGAGGGCCTTATAATGATTTAACAGCTGCTGGTACAACTACTCAAACTCCTACTTCTGGAACTTTAGCAACTCAAAGCTGTCATACATTTACAATTTATGATTCTTATGGTGATGGAATTGATGCTGGATATGGTGCTGGATCTTTTACTGTGACTGATGGAAGCGGTACAATTCTAGCAGCAGGCGGTCAATTTACCAATATAGATGGAGATGCCTTTAAAACAGGAAGTACAGGGACACCTCCTGCTTCTTGGGATTGTGATCCAGTAAATGGATGTTATGATCCAGGTACTGGAGCAGGTCAATATAGTTCATTAGCCGGTTGTAATGCTGTATGTAATACAACTGATGTAACTGAAACGATTTCAAATCTTTCAATTTACCCTAACCCAGTAAAAGATGTGTTAACTGTTGAAGGAGATTACACTTCAGTTGATATTTTTGATCTTTTAGGAAACTTAGTCTTATCTTCTGAAACAACTAAAAATATTAATGTTTCAGAACTAAGCAATGGAGTTTACATGCTAAACATCAATACTCAAAATGGTATTGCTGTAAAGAAAATTACAATTACAAAGTAGTTAGTCTTAATTTATAATCTAAACCCTGAATGTTTCTCATTCAGGGTTTTTTATTTCATTAAGATTCTTACCTATTTCAATTAAGGGAATTTATAAAATAACCATATATTTGTACAATATAAAAAAAATCAAAAATGAACAAAAAAACACTATTTAGCTTTTTAGCTATTGCATTATTTACAACTTTTAGCTTTGCTCAAAACAGAGCACTACCTAATAAAAATGTAAAAACTTTAGATGGAAGTAATTTTAATATTACAAATTTAGAAAATGAAGGAAACCCAATTGTAATTTCTTTTTGGGCCACTTGGTGCAAGCCCTGCAAGAAAGAATTAAATAATATTGCTGAAGTGTATGAAGAGTGGCAAGATGAAACAGGAGTTAAACTTGTTGCAATATCAATAGACGATACAAGGTCAATGATGAGAGTAGCTCCTTACGTGAATGCTTCTGACTGGGAATATGAAGTTTATTTAGACTCTAATAGTGAATTAAAAAGAGCTATGGGAGTGCAATCAGTTCCTCATACATTTTTACTTAACGGGGAAAATGAAATTGTTTGGCAGCATAAAGGGTATGTTGCTGGAGATGAAGATGAGCTTCTAGAACAAATCCAAAAAATTGCAAAATAATTTATGAAAAAAATTGCATCTCTTTTGATGGTTTTTGGAGTTTCATTTTTAGGATTCTCTCAGGAAATAAATACCGGAGAAATCCATGGAGACTTTGAACTTAATTTACAATCCTATCAAGAAGACAAAAAAATTGGCGCAAATGCAGCTGATGAAATTATATTAAATAACGCCTATTTAAATCTTAACTATACCAAGGGAAATTTTGTGACTGGACTTCGTTATGAAAGTTACTTAAACGCTTTAGCTGATTACGATCCTGAATTTAACGGGAATGGAATTCCGTATAGGTATGCAACTTACAGCATTGATGACTTAGAAGTTACAGTAGGAAATTATTATGAGCAACTTGGAAGCGGATTAATATTTAGAAGCTACGAAGAAAAAGGACTTGGAATTGATAATTCAATGGATGGGGTTAGATTAAAATACAGCCCCACACAAGGAATTTACTTAAAAACATTTATTGGAAAAAGCAGGACTCATTTCGCTTATTCTGATGGAATCTTTAGAGGAGCTGATGGATATATGAACATCAATGAATTAATAAATTCTGAAAGTAAAATCAAAACAATTTTAGGAGGTAGTTTTATAAGTAGATATCAAGAAAGAAGTAATTTAATTTTTAAAATACCTCAGAATGTTAGTGCGTATGCTGGTAGATTAAATTTAATGCTTGGTGGATGGAATTACTATGGAGAATATGCCTATAAAATTAACGACCCAGCAAATCTACTTTCTGCTAGTAAAATGAATTACGCAAGCGGAAATGCTTTTACGCAAAATATTACTTTTTCAAAAAGAGGTTTTGGAGTTTCAGCAGAAATTCACCGAACAGATAATATGACGTTTAAATCTGACAGAGATAAAGATGGTAAAGCATATCTAATTAATTATATTCCGACTCTTAGTAAGCCTCACGCTTATGGACTTTTAGCGCTTTACCCTTGCGCCACACAAGCTGATGGAGAATTTGGGATGCAATTTGATGTCTTTTATAAAATACAAAAGGGGACTCTCTTAGGCGGTAAATATGGAACAAAACTAGCTTTTAATTACTCAAGAATTAATGGATTAAATGGAGGGAACTCATTCTTAAATGACAACACTGATCATAGTCCAATGTTAATTAGCATAAAAAATGAAGAACTTTATTTCCAAGATATTAATCTTGAAATAAATAAAAAAATAAATAAAAAAATAAAAGCTAATTTTGTAATTGCGAACCAAACTTATAATAAAGACTTTTTAGAAGGTAAGATTCCAGGAGAATATGGAGTTCTTAACTCAACAATCTTAATTACAGATATAAGCTATAAAATTAAGAAAGGACATTCTTTAAGAATGGAATTCCAAATGCTAAATTCCAAACAGCTAGAGGATTATTCTACACATGGAGGGGCTTATGAAAATGGTCTTGAAAAGCCAGCTGAAGGAGATTGGAGTATGGGACTTTTAGAATATACAATTTCACCTCATTGGTTTTTTACAATACAAGACATGTATAACTGGGGGAATGAAGATGTTTCAAAACAGTTGCACTATGTAAATCTAAATGCAGGATTTATAAAAGGGGCAAACCGTTTTGAGATTGGTTATGGAAAGAAAAGAGAAGGAATCTTTTGTGTCGGAGGAGTATGTAAACTAGTACCCTCATCAAACGGATTTAATTTAAGTATATCATCAAGTTTTTAAAAAATGAAAAAATATTTTACACTGCTTAGTGCAATTTTAATTATCACATCATGTGATATTATTGAAGGACCATACTTAACTGATGAAACTATCAACCCTATAGATACTACATCAAATACTTATGTAAAAAAAGTTTTAATAGAAGACTTTACAGGTCATTTATGTCCTAACTGCCCAGATGCTGCAAGAGAATTAGATGCAATCCATGATATTTACGGAGATTCAATTATTGGAATGGCAATACATGTAAGTAAATCTTTTGCAAGGCCTTATCCTGCTAGTCAAGCTCCTAGTTTTCAATACGACTTTAGAACTCAATGGGGGGACAATTGGGATGATTTTTATGGCATATCTGAAATGGGTCTTCCAAGGGGGATGGTCAATAGAATTGGATACCCCGACAACCATAAGCTAAGTAAAGAAGAGTGGGCTAATGAAGTTACAAATGAGCTGAATAAAGACGTTAATTTTGGAATAGATATTAATTCAACTATAAATTCCATTACAATAAGTTCTAAAGTTTTAAATAATGTTAATGGAGATTATAATTTAGTGGTCTGTTTAACAGAAAGTAATATTATTAATTGGCAAAAAGATGGGCAAGAAAATGTAGAAAACTATATTCATAATCATGTATTAAAAACAGTATTAATGGATGAGGAGCTTTCAAACTCATCTAATTATGTATCCGGACAGCAAATTGAAACTCTAATTAATTATGATCTTGCTGTTTTAGAGCAATACAATATTGACTACTCTACAAATAATACTGCTGGTTTGGGGAATGGGAATGCTGGTGGCTGGGATGCAGCTAATATGTCAATTATTGCATATATATACAATACTAATACAAAAGAGATTATGCAAGTTGAAGAAGCACATCTAAATAATTAAAAAACTACAATTATGAAAAAATATTTATTTACACTTTTAGCTAGTTTTATTGGATTTAGCTCCTACGGTCAAACAACAGTACAAAGTATCTTAGGGCAAGATATAAAGCAAGGGGAAAAACTACTTGAAGCTTATTTTACCCCTATGGCCGAAAGTTTTAGTGCAGGTTTAAATAATGGATGGTATAATACAGCAAAACCTCACAGTTTTGGAGGTTTTGATTTAACATTTGCTATAAATACAGTCATCATACCAAATGCTGCTGAATTTTTTAAAATTGGGGATGAATTTGGAGGAGTTTTTACTTCTAATGAAACTGAAGCTTCATCAATTTTTGGAAGCTCTGATGGAACACCAATGACATACACTAATAGTAATACAAGTACAGATACACTTACCCATTTTAATGTCAATTTTAATATGCCTGGAGGTTTTAAGACTCCTGCGCTTCCATTACCAACACTTCAAGCTGGAATTGGATTAATTAAAAAGACAGCAATTGATGTAAGATATATGCCAATGCTAAATGTCGGAAATAACTTCAATGTAAATCTTTTTGGGATTGGATTAAAACATGATTTGTTACAATGGATACCTGTAGCTGGAGATGCTATCCCAATGAGTCTTTCTTTACAAGGAGGTTATACTACTCTTAATACTGAACTTAAAATATCTGGACAGGAAGTTGTGTTAAACACAAAAGCTACTACAATCAATTTAGTTGCTTCAAAAAGATTATTAATGCTTACTGGTTACGCTGGAATTGGGTATAATTCAGCAACTACAACTTTTGCTTCTAATGCTAATTTTGATTTAGGAGGTATTAAATTTGACGAAAATGTAGAAATGAAATTCGAAAGCAATAAGAATGTAAGAGCTAATATTGGGTTAAGATTAAATATCACACTTGTAACTATTCAGGCAGATTATACTTTCTCTGAATACCCAACTGCAACACTTGGTTTAGGAGTTAGCTTTAGATAAAATGCAAAAAAAAATTGCGCTTTTTATTTTTTGTGGATTTCTAATTTCAAATTTGCAAGGGCAAAACTTTGGAGGTGGAATTATTTTAGGAATCAGTACCTCACAAGTTGGAGGTGATGATTTGGGAGGATTTAACAAAGCTGGCTTACTCGCTGGATTTTTTGCAAATAAATCAATATCACCTTTGCTTAGTTTTCAAATGGAAATGGCTTTTATACAAAAAGGAAGTAATAATCCAGATATGAATGATTACAAAAGTAAGAATGTTGGAAAAGCTGATATTTCCTTAAATTATATAGAAGTTCCCATACTTTTGCAATACAAACAAAACACAACTTTAAAAATTGAAGGAGGAATACAATTTGCTAATCTTATCAATGGTTATTATAATGATAGTTATGGAGAAATCACATACTCAGGGACAACTCCATTTATAAAAAATGATATAGGATTACTGCTAGGTATGGATTACAAATTTTCGGGGAACCTTAGTTTGAATACTAGAATTAGCAACTCGATATTACCAATCGGTGAAGAGGATTACAACCATCCTACAATATATAATTCTACAAGTAAAGGAAAGTACAATTCAGTTTTAAGTTTTGCAATAAATTATAATTTCTAATGGCTAAAAAACACAAAATAATAGTAGCAGTAACAGGAGCAAGCGGTGCAATTTATGCAAAAGTGCTTTTTGACAAACTAGTTCTGTTACATGAACAAATAGAAGAAGTTGGTGTACTTATGAGTGATAATGCAAAGTATGTTTGGAAAACTGAATTAGAGAATACAGGTTATAATAATTACCCATTTACTTTTTATGATAAAATGGATTTTATGGCTCCTTTTGCGAGTGGTTCGGCAAACTTTTGTACTATGATAATTTGTCCCTCATCCATGGGTACAATGGGAAGAATTGCATCAGGAATAAGTAACGACTTAACAACAAGGGCTGCTGATGTTATCCTTAAAGAAAGGCGCAAGTTAATAATAGTTGCTAGAGAAACTCCACTAAGCTTAATTCATATCAATAATATGAAAATGATAACTGAGGCAGGAGGGGTTATCTGCCCGGCAACTCCATCATTTTACAGTAAACCTCAAACTTTTGAGGAGCTAGCTGCTACTGTTATTGACAGGGCAATAACATTGGCTGGTTTAGAAAATAAATCATATAGCTGGGGCGAAGAACAATAATTTCAAGACTATTGTGTTATTATAATTGTAAGCTTAAAATATATGCTAGAATTCACAAAAAAAATACTCAGTAAAGTTAGTTTTGATCAATCCCTTTTTAAAAAAGAACTTGCAAAAAGTGCTAAATGGCTTAGTAAAAAAGAAGTAATTAACTTAAAAATCTGGGCATTAACATCTTTTACCCAATATAAAAATACTATCTTAGAAGTATTTGATCAAATCTCTTAAAATAGGTTCCCCTGATCAGCTGACTTAACCTTTCCTAAATGCTTAAATGCTAATTCAGTTGCTTGCCTCCCTCTGGGAGTTCGCATTAAATACCCTTCTTGAATTAAATAAGGTTCATATACTTCCTCAATAGTACCAGCTTGCTCACCAACTGCAGTCGCAATAGTTGTAAGTCCAACAGGTCCTCCTTTAAATTTATCAATAATAGTAGTTAAAATTCTATTATCCATTTCATCCAAACCGTGCTCGTCAACATTTAAGGCGTCCAAAGAATATTGAGTAATTTTCCTATCAATATCTCCATCTCCTTTTATTTGAGCAAAATCTCTAACTCTCCTTAAAAGTGCATTTGCAATCCTAGGAGTACCCCTACTTCTACCAGCAATTTCAATAGCTGCATCCTTAGCAATACTAACATCTAAAATAGAGGAAGATCGATTTACAATTTTAGAAAGTAAATCCAATTTATAATATTCTAATCTAGAGTTAATTCCAAATCTAGCTCTCAAAGGTGATGTTAATAAGCCGGAACGAGTTGTAGCTCCAATTAATGTGAATTGGTTGAGTTTAATTTGAACAGACCTAGCATTTGGCCCTGACTCTATCATTATATCAATCTGATAATCTTCCATCGCAGAATACAAATACTCCTCAACTATAGGATTTAACCTGTGTATTTCATCAATGAATAAAACATCTCTATCATCTAAATTAGTAAGTAGCCCAGCTAAATCTCCAGGCTTATCTAATACAGGTCCAGAAGTAGTTTTAATATTTACACCTAATTCGTTTGCAATAATATTAGCTAAAGTAGTCTTCCCAAGTCCAGGTGGGCCATGTAGTAAAACATGATCAAGTGCATCTTCTCTTTGTTTGGCCGCCTCAATAAATACTTTAAGATTATCTACTATTTTATCTTGACCTTCAAAATCTTCAAAAAGTTTAGGGCGCAATACTTTCTCTAACTCAAACTCGTCATTCAAGCCATCTTCTTCTATATCATGATCTTCATTCATTCTTAGCAAAAGTAAACAAAAAAAAGGTCAGTAAAACTGACCCTTGTAAATATATTAACAATAAATTTTATGTATGTAAATGTTTACTCTCATCTAAAAAAGGATGATGCTTTAATTCCAATGCTCGCTTACTTAGACTTCTTTGAACTATAAATATAAATAAACCGAGAAAACCTAAGCCCATGCCAATTTCTAGCCAGCCTAAATGACCATGATCATGTAAGGTCCCAGGTGCAAATAATAAATATGAATTAATCCAATGACCAATCAATACTATTGTACATACCAAAATCAAACGATTTTTATTTCTTTTCGCATCCCTACTCATAAGTAAAATAGTTGGTACAAGAAAATTTATTATTAGACTAAACCAAGTAAGAAATCGATAATTATCTAGTTCTATTCTTTCCATGTGATATACAACCTCTTCAGGAATATTTGCATACCAAATTAACATAAACTGTGAGAACCACATATATGTCCAAACAATAGAAAAAGCAAACACCCACTTACCTAAATCGTGTATATGACTATCATTTAAATACTTTAAATATCCTTGTTTATGTAATAATAAAGTAATTAATAAAATACTAGAGAAACCAATTACAGCCCACTCACTAAAAATATACCAACCAAATAATGTACTATACCAATGCGTATCTATTGACATAATCCAATCCCAAGCTGCTGTAGATGATGTGATTGCAAAAAAGACTATAAACCATCCTGATACTCTAAGGCCTTTCCAATATGATTTTTCACCAATCCCCCCTTCTAAGTCCCCAGCTAATGATATCTGTCGCAATCTACGTGAACAATAAATCCAAATAATTACATAAATAAATGATCTAAGAAGAAAAAATGGGGCATTCAAATATCCCTCTTTACCAGCTATAATATAATCATAATTGTCAGACCCTTCATTCATAATACCTGGCTCTAACCAGTGATAAATGTGATTTCCACCAAAATGCAAAACTGCTGTAACTACAATAAATAACATAACTACTGAAGTATACGGTAAGAACGTCATAATGGCTTCTGGCACCCTTTTAATAACAGTAGACCATCCTGCCTCAGCAACATACTGTAGAGCAACAAAAAAAACAGCAAATAATGAAATACCAAGAAAAAAGTAATTATTAAATAGTAGATTAGTCCAAGCAGCATGTGTATCAGAAATAAATGCTACAGTCGCTGAAAGTACTCCAATAAATATCATAATGAATGAAACGATATTTACTTTATTATTTGGGATATACATATTACTAGTTCTTATTTATTATTTATACTTCTGAAGTTCATGTACATATAACACAATCTTCCATCGTTCAGATTCTGTTAATTGTGATGCGTGAGGACCCATTGCATTTAATCCATATGTTATTGCATGAAAAATATGTCCTGAACTCAATTCACTCATTGTAGTTCCAGATCTTCTTTGCATTTGATTATCATTATAATGAGGCACAGCAGAATATAGAGGATGTGTTATTGAACCTCCACCTGCACCATTTTGACCATGACAATGCAAACAAAACATCGCATATAAAGCCTTGCCTTCTTCTAGATTCTTTTCATTTAACTCAATAGGATTAATGGCTTTCTGGCCAGCTAATATATATCCTTCCAAATTAGAATCATAATTAAAAGTTTTTAAATAACCTCTAGCAATTGTTCCTTTAACTGGTTGCCTTGCATTAAGACTATCACTAAACACATTATTTTTACCATACGTTTCTAATGAAGGAGACCTATACATATTAGGCATATATTCATATCCTCTACCATCATTATCACAGGATGTAATTAACATATATAAAGCACAAATTATAATAAATCTAGTCTTCATCTTTTTCATTTATTTCACTAACATTAGACTTCTTAAGTAGTTGAAGGATCTGATCCTTATTTTCATTATAAAGTACTTCTACTAAAAACTTATCATCAGTTGTTCTAGGGTCTGGACTAGTTGAACTTGAGCCAGGATATAATTTATTACGAAATAGATATGTAATTGACATTAAGTGTGCGGCAAAAAGCACCGTGCATTCAAATATAATAGGCACAAAAGATGGTAAATTATGATAGAAGGTTTGGTTTGGTTTCCCCCCAATATTCAATGGCCAACTCTTTCCTTCTCCTGAAATCATAATATAATATATTAATAAAGCGCCAAAACTTAACCCAATACATCCATAAATAAATGCTGTTATTGCCATGCGAGTCTCTTTTAATCCTAAGATAGGATCAAGTCCATGAATTGGGAAAGGGCTAAAAACTTCATTAACACTAACATCATTATCTCTAAGTGCCTTAACTGCTAGTAAAACATCCTGTTCATCATTAAAAATTGCATGTATAATTTTTTCTTTCATTATTTACTTTTTATATTCAGATCCAGATGATTTAAGAATACTTTTTATTTCTGCTTGAGCAACAACTGGAAATGCTCTAGAGTAAAGTAGAAATAGAACGAAAAAGAACCCAATCGTACCAAGGAAAATACCTATATCTATAAAAGATGGGGAAAACATTGTCCAAGATGATGGAAGAAAATCTCTATGCAGTGAAGTAACAATGATTACAAAACGTTCAAACCACATTCCAATATTAACAAAAATTGATAAAATAAATGTAGCCACAAATGATGTTCTGATTTTATAAATCCAATATAATTGTGGTATTACAACATTACAGGTCATCATACTTGCATATGCCCACCAATAGGGCCCAGTTGCTCTATTTAAAAAAGCATATTGTTCAAACTCAACTCCAGAATACCAAGCCATAAATAACTCTGTGATATATGCAACACCAACTAGTGATCCAGTAAACAGAATTATAACATTCATATATTCAATATGTTTAATTGTAATATAAGCCTCCATATTAACTACCTTTCTCATTATAATTAACAGGGTTTCAACCATAGCAAATCCAGAAAATAGGGCTCCTAAAACAAAGTAAGGAGGAAAAATTGTTGTATGCCATCCTGGAATTATTGATGTTGCAAAGTCCATACTCACTATAGAATGCACAGAAAAAACAAGTGGCGTTGCAAGCCCAGCCAAAACTAATGACACCTCTTCGAACCTCTGCCAATGTTTAGCCCTTCCACTCCAACCAAATGCCATCAAAGCATATAATTTTTTCTTCATCGGAGCTATATTCTTATCCATTCTATCTCTAAGCATTGCAAAATCCGGAATTAATCCAATATACCAAAAAACACACGATACAGAAAAATAAGTTGAAATTGCAAATACATCCCAAAGTAAAGGAGAGTTAAAATTAACCCAAAGTGAACCAAATTGATTAGGAATAGGAAATACAAAATATGCTAACCAAGGTCTTCCCATGTGTATTAGGGGGAATAATGCTGCCTGAGCAACACCAAATATTGTCATTGCCTCTGCTGATCTATTAATAGCCATCCTCCATTTTTGTCTAAATAATAATAGAACTGCGGAAATTAGTGTCCCAGCGTGACCTATACCAATCCACCAAACAAAATTAGTTATATCCCATGCCCAATCTATAGTCTTATTTAAACCCCAAGTCCCTATTCCTGTCCCAATAGTATATGCCATACAAATAAAGCCCCAAAGCATTAAGACTACAGATAAACAAAATAAAATCCACCAATATTTATTTGCTTTCCCTTCAACTGGCTTAGCAATATCTTTAGTTATATCATGGTATGTTTTATTACCAAGAATTAAAGGATCTCTTATTTTTGATTCTTTATGCATTATGAATTATTTCTTACTTTAGTTTGATAAAAAACAGAAGGATTAACATTTAAATGATCCAAAAGATCATATGCTCTTTCATCTTTCTTTAGTTTAGACACTTTACTCTCAGGATTATTAGCATCTCCAAAAACAATAGCATTAGTTGAACATGAAGAAGCACACACAGTTTGAGCCTCTTCATCTAATATTGGCCTTCCTTCATTCTTTGCAGTTAGTTTGATTTGTTGTATCTTTTGAATACACATACTACACTTCTCTATTACGCCTCTTGATCTTACAACGACATCAGGATTTAATACCATCTTGCCGTAGTCATCATTCATATTAAAATCAAATTTATCATTATCAGAATACTGAAACCAATTAAAACGCCTTACCTTATAAGGACAATTATTTGCACAATACCTAGTCCCAATACACCTATTATAAGTCATTTGATTTAACCCTTCATCGCTATGTGTTGTTGCAGCAACTGGACATACATTCTCACAAGGCGCATTGTTACAATGTTGACACATCACAGGTTGGAATACAACTTCAGGGTTATCAGCAGGCTCTTCCATCTGCTTATACATTTCGATTGATGATATATCATTCTGATCTGCAATTTCTTTGGTCATTTCAGATGAATAGTATCTATCTATACGCATCCAATGCATATCTCTACTTTTTCTCATTTCTTCCTTTCCAACAACTGGAATGTTGTTCTCTGCTTGGCATGAAATAACACACTCTCCACAGCCAGTACAAGCAGTTAAATCTATAGATAAGTTCCAAAAATGGCCATTTTTTAAATCATGTTCATCATAGAGACTAAGTTCATCCGATGGAAGATCTCCTTTAAAAGTAGGATAAGTGACTCTCTTATTACCTGAAGAAGGGTTTTTAATATAGTCTGCAAGTACTGTTTCTTTAACTATATCTCTACCCATCATTGTATGATGTAATTGAATAGAAGCAAATTCATGCTCACCCTCAACATTCTTAATGGATATTGTGTCAGCATTTAATAAAGGAAATGCATTAAAACCTACATTATTTGCTGCTTTTCCAGCATTTTTTCTACCATAACCAAGAGATAACCCTACAGTATTATTAGCTTGTCCTGGCTGAATCATTACAGGAACATTTTTGATAATTACATCTTTATTTGAAATATCAACAAGACTTCCATTTAGGGCACCATTTGAAACATTCCAATTTTTTAAATTAAGTTTAGCTGCCGTAGAGGCAGAAATGGTCATGTAATTATCCCAACATGCTCTAGAAATTGGATCTGGAAATTCTTGTAGCCATGGATTGTTAGCTTGAACCCCATCACCAATTCCAATTTTCTCATAAATTGCCAATTCTATAGTATCTTCAACTGGGCTGTTAACAGATAATATTGAACTATCAAGTGGTGCAATATCTGTTACATCATTTAAAGGGTCATTAAGACTAAAATATCCATCATGTACAGCTTTTTCCCAGTTTACTTCTCTATTTTTCCAAAAATCAGATAAGTATGCATGATAATCACTTTTATCCATCCAATTTAATAGTGACTCCTCAAATTGTCTTGTATTAAATAAAGGAGCAATTGTTGGTTGCATTAATGTATAAGTGTTGTATGATGGGTGTGCATCGCCCCAACTTTCTAAATTATGATGTGTAGGGCATACAAAGTCCATTAATATTGAACTCTCATCATTATATGATGATGTTGAAACCGTCAAATCTACATTTGATAAAGCAGTATTAAATTCGTTTGCATTTTCTAAATTATATGATGGATTAGCAAGATATGTGATCAAAGCACCTACTTTACCACTCTGCATTTCCTTAATTAGTTTATTAACATCTGAAGTTTTACCTTTTCTGAAATAAGATGGTTTCGATATTGAAATAGTTTTATTATAATTTTCTAAAATAGAGTTGATATTATTAACAATTAATTGTGTTTTATAATCATTACTATCACAAACAACAATAGATTTCTGTGCGTTTTCTCTAAGTTTTTTAACAATATCATTTAAGCGAATATCTGTAGGCTCTGAACCTTTAGATAATGATAGATACAAATCTGACAATAGAACTTTTTGTTCTGATGGCTTAATAGGAATTCGTTTATCGGCATTTGATCCAGTTAAAGAAAGGTTTGTCTCAATTTGGTAGTGTTTAGACATTTTACCATTTTTTGGATTTCTTCCATTTATATAGTCTGTTGAATAATCATTATTCAGCCAATTACCTATAAAATCAGCACCAAACGACACAATAATATTCGCCCTATCAAAATAATAACTTGGAATTGATCTAGATCCAAAGGAAATCTCATTAGCATCTAAAATGCCATCGTATGGAACAGCGTCATACATGATATGCTCAACATTTTTATATCTTAACGAAAAATCTTTAATTAGGCTAAAAATAGAAGGGCTTAAAATCGTCCCCGTAAGTAAAACTATCTTTTTATCCCTAATACTAGATAATTTATCTTTAATTTTTAAATCAACATCACTCCATGTCTTCTCTATACCGCTACTAGTAGGATGCTTTAATCTACCTGAATCATATAATGAAAGAACAGATGCCTGAACTCTAGCATTTGTACATGTCTTATTATTTTCAATCTTTATTGGACGACCTTCTCTATTTTTAACTAAAACACTAGCATAATCTCTTCCATCATAAATTGTAGTAGCATAATAATTTGCGACACCAGGGATAATTTCATCTGGCTTAACAACATAAGGAATAGATTTGACAATTGGGGTTTCACATGATGCTAATGTTGCCGCTGCTGTAGAGAAACCTAAAAACTTTAAAAAATCTCTTCTTGAAGTTGCAGTCGCAGATAGATCATTTGATAAAAAATCGTCAAGAGGTAGTTCTTCTGCAAACTCATTTTGAGCTAATTTTTCTATATTAGAATTATTTTCTAATTGTGCTAAGCCTTTCCAATATTTCTTTTTATTCTTCATATTATGATTTTAATAATGGCATTTAGCACACTCTAATCCCCCCATCTTATCAACAGTAATCTTTTCTCCCTTATACTTTTCCTTAAGTTGCTCGTGTAAATGAGTATAATAATTATTACCTTCCATTTTTACTTCTGTTTCCCTATGGCAATCTACACACCATCCCATTGTAAGCTCTGAGTACTGATACAATACTTCCATGTCTTCAACAGGGCCATGGCAATCCTGACATTCTAAACCTCCTGCAACAACGTGTTGAGAATGGTTAAAGTAAGCGTGGTCAGGCAAGTTATGTATACGTACCCACTCAATAGGTTTTTGCTCATAGCCTTCAATATATGTCCTTGAATCAGGATCAAATCCAATAGCATCATATATCTTTTGAATTTCAGCTTTTCCTGTAAGCGTCCCCTCATTAATATAAGTGTGGCAATTCATACAGAGATCTGCTGAAGGTATTCCTGAATGCTTACTCTTTCTTGCACTTGTGTGGCAGTAATTACAATCGATTCCGTTTTGACCAGCATGAATTTTATGTGAAAATTCAATAGGTTGCGAAGGCATATAATTTGTTGTTACACCAATTCCCATCATAGCATCATATGTAAATTTCAATAATACAACAACAAATACTGAGCATACAAAAACAACATTAATATTATTAGAAATAAATAATCTGTACTGTGAGAACAAAGTCTCAGGGATAGTTTCTGTCTCTTGCCCTAAACTTTCTTTTAGACTATTTTTTACTGAAGTTAAAACAAAAATTAATACCAATAAAACTAAAGCATAAATCATTGTTAATGTTGATGTACTCAAACCTCCCTCATTACCTAATACTTCTTCATTGGAAGCAAGAGTTGGGGCTTCTACAATAGGAGGGTTAGCCATGTAAGCTAATAAATCTGAAAATTCCTCATCAGAAAAATAAAATGATGACATGGCGACCTTGTTATACTCTTCATAAATTTTAATCGCCCGCTCATCGCCACTTGCAATTAATTCCTGAGAATTTCTAATCCATTTTATTAGCCATTCCTTTTCATACTTATCAGTAACCCCCTTCAACCCTGGCCCAACCAACTTAGCGTCAGTCATCATATGACAAGCAGTACAGTTCTGTTTAAAAATCTGCTCTCCTTTTACAACATCTTCTGCGAATAACTGGCATGAAAATATTGCTAAAATTAAAACAATAAACTTATTGTATTTAAAGCTATGTCTTGTAATCATATTACGCTTATTGTGCTGTTTTTCGAGCGCAAATTTATGCTTTTATAAGTAATTTAAACAAGCTGAAATGTTTATTTTTATTATTTATATTTATTCTTAATAACAAAAATTATAAAGCTGAAATTTCGATCACTTCCTTAACTCTTGGAACTGCACGCCTTACAGCAATCTCAACACCATTTTTCAAAGTTGATGAGCTAATACTGCAGCTACTACAGGCTCCAATCAATTTTACTTTCACTACCCATTCATCAGTAAGCTCAATAAAATTAATATCCCCACCATCATCCTCTAAAAAAGGCCTTATTTCAGCTAAAGCATTCTCAATTTTATCAATAATAGTTTTGTCAGTAATAATTCCCATGGCATTTTATTTAGTTGAGCAACCAGCCTCATTTTTGATCTCCACTGCTGATGTTGGTGGCAAACTTACATTTCTTTTTTCAATTGCAGATACTATTTGAATACTCATATTTAAAAACTTTTGGGCAATAGGGGTAGAACCCTGTAACACAGCAGGTCTTCCTGCATCAGCAGCTTCACGAACCGATTGTACAAGAGGAATTTCAGCTAATAAATCAATACCCATTTGTTCCGCTAAACCTTTAGCTCCAGATTTACCAAAAATGTAATATTTATTATCAGGCAATTCCTCTGGAGTAAAATAAGACATGTTCTCAACCATGCCTAAAACAGGAACGGCAATACTGTCCAGCTGGAACATATTGACTCCTTTTTTAGCATCAGCCAAAGCAATATTTTGAGGAGTACTAACTACCACAGCACCCGTTAAAGGTATTGATTGCACCAATGATAAATGTATATCACCAGTACCAGGTGGTAAATCAACAATAAGATAATCTAAATCCCCCCAATGCGTATCCCAAAGTAACTGGTTCAAAGCTTTTGAAGCCATAGGCCCTCTCCAAACAACTGCCTGCTGGCTTTGAGCAAAAAAACCAATAGATAATAGCTTTACACCATAACTTTCCAAAGGTTTAATTTTTGATTTTCCATCAATTTGAAATGCTGCAGGAGTTTCTCCTTCCAGACCAAACATAATATGCATAGAAGGACCATAAATATCAGCATCAATTACACCGACTTTATATCCTAAATGAGCTATACCAACAGCTAAATTTGCTGCAATAGTTGATTTCCCAACACCTCCCTTACCAGATGAAACCGCAACTATATTTTTAACTCCAGGGATCTCATTGCCTTTAATAATATTTGATTTTTCTGGAGCATTAATTATAAGATTTACCTTTACTTTAGATTTTTCATAAGCATGTTCATGAATTGCTTTTAAGCAATCTACCTCAACTCGCTTTTTATATTGTAGAGTAGGGTTTTTTATCTCTAAATCTAACTCAACATCAGTGCCGAAAATCTGCACATTTTTTATCGCTCCACTTTCTACAATATTCTGACCTTCATTAGGCAAAGTAATATTAGATAGTGCAGCTAAAACAACTTCTTTGGTAAGTTTCATTTTTAAAAAGTTTGGAATGCAAAGATAGGAAGTTAGATTTTAGATTTTAGGCTCCCACAAATATTTTTCTAAATTGAGTATTTTGTTGTCAATAATTACAACACCTTGATTTGCTAATAAATCGCGCACAAAAATAGTGCGGTCAAAATGAATTTTCCCATAATTAAATCCTGCTTATTAAGAGAAGCCCTATAATCAGGAACAGCCCTAATAATTTATTCAAAGACCAAACTCTCATTCTGGCAGATTTTGCGCTATAAAAATATTTTCTAATTGTTCTATAAATACAAACTTTTCCTTCAGGGATATGGGGTTAATTGCATATAATTTATGATAGAAATTATCTTGCAAGTTTAAACCTTAAATAAGTAATTGGCATTCCTTTATCTAAATAGATTTGCTCGTAATGGGTTTTGATTTCCATGTGCTCCCTTATCAATGGAGAGCCATATAAATCATTAGTACTATCCTCCAATTTATGACCTTTACCAGTAATAACTCCTAAAGTAAAACCATGCAAAAATTGACTATCTGTTTTTAAATGAATAGACGCATTATCTTTTAATATATACTTATACCTTTTTAAAAATACAGGATGTGTTAAACGCTTAGCTACTCTACTTTTTTTCATTTGTGGGTCAGGAAAAGTAATCCATATCTCGTCAACCTCCCCTTCTTCAAAACAACTTTCAATCCAATCTATCCTTATTCTTAAAAAACCGACATTCTTCATGTTTTTTTCTAAGGCCATAGTAGCGCCTTGCCAAATTCTAGCACCCTTTATATCAACACCCAAAAAGTTTCTATCTGGGCATTTTATAGCTAAACCTACACTATACTCGCCCATACCACAACCAAGCTCCAACACCATAGGATTATCATTTTTGAAAAACTCTTTCTTCCATTTTCCTTTTAGATGAAACCCTTCTCTCATCTCCTCCAAAGTAGGCTCCTTAACATTAGGGTAATCCTTCATCTGTCTAAATTTTCTTAACTTATTTTTTGCCAAAACTTATATTTTTATGCAAAACTACTTTGTTTTAAGTATTTTTGGCCTGTGAAATCAAAAAAACGAATATTAGTTGCTCCACTTGATTGGGGAATTGGGCATGCTACAAGATGTATACCAATAATAAAAAAACTAATTTTCCATAATTATCAAGTAATTATTGCCGCTGATGGCAGGCCAATGCATCTACTAAGCGCAGAGTTTCCTGATATAGAAATGATTCGTTTTTCAGGATACAATATTAAATACCCTACGTATATGCCAATGAATATTGCTATACTTTTGCAACTTCCTAAATTAATTGTAAGAATAAAAAAAGAACATACTATGTTAAATCAAATTATTGAAGATTACAATATTGATGGGGTAATATCTGACAACAGATATGGACTGTATTGCAATAAAGTACCAACAGCTTTTATCACTCATCAACTTGAAATACAAAGTCCTTATTTTTCTAAAAGTATTCGAAATTTTAATTACAAATACATTAATAAATTTGATGCTTGTTGGGTAATGGATGATGAAAAAAATAATTTGGCTGGAGAATTATCAAAACCTGATAATCTACCCAACAATACCACATATATAGGAGTTCAATCTCGTTTTAAGAAAGCTGATGAAAAGAAAAAATATGATTTCTTAGCAATTGTATCTGGACCAGAACCCCAAAGGACAATACTTGAAAAAGGACTGATAAAAGCTTTAAAAGACAGAAAAGAAAAGTCATTAATTGTACTTGGAAAACCTGAGGAAAATACCAGCCAAACCATTGGAAATTTAAATATTCGCTCTCATATAAACGCAACTGATTTAAATACAGCCATTATGCAATCTAAACTTATTATTTGCAGACCCGGGTATTCTACAGTTATGGACTTAGCGAAACTTGAGAAAAAGGCATTTTTCATTCCAACACCAGGACAAACCGAACAAGAGTATCTAGCTGCTAATTTTAAGAAAAATCAAATTTGTTACTCACAAAAACAAGCTGATTTTGATTTTGAAAAAGCAACAACTGAAAGTAAAAAATACTCAGGCTTTGTTGCCCTAAAACAAACTACAACAAATTGGGAAGAATTATTTAGCCTTTTTTAAAATAAAAGAAAAAGTAGACCCAACATCAAACGTACTTCTAACATTAATTGACTGATTATGGGCTTCAATAATATGTTTTACAATTGCTAATCCTAAGCCTGTTCCCCCAATTTTTCTAGATCTATTTTTATCTACTCTATAAAACCTTTCAAAAAGCCTAGGCAGGTCAATCTCACTAATACCAATACCATTGTCGGCAATCTCTATTAAAATATTCTCATTCATGTCAAAAAACCTTACTTCAGTACGACCACCCTCCTTTCCATATTTAATAGAATTGCTAACTAGATTCGCAAAAACTTGCTGAATTTTATCACTATCTCCTAAAACAAACTCTGTAAGTATTTCTTTTTGAATCGATAGTTCAATTTTTGATTCATTTGCCTTTAATTCTAACTGATCTAACACATCTTTTGCTAAATCAACAATATTAAATTCTGCAATTTCTAATTCTGTTTTTTCTGTTTCTAATCTAGTAATAACCTCTAAATCCTCCACAATATTAATCATTCTATCAACACTATTACTAGCTCTCTTCAAGTATTTCATGTTTACTTCTTCATCATATAATCCACCATCTAAAAGTGTGAGGATATACCCTTGTATATTAAAAATTGGTGTTTTTAACTCATGAGAAACATTACCTATAAATTCTCTTCTATAAGTTTCTGAGGCTTTCATTTCAAGAATTTCATTTTCCTTCTGCATTGCCCAATTTTCCACTTCTTTTTCTACTGAATCAATATCTACATCTACAAATCTTGTAACTCCTTTATGCTTATAGATATTTTTATATATAACACTAATTTTACTATGTATATATAGTTTTATAAACTGATAAATTAATACAACCGAAAAGCAAAAGAATAAAACTAAACTTAAAAGAAAATACTCAGTACCTGACGCTACATAAAATAAACTTGCTGCTAAAACAAAAAGCACCGCACTTATGAATAATGATATTTTTATTGGGGTATTAAATCTCATTATATATCAAACTTATACCCTACACCCTTTACTGTCTTAATATGATTTTCTCCAATCTTCTCCCTTATTTTTCTAATATGAACATCAATAGTTCTATCCCCAACTATTGCATCCTTCCAAACCTCACTAATTATTTCTTGCCTAGTGAACACCTTACCGGGTATAGTCATTAAGTAAAATAATAACTTAAATTCTTTGTTAGCCAAAGTAAAAAAATCACCATTACTAGAAATGGTGTGTTTTTCTTTATCAATTTCAACTTCTCCAACTTTTATTTTATTTACAGCTGTACTTTTTCTTTTTCTTCTTAAAATAGCATTAACTCTACTAATTAGTAATTTAGGTTTTATCGGCTTAGTAATATAATCATCAGCTCCTGCACTAAAACCTGCTAGCTCAGAATAATCCTCAGCCCTTGCAGATAAAAACAATACAAGTGTCTCATCTAAATCAGGTAATTCTCTGATCCTTTGACAGACATCAACACCATCCATCTCTGGCATCATTACATCTAAAATAACTAAATCTGGCTGATGCTTTTTTGCTAACGCTAATCCTTTTGCGCCATTATTTGCAGTAAGTATTTCAAAGCCATTTTTTTTCAGGTTATAGGATAAAAACTCTAAAATATCCTCTTCATCATCTACTAATAAAATTTTTTGTTTCATGCTTAATATTTTTACAAAAGTATAAAAGATAAAAAAGTTAAAAACGTTTTATTTAATATTTAACTCCAAATTAACAATATAATAACATTTATTTTCTATTAGAAATGCTCCTATAGTACATATTTGCAAATTAAAAATAGAACATCAAATAACTATTGAATTTAATAGTGATGAAAACTTAACAATTACTTAACATTAGAATAATATTTAAATAACTCTTAAACTAAATTCTATTATCATTTTTGCAACAAATAAAACAAATAAAACAAATAAAACAAATAAAACAAATAAAACAAATAAAATGAACAAAACAACAAGCTCACAACCACTAGATTTATCAGCAGTAGTTTACTTAGTAATTATGATATCTGTTTTTTGCGCAGCTATTTAATAAAAGCTAATTTCGCAACACAAGATTAAAAAACTATGAAAAAAATTATTAAAGCTTTTAGTTTTCCAGCAACAGTCTGGTTTCCTAAAACTGAGCATAATTTTCTATTATTTATAATCTGCTCTTTTCTACTTGCAATGTTTGCTACGCCCTATCCTCAGTATGCAATGTGGGTTGGGTTTATTTTTGCAGCATATGCTGCAATTGCAAACGATAGTATACAAACTATTGGAACTTTTATTGCATCTAACCAAGATAAAAAATGGTGGGTGCTTTGGATTTTCATTGGAGGAATATTTTTCTTTACCATGCTATATAGCTGGGTAACTCTTGGTGGAGATGTTTCGCACGGCAGATTAACATCTAAAGGATTTGAAATAGCGCCTTCTAAATTTCACTTCTTACAAATTGCTGCACCAATCTTCCTGCTAATTCTTACTCGTTTAAGAATGCCAGTATCTACTACATTTATTTTACTTACTTCATTTGCAGCTACACCTGCAGCTGTAGGAGGTGTTCTTGCAAAGAGTATGAGTGGATATATTCTTTCTCTAATAATGGGCCTTATCTTTTTTATGATAGTTGCCAAGGCATCTAAAAAATACTTTACAGGAAAAGCAAAATTTGGATGGACAATTGCACAATGGATTACTTCAGGTACACTTTGGTCAGTTTGGCTAATGCAAGACGCGGCTAATATTGCAGTATACTTACCAAGAAGCCTAAACACCTCAGAGTTTATTGGTTTTACATCAATTGTTGTAATAGGATTAGGACTATTACTTTACTACAAAGGAGGAAGAATACAAAAGATTGTTACTGAAAAATCAGTAGTTACAGATGTAAGATTTGCTACTTTAATTGACTTAATTTATTGTGTTATCTTATTTTACTTTAAGTTATACTCTAATGTCCCTATGAGTACTACATGGGTGTTTATTGGATTACTTGCAGGTAGAGAAATAGGAATGTCAATTATGAGAACCTCTGACAATACATTATGGAGCTCTATAAGACTTGGATTAAAAGATGCTACTTATGCAATTCTAGGCCTTATTATTTCTATTGCAATTGCAATTGGTGTTAACGACCAATTAACAGTAGACTTAATGTTAACTGAAATGCCTGAACAATTTGCTCAAGGCATTGTAAAATTCTTTAGCAGACTAGGATTTTAACACCAATAAGATTTATTAATATTAACGTAAAGTTGACTTGAAAATAAAATTTATTAAGAATCTCCTATGATGAAAATAATTTAATAAAATATTATAAAAAATGAAAAACACAATCTTATTACTATTTAGCGCAGTAGTTATTGCATTTAATTCAAAAGGGCAAAACGGCGTCCCTTCAATTAAAGTTTTTTCTAACTTTAATTATAACATTTCTGCTAAGGAAAATGAAAATGTATTTAAAGAATTTGAGATCAAACGATCATATCTAGGTTATTCATATCAAATAGATGATAAATTTTCAACAAAAATAACATTTGATGTAGGATCTATTAATGGAGGAAGTTCGTATACAGCATTCTTAAAAATAGCTTCTCTAAAATGGATGGCTTCAAATAAATTAACTCTTAATACGGGTATGGTAGGCACAAAGAATTTTAAATTTATGGAAAAATCTTGGGGCAGAAGGTATATTGAAAAATCTGCACAGGACAAGTACAAATGGGCAAATTCTGCTGATTTAGGTGTAACTGCTGATTATAAAATTAGTGATAATCTAACTATTGATGCACAAATATTAAATGGTGAAGGATACAAAAAAGTACAAGATGAGACAGGTTTATTTAGAGGGGGGCTAGGAATTACCTATAAAATAAGCACTAAGTTAGATTTAAGATTACACCAAGATATATCCCCTAGAAAAACTTATACTGATTCAACTGATTCTCAATATATTTCTACTGCTAGCCTTGCTTATTCTGGAACAAGTTTCTCATTAGGTTATGAAGCATGTTTATTGCAAAACGCAGATAATATTATAGCAGATGAAGAGAAAAGTTTAATGTCAATTTATGCGTCTTATAAATTAAATGAAGACTATACTCTATTTGCTCGGTATGATGATGCTACAGAAACTTCTAATGAAGGTTCCTATACAATTTATGGTATTGAAAGACAAATGACAAAGGGAGTAACTATTGCATTAAACATGCAGTCATGGACTAATGCTGCAGATGGATCTGAAGCTGAAAATACTTTATACTTAAATTTAGAATACAAATTCTAGAAATTAAAAATAACTAAGAAAAAGGCGATTCTAAATGGAGTCGCCTTTTTTATTGTTTTATTTAATGTTTCCCTAATTTTAATTTAACTTAAAAATAGTACTTTTGAATTTTAAGCAACTCATAGATTGAATACATATATAAATAAAATATTTAATTGCACAAATAATACAAATTTTGAAAAGTTAGCATTAGAGATATTTGAATTTCAAATGGATAACAATCTAACTTATGCTGCTTATGCTGCACTTATATTAAAGGGAAAACAACCTAAAAATATAAATGAAATTCCATTTTTACCTGTAGAGTTTTTTAAGAAAAAGCAAATTATCTGCAAAGGGAAAGCAATTGAAAAAATATTTTTAAGTAGCGGCACAACAGGAGTGCAAAGCAAGCATTTAGTAAGCAATATTGAACTTTACAAAAGTTCTTATAAACAAGCATTTCAACTTTTTTATGGCGATATTACTGACTATTGCATACTTGCTTTACTTCCATCATACAAAGATAGAGAAGACTCGTCACTCATTTATATGGTTGATGATTTAATAAAAAAAAGCAAGCATCCGAAAAGTAATTACTACCTCAATAATTATGAGGAATTAGCCACTCACCTAAATGAATTAAACAATAAAAAACAAAAAACAATATTATTTGGGGTAACTTATGCTTTACTTGATTTAGCAGAAAAATTTCCTCAAAAATTAGAACATACCATTATAATGGAAACTGGAGGAATGAAAGGATACAGGAAAGAACTACTAAAAGAAGAAGTTCATAGCATTTTAAATAATTCATTTTCTACTGATAAAATTCACTCGGAATATGGTATGACTGAGCTTTTATCTCAAGGATACTCAAAAGGAAATAATATTTTTAGAACTCCTCCATGGATGAAAGTATTAATAAGAGATTTAAAAGATCCCCTATCAATAATTAGCAATAAAACAGGAGGTATAAATGTAATTGACATGGCGAACATTTACTCGTGTCCGTTTATTGCAACACATGATTTAGGAAGAGTTTTTGATGATGGTAGTTTTTCAGTTTTAGGAAGATACAATAATGCTGATATTAGAGGCTGTAACTTGCTTGTTCAATGATAATACGAAAAGCAAATACTGTTGATATTGGAAACATAATGATAATGTACAAATCATGCGTAAAAGGTATGCTAAAAAATGATATTGACCAATGGGATGACACTTATCCAAATTCAGAAATTATACTAGCTGATATTAAAGAGAGAACCTATTTTGTTGCTGAGCATGAAGGTGAAATAATTGGCGGTATTAATATAGATAAAAATCAAGATGAAGCTTATTTAAATATTAAATGGACAGATAAAAATAATCTGTTTTTAGTTGTCCACAGGTTAGCGGTAGTTGAAGAAAAATGGGGAGATGGAATTGGGAAAGCACTAATGTTATTTGCGGAAGAGGTTGTTGCGGAAGAAGGACATCAATCTATACGACTGGATACCTATTCTAGAAATCCACATGCAATGGAATTTTACAAAAGGATTGGATATACAGAATTAGGCGCAATAGATTTAAAGCCCGAAAAAGACAAATATTATTGTTTTGAAAAAATTATAAAATGAGAAAATTAATTTATATAAGTATTATATTTTCTTTTGCTTGCAATCAGCCAACAGAAAACACCCCGACAACTGCCTATGTAATGGTTTTAGGAGTAGCTCAGGATGCAGGATATCCGCAAATAAATTGTAAGAAAGTGTGTTGTGCAGCAGCTTGGGAAAATCCTGAATTACAAAAAACTACTTCATGTTTAGCGATAGTTGACCCTACTACAAATGAACAATGGATTATAGATGCTACTCCAAATATAAAAGAGCAATTACAACTTTTAAAAAATGAAACAGGAACTGAAAAAATTGATGGAGTACTACTGACCCATGCTCATATGGGACATTATACAGGCTTAATGCATTTTGGCAAAGAAGTAATGGGAACAAATAAAATTCCTGTTTTTGCCATGCCAAAAATGAAAAATTTCTTAGAAGAAAATGGACCTTGGAGTCAATTAGTGGAATTAGGTAACATTATTTTGCAAAAACTAAAAACTGATTCTACTATTAATCTAAACAAGAATATAAAGATAACTCCTTTTTTAGTTCCTCATAGAGATGAATTTTCGGAAACAGTTGGATATGAAATTATAATAAATAACAAATCTTTAATTTTTATTCCGGATATTGATAAATGGGAAAAATGGGAAACGAATATAATAGATCTTATTAAAAAGGTAGATTATGCGTTTTTGGATGCTACCTTTTATAAAAACGGAGAATTAAAAAGAGACATGAGTGAGATACCACATCCATTTGTTACAGAAAGTATGGAGCTATTTTCTTCTCTTATAGATTCTGACAAACAAAAAATACATTTCATTCATTTTAACCACACCAACCCATTGCTAATTGAAGGCAGTAATGCTCAAAAAAAAATCTTAATAGAAAAATTTAATCTAGCTAAAGAAGGTCAGATGATAAGATTCTAAGTTCTCGCTTTATATTGCAATTCCTCTGAATCTAATGACTATTTTTAAGAATATACTAGAGTTACTTTTGGCAAAAGGCCTACCTCTACTTCTATTCCTTTCATAACGATATTTTTGAGCTCTAGTTTTTCCTTCATTTTAGTAGCTCCTATCAATGAACCTAAGACTAATTTTCCTATTTTTTTTGATTCTATTTCTGCCTGTGCTTCTTGTAACACTTCAGCAGACACCTCTTTTATTGTAAAGCATGCAATAATAGTTGGAGGTATACCTACTCCAACATTTAATTCAGCAAGCTGAAAACCTGCTTTAGTTATAATTGGTAAAGATTCTTCAAAATCTTTTAAAGTTCCCTTTATTTTATCAACACCAGCATTCTTAAGGTTAGCCATTTCTCCCCCTACTCCTTTAATTTTATCAAATATACCCATTAGTCAAAATTTTATAATTATTAATAGACTATAAAGATATAATATTTCTTGAATTTACTGAAGTTAAATGAATTTAAAAAATACTATTGACCTAGGTTGCTTTAGCTTAAGAAGTAACAAAACATTATTATGGTAAAATATATGGATACTATTTCAATTAAATGTAATTCTTAAAAAAACATAATTTAAATCATGCAGAATCCCACAACCTCAGAATAGAATCTTTCAGGGCTCTCTGCATGTAACCAATGGCCTACTCCATCAATAGTAGCAATACTAAAATTAGAAAAATGTTTGTTTATAATTAATTCGTCTTCAGCTGTTATATAGCTTGAGTTTCCTCCTCTAATAAAATGAGTCGGAACCTTACAAGTACCTTTTACAAAATCTGCCTCTTGTATATTACTTAATTTCTCTAAAAGGACCTCAATATTAAAACGCCAAGAAAATCTCTTGTTTTCGTTTCTATATAGGTTTTTCAAAAGGAATAATCGCATTCCTTTATCCTCATAAGTCTTAGAAAGCACTCTATCAATCTCCTCTCTCTTTTCAAAATTTTCTAAAGGTAATCTGTAAAGTGTACTTAATAAATTTTGATGAAAATCAGTGCCATACCTTCTTGGAGCCATATCAGCAACTATTAATTTTGCTATCTTATAAGGATGTAAAAATGCAAATTTCATGGCCACTTTCCCTCCTAATGAGTGCCCTAAAATAATAGGCTTGATGATGTTATTATCCTCCATATATTCTAATACATCTCCGCACATTACATCATAATTAAAATCATCAGAATGTGAAGATCTCCCATGATTTCTTAAATCAATTAAATAGACCTTGCAATATTGAGCAAATTTCTTGCCAAGTGTATTCCAATTATCACTCATGCCAAAAAGCCCATGGATTATAATTAAAGCCTGCCCTTTATTCCCATATTTTTTCGAATATAATTTCATTTATAATATACGTTTATACATTTGAATTGCATTTTCTAGTCCTAAATAAAGTGCATCACTAATAAGTGCATGTCCAATGGAAACCTCAGCCAAAGAGGGAATTTCTTTTGCAAAAAACTGTAAATTCTCTAAATTTAAATCATGGCCAGCATTTATCTCTAAACCAAGTTCACTGGCTTTATTGGCAGCTAAAATATAAGGCGTAATAGCTTTTTCTTTATTTGTTAAAAAACCTTTAGCATAATCTTCTGTATAAAGCTCTATTCTATCCGCTCCACATAATTTTGCCCCTACAACCATTTCTAATTTTGGATCAACAAAAATTGAAGCTCTTATCCCACTTTCTTTAAAAACACTAATTATCTCTTTTAAATAATCCTGAAACTTTATAGTATCCCAGCCAGCATTAGAAGTAATTACATCAGGGCCGTCAGGAACTAAAGTAACTTGATCAGGTTTTACGGCAATTACCATTTTTATAAAGTCAGGGCAAGGGTAACCCTCAATATTATACTCTGTAGTAATGATTGGCTTAATATCATAGACATCCTTGCTCGTAATATGTCTTTCATCTGGTCGTGGATGAATTGTAATTCCATCAGCTCCAAAATTTTGACAATTTATTGCCGCTTCAACCACAGATGGTATATTTCCTCCTCTAGCATTTCTAACAGTTGCAATCTTATTTATATTTACACTGAGCTTTGTCATAGGCCACAAATGTAAAAAATAGTATGTTTGCCCTATGCAAGCAAGTGATTTAATTTCTCAATCATTAATAAGTTTACATCCTGATGATGATGGGAAAAGAGCGATTTTACTCATGGAAGAGCTAAGAGTAAATCATCTTCCAGTCGTAAGAAATGGCTTTTATTTAGGTATATTATCAGAGAAAGAAATCCTCAACTGGGACAATGAAGAAGAATTTATTGAAGAACATCTTGAGGAAATTACAGCTCCAAATGTTGTTGGCACTCAACACCTTTTTGATATTATTGAAGAACTAGAAAAATTTAGCCTTACAGTTATACCAGTGTTAGATGAAGAAAAACATTATTTGGGCTCAATTACCAATAGAAAGTTACTATATACTATTGCAAAAAGCACATCTATACAAAGTAATGGTGGGGTTATTGTATTAAGAATGAATCAAAATGATTATCAAATGAGTGAGATTGCTAGGATTATAGAAGATAATAACACGCAAATATTAAGTTCGTACATTACTTCAATTCCTGATGCACTCCAAATTGAACTTACACTAAAGCTAAATACTATGGATATTAACTCTATAGTAAAAGATTTAGAGCGTTTTGATTACAATGTATCTGCATCATTCAATACGGAGGTAACTAATGATGATTTCACGGATAGGTACGAATCCTTAATGCGATTTTTAAATCCTTAAAATGAAGAAAAATTTATTAATCTTTTTTCTTTTTTTTAGCTCAATTTTCGTCTTTTCTCAAAGCGAAAATACCATATTAAACATTGAGATTGCAGGTAACAATAGAACTAAAAAAGAAATTATTCTAAGAGAAGTTACTTTTAAAAAGAATAAGAATTATAATACAGATATACTAAATGAAAAAATAAAAGAAAGTACTGAAAATTTAAATAATTTAAAATTATTCAATTTTGTAGAGATAACACAAAATAAGGGGAATGTCTATATTGAAGTAACTGAAAAATGGTATTTCTGGCCCTACCCTATTTTTGAAATATCAGAAAGAAATTTTAACACTTGGTGGGATGAGTTTCAAGCAAATGATTATTCTGATTTTTCAAGATTAAATTATGGGATTTTCTTAAATTGGGAAAATTTTAGAGGGAGAAATGAACTTTTGCAATTCAAAATAAGAAGGGGCTTTAAAGAACATTATTTACTTTCTTATAAAATTCCTTATTTTAATAACCAAAAAACTATTGGGATTAATACCAATCTACAACTATTTAGAAGAAAGAAAACTCATTATCAAACAATAGATAATCAGCTGTTATATTTTGAAAATGAAAACGAGTACACAGCTAATGATTATGAAGCAAATATTGAACTTTTATACAGAAAAGATATTCATTATAAACACGCTTTAAAAATTCATTATTTTTCTTCTACAGTTAATGATAGTGTAATTTTAAAAAACCCAAATTACTTAGGTAATAACTCAAATTCCGGCAACTTTTATAAAAGCACATATTCATTTACTGATGAACACAGAGATTATGTAGTTTATCCATTACATGGGCATCAGTTAAGTGCTGAAGCAACAAAATATTTTGAAGGTACAAGTCTAATTAATCATTTTGAGTTAAAAGCTAGAGTTGAAAAATATATTGAGCCATTTAATCGTTTGTTTTTAGGAAGTAGTTTTGCTATTAAATTAGCTTCTTATGGCTATCAACCATACTCACAAGAAGAAGGGTTTGGCTATAATGATTATGTAAGGGGTTATGAATATTATGTAGTTGACGGACAACAATTTTGGCTCAGCAAAACAGCATTAAAGTTTTCAATAGTTGAAAAAACAGATTTTGAAATTCCTTATGTAAAAATGAAACAGTTTAATAAATCCCATTATTCTATTTACATTGGTGTTTTCTCTGATATGGGATACATTAGGGATAGTCAAAATAAAGCTAGTAATCCTATGCAAAGTAAATTATTGTGGGGAAAAGGTATATCCCTAGACTACGTAACCTATTATGATAAATTATTAAGAATTGAATATTCTTTTAACCATTTAGGAGAAAAAGGCTTATTTTTACACTTTTCTAATCCATTTGGATCAAAAAAATAAATTATGACAATCGCAATTTTTGGGAGTCCATATCCTGAGCATTTTTCAAAGTACATTCAGCATTTAATTAAAAAGCTGGAAAGCGAGCATATTAAAATTATTGTTGAAGAAAAATTTAACACTTTTTTGGAAAATAATATTCGTTTTAAAAATACTGTTACTACTTTCAATTCTCATGAAAATCTGACTAACAATGTTGATTTTTTATTCAGTATTGGTGGTGATGGTACATTACTTAAAGCAGTAACTTATGTAAGGGAATCTAGCGTACCTATTTTAGGTATAAATACAGGTAGGTTAGGCTTCATTTCAAGTATTTCGGCTGGTCAAATTGATGATGCTGTTAATGATATCCTTAAAGGGAAATATCAGATAAATGAGCGTGCTTTATTAGAATTAAATACTGATAAAAAACTCTTTAAAGAAAAGAACTTTGCATTAAATGAAGTTGCAGTATCTAAGAAAGACACTTCATCCATGATTAGAATTGATGCATTTGTTGATGATGAATTCCTAAATACTTATTGGGCAGATGGATTAGTTGTATCAACACCAACTGGGTCAACTGGATATTCACTGAGCTGTGGAGGGCCAATAATTATGCCAGGAACAAACAACATAATCATTACACCTAACGCTCCACATAACTTAAATGTAAGGCCAATAGTAATTGATGACAATAGCGTGGTAAAACTAAAAGTTGAGGACAGAGATCAGTTAGCTCTAGTTTCATTAGACTCAAGATCTCGTGCTTTTGATAGTGATACTGAACTTCTAATTAAGAAAGCAGATTTTAAAATTAAGTTAGTTCAACCTCAAAATAATTCATTTACAGCTACTATTAGACACAAGCTAATGTGGGGCTTAGATAAAAGAAGTTAATATCTACTTATAAAACTCTAGATTATTTATATTTGCCAATTATTGATAATATCATGATTATGAAAAGATTTAAACATAAAATAATAGTTTTGTTACTGTTGAACTTCTTGATTTTTCTTGATACTATGCAAGCTCAACAATTTAAACCAAATACAGAAATTGGCATTTTATTAGGAGCTTCATATTATCTAGGGGATTTAAATACAGTTCATTTTAACCAATCATCACCAGCTGCAGGTTTAGTTATTAGAAAAAATATTGATAAAAGATTTGCTTACAAAACTGAAATTATGTATTTAAATTTAAGATCTGATGAAAGAGATAAAGATGATACAATAGCAGCAAGTAGAGGACTTCATTTTAGAAGCCCAATTTACGAACTATCAGGTCAAGTAGAATTTAATTTCTTGCCATATGACCCAGGGAATCCACTATATGTTTGGACACCATTTGTATATGGAGGCGTTTCTATTTTTAACTTTAATCCCCAAGCTGAAAATAAAAATGGCGACTGGGTTGACTTGCAAGAAATAGGAACGGAAGGACAGGGAACTACAACTTTTCCAGGCAGAAAAAAATACTCTTTAATACAATTTTCAGCAGCATTGGGTGGTGGATTTAAAGTTGCTATAAGTAATAGTTTTAATATCATTTTTGAGTACAGTACAAGGAAAACATTCACTGATTATCTAGATGATGTGAGCACAACTTTCCCAGGGGAAGGACTACAGGATATGTCTGAATCTGCATGGGAAATGTCAGATCCCTTAGGTACTCATTTAAAAGATGAACAAAGAGGAAATTCTGATAAAAACGATTGGTATTCTTTTGCTGGCATTACACTTTCATTTAAATTAGGTAACAAAACAAAAGGTTGCGATTACTAAACAGCAATCATTTTAATGGAAGAAATCAATAACAATAATTTACCTAAACACATAGCTATTACTATGGATGGTAATGGAAGATGGGCAAAATCCAAGGGAAAAATTAGGATATTTGGTCATAATAATGGAGTAAAAGCAGTTAGAGATACAGTGGAAGCTGCAGCTGAAATTGGTATTGAAATTTTAACGCTTTATGCTTTTTCAACTGAAAATTGGAAGCGACCATCAAAAGAAGTAAAGGCTCTGATGACTTTACTTGTATCTGCAATTAATAAAGAAACTAAAACCTTAATGGAAAATAACATTAAGTTAAGTGCAATTGGTGATACCGATAGCTTGCCCTCCAAAGCAAAAAAGGAGCTAGAAGAAGCAATAGATAAGACAAAAGAAAATACCCGAATGACACTTGTTTTAGCGCTTAGTTACAGTGGAAGATGGGACATTTTAAATGCAGTAAATGAGATTACAAAGAAGGGAGAAGTAAATGACAGAATTACTGAAGAACAATTTCAGCAATATCTTAGTACAAAAAGCGTTCCTGACCCTGAATTATTAATAAGAACTAGTGGAGAATACAGAATTAGTAATTTCTTGCTTTGGCAAATTGCATATACCGAATTGTATTTTACTGATACATTATGGCCAGATTTTAGAAGATCCGATTTAGAAAAAGCAATATTAGATTATCAAAGCAGAGAAAGAAGATTTGGAAAAACAACAGAACAAATACAAAAATAATATTTTGAAAAAAATTGCACTTTTAATATTCAGCTTAATCAGCATTGGAACAAATGCTCAAAATACTGATAGATTAGATTATTCAGCTCCTAAAACCTATGAAGTTGGCGCGATTATGGTAAATGGTGCTGATCATTTAAACAATAGTGCCTTAATCTCCATTTCGGGACTAGAAGTAGGTAAAAAAATTAAAATCCCTGGTGATAATATTACATCAGCAATTAACAAACTATGGAAGCAAGGATTGTTTTCTGATGTAAATATTACTATTGAGAAAATTGATGGAGAAGTTGTTTTCTTAAACATTAACTTAAAAGAACATAGCAGGCTTTCAAAATTTAAATTTAAAGGAGAAAAAGTTAGTAAATCTGATGTTACAACTTTGAAGGAAGACTTAAAATTAATGAGGGGGAAAGTCTTAACACAGAACCTCATTAACAATAGTATTAATAAAATAAAGAAATTCTATATCAACAAAGGATTTTACAATGTGACAGTTGGTTATTTAACCTTTACAGATACTACAGCAACTAATTCTGAGAACTTAATTTTTAACATAAATAAAGGTAAAAAAATTAAAATAAAAGAGATTATTGTAAAAGGTAGAACGAAAATTCTGAACACTAAAAAAACTATTCTTAATCGTAAGGATACCGTTTATGCTGTAAGTAATTATAGTCTTAAGAAAAGTATGAAGGAAACAAAATCAAAGAATTTCTGGAGATTTTTTAAAGTATCAAAATTCATTGACCAGAACTATGAAGATGATAAAAAAAACGTAATAGCAAAATACAATGAAGTAGGGTATCGTGATGCGAGAATAATTAGCGATACAGCTTTTATGAATAGTGATAACACTATGACTATTGAAATGACAATTTCTGAAGGAGAAACATATAAATTTGGAAAGATTTCATTTGTTGGAAATACAGTTTACTCATCAGAAGAATTAATAGCAAAATTAGGTATTGAAAGTGGCGATATTTTTGACCAAAGCGTTTTAGATTCTAGACTGTTTGGGAGCCAAGAAGGAACAGATATTAGCTCGCTTTATCTAGATGATGGTTACTTATTCTTTAATGCAACTCCAATTGAAGTAGCAGCTTCTGGTAGAAAAATTGACCTAGAAGTAAGAATTTATGAAGGAAAGCAAGCTAGGGTAAATAAAGTAATGATTAAAGGAAATACTAAAACAAATGACCATGTAATAATGCGTGAGTTAAGAACTCGCCCTGGTGATTTGTTTAAGCGTTCTGATATTATGCGATCTCAAAGAGAACTTTCTCAAATGCAATATTTTAACCCGGAGAAATTTGATGTAAAAATTGATCCTGACCAAGTGAAAAATGAAGTTGATATTACTTATGTAGTTGAAGAAAAATCATCTGACCAAATACAATTACAAGGAGGCTGGGGGGCAGGAAGAATTGTTGGTTCATTAGGCCTCACATTTGCTAATTTCTCAACAAGAAATATCTTTAAAAAAGATAAATGGTCACCATTACCATCTGGAGATGGGCAAAGACTTTCGTTAACAGCATCATCAAATGGAATTTACTACCAAAACTATAACCTTTCATTTACAGAACCTTGGCTTGGCGGGAAAAAACCAACATCATTAAGTGTTTCTTTATACAAATCAATCTCATCAAACGGACAAACAGATGAACAAAGAGAAGCAATTGAGATTACTGGTTTGACTGTCGGATTAGGGAAAAGATTAAAATATCCTGATGACTACTTTACGCTTTATAATGGATTAAACTTTCAGCAATATAAATTGATTAATTCCCAATCTTTTTTCTCATTCAGAAATGGTTTTTCAAATAATGTAAACTACAATATAAAAATTGGCAGGAACTCAACAGATCAAATAATATATCCTAGAAGAGGTTCAAATTTTTCATTAAGTTTAAAAGTTACACCACCTTACTCAATCTTTGATGGCGTTGATGATTACTCAACTTTGTCTGATCAAGAGAAATATTCTTGGATTGAATACTATAAATGGAAATTCAAATCATCTTGGTTCTCAGCATTCACCGATAAGTTAGTTTTAAATACTAGGATAGAAATGGGATTACTTGGCGCGTACAATAATGATTTAGGTGTAGCTCCTTTTGAAAGATTTTATGTTGGTGGAGATGGTATGAGTGGAATGGGATACCAATTTGATGGTAGAGAATTGATCTCACTAAGAGGTTATGGGAATAATACTCTTTCATCACAAACAGGAGCAACAATTTACAATAAATATACAACTGAATTAAGATACGCAATTAGTCTAAACCCAAGTTCTACAGTATATGCATTAGGATTTTTAGAGGCAGGAAATGCATGGGATAAATTTGACAACTTTAACCCTTTTGGAGTAAAGCGTTCGGCGGGCTTTGGAGTAAGAATAATGCTACCTATGATTGGAATGATGGGGCTTGACTATGGATGGGGACTTGATGAAATACCTACTAATCCTGATGCAAATGGAGGGCAATTTCACTTCTCTATTGGTCAACAATTTTAATTAGATTTGTAAACTTTTAAAACAATAAATTATGAAAAAAATATTTTTAATTTTAGCAGTAAGTATCTTTACAATAACAAATTCCAATGCACAAAAATTTGCTTATGTTGATACAGATTATATTCTAAATAAAATACCTGATTTTAAACAAGCACAAGATAAATTAGATGCATTATCTGCCGATTGGCAGAAAGAAATTGAGAACAAATATGCTGATGTAGAACGAATGTATAGAGCCTATCAACAAGAACAAGTTTTACTTACTGATGAAATGAAAGTTAAAAGAGAGGAGGCAATCATCAAAAAAGAAACAAGTGCAAAAAATTTACAACAAAAATATTTTGGACCTGAAGGTGACTTGTATGCCAAAAGACAAGAATTGATAAGGCCAATACAAGATAAAATTCATGATGCAATTCAGCAATTAGCAGCTAACAATAAGTACCAAGTAATTTTTGATAGCTCAAGTGATTTAATCATGCTTTATAAAAATAACAACCTAGATAAATCAGATAAAGTACTTGAAATAATGGGGTACTAATAACAATTAAAAAAAATAATAACTAAACAACAAATAACACACAATGAAAAAAATTACATTACTAGCACTTTTAAGTTTTTTAACTTTAAGCTCAATGGCTCAAAACAAATTTGGACATATTAATGCTCAAGAAATATTAATACTAATGCCAGAATATAAAACAGCTGAAGTAGAACTTGAAAACTTTACAAAAAGTTTACAAGCACAATTAGGGTCTATGGAGGCTGAGATTCAACAAATGCAACAAGAATACCAAGCAAATGAAGCAAGTTATACTGATTTGGTAAAGCAAGATAAAGAGGCTGAGATGCAGGGACTGTTTCAACGAATCCAAACTTTTGAACAAAATGCACAAAAATCATTACAATCAAAACAAAATGAATTATTGATTCCAATTAATGATAAGTTAAAAAATGCAATAAATGAAGTGGCTAGTGAAGGGAAATATACTTACATCTTTACAATTGAAATATTCCTTTACGCAGAAGAAAGTAATGATATTGGAACTTTAGTAAAAAAGAAATTAGGACTTTAAACTAAAACACATATATAAAAAAAGCACCCTAAGTGGTGCTTTTTTTATACTTTTATATCATGAAAGATTCTCCTATTGGAATATTTGACTCAGGTATTGGTGGACTTACAGTTGCACATGCAATTACAAAAGCTTTACCTAATGAGAATATCATTTATTTTGGAGATACGGAACATTTGCCTTATGGTGAAAAATCAAAAGAAGCAATACAGAGTTTTAGTAGAAAAATAATAAAATTCTTAATTGAAAAAAAATGCAAAACTATAGTTATTGCTTGCAATTCTGCATCTTCAGTTGCTGACGAAAGTGTTTATAGGGTTTCAGCAAGTACACCTATACATAATGTAATAGACCCTGTTGTTAAGGAAGTAATCAAAATTTATTCTGATTACAATATTGGTGTTATTGGGACTAAAGCTACAATTGGCTCTGGCATTTATAAAAGTAAAATAAAATCAGAATGTTCAACATCAAATGTTATTTCTTTAGCAACTCCACTATTAGCTCCAATGATAGAAGAAGGATTTATAAATGAGAAAATTAGCAATACAATTATTGCTAATTATTTAGCAAATCCTGTGTTAAAAAATATTGATCATTTAATTTTAGCGTGCACACATTATCCATTAATTCATAAAGAAATTGATGAGTATTATAAGGGGTTAGTAAATGTAATTGACTCGGCTAATATAGTAGCAATTCATATTGCAAATGAGCTGAAGAAAGAGAATTTACTAAATTACTCAACAAAAACTGAGCATCAGTTTTATGTTTCTAATTACACAAAATCATTTGAAAAATGCGCTCAATTTTTCTTTCAAGAAAACATCAAATTAGAAGAAGTAAACCTTTTTGTTTAATCTTTAAACCAAGAGGAATACAGCATATAGTTATCTGAAATTCCTTCAATTAATCTTGCAGTTTTTTCATCATTTAATTCTTTTACCTTTTTAGCTGGAACTCCTGCGTAAATTGATCCAGATTCAATGTGCGTCCCTTCTAAAACTACAGCTCCAGCAGCAATTATTGAGTTGCTCTCTACTACAACATCATCCATGACAATCGAGCCCATACCAATAAGCACATTATCCTTTATAGTACAACCATGTAATAAAGCATTATGCCCGACAGAAATGTTATTTCCAAGGATAGTTGCTGCTTTTTGATAAGTACAATGCACAACTGCCCCATCTTGTATATTTACTTTATTGCCAATTTTGATGGAATTAACATCACCTCTAACAACTGCTGAAAACCAAACACTACAATCATTTCCCATCTCCACCTCGCCAACTATTGTTGCGTTATCTGCTAAATAAATATTTTCTCCAAATACTGGTTTTTTACCTTTTACCTCTTTTATTAATGCCATAGATTTTTAAGTTTGTATTTTTGTCAAAAATAAACAATTATGAATTATAGTATCTATGCTGAGAGTACTCCAAATCCTGAAGTGATGAAATTTGTTTCAAACAGGATGCTGGCAGATAAAAGTATTGAAATTAATAGCATCCAAGAAACGCAAGGAATTACTATTGCAGAAGAATTAATGAAATTTCCTTTTATCAAAAGTCTTTATCTAAGTTCTAATTTTATTTCAATTGCTAAGAAAAATACTATTCAATGGGAAGATATTGCTATGCAGTTAAGGATATTTATTGCTGACCACTTGAATTCTGAAGGAATAAAGAATTATACTGAACATATTTCATCAGAAACAGAAACTTTAAATAAAGAAGATGAGATTAATGAAAAAACAGTCATGATTAAAGAATATTCTGATAGTGAAAAAGAAGTAATCGCTATTTTAGATGAATATATTAAACCTGCAGTAGAAAGCGATGGTGGATCGATTACATTACATTCATATATTAACAATATTGTTTCAGTTGATTTAAAGGGGGCATGTAGTGGTTGCCCATCAGCAACTAGCACTTTAAAAGGTGGAATAGAATCACTATTGAAACAAAAGATTAATCCTGACATTGTTGTAGTTGCAAATGAACAATAGGTTATTAATCTTACTAACTACAATTTGCTTTTTAAGTCTTAAAGCACAAAAATCAGAAACAACTTTTGGTCTACAATACAAGCCAATTATTCCTATTTCTTTTTTTGACGCTTCAAATATAGAAGGTAACTCTGAAGGCTACTTTTTTGACTTAAAACCTAAATATTCATATTCAATGGGTATGGTGATCAGACAAAAGATTAACCACACTTTTTCAGTTGAATCAGGAATTAATTACATCCAAAGAAATTTTAAATTAGGTATCTTAAAAAGTGATAGTATTTCTATTGATGACTACACAGAATTTGGAATGAGGACTTACGAATTGCCTTTGCAATTATTGGCTTATGTTCAAATTAATGAAGATTGGTTTGTAAATGCTGCTTTTGGAATTTCTTATAATACCCTTGCATCTGACATTTATTCAGAAGGAAATAAAATTGAATATTTTTATCAAAATACGTATAGAAAACATGGGGGCTATATGGCTTTATTAGCAAACGTAGGGGTAGAATATCGAACAATTAATCAAGGCAATTACTATTTTGGAGCAAGTTTACATAGACCATTTGAAAATATCGCTTATATAGTTCCTGAATATGAATTAACAAAATTTAATGACACTAGAAATTTCTACTTAGATATGCTAGGTAATTTTATCAGTATTGATTTTAGATACTTTTTTACAGAATAAAAAAGGGGAATAAATACTCCGCTTTTTTATTAATACTGACTTTTAATTAAGCATGTAATCTTTCTTTCTTAGCCATAAGTTCTTCCTCAGTCTCAACATTATCTTCATCATCAACACAACAGTCTACTGGACAAACAGCAGCACAGGCTGGTTCCTCATTAAAACCTTTACATTCAGTACATTTATCAGTAGCTATATAAAAAAACTCATCTGATAATGCTTCTTTTTCTGTATCATCAGACATAGTCGTGCCGTCAGAAAATCTCCATGATTCTTCAGGTGCGTAAATTGCATTATTAGGACATTCAGCTTCACAAGCCTCACAATTTATACAATCATCAGTTATTTTAATTGCCATAATATTAATTTATTAATAAGTAGGATTGCAAAGATAAATATTATAAAGCATAATAATACACTAGTATTACAATTTAGACTAATTCTAAACCATCACTTATAAAGGTTAATAAAGTAGTAAAATAAAAATCGAAAATACTATTAAAGTTGATTATCATCTGTACTTTTGTAAGTGGAATTTACATTATTAATACAATGAATAAAGACTCTAAAGTTATTGATCTAGAAAAGGTTGTAATCAAATTTGCTGGTGACTCTGGTGATGGTATGCAACTTACAGGAAGTCAGTTTACTGAAACTTCTGCACTTTTAGGCAATGATTTAGCTACTTTTCCTGATTTTCCTGCT
>Ga0315315_10000294_pt1 | contig 39889 bp, 37 predicted proteins | sample M140m3416metaG_FD_203699 | JGI IMG/M metagenome (GOLD analysis project Ga0315315, IMG submission 203699) | Ammonia-oxidizing marine archaeal communities from Monterey Bay, California, United States - M1 40m 3416 | ecosystem: Environmental > Aquatic > Marine > Intertidal zone | place: USA...
TACTCTTGTTTTTATATATTGTACTAATTCACAATATTCATCATTTTCTTTATCTTTAGAAAATTCTCCGTCAATTACCCACTCAATTGATTTTAATAAATCGTCATCAGTTTGTATTTTAACTCTATCAATCATTTCTCTTAATTCACTTGTTTTACTCATTTTCATATTCATTTATTAATCTTAATCTTATTTTTTGGGAAGTTTCTTCAGTAAATAATTCACTGTCATATCTATTTCTATATTCTTCAATTAAATCTTGTCTAGATATAATCTTATTGAAATCTACTATTTTTCCATTTCTAATTTTCATTTTTTATTGTAGTTTATTATTAGTTTTTAATATTGAATCAATTTCTTTTTTATTTAAATTTAATTCTTTTTCATTTTCAAGATAGAAAAAGAAAGATTTAGTTATATTATTGTAGTCAGTTTGAGTTAATTTAATTGATTTCATATTATTATTATTTATTATATTATCTATTAGACATCGTATTAACATTGTATTATACTATTGAATAATAAATTTCATCTAGATTATAATATTCTTTTATATTATTTTCTATCTCTTTTTTATTATTAATATTAGTTAAATACATCTCGTCAATGTAATTATTATTGTCGTTATTGTAAATATATATAGTCATATTTTATTGTTTATTATATTATCTAATACACATCGTATTAAGATTGTATAAAGGTGTAATTGTATTTGTATAATAAAAATGTTGAGTATGTATACCACATGACATTGTGACATATAATAATAATTAATATGACAATATGGCATTGTGGTAAATGAATTATAAATATAAATTATAATATAAGATAAAGAATTAGTTTTAGTTATATAGTCTAAACATTTTCATACATGTACAGAAAAAGCCGAAAACTTTTCATAAAATTATGACAAAAAGGGGTCCGTGGGCCTAAATGAAAACCATTTTGGTAACTGGTTGATAATCAGGAGGATAGGTGAAATACAAAACCCCAATATATCTTACAAACTAAATACGAGGTAAATAGTGACAATAGCTAATAAAGATAGGTTAAGTAGTACCCTAATGTCACACTTATGTAAATATACTGATTTATGCGTAAAAAATGACAATTTCGTGTGAATATAGTAAGTATACACTTTAAATATAACAAACATGAAAGAACAACCACCTTTTTATAAGACTGGAACATCTCGTTCTCCTTTTAATAAACATGAACCAGGACATGAAGAACTACCTAAGCATCATGTAAAAGAAATGCAAAAGAATAAAAAATTTGTTCCAATTATAAATACTCCAGACCCTACAATATTAAATAAACATAAAGTAGATAAGACTAGAGCTTTAATGAAAAGCTTTTCAGGAGGAAAATATCAGGCAACGAGATTGGATATTCATAGAGATGCACCAAAACCACGTGGTGTAATTAAACCTAAAATTACAGCTTCCACAGAAATAAAACCATTACAATACAAGAGAGAAGGAGCTTTGAGAACAAGTAAGCATGTTAGCTTGAGCTCTACAAAAAAATCATAAATCATGGCAGTAGATATTAGATTAGGGAGTTTAACTCCTACTGGAGTTTTCATAGGATCCCAAACAGTAGTAAAAATATATTTAGGCGATATAGAAGTATATTCATAAAATATGGCAATAATAGATAAGTACCCGGCAGGAACACTCACAGCCTCTGATTATTTAATCGGTGTAGATGTTAGTGAGAAAAATGTCACAAGAAACATTCCAGTTAGTGAGATTTCTGCTGTTATACTTGCCGCTAAAGGGGTAAGTACGGTATCATCTATTAAAACCACGAGTTCACCATTTGTAAATTTAGGACTTACCAAAGGCGGAATTGCAATACCAGCAATTACAACAACGGGTGTTATTACCCCTGTTATATCCGCTACTGGTACCGCTTCAAGAAATACTTATTTAAGAGGTGATGGCACATGGTCTACACCCGGACCAGTACCTGAAGAACTTCCAATTAGAAAGGAAGGTTTCGATATTACAACAGTGGGTGGAGGAGCAGTAACTTTAGACTTTACAGACGGCGGAGTTGTTGCTTCAAATTTTTTAGATGCTGTCACAGTTAAGATCGAAGGGCCAAATGCAGTTGCAAATAATATAATACCTGGGGGTGGAATCTCAACGAGCGGACCCACTGGTGCAGTTACAATTACAAATGAAGGAGTAACACAAGTTCAAGCGGGAGGTAATATAACATTAAGTGCAACAAGTGGTGATAATGTGAAAATTAGTTCAACTGCAAATCCTGGTACTGTTACTGGATTTTCAAGTGGTCCTGGCTTAACTGAACCTGTATTGGGTAAATTAGCAGTATCTTACTCAGGAACTGGTAATATTATAGAATCAATAGGTAGCAATGCACATATTGGTCTTAATGATGAAATATCATTTAATCAAACAACTTCTAGTATTGTAAAAAATACACAACCAAGAGATTTTACCCAAGACATGTTAGTCAAGGTTAAGGAAGATATAGACAGTGGAGATGAACATAAAGTATTAAATAACAATGACACTTATAACACTACAGCTGTTGCTAAATATGCAGTTACTTTAACTCAATCTCAATATAATACAATACCTACTAAAGATCCTAATACTTTATATATAATAATTGGGGAAACAGGGGAATTTACAGTTACAGCAGAATATGATGTTTCAGGTTTAATAGTAAATGGTGGACCATGTGATAGTTCTTATAGTTTTGATCCTCCCCTGCCACAATCAATTACAGGGCCTACTGGCACACCTTATGATTTTTTAACTACTTTAATTTTTGCTCCAGGTACTAGTTACAGTGGTATGGGTCCTGCTTTTGGGACGGCGGGAAGTATAGGTTCTGCAAATTCTACAGCTACTATAGCAATAACTGGTACAATTACTTGCCCTGTTATTCCAAGTGTAAGAGCTTTACTTGACATTAATTTACAAGGAAATATCACAGATGGATTAAATACAGTTTGGGAATATGATACATCACACGCATTACCTGGCGCTTTTGATCCCGCAAGTGGATATTCAACAACACTTCCATATAATTATTCATTTGGACCACTTATAAAAATAAAAGATACAAATACATATAAATGGAGTGTAAATCCAACATATGATGGGGGAGCATGGGGAGCAGCGTGGGCCAGTGGATCAATTACAACAACCGCACCTTCTACTACTATCACTGTTACTCACAATATTGATGCTACTTGGGATTATGTAGAATATCCTGCAAATATTGTAGTTGATACTTCAAGAATAACACTTGATACAACAGGTAGTTGTCAAGGATCAGGCGTAGCTCCAGCTGACTCTTATAATTTAAGTCCAATGATAGTAGCTACTCCAACTAGATTAGCAGGACAAGGAGATAATGTAATAGCTAGATATAATGAAACTGTTACTTGGGGAGTTCAAACATTAACAGCTAGTTCTCCAGATTATACAATTACATCAGCACTTACGTATGAAGATGCATCAGGCGCTGCATTAACACCCGCAGATTTAAAAGTTATTGCTACATTAACAACTGGTAATACAGTTACTGTATATGCAAAAGCTTTACTATGTAATGATCCAGCTGCTAAACCTCTTGAATATAGAATGCTTGATGCTTATACTGCGGCATCAACAGGAGTTACTTTTAGCGGTGGTTTTAATCCCGTAAGTATAGCTAATTTAACAATTACTCCAAACGCTCCATGTTCTTTTGCGCCGGCCTGTACTGCGGGTCAACAAAAAATTAACGGGGCTATAGGAGAAAGTTATAGTTATGCTCCAATTAGTGTTGTTAACGACGCTGGAACTTTTTGGAATCAAGCAAGTAATACATATACTATTACTCCTGGTGCTACATTAAGCGGAACTTTTGGTACAACGCCTGCAGCTTCAGGAACCGGTACTCAAGGTGATCCAAAAGTAGAAACATTATCAATTACAGGGCCGTTATCTCGTAGCAGTGCACGTTTAACAGTAATTTCTAGTTTAGGACAAGTAGTAGATGGAGGTGATGTAGAAAATATTACATATGAAGTATATATAAAAGGATTAAATTCAGATGGAAGTTATTTAGATGGCACTGGTTCTAGTTCTGGACAAATGAGTATTACTCAAACCACTCCTGGCACAACAAGTCCTAGTTTTTCTATTCAATATGGAGATGCTGGAGCAGTGGAATGGATAATTACCAGAACATCACCTGCTCAAACTGAAGCAGCTTTTGATGGGTATTTTAAATTTTCTGTTTCAGATGATGGCATTAGTTATACAGAAGTAAAAAATATACCTTTTTTAGCAACACAAGATATACATAATTTAGATGGCACAGGAGGTTGGCCAACTTATACTTTCACAGGGCTTGTAAGGACATTTGCAACAACAAAATATATGAAATTAGAAATATCAGAAATATAAAAACACATGGCAATAATATATAGTTATCCACTCGAAGGAACACCAACAACTTCAGATTTGTTATTAGGAACTTCAATAGGTAATGATAGTAAACCTACAAAAACATTTACCATTGGTAGTTTAGCAGCTTTAGTTACAGCAGATGCAAATGATGGAACTGTAACTGAGGTTTCAACAGCAAATTCTACTTTTATAGATATGGCGGGCGGTCCTATTTTGAATTCTGGCACATTAATAGCTTCCTTATCTGCAACAGGTACTCCATCTAGTAGTACATTTTTAAGAGGAGATAATAAATGGATGCCTGCTTCTACATCTGGAGTAATTACTTTACCTGTATTAGATGAGGGTAGTGTAATAACCAATGAAGTAAGTTCATTTAATTTTACAGGTGCAGGAGTAACAGTAACCAATGATGGAAGTGATAATATAACAATTCAAATACCAGCAGCTACAGGAGGTGTATCTAGTATTTTAGCAGGAACAGGGATTGGAATTGATGCAACAACAGGTGATGTAACTGTTTCAAATACTGGCGTAAGATCTTTAGTTGCTGGAACCAATGTAACTTTAGCACCAACAACCGGCGTAGGGAATGTTACAATTAATGCCACAAATAATCCTGGTACTGTACAGAGCATAATTCCAGGTGATGGTTTAGTATTAGATTCTGGAACTTTAACTACTAATCCAGTGATCGGTGTTTCATATAGTGGATCTAATAATTACATTTTAAATTCATCTTCTCTTACTTTAGCTACTTCAGATGATATAATTGCATTTAATAAAATATCATCAAATGATGTAAAAACAACTACGCTTGGTGAAATTCCTATAAGCGCGCTGCCTAAAGTACAAAAATATATAGATGATGCGGATGAGCCTGCGCTAAAAAACAATACTGATACTTATACTACTACTGCAAAAGTTATGAATGTAGTGAGTTTACAAAATTCTGAATATCTTGCTTTACCTACTCCAGATCCTAATACATTATATATTATAGCAACTGGACCAGTTAGTGCTAATGATGTTGTATTAACTACAATTACTAATGGCATTGTAAGTCCAGATGGAACAGGTACAGGTACAGGTTATATTTTAAGTGGAGATACACCAGCACCTAAAACACAAAGTGGTATTGAAGGTGAACCTTATTCATTTGAAGTAATAGCTACTCCTCAAGCGGGATATTATTTTTCTACTCCTGTAAGTGGAAATGTAACAAGTGGTACAATACCTTCTGCAGCTTCTACAAATGTTACTATGACATTAGCTGGGGAAGTTGTGGCAGTACCAACCCCGGAAATTAAAGCTACTCTTTTAGTAGTAACAGATATTCAAGGAGGACCAGCTTCAGCATATAATCTAACAGGTGACGTAACAGGTGCAACACAATCAACGCTTGTAGCATCATCTTTAACATATAGTTTTACTACAGCAATTTCTATTGTAGATCCAACTGCTTACTCGTGGGCAGCAGGACCTACAATTGTACAAGCAGCAGGAACTATAAATGGTTCTCAAACAGTAGTAACAACAATAACAGGAACATTACAATTAATATAGTAAAAAATTAACAATGGCAATAATTTATAGTTATCCCAGTGAAACCAATATACAAGGTACAGATCTTTTAGTAGGAACTTCTACGGTTGAGGTTAATGGCAAAAAGAAAAATACAACTAAAAGCTATTCGATAGATAATCTTATAGCATATATTAAAAGTGTAGGTGGGATTGGAGTTACATCTATTCAATTTACAGCTCCATTAACTGGTGGCACTATAACTGGGAGCGGTACAGTGGGAATTCCACAAGCTGGTTCTACTTCTGATGGTTATTTATCCTCTACTGATTGGACTATTTTTAATAGTAAATTAGGAGGGCTTGCAGGGAGTACTGATAAAATACCTATATGGACTAGTACTTCAACTCTTGGTAATTCATCTTTTGAAGAAACTTCAGGAGGTACTACCATAACTTCTGCTAAAACTTTTGCACCATTTGCAGATGCAACTTATGATTTAGGCGTTACAGGAACAGGTAGATGGAAAGATTTATTTTTATCAGGTACAGCAACTTCTACTAATCTTGTTATAACAGGAACTCTTAGCGCTAATGGAGGTCCGGGTACAGCTGGTCAAATATTACAATCACAAGGTGCAGCAGCGGTACAATGGGTAAATTCTACTTCAGTTGGAGATACATATGATATTAATGCAAGTGATGCAGGTGGTGGTAATGTAGCGCTTAATTTAACAGCTACTACTGGATCTTCATCATTAGTACAATTAACTGCCGGTACAAATATTGGTTTAACTAGATTAGGTTCAGGAGAAATAGAAATAGTAGCAAGTTCTCCTACATCAGGAACAGTTACCGATGTAAGTAGTGGTGACGTAAATACTATTACTATTACAGGTACTCCAAGCGTAAGTCCAGTAGTTAATGCAATTACTGGTGACCCAACTGCTAATAGTGGAAATAATTTAGCTAAAGGTAGTGATATAACAGCATACGTTACTGGTCTTGGAATTAATGCTTTATCAGCAGCAAGTGGTTCATATAGTATGGGTAGTAATATAATTGAAAATGTTACTGATCCTACTAACCCACAAGAAGCTGCAACTAAAAATTATGTAGATACATCTATAACAGGTTCAGGTACTTTAATTTATCAAGGTGGTTATAATGCAAATACTAATGTACCAGATTTAACAACTAGTCCTAATAGTATAAAACAAGGATTTACTTATGCTGTTACACACGCGGGTACTGCAACTGGATTTTGGACAATTACTTTAGAACCAGGAGATTTATTAATTGCTAATACAGATAATCCTACAACAGAGGCAGATTGGACAGAAATTCAAAGAAATGTAGATCTTGCAACAGCTAATACTTCAGCGCTAGCGGTTATTGGTATTGCAGGATTTGATAATACTTATTTTACAGATAATGGATCTGGTTGGATATCTCTTCCAGCTGGTGGTGTTGCGGGTCAATATTTAGATGGAACAGGTTCATGGATTGCAGTTCCAAGTGGTGTTGCACAATATTGGGTATTAGAAGGTGATAATGCAACAACGGTTAATGTAACAAATACATTAAGAGTAGAATATGAAGGAGGAACTGGTATAGGTACTACTGTAACAGCTGGAACACCAAATAAACTAACAATTGAAAATACAGGGGTAACTCAAGTTGCTGTGGGTACAGGACTTACAACATCTGCTGGAACAGGTAATATAACAATTAGTCCTGATTTTGCGGGAACTGATAATATTGTTTTAGCACCTGCTACTACTATAACTGCAGCAGCCGATGGAGATAGCATGCTTATTAGTGATGCTGATGATAACAATGTTAAAGATATTGCATTATCTGATCTTAAAACTTATTTTCAAACCGGAGCTGCTGGTACTGTAACATCTGTAGGTATGGATGTAAGTGCTTTTGGAGCATTTTCTATTACAGGTAGTCCAATTACTAGTTCTGGTACTTTAACTTTAGGTATATCTGGTGGAGTTGCTGGACAATTTTTAAAACAAGATGGAACTTGGGCTAATGTACCAGCTGCTTATGATTGGACATTACAAGCAGATTCTGGCGCTAATTTAACTGTAGATACAGCAGCTACAGTAGATATTGCCGGTGGTACAGGAATAACAACAACTTTAACAGGTACAACAGCAGCACCAAATGTAGAAGTAAAATTAGACGATACAGTAGTAACTCCCGGAAGTTATACTACTGCAGATATAACAGTAGATCAACAAGGTAGAATAACAGCTGCTAGTAGTGGAACTGCTGGTGGAGGTGTGACAAGAGGAGTTGAAGTTAAAACAGGAGATGGTCTAAATAATATTTTTACAGGTGTAACAGGTGCTTTAACTGTAGGTAGTAAAGATAATATTGATATTTATATATCCGGTGTATATCAACAAAAATCAACTTACTCTTATACTGCAGCCGCAAGTGGTACCGTAACATTCACAGCAATTCCACCTGTAACAGCTGCTAATGGAATAGAATTTGTAACAACAGTATAATATAAAATGGCTTTAACCAAAATATCAACCGATACTATAGATCTTAGCGCGGATACAAATGCGTTAAAGATGCCTAAAGGTACTACAGCTGAAAGACAAATAGAATATTTAGTTGTTGCTGGTGGTGGCGGAGGTGCTGGTAATTCTTCTGGTGGCGGAGGTGGTGGTGCCGGTGGTTTACTAAGTGGAACTACAGATATGATTGCCACTACAAATTTAACTATAACTGTAGGAACTGGAGGGGCAGGTACAATTGGTGAAGGAAGTACCGATGTTGGAGGTAATGGGACTGATTCTGTTTTTGACAATATAACAGCTACAGGAGGTGGGGGTGCTGGAAATACAGGTGCTGGAAATAGTGCTAATGGTGGATCTGGCGGTGGTGCTTCAGGAGGAACTGCTGTTACCCCTGGAAATGGTATTCCCCCACAAGGAAATAATGGAGGTACAGGTTCTGATCCAAGTGATATTGGTGGTGGTGGCGGAGGCGCCGGAGGAGTTGGTCAACCAGGTGGTAGTTTAGGATCTATTCCATCAAGTGGAACATTTACTGGAACTGATGGTCAAGGTGGCGCTGCTTTATCTAATAGTATAACTGGAACCGCAGTATTATATGCTGGTGGAGGTGGTGGTGGTGTTTGTGATTTTGTTTATAATGTTGGTACTCCTGCTACTACTGGTCTTGGAGGTGCTGGAGTTGCTGGAACTGGAGGAAATGGTGGTCAAAGTGATGGGTCTACTACAGCTGCTGTTAATGGGGGTAATGGAACTGCTAACACTGGAGGTGGTGGTGGTGGTGGTTCAAGAAGTGCTAGTGGATCATGTAATGGAGGTGATGGAGGTTCTGGTATAGTTATTTTAAGATATGCATCTAAGTATACTTTAGTTGCCAGTGCAGGATTAACAACTGGAGTTTTAAATGGAACTGTTGGAGATGATAAATATACAACTTTTACTGCAGGAACGGGAACAATTAGTGGCCTTAATTTGGATATTGCTATAGGTACTATGAGAGAAAATACTACAACCGGTAACATGGAAATATATACTGGCGCTAAAGGTTGGAGAGCTTTACAACAAACTGGGCAAGATGCAGGTGTGGTAGCATCAAATGGTTTTGGTACAGCATTATATACTGGAAATGGAGGAGCAGATAATATAAATTTAAATTTTCAACCCGATTTAATTTGGATAAAAGGTAGAGATACAAACGGAAAATTTAATGCTGTATATGATTCTGTAAGAGGTGCTACAAATATGATTTCAACTAACTCAACAGATTATGGTAGTTGGAATCCTTATGGAAGTGTAACGCCTACTGCTAGCGGTTTTGAAATAGGTTCAGCTTCTGCTGGTGATGTAAATGCTAGTGGAGAAGAATATGTTTCGTGGTCATGGAAAGCTGGTGGAAATTCTAATACTTTTAATATAGATGGTGTAGGTTATGCAACAGCTGCTGCAGCAGGAATGAATGCAGGTAGTATTTCACCTAATGCATGTTCAGTTAGCACAGAGTATGGGTTTTCTATTACTAAGTATGACTCTGGAATTTGTGGTACATCAAATCCTCCCTGTTTTAATTGGTCTCATGGTTTAAATCAAGAACCTGATTTTGTAACAAATAAAATGCTTAATTATAGTTATGGATGGGATAGTATATTTAAACCAGCAGGTTATAGTGGAGGTTCAAATACCGGTGGTTGGCAATATCTTCAATTAAATACCACCGCAGCAATGGCTTCTAGTCCTCATTACTCCGCAGATAGTACATTAATATATGAAACTATGAGTTCTGGTGCTAGTTATCCTTTAGTTACATATGCTTGGCATTCAGTTCCAGGTTATTCACTAATAGGAAGTTATACTGGAACAGGTAGTGCTACTGACTCACCGAAAATTTATACAGGCTTTGAACCGGCATGGTTAATGACAAAACCGGTTTCTACAACTGGATGGTGGTATATATTTGATAATAAAAGAAGTACGAACAATCCAAGAGATATAATATTAGGTGCTAATTCATCTGATTCAGAATATACTAGTTCTAATTATGATGTTAATTTTTATAACGATGGTTTTCAATATAGAAATAGTACTATATGTTGTAATGATGCTGGGGTTGAATATTTATTCATGTGTTTTGCATCTTAAATAATAAAATATGGCGATAACAAAAGTAATTAACGATCTTGCCGATTTAAATCAATTAGGTTCTACCAACGCTTTAAAAGGATGTGCTGGTACAACTGCTCAGCAACCAGTAGTTTCTTCATCTATTGAATATGTAATCGTTGGAGGAGGCGGTGGAGGTGGTACTAATGGTTCAGCTACCGGTGATGGTCTTGGTGGTGGTGGTGCTGGGGGTTATGTTACGGGTACAACTACAGTTTATCATGGAACACCTACTGTTCTTACCGTAGGAGATGGTGGTAACGGTGGTACAACAACTAATGGTTATGATGGAATAAACGGTGATGATTCCGGGTTTAATGGTATTAGAGCTATCGGTGGCGGTGGCGGTGGTGCTGGAACAGGGTTTGGTATAGATGGAGGTTCTGGTGGTGGAGGTGGAAGAAATGGCGGTGCTGCAGGAAGTTCTTTAAATAGTCAAGGAAATGCTGGTGGAACTGGCGGAACTGGAAGTACATATTATAATTCTACTGGTGCTGGTGGTGGTGGTAGTGGTGAACCATTCTTAGACACTAATGGAACGGGTGGTAACGGAGCAAATAGTCCCTCAGGTAATGGTGGATCTGGAGGTTCTGGTACAAATATAAATGGATTTATAGATTATACTAATGCAACCACAGCAGGTATAGGGGATATATCGGGAACTGATGTATATATTTCTGGTGGTGGCGGTGGTGGTGCTTATAGTGGTACTAAAGGAACTGGAGGAGATGGCGGTGGCGGTGCTGGTGGTCAATCAGGAACTACTGCTACAAGTGGAAGTGATAATACTGGTGGTGGCGGTGGTGGAGATGGTAATGCTGAATCGCTTGGTGGAGGTGGAGGATCTGGTGTTGTAATTTTACAATATGATAATAACGAAGTAACTGGATATACAATTACAGGGTCATTAGTTGGAGGTGTAAATACCGCGGATAATTCTGCTGTCGTAGATTTTCCCGCAGGAGCAGGATGCCAAGCTTTATATCAATTTGAGAATAATACAAATGATTCAAGTAGTAATAGCTATAATCCAACTTCTGAGGCTAATACAAGTTTTCCAACATCATCTCCTGCTCCAAAATTTGGTACTTATTCTTTATCTCTTAATGGTTCAACTACTTATGTTAATGGCATTCCCTCAGGATTAACGACTAAAATAAGGACAGCTGGACAATTTAGTATTTCTGTCTGGATAAATCCAAAAACTAGACCATCGGGAAGTGGATATTCTGGAGGAGATAACTTTATTAAGCTTCTAGATGATATTTATCTATCAATTTTTCTTGATAAAGAGTTAACATTAAATTATTCGGTAATTCCTAGTCCAGGCGTATATATTGAATCTCCACAAACTACGTCTGTAAGAAGAATTAATTTAAATGAATGGTCTCATATATGTCTTACAGGAAGTGCTACTAATGGTATAAAGTTTTATATAAACGGACAACAAGAAACATATAATCCTTCTTGGCCTGGAACATTTATTACTTATACTGATAGTAACTATAAAACTAACGGTCTTACGGCTAATTATCCTAGTTTGCCAGGAAATCCTACTAAAGTATTAGATGGTAATTTAGATAATCTTAGAGTTTATGATAATGAACTAACAGCTTCACAAGTGTTAGAACTTACTAACACTAATTTAACAACTAAATTTGTAGACAGTCCAACTGTTGGTACTGATACATTAGTATTTAAAGGAGGAACAGGAAATATATCCTTTGAAAATAGTGGACCTCCAGGAGGAGAAATAGGTATGTTAAGGTACAATAGTACTTTAGGTCAAATGGAACATTTTAATTCCGGTGGTTGGAAAGATTTTACTGATTGCACAACTTCTGTATGTAATTATCCTACTACAGCTCGATGTTTATACACATTTGACGGAAATATTATAGATTCGTGTGGAAATACAACACCTGATCTTATTCAAAATATTTATTATAATTCCACAGGAAAATTTGATCAACGAGGATGGACTGCACTTGGAACATCCAGTTCTTTAGGTTATAGTAAACTTGGTTGGTCTTCCGGATTAGGAGTTAATTATAATACTTCAGATTTTAGTATTTCTTTATGGTTAAAACAAGATTCTTATGCAAGTTATAGTGCGTGTAGTAGTAATCCTTTATGTTATGGATATATATGGTCAGGATGGTCAAATTCATATTGGACATTAGCTACAGATCACCAACTCGCAGGTAATACAATAGCATGGAAAAGTTGGGGACCTGGAGCAGGACAAATTCAAACAGCTGAAAGTGGAATAGTAGATTTAAATACGTGGTATCATATTGTAGCTACAAGAAGTACAACAGATGGTATCCAATTATGGTTAAATAATCAACTAGTTGCTAGTGTAAGTGGATCATTTACCGCAGGAACAGCGTCGGTTTATGATATGATGGGAGGGTATGGAGATACAGGTTATACTAGACAAGGATTGAATGGGTCGATTAGTCAATTTAGACTTTTTGAATCTGTATTAACTTCAACTCAGATATCACAATTATATAATGAAATTTCATGTCCTTAATTAATATAATATGTCACTAACAAAGATAACAACACCAGAACTTTTAGATTTTCCAAATGACACTACAACAAGTATTAATACATCTGGTACTGTAATACCTACAGGCTATATAGCTTCATGTACATTTCCGGATACTGCTAGTAATGTAGCTTTATATACTATGTTTCTTTCGGGTAATGATTCATGTAGTGGTTCATTAAATTTAACAAATAATAATGGGGTACCATTTGTTGCTAATTCGCCTTTTGGTGGTGTATCCTTTTCTGCTGATTTTGATCCCGCAGCATCTCCTAGTGAATATTTAAGTATTACATCTGGTTTAGGATCCGTACAAGACAGAACTAGATCTTTATGGATTTACTTAGACGCTATACCTAGTGTTTTTGCAACAGTTTTATATATTGGTTATGCTGGACTTCCTAATCAAAACTATGAAGTGTTAAGCGTTAGTTCTGCTACTACAGGACACGTAAGATTTCAATCAAGATATAGTACTAGTACTGATGCTGCTATAGAAAGTTTAAGCGCATTAAGTACAAGTACTTGGTATCATGTTGCTTGGGTTTATCAAGGTGCTTCAATTTATTTATATATAGATGGAGTTTTACAAGGTTCTACAACAAACACTGTAACAGATACTAGTAGTTATCCCGCTTTTTTTGGGGCTTGGCACGACGGAGATACTCAATTTGATGGACAAATAGCTCAAGCGAGGTTTTATAATCAAGCTTTAACTAGCGATCAGATAGTTGATTTATATAATGAAACTAAAACTATAGATTATAGGCCTACAACTAGTTTAAATGCAGGTGAATTTAGATATAATGAACAATTAGGGTATGTAGAATACTATGATGGTAGTATTTGGCGCCAAATAGCAGATGAATATATAACTGGTCAACCTACTACTTGTATATGTAACTATCCTACTCAAGGAGTTTCCTTGTATGAATTTCAAGATAATGCTAATGATGTTTGCGGATTTTATCCTTTAACAGAAGTTGGAAGTCCTTCATATGTAACTGGTAAATTTGGTAAAGCAATACAGTTTAATGGAACTTCTCAAGGCGTTACAAGTACATCTGCAGTAATTCCTAATCCAGCAACAACTATTTCCTTGTGGTATAATGGAAACGGTACAGCTTTAACTGAATTTTATATTATTGGAGCAGGTGTTGGTGGTGGAAGTTATGGGCTTGATATACATTATTATGATTCAGGTTTTTGGGCTGGGGTGGTAGATGGAGGTAGTTTTGAAGGAGTTGGTGGTGGAGTAACTACAGTTAATACAAGTACTTGGTATCATCTGGCTTTAACATGGGATGGATCAACAACAACAAATTCTCTGAAACTTTATTTAAATGGTGCTTTAGAAACTAATATTACTCCTACTGTTGCAGCTTCTAGTCTTACTTATAGTTCTTTTGGAATTGGAAAAACCGCAACAGCAACTTATGCCCCCGGAATAGTAGATCAAGTAAGAATATTTGATAGTGTTCTTACGCCTACGCAAATAACAGAATTATATAATGAAGTAATATGTAATTAAAAATTCACTTAAAAACCAAGAAAAACAAGTAACTATATATTTATAAACCTAATGTCAAACAATTAAAACCAAAACCAATGACACTATTTTACCAGACTCATTCGTGGAGTAGTCAACCACAAATTTCAGAAAAAACCCAAAACCTTTGGAAGCATATTGCTCAAAAGAAAAATTGGCGGATAACCCAATTACCTAATGGTTTTTATCAAACTGAATACCAAGATCCCGAAGCTCAAGAGTGGATGGATGTAACCCGTAGAGAAACACTTGAAGGTGCTGAAGAAGCTGTAATAGCTTCTGTAAAGCATTACGAGAAAAAAATAGAGTTCTTAAACGGTCCAAAAGTCGTTAAGACCTTTAAATAAAATAAATCAAATCAAATTTAATCTAATATGTCAGACTTAATAGTCAAAAATCTTAATTTTGGGCAAGAAGCCCAAAGTCAAGTATTTAAAGGAATCGATAAACTCACACAAGCTGTTAGCTCTACTTTAGGGGCTAGTGGCAAGTGTGTTTTACTAGAAGATGATAAAGGAACTCCTGTTATTACTAAAGATGGTGTTACTGTTGCTAATTCAATTGTTTTATTAGATCCTGTAGAAAATATGGGGGCTACTCTTTTAAAAGAAGCAGCAAGAAAAACAGTTTCCGAAGCAGGTGATGGCACTACAACAGCAACAATACTTGCTCATGCTATATTAGAAGAAGCTAAAGATATTAATATTAATTCAAGAGAATTAAAAGAAGGTATTCAAAGTGCTGTTAAAAAAGTAATTAAATATTTAGAAAAAATAGCTATTCCAGTAAAAGGAGATATGATTGATCAAATAGCTACAATTTCAACTAATAATGATGCTAAGCTAGGAAAAATTATCGGGGATGCATTTAGATCTGTTGGTGAAACAGGCGTAGTAATGATGGAACATTCTTCCTTACCGGAAACAGAAGTTGAATTAGTTGACGGTGTACAATATGAAAAAGGATTGACAAATCCGCATTTTATTACTAATAAAGCAAAAAAGACCGCAGAACTAGAAAACCCCGCAGTATTACTTATAGAATCTCCAGTAGAAAATATAAGACAAATTCAATCAGTATTAGAGTATGTTATAAAGAATAATACACCTTTACTTATAATAGCAGATGTAGAAGCTCCTGTTATGGCTACACTTGCTATGAACAAAACAAAGGGTAATATAAAAATAAATATTATAAATGCCCCTACATTTGGAGTTAACAAAAGAGAAACTTTAGATGATTTAGCAATGCTTACCGGGGCTACTGTCATAAATGAAGATCTTGGTGATGATATGGATTTAATACAACCTGAATTATTAGGTAGTTGTTTAAAATCTATAACTGATGAAAAAGATACGATTTTACAAGTTGAAGAGCAGAGTGAAACGGTTTTAAATACAATAGAAACTGTTAAAGAAGAATTAGCCAATAAACCTAATCCAGCTCATTTAATAAGACTTGAGAAAAGATTAGCTAGATTATCAGCAAAAATTGCAATAGTAAAAGTTGGGGCAAATTCTGATATAGAACTAAAAGAAAAATCGGATAGAATAGAAGATGCTATTTGTGCGACAAAAGCCGCTATAAAAGAAGGAATTGTTCCAGGAGGTGGAATAGCGTTATTAAACGCGGCAACTAATATAAAAGAAAATAATAAAGCAGAAGAAGTATTAACAAAAGCAATTTTATCACCGTTTACAACTATTTTAGATAATGCGGGTATTAAAGTTAAACTTCCTACTGAAACAGGAATTGGGATAAATGTAGTAAGCGGTAAAGAAGTAAATATGCAAAAGGCTGGTATTATTGATCCATTACTGGTTACTAAAAGTGCCCTTATAAACGCCGCTTCAGTAGCTACTACAATATTGTCGACAGATTGTGTAATCAATAATTTAAGAATTGATGAAAGCAATAGGAAATAATATTATTATAAAACCTGAAAAAGTATCTACACAAAAAACTAAAGGTGGATTGCTTATAATAGAAAAAGATAGAGAAGATATTAGATATCAACAAGGAACGATTGTTTCAGTAAGTAATGAAATAAAATTTCTTAAAGAAAAAGACGTAATATTTTACGATAAGCATGCTGGGCATGGAATTGAATTTAATAAAGAAAAATTTACTATAATTAAAATACAAGATGTTGTTGTGGTTTTATGAGAAAATTAAACGCAGCAGATATAAAAAAATTAAATTTATTAAAACATTATCGATTAATAAGAAAGTGGGCTTGTAGAAATAATAATTTAAATGATGCCGATTTAGAATTACTTATTTATTTTGATTGTATGGAGTTATTTACTAAGCAAGACTTTAAAGTCGGTACTTATGCATATAGTTGGGACAACAGACGCTGGAACAAAATGATAAAAAACAACTGGATTGTGGTTTGGAGAAATCGAAACAGAACAAGTCAAAAGTATAATATCTATAAAGTTTCTTTCAAGTGTAAACAACTAATTGCTAGAATGTACCGAATTATGCTAGGAGAAGAAGATGTTCCCACAAGTAAAAGAAGAAATTCAATTATGCATGGAAAAACTTATACAGATAAAGTTTTAATAACAGCTATTAAAAATGTTAACAAAGATAAAAATAGATATGAATAAAAGTCCATTAAATCATAACCAACCCAGAGGTAATAATAATCCCAATGCTTTAAACAACGTACGAACTTTAGCTAAAAAAGGAGGTATACATGGTGCGGCAAGAAGAATTCGAGCTTTACAACAAAGTGGAGGTGATGCTATTAATAATGCAAATGCAATGCAAAATGAGGCTTTAAATAATGTAGAAAACACTGGTGTAGTTAATCCTATTGATATACAAAAAAATCAAGTAGCTGAAGCAAGTGGTTTAACAGCTTTAACAGAAGGACCGGCAAGTGCAGGGTCATCAATTATTCCACAAAAACCAGGCACTTTAGCTGATCAACAATATAATACTATCTTAGGAGGTTTAGGTAGTAATTCAAGTTTTGCAAATAAAAGTCCATTAAAATTAGCTGAGGTTAATTCTAAAGATTTTAGTGAATATGGAGGTTCTTATAGTCAAGGAGGAGATCAAGGAGTTTTTTCCCCTGATAGTGATAACGATGGTATTAGTGATGATACAGAAGCTGTTGTAGATACGGCTAATTCTTTATCTCAAAATGCTTATAATATAATATCTAGTGCGCAAAATAATAAAGGAAAAGAAAAAACCACTAGAAAACAACGTATTCAATCAAAAATAGATTCAACTGATAATCCTGCTAAGAAAGAAAGAATGAAAGGAAGATTAGAGAGAATTAATATGAGACAAGAAGGAAGAGCTGCTAGGGGTGAGAAAAAAAATGAACTTAAAGGTAAGTTTGTACAAGGTATACAGGATTTTAAAAATAAACTCTGGGACGTTGAAGTAAATGATGAAACTGAAGAAATACATCAACGTGATTTAAATAAAAGCTTGGGTAAAATATAATATTAAAGAACAATAACATGAAAAGTAATTCACCATTTTTAAAAAAGACTATTTCAGAAATAAGGGAAGAACCAGGTATGTCAAATGCTGGTAAATATCCTAATGTAAAAAAATCAGATTTTTGTGGTCCTAAAGGAACATATCCTGTTAATACAGTAGAAAGAGCAAAATCAGCACTTAAATTAGCTCATAATGCTAAAAATCCTGGAAAAGTTAAAGCTTGTGTATACAGAAAGTATCCAGAGCTAAAAGATGACTAATGAGTAGTTATCTAATTGCTGGTATAATTATATTTTTATTTATAATTATATTAGAGAATGCACTATAACAATAAAAAAAATCATCATGCACGAAGATAAAGCATATAATAAAGCAAGTAAACAAAAAAAAGTTGGTATTGTTGGAGAATCTCATATATGGGATGGTCCTTTAAACCAAGTAGGAAGAATCCATCAAGTTGGATCTAGTTCAGGTATAAAAGGTATGCAAGTATCTAAATACCCAAACTCTAAAGTGGATATGCAAGTAAAATATCCAATTACCGCTATTGCGCAAGGTAAAAAAATATAAAAACAAGTAATAAATCATTATAAGTATTAATATGGAAAAAGGACATTTTGGAGAATATTCTGGCAACGCTAGACATTCTCGTACACCAGTAACTAAACATAATGTACATGCTGCAGAACGAGATGATGCTGCACATATAGATTATCTTAAAAGAGATGTTCTTTGGGATGATAAGCATGGACATAGTGATATCGATATGACAGCTGATGAAAAACATATATCTAAATTAGCTGGAGATATGAAATACGACAAAAAACATCATTCACCTTTACATAAGGAAGGAGACTGGAGAAAAGACCTTAAGAAAAAACAAGTAGGGACAAATCCTGATGGTACAAAATATAAAATTAAGGACTAATAAAACAGAATAGAACTGTATAAATCTAACCAAAACAAAACCAATAACAACAACAAAAACAATAACAAAAAATGGCAAAATTTATAAAATTTAACATTACTGCAACTGATGTTGCAAATGCACCTAAATCTGTACTTATCCCTTTGGATGATATTACAGGAGTAGTTGTACAAGCTAATAATGTATTAGACATTCACTGTGTTGGAGCTCACGCGGCTACTCAATTATGGAAATGTACTCCTACAACTGATCAAGGAGGTTCTGCTGCACCAACTATTACTGACGGAGATTCAGTTTATGATGCACTTATATCAGCTATGACAGCTAACCCAGGTGGTGTTGCTTCAAGTGTAATTTTAGGAAAAGATCAAGCAGCTACTCCAGTTCAAATGTATTGGAGATCTGTAGCATTTACTGCATAATAATTAGTTGATGAAATCACGAGGATTAGGCGATTCTATTGAAAAGTTTACTACTAAAACAGGTATTAAGACCATCGTGGATTCGGTCTCCGAAGGTCTTAATATTCCTTGTGGATGTCAACAAAGAAAAGATGCACTAAATAAAATGTTTCCATATTCAACAAAAAAATAATGGCTTTTAAACTAAATACTCCTCCTTACGTAGCAACAGCTCCAGTTCATGAGATTGATATGGAAGATGGTGTACTTGGTAAAGCTGATAAAAATGGAAACATATTAATTAATAATAAAATAACAGATTCTAAACAAAGACAAGAAGTTATTAATCATGAACAAGTTCATATTAATGATATTCAATCTGGTCTTTTATATTATGATGATGAAAACGTATATAGTCGTAAATCAGTAAATGATAAATGGCAAATTCATTCTCGAGCTAATATGAAAGAAGGTAGTAAGTCTTTGAGTTGGGAGAAAAAAGCACATAAACATTCATAAAAAACAAATAAAATGGGAAAAGGTAAAAAAATGGCTGGTGGTTCATTCATGAGTAAACATGCTAAAAATCTATTGAACTATATGCCTATTGATGACAGAGCTGGTTCAGGTTCAGATTCAGATTTAAATTATAATGGTAGTCCGTTACATGATAAAGGGCATGGGGGCGCAGAAGGTCATACACACTCTACTATGTCAAATGTAAAAAATTATATTCAAAATAGTTCATTTAATAATTTTAGAATAAAAGGTGGAGGAGACTTACAAAGTCAAAGACGCCCTGCAAACACAAAACCTTTTGGAGAAAGTCGACAACAAAAATTCAACAGAGAAGAAACGCGAAAAAAGAATTTAGCTCGTAAAGCTGAAATAAATGCTTTAAAAAAAGGATAAAAATAAATGAGTAAAAAAAAAGCCTTTAAAGATACAGGTGTAGGTAAATTTCTTATTGAAAAAGCACCTAATATCTTAGGTATTGTTGGAGATGCAATATTACCAGGTAACGTTATTTCAGAATTAATAACAGGTAATAAAGATTTATCTACTGAAGATAAAGAAGTTGCTTTACAAAAACTAACAATAGAAAGGGCTGAAATTGATGGAACAACAAGGCGGTGGGTCGCGGATGCTCGTTCAGGGGCGTGGCTTGCTGCTAATGTTCGTCCATTAACTTTAATATTTTTAACAATTAGTTACGTAGTAGGATGGTATTTACACTATCCACTTGACTCTATAACTGGACTTCTTTCTATAGTAATAGGAGGTTATTTTGGTTCTCGTGGAGTTGAAAAAGTATTCGGAAACAATAAACATAAATAAATAAAAATGGGATTTTATCAAAAAAATTTAAGCGATGGGTCTACTCAGGCTGTAGCAATTGAAACGGTTGCTACATTAAGGGCTCCTGGAGCTTCAGCAGATGGTATACCTGTAGGGCAATTTACAGATACTACTGCAAATATAGCTGCAACCGCTCAAGTTGTTACGGCATATGCTTCTGGAGGTACTTTTTTAGGTTCAGCTGCTAATGTTCAAAATAAACAATGGGGTGCATATTATACTATTGAAGCAGATGGTACAGGAGCTATAACAAAAGTAAGAGTTGTACAAACACGACCTGATGGATTAAATCAAGGAGCTGCACCAGGTGCACCTGCTAATCCAGGAGCTGGTCCAAATATGGCGGTTGCTACACAAACAATTATTTTTAGCGCATCAGATTTAAATACAGCTTTTGGCCAAACTAATATAACAGGTACATTAGAAATAGCTTTAGCTGGTACTGATCTTCAAGCACCAACAACCGGTGCTGATGCTGGTACAAACGCAATATATGAAGCAGACCCGGGTTATAGTGGTTTTGGATTATATGTAGGCGGTACAGGTGATATTAAATTAGAATTTGCTGCTGCTCCACCAAATCAAACAGTAACAATACAAAGTATTCCAGCAGGAACTACTTTAAATATGCTAGTAAGAAAAGTATACACAAATGATGGTACTACAACTGCATCAGAAATGGTTGCATTATATTAATAATTAAATTAAATTAAATTAACTCTAATGAAAAAAGAAGAAAAAGAATTAAAAGTTACAGAAGAACAACTATCAAAAATTAAACAATCACAAGAAGATATTGCTACATTATTAAGAGATGTAGGGTTTTTAGAAACACAAAAACACGCTATATTACATAAATATGCAGGTGTAGTACAGGATTCAGAAAACTACAAAGCAGAATTAGAAAAAGAATATGGTGCAATAAATGTTAATCTTGAAGATGGTAGTTATACTATAATAAAGACTGAAGATAAAGATAAAGATAGTGAGTAACATTATAAGAAAAATCAGTGTTGGACCTGATTATAAAAATGATGCTATGCACTATGCCGTAGGGCAACAAGTGTATGGTGGTCATACTATTTCTCATATTTTAAATAATGAAGAAGAACAATCTTATAATATTTTTATTAAAAAAGATAATGAAGTTTTGCCTTGGAAAAAATTTAATTCTAATATGGCTATTTCAGTAGAATATGATTTAGAATATTAATGAATAGTATTTATCAATTTATTATAAAACCTATTGGTGAAAGATATAAAAATAAAATAAACATAGAAGGAAAAGAACTTTTAGTAAATACTAGTATATCTAATCATAAATTTATAAATAGAGAAGCTGAAGTAATAAGTATTCCACTTAATTATAAAGGTAATATAATAAAAGGAGATAAAGTTATAGTTCATCATAATTTATTTAGAAGATATTATTATGTAAAAGGTAAATCAGTAAATAGTAGTAAGTATTTTAAAGATGAATTATATTTTGCTATACCTTCTCAAATATATTTATATAATAAAAATAATGAATGGTGCACACATGAAAATTTTTGTTTTGTTAAACCAATTATAAAAAATAGTAAGTTTAAGAAAGAAAAATTACAAAAGCATAAAGGAATACTAAAATTTGGTAATAATACCTTAGAGGCACTTCAAATTACTCCTGGGGATGTAGTAGGGTTTAAACCCAATAGAGAGTTTGAGTTTATTATAAATAATGAACTTTTATATTGTATGGAATCTAATGATATTGTAATTAAATATGAACACGAAACAAACCAAGAAGAGTATAATCCAAGCTGGGCAAAAAGCTGTTGAAGAATTAATTAAAGTAGCTAAAGAAAAAATAGTTGATTCAGAAGATGATGTTTCAGCTGATAGATTAAAAAATGCTGCAGCTACAAAAAAATTAGCTATTTTTGATGCTTTTGAGATTTTAACACGTATAGAAGAGGAAGAAAATATGTTAAAAGAAATAAAAGATGAAAACCGCGGAAATAATTTTAAAGGTTTTGCAGAAGGTAGATCAAAATGATATATAATCAAACTTTATTTAAAGTATTACCTAACTATATTAGGTCAAGTATAATAAAAAGAAACAATAGATATAAAAAGTGGAAATATGGGTACGATCAAGAACATGATATCGTGGTTATTAGTAAAACTGGGAAAATTGGTGAAATATATCAAATACAAAATCTCACAATTGCTTTACCATTAGAAGAAAATACATACAAAAGATCTAAAAAGAAAGATGAACAATATTGGGAAGTATTTGAATATCCTAAAATATTATCAAAACTAAAAACAGTTTTTGATTGGAATAATACTTCTCTAGATTTTAAAAACAAATGGTATGATTATATTGATGAAGAATTTAAAAGACGTGAAGAAGGTTTTTGGTTTTATAACCAAGGCAGTAGCACTTATCTTACTGGTTCTCATTATATGTACTTGCAGTGGACCAAGATTGATGTTGGGAAACCAGACTTTCGAGAGTCCAATAGACTTTTCTTTATTTTTTGGGAAGCGTGTAAAGCCGATAACCGGTGTTACGGAATGTGCTACCTTAAGAACCGTAGATCTGGATTTTCTTTCATGGCATCCTCAGAATTGGTACACCAAGCCACTATATCCTCGGATTCACGATATGGAATATTATCTAAAACTGGAGCTGATGCGAAGAAAATGTTTACTGACAAAGTGGTACCAATATCAGTTAACTATCCCTTCTTTTTCAAACCAATCCAGGACGGTATGGATCGCCCCAAGACGGAACTCGCGTATAGAGTCCCTGCCTCGAAACTTACCAGAAAAAAGTTGGACCAGAATAGTCAAATCGAAGACATCCAGGGGTTGGATACAACCATCGATTGGAAGAACACGGGGGACAACTCCTACGATGGGGAGAAGTTACAAGTCCTTGCCCACGACGAATCAGGGAAATGGGAGAGGCCGGATAATATCCTCAACAACTGGAGAGTCACGAAAACGACGTTAAGATTAGGAAGTAGAATAGTAGGAAAATGTATGATGGGTTCTACTTCAAACGCTTTAGATAAAGGAGGAGATAATTTTAAAAAATTATATGAAGCTTCAGACGTTACAAAACGAAACCGCAACGGACAGACTAATTCAGGACTTTATAATTTGTTCATTCCTATGGAATGGAACTACGAAGGATACATTGATTCTTATGGCGTACCTGTCTTCGAAACTCCAAAAAAAGCGGTTAAAAGTATTGATGGATCCCAAATTAACATCGGAGTTATCTCACATTGGGAAAATGAAGTAGAAGGTTTAAAAACTGATCAAGATAGTTTAAATGAATTTTATAGACAATTTCCCAGAACTGAAAAACATGCCTTTAGAGATGAGGCTAAACAGTCTCTTTTTAATCTTACTAAAATATACGAGCAGATAGATTATAATGAAGATTTAAAACACTCTAATGTTTTAACACGTGGAGGTTTTCAATGGGAAAATGCAATAAAAGATACTAGAGTTGTTTTTGTACCTCATAAAACTGGGAGATTTTTAGTTAGTTGGGTTCCTCCTGCCCGTTTACAAAATAGATATATAATAAAAAATGGAATACGGTTTCCTGGTAATCCGGACTGTGGGGCTTTTGGTTGTGATCCATACGATATTTCAGGAACAGTAGATGGAAGAGGTTCAAAAGGATCTTTGCATGGTTTAAGTAAATTTACTATGGAAGACATTCCTCCTAATATGTTTTTTTTAGAATACATTGCACGACCTCAAACTGCAGAAATATTTTTTGAAGATGTGTTAATGGCTTTAGTTTTTTATGGAATGCCATTACTTGCAGAAAATAATAAACCAAGATTATTATATTATTTAAAACGTAGAGGATATCGGGGATATTCTATGAATAGACCAGATAGAATTTATAATAAATTATCTGTTGCGGAAAGAGAAATAGGTGGTATACCTAATTCAAGTGAAGATATAAAACAAGCTCACGCCGCTGCTATAGAAGATTATATAGAAAATTATATAGGATATACAGAAGATAGATATGGTGATATGTATTTTCAGAAAACTTTAGAAGATTGGGCAAGTTTTAATATTAATAACAGAACTAAGCATGATGCGGCAATAAGTTCAGGTTTAGCAATTATGGCTTGTAATAAAAACAGATATACACCAGTAGTGAATAGAACAATAACACAAGTTCCTTTAGGTTTTAAAAAATACGATAATAAAGGGGTAAATTCAAAAATTCTAAAATAGATGGTTAAGATTAACTACAATAGTGCTTTCCCAGATCAGGTGGTACCTGAAGAAGAGAAAAAATCTAAAGAATATGGTTTACAAGTAGCACAAGCCATTGAAGGAGAGTGGTTTAAAAATTCAAGTGGCAGAAATAGATTTATTAATAATTTTCAAAATTTTAATAGATTAAGATTATATGCTCGTGGAGAACAACCTGTTCAAAAATACAAAGATGAATTAGCTATAAATGGTGATTTATCATATTTAAATTTAGATTGGAAACCCGTACCTATTCTTTCTAAATTTGTAGATATAGTAGTTAATGGTATGACTGATAAAGGTTATAAAGTTAACTCCTTTGCAACAGACCCTTTTGCAATGAAACAAAGAACACATTACGCATCAACTGCATTAAGAGATATTCAAAGTAAAGCTGAAATAGATGCCTTAGCTCAAGCCACTGGTCGTAATTTTTATTCTTCTCCAAATCCACAGTCATTACCAGACAACCCAGAGGAATTAGATCTTTATATGCAATTAGATTATAAACAGAGTGTAGAAATTGCAGAAGAAGAGGTTATAAATAATGTATTAGATTTTAATAAATACGAAGAAACAAAAAAAAGAATAGCCTACGATTTAACTGTTTTAGGTATTGGATGTGTAAAAACTAATTTTAATTTAGCAGAAGGAATTACAGTAGATTATGTAGATCCAGCTAATATAGTTTATTCATATACAGATGATCCAAACTTTGAAGATATTTATTATGTAGGGGAAGTAAAAAATATGTCATTATCCGAAGTTAAAAGACAGTTTCCTTACTTAACAGATAGTGATTTAGAAGAAATACAAAAATATCCAGGAAGAAATTCATATGTAAATAACACTTGGTGGGGACAAGAAGCACAAGATCAAGTTCAAGTTTTGTTTTTTGAATATAAAACATATCAAAATCAAGTATTTAAAATAAAAGAAACTGATCAAGGATTACAAAAAACTTTAGAAAAACCCGATACTTTCAATCCTCCTGAAAATGATAATTTTGAAAGAGTAAGTAGAGCAATAGAAGTATTATATAGTGGGGCTAAAGTTTTAGGATTGGGAGGAAATTTATTGCAATGGGAATTAAGTGCTAATATGACTAGGCCGTTTAGCGATACTACAAAAGTTAATATGAATTATGCAATAAGTTCTCCTAGAATGTATCAAGGAAGAATTGAATCTATTGTAAGTAAGTGTGTTGGATTTGCTGATATGATACAATTAACACATTTAAAATTACAACAAGTACTTGCTAGATTAGTACCAGATGGAGTTTATTTAGATGTAGATGGTTTAGCAGAAGTAGATCTTGGAAATGGAACTAATTATAATCCAGCTGAAGCATTAAACATGTATTTTCAAACTGGTAGTATAGTAGGAAGATCTTTAACACAAGATGGGGAATTAAACAGAGGTAAAGTACCTGTACAAGAGCTACAAAGTTCATCTGGAATTTCTAAGATACAATCGATGATCCAAACATATCAATATTATCTACAAATGATTAGAGATGTTACGGGACTAAACGAAGCTAGAGATGGTAGCACTCCGGCAAAAGACTCTTTGGTAGGTCTTCAAAAACTTGCTGCCGCTAATTCAAATACAGCAACAAAACACGTTCTTCAGTCTCTTATGTATCTAACTGTTCGTGCGTGTGAGAATATAGCATTAAGAGTATCTGATATGTTGCAGTTTCCTTTAACAAAGAATAGTTTATTAAACAGCATTAACACATTTAATGTTAACACTTTAAAGGAACTAGAACATTTGCACTTGCATGATTTTGGTATATTTTTAGAATTAGAACCAGAAGAAGAAGAAAAAGCTGAATTAGAAAAAACAATTCAAATAGCTTTACAAGCAGGTAATATAGGATTAGAAGATGCAATAGATATAAGAGAAATTCAAAACATCAAACTTGCTAATCAACTTTTAAAAAATAGACAAAAGAAAAAACAAGAAGCAGAAAGAGCTGCTCAACTAGAGAATATTGAAGCACAAGCCGCTGCAAATGCAGAGGCCGCTGAAAAGGCAGCTTTATCTGACGTACAAAAACAACAAGCAATTGCACAAACTGAAGTACAAATAGAACAAGCAAAGTCGCAATTTGAAATTGAAAGGATGGAGCAAGAGGCAATTATAAAGAAACAATTAATGGCAGAAGAATTTAATTATGATATGCAATTAGCTCAAATTCAGGCTCAATCACAACAACAAAAAGAAGCTGCTATAGAAGATCGTAAAGATAAACGAATAAAAATACAAGGTACACAACAAAGTGAACTTATAGATCAACGTCAAAATGATTTATTACCTAAAGATTTTGAATCTACTGGTAGTGATAGTTTAGTGGGTTTTGGATTATAAAACAAAATTCCTAGCTAATATTTATTATTAATTTTATATTATTTTATTATGTCAAAAAAAGAAGAAGAAACAATAAAAGAAAAAGTATTGGAAACAGTACAAAAATCTAAAACCGCTGCAGAAACTAATAGCAATGAACCAGCTAAGGAAGAAGGTAGTTTTAAAATAAAAAAGGTTACTAAACCAAAACAACTAGGGGATAATAAAGTTCCTAATCTTATAAAGGTAGATTTATCAAAACCTGCCTCACAAACTAAAAACAAAGAAAAAGATGCCGTTCCTACACAAGAGACAAATGTGGGCGATGCTACTCTCGAAGAGCAAAAAGACAGTGGCGACAGCGAAAAAGTGGTTAGCGAAGTACGGTCCACCGACGAAGAAGTAAAAGAAGAATCAGATTCACCAATAGAAGAAATTAAAAATGAAGACGATAATACTGACACGCCAGGAGTGGCAGGAAGCGATGAAACTACCACTACCACACAAAAACAAGAAGAAATATTACAGGAAGACAAAACACAAGAGCTTCCGGAAAATGTAGAAAATTTAGTAAAATTCATGAAAGAGACGGGAGGAACCGTTGAAGATTATGCTCGTTTAAACGCTGATTATAGCGGAATTAGTAATGATGCATTATTACATGAATATTATAAACAAGCTAAACCTCATTTGAATGCTGAAGAAAGAAACTTTATTATTGAAGATTCATTTCAGTATGATGAAGAGGTGGACGAGGAGCGAGATATAAAAAAGAAAAAACTCGCTTACAAAGAAGAGATAGCTAAAGCCAAAAACTTTTTAGATGATCTTAAAGACAAGTATTATGCCGAAATCAAGTTGAGACCCGGTGTTACTCAAGAACAACAAAAAGCAATGGACTTTTTCAATCGCTATAACGAAAATCAAGAAGTAAATAAAGCTAAGCACGAAAGATTTATATCTGCTACAAAATCTATTCTTAACGAAGATTTCAAAGGTTTTGATTTTAAATTAGGAGACAAAAAATTCAGATATGGAGTAAAAGATCCTTCAAGCTTAGGTGAAAGTCAAAGTGATATATCTAACTTTATTAAGACGTTCTTAAATAAAGAAGGTGAGGTAGAAAATCCTAAAACTTATCATAAAGCTTTATATGCTGCACGAAATGTAGATACTATAGCTAATCATTTTTACGAGCAAGGTAAAACCGACGCAATTAAAGAACAGATAGCAAAATCTAAAAATATTAGTACTGAACCCAGAAAAACAGGTTCAGGAGAAGTATTTGTAGGTGGATTAAAGGTAAAAGCAATTAGTGGCCTTGATTCTTCAAAACTGAGAATAAAAAAGAAAACGTTTAATTAAAAATTAATAAATAAATTATGGGAATTTTAACTCCACAATTTGGTTCAATAGTTCCTGCTCCTAATCAGCAGCTATTAGCCAGTAACTACCTATCTTTTACAGATGGTACAAGTGATTTTGCTCAGCAATATCTACCTGAAATATATGAACAAGAAGTAGAGAGATATGGAAATAGAACTCTATCTGGTTTCTTACGTATGGTAGGTGCTGAAATGCCTTTAACTTCAGATCAAGTTGTTTGGTCAGAACAAAATAGATTACATATTTCTTATGACGGCGTAGCTAATGGTTGCCCTGGTAATTGTGATACTCTTACAATACCTGCTCCAACAGCTCCAGGCGTTACTAGAAATGTAATTTCACCGGGTCAAACTATTGTTGCAATGGATGATGTTGGTAATGAATTAAAATGTGTTGTCTTAACTTCACAAACAGCTACAGGTGTACTTACTGTTGCTCCTTATACAGCTCAAACATTAGCTACTTTAGGTGCGACTGTAAAAATATTTGTATTTGGTTCAGAATTTCAAAAAGGCGCTGCAACAAGTAATGCAGTTGCTGGTTTACAAACAGGGAATTTAGCTAACCAACCACAAATTACTATTACTCCAGCTTTTCAACAATATAACAACTCACCAGTTATTATCAGAAATGTTTATACAATAAACGGATCAGATATGGCTCAAATAGGTTGGGTTGAAGTTGCTACAGAAGATGGAACTACTGGTTATCTATGGTACTTAAAAGCAGAATCTGAAACTAGATTACGATTTGAAGATTATCTTGAAATGGTATGTGTTGAAGGAGAACTTGCTGCAAATATTGGAGCTGGTGATGCATTCGCTGCTGGTTACAAAGGTACTGAAGGTCTTTTTGCTGCTATCTCTTCAAGAGGTAATGTAGAAGTTGGATTTGCTGGCGCTGCTGGTATTGATGATTTTGACGAAATACTTAAAAACCTAGATACTCAAGGTGCTATTGAAGAAAATATGTTGTTCTTACAAAGATCAACTGCATTAGAATTTGATAACATGCTTGCTAATGTATCTTATGGTGCAAACGGTGGTACTGCTTATGGGTTATTTGAAAACTCAGAAGAAATGGCTTTAAATCTTGGATTTAGCGGTTTCAGAAGAGGATCTTATGACTTTTATAAAACTGATTGGAAATACTTAAATGATGCTTCTACAAGAGGTGCTATTTCAGGTACACAATCAATTGAAGGTGTTTTAATACCAGCAGGTACTTCAACAGTTTACGATCAAATTTTAGGTACTAACATCAGACGACCATTCTTACACGTTAGATATAGAGCTTCTCAAACAGAAGACAGACGTATGAAGTCTTGGTTAACTGGATCAGCTGGAGGTGCTTACACTTCTAATCTTGATGCAATGGAAGTCAACTTCCTTTCAGAAAGATGTCTTGTAACTCAAGCTGCTAATAACTTTGTGTTATTTAAAGGTATTTAATCCTGTGAAACCAAAAGGGATTTAATATCAGTAAAGACGGGGCATCTTTATGGTGCTCCGACTCTTTACTTTAACTATTTAATTATATTATATCATGGCAAAAAAAATAAAAAATGAAGAGGTTGTTTTAGAAGAATCTATACAAGTTGAACAACCAAAAAAACCAACAAATACTCCTAATAATACTTGGGAAGCAAAAGATAGAACTTATATATTAGCTGGAAATAAAACTCCATTAACTTATAAAATTCCATCAAGACATACTACTAGACACGCTCTTTTGTGGTATGATCCAAAATCACGAGAGCAAAGAGAAATTAGATATGCTACTAATCAAAACTCTCCTTTCAAAGATGAACAAAAAGGCGAAGCAACTCTAGGACATATAGTGTTTAGAGATGGAGCGTTGCTTGTAAAAAAAGAAGAAGAAGTATTACAAAAAATATTATCTTTATATCATCCTTTAAAAGGTAAAAGATATAGAGAAGTAGATGAAGTTGTACAAGCTCAAGATGAGTTACAAGATTTAGAACTTGAAATAGATGCTTTAAATGCTGCTAGAATTATAGAAATAGATCAAGGTGAAGCAATTTTAAGGGTTGAATCCGGTTCTAAAGTATCGGAGATGAGTTCTAAAGAGATTAAAAGAGATTTATTAGTATTTGCTAAGAAAAACCCTAAACTCTTTTTAGATTTAGCTAATGATGAAAATGTACAACTACGGAACTTTGCTATTAAAGCTGTAGAGGCTGGAATAATAAAACTTAGTTCTGACCAAAAAACATTTTTATGGGCATCTAATAAAAAGAAACTAATGACAGTTCCTTTTGATGAACATCCATATTCTGCTATGGCTCAATTTTTTAAAACCGATGAGGGATTAGAAATATTTAAATCAATAGAGAAAAAACTTTCTTAATATAAATTAATAAGGGAGGCTCTACGCCTCCTTTATTATAATAACACAATACAAATGGCTATAAACGTAAATACGGTATATCAAACTGTTTTACTTATCTTAAACAAAGAGCAAAGAGGATATATTACTCCAACTGAATTTAACAGTTTAGGAACACAAGTACAACGAGAAGTTTTTGAAAAATATTTTGATGATATAAACCAACAACTTCGTATTCCTCAAACTAACACAGACTACGCAGACAGGGTTGAAAATTTAGACGAAAAAATAGCTATTTTTAAAACATTTGGTAACGCTAGTTATGTTACTTTTAATAACCTTTCTTACTGGGTACTTCCTAATGCAACCGCTTATGGCGATGGGGCAACGTTTTATCGTTTAGGTACAGTACTTTATAATAATGAAACTGAGGTCCAACGTCTTGACCGTAAAGATTTTTATCAAATAGATAAATCATTATTAACAAAACCCTCAACTACTTTTCCTGTATATTTATATGAGAATGAAAAACTGTTTATTAAACCTACCACTATTACTACAGCGGGAGATATACAGATAGATTATTTACGTACACCGGTTAACCCAGTGTGGGGATTTACTACAGGTAGTTTAGGTCAATATATATATGAAACCTCAAGTTCTACTGATTTTGAACTTCATATTTCTGAACAAACAAATGTAATTTTACAAGTATTAAAATATGCTGGGGTAATAATAAAAGATCCTGAAATTATACAAGTAGCTGCTCAAGAAGTTGCTATGAATGAACAAAACGAAAAAATATAATAAATCATGCCACAACCCGACGGAGGACTATTAACCGAAACAAATTCGCAATATTACGCAGGATCTCAAGTGTTTATCGCAACGGCTGATCAAACTACCTTTACAGCTACATTTAATACAGATATAAGTTTTGGTAGTTATGATCCTACAGAATCTGAATATAATAATAATAACTTTAGATTATATACTAGTGCTACAGGTGCTCCTGCTTCTTTTACAGAATATATAACTAGCTATACGGTTGTAAATAATGTATTTACTTTACCAGCACAGGCAGATGGTACATATGTAGTAATTCAGCTTTTAAATCAGTATGGAGGAGAATATGGTAATCGCGATGCTTTTGGTAAAGTAGTAGAAAAAAATTACAATAGTTATTCTTATATAAAAGTACAAGATTTGGTTAATAATTTTCTTGTAGCTTATGTAGGAGCAGGTAAGTTAATTCCTAGTGTAAAACGTACAGATGTAATTTTTCACACTAAACGAGCATTACAAGAGTTTAGTTATGATACTCTTAAAAGTATAAAGTCACAAGAGTTAAATATCCCTCCTAGTTTAAGTGTTCCTATTCCACAAGATTATGTAAATTATGTTAACGTGTCTTGGGTAGATGAATCTGGGCAAACACATATTATATTCCCTAATCGGTTAACAACTAATCCATATACTAAACCCGTACAAGACGCTCAAGGAATTCCAACTCAAGATAATCAAGGAAGTGATATTACAGGCACATCCTTAACAGAAGAAAGATATAGAGATCAAAATAATGCTATTTTAAAAGAACTAAGAGACGAAACAACAGGAAGATTAATTTCAGATGGGTTATATGGTTTTTGGGGAAATTACTTATGGGGTTATGGTCAGAGATATGGAATGCAACCAGAGTTTGCTCAAATGAATGGATGGTTTACTATAAATGAAAGAGATGGTAAGTTTTCTTTTTCAAGCGATCTTAAAGATAAGTTAATAGTATTAGAATATATTTCAGATGGATTATCTTATGATCAAGATATGAAGGTACCTAAACTAGCTGAAGACGCTGTATATTCTTATATTAGTCACGCTATATTAGCTAGTAGAATAAATCAACCTGAGTATGTAGTTCAACGTTTACGTAGAGAAAAAAGTGCAAAATTAAGAAACGCAAAAATAAGATTATCAAATATAAAGTCTGATGAATTTATTCAGGTGATGAGAGGTAAATCTAAATGGATTAAATTTTAAATAAATGGCGGAAGTTAAAAATGCTTTTATTAAGTCTAAAATGAATAAAGACCTGGATGCCAGGTTGTTACCCAATGGGGAATATCGTGAAGGAGTTAATATACAAGTAAGTAAGTCAGAAGGTGCCGACGTTGGAGCGTTAGAAAATGTATTAGGAAACAACAAACTGGTTGATTTTACAGCGTTAACTGGTGTCAATGATTTATATACTGTTGGTCTTTATACTGATGAGGTAAACAATAATATTTATGTATTTTTAACTGATTATGACGACACTAAGTTAACTGACTCTAGTGGTAACAATATATATAACAGTCAACTTTTAAATTATTCTCCTACAGCTAACAACTTTGTATATGTATATAACATTGCAACACAAGAACCGATCCAACTACTACAAGGATCGTTTTTAAACTTTTCCATTAATTTTCCTATCCATTCTATTAATTTAGTAGAAAATATATTATTTTGGACAGACAATCGTAATCAACCTAGAAGAATAGAAGTTGACAAAGCTGTTGAAGTTTCCAATTATTACACTACAGAAGATCAAATTTCAGTAGCGTCGTATTCTCCGTTTCAACCTATTGAATTATATTATAAATTTGAAGGATTTTATAAAAATGCTGATGGAACCGTTATTCCAGTTAATGCAAATGGAGGAAAAGGTATAACAAGCGGTATAACAACAGCTGGAGCAACTACTATTTTATTAACATCAAATGGGTTTGCAGGAATAGATATTAGTGGGGCAGGTAATAAAAATTTAGTTGGATCTACCATTATAGCTGCGGATGCTAGTACAGGATTACCTATAGATCCATCACCAATCCCTGTTAATACAGTATTATTAAGTTATACTCCTACTACTATTGAACTAGGAGATGCTTCTGGGGCTACAGTTGCAACAACAATTGATATTCCTGATGGTTCTATAATATATTTTAATTATAATAGTTTAATAGGTAACGATGAATATGTTACAAGCATGCTAGACGTTAGTAGCAAAATGAATCCTGGGGGTACATATGATGTAGCTAAACCCGGAATGACTACTAATACTAATTTTAATCCAAATTATAGTGGAGATCCTGATTTTTTAGAAGATAAATTTGTACGTTTTAGTTATAGGTTTAAATATGAAGATGGTACGAATTCTATTATGGCCCCTTTCACGCAAGCCGCATTTATTCCACAGCAAGATGGATATTTTATGGGTCAAGGAACATTAACAGGAATATCCTTAGATGAAGAAGCAACGTACCGTAGTACAGTTGTTGGGTTTATGGAAAATAAAGTTAATAATATTTTATTACAAATTCCATTACCTTTAGATAGTGCTAATAATGGGATAAATGCAAGTAGTTTGTTTAGTAAACTTAAAGTAGATGAGATTGAAATTTTATATAAAGAATCTGATAGTTTAGCAGTTCAAGTAGTAGATTCTATACCGAGAACTGGAAACACTGGTTATGAAAGATTTGGAAGTGATACGGTAATAGAATATAATTACCAAGGTACTAAACCATATAAAACTTTACCAGAAAATGAAATAGTTAGAGTATATGACAAAGTACCAGTAAGAGCTCATGGTCAAGAAATTATAAGTAATCGAGTGGTATATAGTAACTTTCAAAATAAACATACTCCCCCTGAGTCTTTAGATTATAATGTAACAATATCAGATAAATATACAAACTTTGTAGTAGATGAACCTGGAAATCCTATATTACCACCATTGGAAAAAACAGTTTCTCGAGAATACCCAATGCACACGGTAAAGCAGAATAGAAACTATCAAGTAGGAATTGTATTGTCTGATAGATTTGGTAGAAGTTCTACTACCCTTTTATCTTCTTCTAAAACACAGAGTACTAATGCCGACGATTTAATATTAGATGGTGATACTATATATTTTCCATATAACGATGTTACTCAAGATAGTAGTAATAGCATACATTCATGGCCTGGTGACTCAATTAAAATATTATTTAATAGTCCGGTACCAGAAAACATAGCGGCTAACGTTAGTACAGGTTGGCCAGGACTATACAATGGAAATCCTGCATTAAGTAGCTACAACCCTTTGGGTTGGTATTCTTATAAAGTTGTTGTAAAACAAACAGAACAAGAATATTATAATGTATATTTACCTGGTTTAATGAATTTTTATCCTAATATTCCAGTTACCCCACCAGACCCAACCGGAACTACTTCTTTTATTACTTTGTTAAATGATAACATTAATAAAGTGCCTAGAGATTTAAGTGAAGTTGGTCCAGAACAAAAACAATTTAGAAGTTCAGTGGTATTATATGGTAGAGTAGCACCAGAAAATGATGCGGTCACTCCTAATCCTACTTTTAATTATCAATTTAACCCCACTCCGTCCGCTGTAAATATTGCTATTCCAGATACAGTATCTACTATTTCAACACAAAATGATATGTTTAATAATCCTGCTGCTGATCCAGGAGGTGCCAGTCAAACAGTTGAGTATAGTTCTATTTATCAAACTTTATCTAATCCTTTATTAGCTAGAGTAAGTATTGGAGGAAATACTATTGGATCTTATATTCCTGCCGCTGTAACCACAGCTTATAATACGTGGTTAAGTGTTTATGAAACTGCTCCGGTAGAATCTCGATTAGATATTTATTGGGAAACTACTTCTAGTGGGACTATTTCACAATTAAATGAAGCTATAAAAGAAGGAACTTCTAATATCAAAGGCTTTACAACAGAAGATTCACCAACAGCGCCAGAAACATGGACATTTAACCTTTACGAAGATATAACTCCTGGAGCATCACCCACTGCTTCTTATAACACCGGCACATATACAGAAGTTAGATTCTTTCCTTATGTTGAAGATAGCAGTGGAACTATTTCAGCCGTTAAAAGAAGCAATATTGAAACAAGTGGATTTAGTGTAAGAAATGGAAATAATACAGTTGTAACAGATAAATTTATTTTAAATAAATATCCGGCCCCTAGTACTTCTAGTGATCCAGATAAATATTCTATTACAATAGCAGCTAATACCTTCTTTTATTTTAACGAAAAATCTGATGTAGAAGGTTCTTATACTTTTACTTTTGAAGTAGAAAATTTAGATGGAACTCCTGGAGCTGTAGGCTCACAATATGGGCAAAAAACTAAAGTTGCTTTAACTGAAAAATTAAGTAATATAAAACCATCTATAGATAATTGTGAAACAAATATAGTAGTATTACCCGGGGCAACTTCTGTTTATACATTTACTGGGGTAAACGGTAGTGCTGATACTAGTAGAAACACCGATGATTTAACCTGGTCAATGACTCAAAGTCCAGCTGCTGATGGTGGTACTATTCCTCAATTATCAATAAACGCTCAAACAGGGGAAGTAACTGTTGATGAAGACGCGTTGATTGATCAGTCAATAACTATGACGGTTGTTTTAAGAGATGCTGGCAATGACTCAAACACTTATAATGCTCCTAATAGTTATGCACAGTGTATAACTGCTATAAATGGAAAATTAGGTTATGAAACTTTTGATTTAAATGAAGATTTTTACAGTGTTAAAAATATGTGTATTAACCAAGGGCCGGAAAGTTCTGGATTTTATTGGGCAACAGTTGATAATAGCAGTACACAAAACCCTGCAGATACTGGACCTTACCCTAGCGCAAGTAGCGGACCTGGAGGTTCTCCGGTAAACAACGACAATAGAGTTCCTGTTAGTGGATCAGGGAAAATTACTGAAATTGATCCAGGAACTGGAGTAACTAGTGTTTCAGTAAATACCGCTAATAGCGCGTGTAATACTGCTGGTTGGAGATGGGCAAATACAAATAGAAATGGAACAGTGCAATTTACTGCAAACAATTCTGGGTTTGAAACTGAAAATGGAAGAGTTGATGCTACTACTTCAAGAAACACTTATAGTCAACCACAAGCGTGGCTTAAAGAAGGTACCACAGAACAACCAGGGGGAACTGCTTATATTATTGTAGATTTTGAATTTACTAATCCTACAAGTTATGATACTACTTTAGGACCACCCTCTGATAGACCTGAGGTTATTTGGCCAGTTTATTTACAATATAGACCAACAAATGTTTCGGGGGTTCCCATTGGACCTTGGGAAACTGCTAAGGATATTGAAGGTAATGAAATACGTTTTGGCGGTACACAAGGAAATAATTATCAAATGCAGGTACCCGCAAATGAAAATGATAAACCAAAATTTGGCCCTAATCCTTTTACAACTGATACAGGTGTGTTAGATAAATTATCAGAAGCTAAAACACCAGCTACTACTTCAGTAAGTCAAATTAACCCTTTCCCTGCTAAAGAAGATTGTTTTGATGCTTGGTTTGATGGTATTTCAGCTACAGGTGAACAAGGGCTTAGTTCTGTTGGTAGAAAAATGTTTTGTATAGGTAGAAATCAAGGATATAGAAATGCTTCAACTGGAATACCAGATTCTCCAGATATGTTTGGAGAATATAGATTATTAACTCGTTATCCTTATAGTAATAACATTGAGGTTAATACTAATAATAAAGTTTTACCTACTTTAACACCTGATGGCTGTCCTACTTCAGCGCCATATAATAATCCTCTAACCGCTCAAGTAACACAAAAAGTTTATTTAAGTTTTGGGGATTTTTATAATCCAGTTCAATTAAGAAATACATATAATAATAATACACTTGTTTCTACTGGATCTCTTGAGCGTGCTTATCAGTATAATATTAGTCCTCCTAAAGATACTAGAACAGAAGCAGAACAAGCTTATCCTACTCCGCAATCTGGGGGAGTTGGAGGAAGAACAGTGTGGGCTAAAGAATGGGGTTTTAAATATGTTACACAATTTTATAAAGATTCAGCTTTAAGTGAAATATTTAGACCTAGTGAAGAATGGCCAGCAATTGGCACAGATACTAAATATTATTCCTACGCCACAACAGGTGATTATTTAAATGCTGATTGGGGAAATGATAATGCTAGCACTAGAAACGGTTCACCTATTTGGACAGATTCTACTGGGTATGTATTTGGACAAAACGTAACAAATAAAAATCAAGATAGAAAATGGACTGCTCAATTTGATTATTTAGGAGAAAAAATTATAAGTACAGCCCAACCTTGTGCAGCGAATTTAGTAACCCCTGACCCAGGGCCCACTCAACCTTCTAATACCTATAGTTTTGGAGTAACCGTACTAGAACAAAGTGGATCCTTTTTTACAGTAAATTTTGAAAGTCAAATATATCAAGCAGCGGCTTTCTCATTAAATATGCTTGAACAATTAACAGGAGGAAAAACTGGAAACGGGGTTCCTCATTACATGCAAAAATCTGTTATATCTATTTTTCAACCGGAGGCACCATATACACTTGTAGGAGAAATTAGAAATACTGGATCAGCTACAATACTGAGAACAGAAAATTATATTTCAGGATCATTTGCTATTATTCAATTAGCTTTTAGAAATATAAGTGGAACACTACCTTTTCAACCAGGTAAAAAATACTTGTGGACTTGGCCGGGTATTACTAGTCCATAATAGTAATAATATTAATAAATATGCAATTATAAAATATGGCGGCAACTATAGAAGTTAAATTTTTCAATAGCTTTATTTTACGTAAAACTGTAGATAGTACTAATGAACCAAAATGGAATGGGTCTAGAGGGGATGGTACATACCCTCAATCTGCCGTTGCTGGTACCGCTTATTATAATGATTGGGCTGTAGAAGAAGCGCGAATCAGAGGTGGTTATAATAATACATATGTGGGTCAAGGAGTAAAAGCATATTTAGTAGAAGATAATCCAAATGCTTCTAATAGAATAAACTCTATGATTTATTCAGGTATTTTTAATTCAAGAACTGGTATTAATGATACAAATGTATTTTCTGTTGGGCAAGATATAACTAAAAGTGTTGATCCTGCTAATGGAAGTATACAAAAAATATATGCTGAAGATTCATATTTGATTATTTTTCAAGAGAAAAAAGTAAGTAGAGCTCCTATTGATAAAGATATTATATACACAGCAGAAGGTAGTCCAACTTTAACAGCAAGTAATATGGTAATAGGTAGTGTTCAACCATATGCTGGTAACTTTGGAATTAGTAAAAATCCAGAAAGTTTTGCTGTTTATGGAAGAAGAAAATATTTTGCTGATAAAGATAGAAGTGCAGTAATGCGTTTATCAAATGATGGACTAACAGAAATATCTCAGTACGGGATGATAGATTTCTTTAGGGATCAGTTTGCTAGTTTAGGTAATGGTAAATTAACGGGAGGATGGGACATTTATAACAAACAATATGTTTTATCTATACAACCAAAAGATTTGTCTGTACCTTATAAAACATTATCTTTTGATGAGCAAATTAATGGTTGGACTAGTTTATATTCATATAAACCTGGAATGATGTTGAGTTTAAAAAATAAATTTTATACTACTGGTCCATCTACCGTAGGAGAAACAAACACAGCTTCTTTATACCAACACTATGTAGCATCACAGCCAAGAGGTAATTTTTATGGTGCTCA
>Ga0315315_10000295_pt1 | contig 39869 bp, 26 predicted proteins | sample M140m3416metaG_FD_203699 | JGI IMG/M metagenome (GOLD analysis project Ga0315315, IMG submission 203699) | Ammonia-oxidizing marine archaeal communities from Monterey Bay, California, United States - M1 40m 3416 | ecosystem: Environmental > Aquatic > Marine > Intertidal zone | place: USA...
ACGCTTAATACGAATTGGACTGACCTTCCAGGAGCTCAGGTAAATACTGTTACTACTAATACTGCTACAAATGGTAGTTCGAGAATTTTATATCCTATTTTTAAAGAAACTACAAGAATAATTATTTCGAATAACGGCCAGGCAATTCCATCACCAGGACCTCAAACTGGTCTTACAACACAAGATATAATATCACCTGGAGTTTCTACTTCCAATCCTGGCGGTGATAGAACTTATACTAACTTAAATGTTTTAGATGCGTCATTGTTGTATCATATAAGAATAGCAATTGATAATAGAGCTTGTGTTAATGGAAAAGGTTGGTGGGAAAGAACAGATCAGGATATAAGTAACAATTTATTATGGTATCAAATCCCAGAAGATTCAACAACCTATTTAGAATTAGGTCAGTTTGGCCCGGCAGCAGCACCAGCAGTTATATATTGGGATCCAGTATCAAATGAACTTCCATTTGAACCGGATGAACCACCAAATTTTGCCGGTACCATAAAAGGCGAAGCAGGAAATAACACAGTTTCAACAACTAATCCAACATCGTTTCCAGTAATGGATACTAGCTTTAATACTGTTTTTAGTAATAATGCACCAGTTAATGTAAAATATGGTTTTGACTTATCTATAAAAATATACCATAGTAGTTTGCAAATAGGTGATAAGGATTTTTCAACAATAAATCCTCCTCCAGCAAACGTTAGTCAACTACATTATGCTAACGAAGGCATAATAACATTTAATGATTTATCATATGAAACTGATTGGAATAAACAACATACATTTGAAGTTAATATAGGAGATTCCACCAATGGAACTTGGACTACTAGTAACCCTTTTACTACAGCCTTTCCGTATACCACTCCGCCTTTAACATTAGCTTTACCACAACATACATATGATATCAGCAATGTATATATGATGAATGATAGATTTAAAGATATAAATAATCAATTTGTAAAAGTATATCTGGTTCCACCCCCACCGGGTCCTCAATTTTCCAAGAATTCACATTATGCTAATTTACTTGAAACTGCTGAACATGTGTTGGGAAATTCTACATATTTAAATCATCTCACGGGTGGAAATATAGGTTTTACAAATCAAGAAGACCCAGGTTTTGATTTAGTATATAATAGTTTATCTGGTGCCCCAGCAGGACACACAGGTTCACCACAGCATATAGATTATGGAGATGAGACAAAATTAAAAAAATGTAGAGATATAAACGGTAATGTGAAATATGTTATATTTATAGACCAGTATTCAGATCTAACTATAAAATTTAAAGCAGATACAAGCATAGTCTCACCGGTTTCTGGTAAACAAATATGCTTTATTACATCTTTTCACGATTATGCAAATCCATTAGTTGGAACACAACTACTTGGGGCGGCAATGGGAGAATATGAATTAAGACATGAGTATGTACCAATACCAGCAAGTCAAAATCCTACATTACCAATAGGCGTTACAGTTGAAAGAGCCCAACAACCAACACCTATAATAGGATTTGATAACGTAGCGGCGGTATTTCCCAGAACTTATACAAATACTTCTACAACAGGAGCTTTATCACCAAAAATAGATGTAATAAATGATGACCCTACTGGACCAGTTACTGGTCAATTTGCTAGTATTGAAAATGCCCGTTTTGGTGGTTATTATAATGTTCAATATATTACTAGAGATACTGGTGTGTATAATATAACCCAACAAAAATTTGGTGATGCTTTTCTGAGTAATTATGGGTTTAATGCTATAGAATTAGAACAAACAAATTTAATGTCGGCGGCGCAAAAAATAAACAAAATAGAATATTTATTAGGATGGGTAGCAAGAAATGATATTATACATACAACTCCAGTTGGAGGTTTATCCGTAGCAATACAAATGACAAGGTTATTTGGAATAAATATGCCACGTTCAGTTTTACCATTTGAACTTACAGGTTTACAGATTAGTAATATATATGCACCATGGATATATTATGATGAAAAATTGATTCGGTTTCAATTATACTATAGAGGAAATCCAACTTTATTAGAAGAGAAAGAATACGATTGGAATATACCTGTGCAAACGCCACAATCTGAAAATTTTTCGGTTCAAAATGTAAAAGTAAACGCAGCCAGTGATATATTAAGAAGTCCTTCATACAACTTTTCAAGAGATGGAAATGAAGGAATAGGTCCAAATTCTCAATTTTCTTATGATGTAAGAATGACTAATAATATATTTTCAGAGGCAACTACAAATACTAAATATTTAAATTTGACTGTTAATTCCGATACTTGGAATTGGGGAGGACCAGGAATACCTAAAATTTTATGGTGGGATTTTACATATAATGGAGTAACTCTTCCAAATGGACAGGCTCCAAGTAGTGGTTTTCAGTCATTGAAATTAAAAGATCCTAGAGGCGTAGTTACGGTAACACAGTCATCCGGTTCATTTGTAAGACACTTTCCAGGATATTCACCTAATCAAACCCATTCAGGAACACCTTCTACAAACCATGAGTGGTATACTAATAATTACGACCATACTCACTTAGGTAATCCATCTACTTTAGAAGATACGCAATTAATGTGGTGTAAAGGTGGATTTCGAAGTGGTTTTGCCGCAGCCTCTGGTGCTCCGTATACTAAAGACACTAATAAGTTAAATCCATATATTGATTATACAATTTATTATGATAATAATGTTACTGGTAAAAATTATGAAAGTCAAGGGACAACAGGAGAATCCTGGAATTATGATAATAATTGGGCTACTGCTCATTTTGGCGACTCATATTATACAAATGCATCAACCTGGTCTATATCAGGGGATTATAAATTTGTTACACTAGTAGATGAAAGCACTAATTGGAGAAATGGAAATTATAAATCGGTAGAAGTATATGTTAATGGTAATAATGTTTTAGATTCACTTACTTTAGGGGACGATTATATTATGTATATATGTTTAGAAGGTCCTATTTATCAGCAAAATTATAATACAGCAGGAGTTCATACTTTTACAGATAGTTCGACTCAGACAAAATATAGAACAGGTTGGCTTGACTGTCAATTAAGAACAAATGTCAACAGCAATGTATTTGATGGAACTGGTTGTTATATAGGTTCTAATCAATTAGTATATAATAATGGAGCTTTAAGATATTGTTTTAAACTTTTTGGACTAGAATCACAATCCCCAAGTAATCTTGCAAATGGGGTTGGAATAGATAAGATATTTTATAGAATAGGTATTAAAAATGACACGGCAGAATTAGATGCATCAACATATAATACAGAAGAAAGAAGTATAAAGAGCGTTGATATTACATATTCAATCTTGAATTAAATGTATATTTATTTACAAATTATATATAAATATATATTATATGTCGATATCAGACCCCGATAAAATATCAAATTTATGGAAGAAAAGTAGAGAGGTAAATGATATTTATAAAACAGAAAGATATAATTCGGTCGCCCAGACTCCATACAAGGAAAATGTATTTAATGAGAGTATATTTTCAGATTTAGTTCCAGATAAACTTCCAGGTAATTTAATACAAGTTGGTAATCAATTTAGACATCCAGAAAGTTGTGAATACTTAGATGCATTATTTTTTAATAACGGAATTCCATCAGGAGATGTTCCTAGATCAGGCCAGTACGCGGTCCCACCATCTCAAATAGCAACATTAAATCATCAGCGACCAGTGGGGCAGCCTCAGATACCTATTTATGGAAAAAAACTAACAAGTGTTCCGCATTTAACTTTTTATCATAAAGTTGAATTATATCCGCATCCAGAGGCAGATGGGACAGAACCTTCTAATTCTGATCCAGGTTTTCCAGCTCCTGGATACAAGACAAAAACAACTTGGTATTTACCAGATGCTAATGATATTAATTTATCAGCATTAAGAGATACGATAAATTTTAAAAAAGGAACTAGAGATACTGGAAGTGATTATACCTATAAAATCTGGACAGGAATACCTGGTTCAAATCAGTTTGCTCCACAAAAGGAAGCAGATACACCATATTCTTTTGTATTTGATAATAAGAATGGGTATTTTTATATATATGGAAATGATGATCAGAATGGTTGGAATATAGATGCTACTGGACCAAATCATAGTATTTTTGTTTCACTTATTAGATATGAAGGTTCTAAGGGAGCTAGTGGTTCTGGAGGTTCATTAAATAATGGACTAGATGTGTCTTTTAACAACGTGGATATATCAAATAATTTAAATTTTGTACACAATGATACATATTCTTTAGAAACAGGTATATTGCAAAGTAAAAAAATGTTATTTCCAATGCCTTTAACATCTCAAAGTCACGAAAATTCTGTAATAATAGCAACTGTTTCGGGTGCGGATGACGAATTTTTAAATGCTACAGGTTACTATACAGTTGAAATTCATGATGCTAATTATGAAGAATATAATACAAAAATTCATTTTATTGCTGGTATTATTACAAAAGAAAATACAAATGCTAACTATATTCCTCCACCAGCTGATACCCCTCTAGTAAATGATAATTCATCTTCTTCTAATGGCGGGGTAATTAATGATGTTACTACACAAAATGTAGCAATTAATCCAATCGAACAGCAACTATCAGTTCAACCAGGGCAAGTAACTATAACTATACCACAACCAATAACATTAGAACCTATAACTATAAATCCAATAGGAGGTGTAACACCAACTATAGATTCTGATGACGATGATGGTGGAACATCGACAGTTACGGTAAATCAGAATACGACTCCAACAAATATAGAATATACAGGATTTATAAAGGTTTTGTCTTGTGACAGACAATACTATAATGTAGGAACAAATTTTGGTATAGAATACATTCAATTAATTAAAGAAATAAATTCAAATACATGTCATATTTGTTTGAAATTAGATAGTTTATCGACTTTACCATCAAACAGTCAAAATAGTATTGTATTTAATGTGAGATTGTATAAAAATAGTTTAAATATAATGAATGATTTCAATAAATTACAATGGACTCTTGTAGATGCGCGTATATTTACGCAAACAGAATTAATTCAGAATTTTACTTTTATTAAAAGTCTTTATATAGCGGGTGTTCCCGATAATACACTTCCACCACTTTATCCTAATTTTCCTACTGAATCATTTAATGCTACAACTCAATATACAGTTATTGATAATTCTGTTAACATTGAAAGAGAGTTGTATATTAAGGGTGATATTAATATGGTAAAAAATAATCACATAAATTTAGTTGAAAACAATAAAATTAAAAGCGTAGTAAATGATTTATATGAATATAAAATATTTGATAATAATGATTTAACATCAACAAATATACCTAATGGATCGTGGCAGACAATTGCTACGATTGAACCCCAAAGCGCTCAATCAGCCTTAACGGATCAAAGGTCAGCATATGCTATGTTTGAAATAATCGATAGATCAAATGCAGGAACACAATATAAATTTACAGATAATTTATCATTTATTGTTAATTTTACATCACTTAGTTCAGGTTCAGCACACGCGAATATAACATTATTATCTAAAAATCCTACAGGAAACGACAGCGGAGATGTAGGATATATAGAACAAATAAGAGTTCTTTGTGGTCGTCATAATTCTACTTCAAGTGGAGCTAGTAATGGTGGCGCTAATATTCAAATTAGACGAATATGTAATAATACCAGCGCTGTAGGAAATACAGATATTCGTGTATCTATGTATAATAATTATAAAGGATTAAATACTAAGCAAGAAATGAATCCATTTGTATTAACAAGTGTAGGTCAAACAATGCAGTCGGGTTCTACTAGATCAGCTACAATAAATATTGAAAATAGCTCTTTTGGTTTTGCTAGCACTGATTCTTTTACTAATAAAGTAAGTTTTCAAACGATGGATGTAACATATTTATATCCTACAAATATCGAAATGGGTGGTTATTTGGATATGAATGGAAATGAACTTCGTGGATTAAATGGATTAACTATAAATGGAAATTTAGATATGAATGGATATAATATATTGGAAAATACAGTAATAACTAGTGGAAATAGTGTTAGTTCATTACCAAGAATTTCTCAAACAACAGATATTGATATATTAGTTGATGATGAAGACGACCCCGTAATAACAATTGGTTCTGGAACCACAAATGGTCAAACTCAGCAAATATATTTCAATTGTGGGGCAGAAGTTAATTTAGATATGAATGATATTGAAATAAAAAATACAGATTTAATTAGTAAAATAATGGACACGCATAAAGAAGAAACAAATAGAGCTTATGTACAACAATTTAATTTTAATACAGCTACTCTTCCGACTACTACACGAAGTGATAATCTACAGCCTCCGTGGGAAATTGGCGGTAGTGCTGGAGATGGAGATTGGATAACAATAGGTGTTGCTGGTTCTTTTATAAAGGACGCTAATGCAGGTCCACCTTATATTGGGGATGGTGCGAATAAATGGAGAGTAAATAGCAAAGGTAGTTTTAGAGCAAACGCTTTATTTGAACTTATAGATAGGACTTCAGGACATCATCATACTATAAAATTTTATGCCGGTTTTAAATTTGGTAAACCAAGTATTAGAATTTTAAATAATAATACATATTCAAATACAAGATTTGGTGCAATAAGAATTGTTTATGGTGCTGGAACTGCTCTAGGAACTTATGTTAAAACTACATATACTGGTTGTGTATTACAATTTCAATTATTAGAATCTTCAAGTCAAACAGCAAGCTCTGCTGATATCGAAATGAATGTATGGCAAAATACCGAAAATACTGGATGGAAAATTTCTAGAGAATCTGTAATAATTAAGGAAAATAATCCTAGATGTTATGTTCCAACAAGTGTAGCACAAGAATATATGACATACAACCCGATCCCCAACCCTCCTCCAATTTATAGTGGTCCAAATGGAGATGGGAATTATATTCCAGTGGGAGGTTCCCCATATCAATATAATTTAACTATCGATACATCAGAAGATTTAGTATTGGGAACAAATAATATTTATAAGGGAGAAAAAATAATTACTGATGAATTAAACGCAAAAGATGGGTCATCTTTCGTAAAATTAGCAAAGGAAGGAGAAGGTATACAAATTTATGGTGATGCTGGAAGTCTTGGTGGGCTATTAGCACAATCTTCTAATAACGGCACAAATAAAAATGTTTTTACAATAAATCCAAATGCTAACACCCATACAACATTTGAAGTTAAATTAAAACATGGTCCTTCTAGTAATAGAGTAGAAACATCAGGATTAAGTGTAAATCAAGACAATATTAAATTAAAAGTTCCTCTTAATTTATCCACAACAACTGCTGATATTTTAAGTGGTACATACGGGGCTCAAACAGAATATGGTAAGTTTAATACACTAGGTTCTAATATTGGCGTAGAGTTAGCTGCATCAAATACTATTGGGAAAAATATAATAAATGTTTCGGGTTCAACTTTGTATGGACAGTTACCAGTTATAAGAACTAGAGAACCATATACTAGTGGTGGTGGTGCTGTTGATAATAATTATGTTATGATAAGTGAAACTTGCTACAATTTAGTAAGTAGATACGGGTTAACAGATATGTTTATGGATGGACCAGCTACTTCGGACCCGCAGTCAAATAATAGAAGAAGATTTCATGGAAATGATAATGCTCCAAGTCAAAGTAATTCTACAAATTTTTATAGTGTAGGTTTAATTCAAAGTTTTAAGGGTGAAGATTTAAGGACAAATGACTACTCCGGTTATGAAGCTGGAGAATTTGAAACACCTTTTAGAGGAAAAGGATGGTTCACCGGCTGTGCTTTTGGATGGCCTCAAAAATCATCAACAGCCGGTCCATTACAAGTGCGTGGAAATGCTAAGCTTAGATTAATTGTTAATGGTAAAACTGTAATAGAATGGACTAGTTCGACTGGAAATGCAGGTGGTTCGGAAAGAACATATAATTTTAGTAATGTAGTTTTAGACTTACCTTCTGAAGACTGGGTGTGGTGTGGAAATGAACTAGAGAGACCAACTCTTTCAGACACTCTACCAGATAATGTATATGAATCAGGCTTAAAATTTACCACGGATGGTACTAGTTTAATATATTTTCAAATGGTATTTCCAGGACCAAAAAGCGCCAATAATTATATTGAATTTCCCGATGATGATAATATGGGCGGCGGGGGAACAGATAGTTCGTTAATAAGAATGAATGCTTTCTTTGCTTCATATCCAAAATTAAAATAATTTTTATTATAAACTCTTCATAACAAATTCGTATATTGAAAAGTTAATAGAATTTACTAATACAGCTCTAAAGGCACAAATAGGATATCCTCTCCATAATGCTCCCTGTCGAAATGCTTGAGAAATACTAATATTTTGAGCTATTTGTCGGCTCATAATTACATCTATAGGATATGAAAAAGTCCAATTTGCTAATCCAGAAAATCCACCTGATAAGAATGTATTATAACCCTTTTCTCTAGCCCAGTGATATGAACCAAAATAAAGGCTCATTGCGGTAGTTTCTCTTAAAAAAGTAGAAAATAATCCACGTCCCTTTAATAAATTTTGGATAGACGTTTTTTGATTTGTTTGTTTATGAATTTTATAATGATTAAATCCATAAACAGTTGGAAACGCAATACATCCAGATATAAATCCACTTATAAAATAGGAGCGTGTATATTTTTGTAATCTATCATTAATTGGAAAAACAGTTATATTATTTACCAATGAATTAGTAAGTGGAAAACGCCAACCTTTATAATAATGTGAAATTGGTAAGCCAATCCACTTTTTTTTATTTTGAATTAAAACAAGTGTGGTATCAAACGGGTGACCTATAGCTATTTGTCCGACACCAACACATGTAGATGCAATAATATCTTTCATAATTTACATTAAAAGGATATTATTTAAATAATTTATAATACTTTTCTAGTGCGTCCTTCAAATTCTCCATTTTTGATAGCATCTTTGACGCAATTACCACCACACCAATCAGAATCTATTGGAGTAAGACTTCCTTCATTTCTTTTTAAAGTAACATTATCTAAAGGAGTTTTAACGCCTATATATTGGTCTTCGGCATCAAATCCTGAATAATTATTTTGATTAAATGGGGGGTCATCTCTATTGGAATCTGTTAAAAGTTGTGTGGGTGCTTTTCTCATATAAGGGTCACTTCTAAGACCAGCCTTAGGATTTAATGGGTCGTTTAACATACGATACCCTAAATCTCCCTGAGTGTTATAACTTTGTTCATAATATAATATTGGACATTTAATACCAACTTTTTGGGACCATTTAACATATTCTGCGTATTCTTCTAAATTATTAAATTCTATTGGATTAACTCCAGGTATCATAGCTTTTTTGGAATTGATTAAATGTATTTTTTTTCCTTTTTTAACTAATAAGTTAGGACAGTCATTTAAGGAAGCAGGTATACCAAATCCTTCAATTAGATCACTTGACTTGTAATTTAAACAAAATAATAAACCTATAAAAAATGCTATTATTGCTACAATAAATTTTGAATTCATTATATATATATTTGAATAAATAAATTTCTCTCCAGAATATATAAAATGAAAGTTATGGAAGTAAATCCAAATAATTTAAATAAATTTAATGAACTAGTACAGAAAGGAGGAGCTGTAGTTAAGTTTTATGCTGACTGGTGCGGTCACTGTCAAGACTTGAAGCCAAAATGGAATATTATGACATCACATCTAAAAAATACACCTGGAAGTGGATTAATAGCTAGTGTTCCAGAAAATATGATAAGTAGTGTAAATTGTGATAACGAAGTCCCTGGTTTTCCAATAATAAGGTATATGGAAGGTGGTAAGAAACGTAAAGATTACAGTGGAAAAAGAGAAGTGAAAGATTTAGAAAAATTTGTTAAGTCGGCACTTGGAAAGGGTAGTAAAAAGAAAAAAAATAAATCAAAACGGCGACGTAAAAATAAAACAAAAAGAAGAAGAAAAAGAAGCAGAAAAAATAAGACAAAAAAGCGTAAAAATAGATCAAGAAGTGCTCTCCGTGATCGATTTTTTAAAATGATAAGTGGGAATCGTTTCTAATTTTCAAATATAAAAGGCAAACTGTGTTCTAATGTAAATAAAGGTGCTTGGAATGCTGTTTGTGTTAAACTAGTCATAAGAGATGGTCTATTTCCTTCGATTGCGTGTCCTAAAAATTGTAAAATCCACGCAGCTACAAATACTTTATGTGTTTGAGAAAGCCAATTGTTTTCAAAAGTATTTCTCCATATGTGAGTAAGAAATAATAAAACTTGTATATAAACAAACATTACAGAACCTATTTTTATTCCATAAGTTCTGTAATATTGAATGGTATAAAAAATAGTAATTAAATCCTCTAAACTAATCATGTACCAGAAACAACAGTCTTTTCCTTTTCCATTTAAAATTTCAAAATGAATTCTAAGTAGAGAAGTATAATTTAATACGCATACTACAATAGCTGGAATACATACTGTATGAATATTTTGATTTATTGGGTGTGTATGAAAAGATTTATAGAAATCTAATTGAGTTTCCATTTATTTAAAGTGATAAAATATCTTTAAATAAATTACATATGTGTTAGATGATTGTATATAACTTGTTCTATTTTTGTAGATGGTTCAAAATGTTCCCACCTATCATAAACTGTATTCATAACATTACAGATAGCACAAGTGCATTCACTTTCTTCAAATTCTTCTTGTTCTTCATCATCATCTTCTTCTGATTCTTCGTCTTCACTATCATTATTCATCCATTCTTTAACATTTTCTTTCATGGCTAGACACTTTTCAAGATTATCATCTCGTGATCCCATTAAAAATAATTCAAGCATAAGTCCACGCTTAATATCTTCGGGAGTAATTTCTTTTCTATGGGTATGACTTACATACATACCGGCTGTTTTAATAGCATTTTCCATAAAAACCATAATAACGGCTGCAGTATTTTCAAAAGTTTCATCAGGCTCTACAAGATTGTTAAACCCTGACCTCATAAAGGTAAAATCATCACCTTCACTCATATAGTATAAGTTATTGTGATGTTTTTATATAAAAATTGATTTAAACATATAATGAATAATTAGGACTAATAACAATGACTGCTAAAAGACCACAATTTAGATTGTTTGATTTTCAAGTGAGTGAACATAGAGAAGAAATTTATGATAAATACGGTAATGTAGAAAGGTCGAATAGAACATTTCTAGTAAAAATGTTTGGTATGAACACAAAGGGAAAGACATATTGTGTATTTGCTAAAAATTTCAAGCCATTCTTTTATGTATTGGGTAAAGATAACTGGATAAAAGGTCGCGAAGATGTTGCTCTAAAGATGCATATTATTGAAAGATTAAAGAAAGAAAAGACAGGATTACAAGATGATATATGTAGTTGTACCTTAGTAAGTAAAAAAAAGTTATATGGGTTTGATAATTTTAAAAAATATAATTTTGTAAAGATAGAATTTAAGAATGTATCTGCTTTTAATAAGGTAAAAAATTTTTGGTATACTGAAAATAAAGATTACACAAAACGAAGGTTAAGAAAAAATGGTTATGAGTGTAGACGCGGTGATATAAAATTAAAAACAATACTTTATGAATCAAATATTCCACCAATGTTAAGATATCTTCATATTCAACAAATTAGTCCATCAGGATGGTGTACATTTAAAAGACCAGAAATAAAGGAAGCAAAAAGTAAGAAAAATACCTATTGTGATTATGAATATTGGACAGATGCTTCAAATATATTACCATTACCAAATAAGGAAGACGGGATTCCTATGAAGGTAATGAGTTTTGATATTGAGGCTTCATCAAGTCATGGTGATTTTCCAGTTGCTAGAAAAACTTATAGAAAGCTAATGGGAGAAATTATTCAATATTGGACAGTAAACAAAAAAAAAATTAATTCTATGAATCCGGTGGAAAAAAAAGATTTGTTTATTGATTTAGTATTAACAGCATTTGAATTTAAGTTAAAAAAGAATAGAAAATATGAAAATATTAGTAAGGTATATTTGAAAGGTGCGAAATATAAAAAATTCAAGGCACCATCAAGAGATGAAATATATGATAAAACAAATAGACTATTAGGAAAAACAATGGAGGAATTATTAGAAAAACGTGAACCAATTCAAATGGAAGAATATTTTGAATATAAAAAATGGGAAAATATGGATAAATTTGAAAAAGAACAATATAAATTTTGGGACATGTATATTCCAAATAATATCAAAAAAAATAATATTTTATATTTATTAAATTATAAATATGATGCTGGAAAGAAATTAGATATTTTGGATAGAGCATTTACAGGTCATGGAAAGAAAATACTTTCTCTGAGTCATTTCCTTCCAAAATTAGAGGGAGATAAGTGTACATTTATTGGTTCAACATTTTTAGAATTAGGTGAAAAGGAACCTTATTTAAATCATATGGTTGTATTAAGTAAGGAAACAGTAACAACACCAGAAGTAGAAAATAGTGAAGTAATATGTAAAAAGACAGAAAAAGGATTATTGAGGGCGTGGGTAAAAACAATTAAACAACAAGATCCAGATATTATTATCGGGTATAATATATTTGGTTTTGATTGGCACTTTCTAATAGACAGAGCAAAAGAATTAAGTGGTGACGACGATTTTGAAAAAGAATTTTTAGAAACAATGAGTAGAAATAAAAAAGAAAAAAATCCGAAACACGATATGATAGTTAGAAGTACTACTACTGTAGCAAGTGGAACATATGAATTAGTATACGTTAAAATTCCAGGTCGGATTCAAATAGATTTATTGAATTATTTCAGGAAAAATGAAAATTTATCTTCTTATAAACTGGATTATGTAGGTCAACATTTTATTGGGGATGATGTAAAAGATTATGGAACATATGGTTCAGTAACAAAATTAAAAAGCAAGAATTTATTTGGATTAAAGAATGGCCATTATATAGTATTTGAAATTAAGGGTCATTCTTCAGATAAATATTTGAAAGGTAAGAAATTTAAGGTTAAAAATTTGAATTTGAATGATGGTTCATTTGAAATAGAACATAATTTGGATATTGATAAAAAGAAAAAGTTTAGATGGTGTCTAGCCAAGGATGATATCGATCATATGGATATTTTCAGATTATCAAAAGGTGGTCCAGAAGATAAGTCAATAGTAGCAAAATATTGTTATCAGGATTGTAACTTAGTTCATAATCTATTTATTAAAAATGATATATTTACGGCAATGGTAGAACAAGCAGCAATTTGTAGTGTTCCAATTGAATTTGTAGCTATGAGAGGTCAAGGAATTAAATTATTAAGTTTCATATCAAAAGAATCAAGAAATGCTGGTATGTTGATTCCAGTATTAGAAAAATCGACAGCAAATGATGGTTATGAAGGAGCTATTGTATTGATTCCAAAGTGTAATCTTTATAGAGACAATCCAGTAGCTTGTAATGATTATTCGTCTCTATATCCAAGTTGTATGATTAGTGAGAATATTTCACACGATAGTAAAGTATGGACGAAAGAATATGATTTGGAAGGTAACTTATTTAAAATAACAGGAGCTAGAGATAAAAAGGGGAACTTTATATATGATAACTTGGATGAATATAAATATGTAGATGTAAAATATGATACATATGAATATGTTAGAAAAACACCAAGTTCAGCAGCACAAAAAATTAAGTGCGGACATAAGATATGCAGGTTTGTCCAATTTAATGGTAATGATAAAGGTATTATGCCGACTGTATTACGAGAATTGTTAGCATCTAGAAAAGCTACAAGAAAGTTAATAAAATATAAAACGTTAACATTAAAAGATGGATCGACTTATGACGGAATGTTAAGCAAGGGAGATGAATATTATACAATAGTAACCAATAAAGGAGAAACTCAACAAGTTCAAATAGATAAAGTAGTAGACATAAAAGATACATACGATGATTTTATGAAAAATGTTTTCGATAAAAGACAGTTAGCAAAGAAGGTTGTAGCTAATTCATTATATGGTCAAAGTGGAGCAAAGACTAGTGCGTTCTATGATAAAGATATTGCTGCATCAACAACAGCAATGGGTCGTAAATTATTATTATATGCTAAGGAGGTTGTGGAAAAATGTTTTGATAATAAAGTATTGGATACAAAATTAGGAAGGGTGAGAACAAAATCAGAATATATTTATGGTGACACAGATTCTGTATTCTTCTCATTTAATTTGGAAGATTTAGATGGTAATCGTATAGTAGACAAGGATGCTTTAAAAATTACAATAGAGTTAGCTATAAGAGCAGGTGAGATTGCTACAAAATTCTTAAAACCGCCTCACGATTTAGAATATGAGAAAACATTCTTACCATTCTTATTATTATCTAAAAAGAGATATGTTGGATTATTATATGAAACTGATCCGGAAAAATGTAAAATGAAATCTATGGGAATTGTATTAAAAAGGCGTGATAATGCTGCGTGTGTTAAAGATTGTTATGGTAAGGTTGTAGATTTACTAATGAAAGGGGAAACAGTAGATAATGCGGCAAATTTTGTTAGAAACTTTATTAAAGATATGGTAGATGAGAAGATTCCTATGGAGAAGCTTATTATAAGTAAATCTTTAAATGGTTTCTATAAAAATCCAGAAGCAATTGCTCATAAGGTATTAGCAGATAGAATAGGAAAGAGAGATCCAGGGAGTAAACCTTCTGTGGGTTCAAGAGTTCCATTTGTTTATATTCAAACTAAAGGAAAAGTAAAATTACAGGGTGACAAAATAGAAAGTCCGGGGTTTATTAAAAAGAATAATCTGAAACCAGATTATGCGTTTTATATTACAAATCAAATTATGAAACCGGTAACACAAATATTTAGTTTACTATTAAATGATATGAAAGAATTTAAGGGTTCGATAAAGAAAAATCATGAGAAGAAAATAGAAGGTATAAAAATGAAATATAAGGATAGACCAGAAAAGATAGAAGAAAAAATACAATCTTTAAAAGATAAAATGGTAAAACAATTAATATTTGATGACGCGTTACGTATTTGTAATAATAATAAAAATAATCAACGAACATTAGCATCATTCTTTAAAAGAAAATAAATTAAATATATTATTAATTAATTTATTTAAAAATTTTTTTATAAATCATCATCACTAAACCCTTCTATCAATTCAGGAATATCAGAGTCACTTTCTTCGGGAAGAGGTGGTAATGGAGTTTGTGTTATAGAGTTTGATAGACTTCTATTAATACCCAAATAGTCTTGAAGGTGTTGACTAGCTAATGGTGTATCGGTTGTATTAGTTGTATTAGTTGTATTAGAAAATCCAGGTAATAAAAATGAATATTCTGCGATAAATGTATTACTAGAAGGGTCATTGTTAATTTGATTTGTTATATTATTCATTAATGCTGATGTTACACTTTCTACAGCATTATTAATAATGTCTCTTGTTTCTTGATTATTACTTGTATTGGGTAAAATTGTATTACTAGAAAAATCAATTAATGGTTGTCTATTAACAGAAGGATTTTCAACATCATTTTCTCTCCGTAAACTTCTTCTACAAACAGGACATCTATAATCAAAATTTGTTAAATACCTATTTAAATGACTACGTGTAAATATGTGTCCACATGGATTAATCCTAGAAATTTCGTCGCTATTCAAAAAATTTTCTTGAGTAAAAGGACATATAGTTTGATTAGTAGTTTCAGAGATATCACCATATATCATGTTAGTCGTATTAGTAGATATATCTATATCACTTAAGGGTTGTGGGACATTTCCCATATTAAGTGTATTATTTATAAAGTTTTGAAATACATCTCTAGGAATAGTAGTGGTGGTAGTTCTGGTTCTAGTTCTAATACGCCGTGGTCTAATTGATGTTTCTCTAGGTAATAAACTACTCCTATTACGACCGGTACTGGAGGTATTTCTAGTATTTCGTGGAAATATATCAGTGGATGTAGTATTATTCGAAGGCCATGAAAAATTATAAGAAGTATTGTTAATAGGTGATTGGGATGGGGCTCTATTCAACCTAGATGTAGTATTATTTCTAAAAGTAGAGTCAGAGTCAGAGTTACCAAAATTAAAAACAGGAGGAGGTGGAATTCTACCCGTAGTCCTACCGAATGGATTATTAATTGGCGGATTAGCTAAATTTCTACTTTGTCTTTCTATTTCTAAATATCTTAAAAGTAAATTACTAAAAGCAGTATTCATTTCTCTCTGTGCATTAATATAAGTTATTATTGAGTTACTTTGTTCTCGTTGAATACCACGAAATATATCTATGTAATCATGTAGTAAACTAGATATGCTATATCGATTATCCATAATGATATTATTAAATATATAAAAAAATGTGTTTAAACGATTATGTCATTATTATTATTATATAACAGAGATGGAAGAAACTACGAAAGAATTTGGTTCTGATCAGCTTGATATTACTCTTTTTAAAGACTTTGAAGATAAAGGGTTAACAGGATTAGCAAATTTAGGGAATACTTGTTTTGCTAATAGTGCTTTACAATGTTTATCACACACGTATGAATTGAATTTGTTTTTAAATAAAGGCAGTTATAAAAAACGATTAAATAATAAGCCAGATTCATTAATTTTATGTGAATGGGATAATTTAAGAAAAATGATGTGGAGTGAAAATTGTACAATATCTCCAGGTGGATTTATTGGTGCTATTCAAAAAGTAGCTCGAATTAAAGACCGTGTAATTTTTACAGGATGGGCTCAAAACGATATAACAGAATTTTTACAATTTATTACAGAATGTTTCCATACCGCTATATGTAGAGAAGTGGAGATGAATATTACGGGTTCAGCTGTATCTTCTACAGATAAATTAGCAGAAACCTGTTATAAAATGATGAAAAATATGTATAAAAAAGAATATTCAGAATTTTTAAGTATGTTTTATGGTATTCATGTGAGTCAAATAAAATCTTTAGAAAGTGATTATGAAAATATTACACCAGAGCCTTTTTTCAATATTACACTTCCAATGACTAAAAAAAATTCTTTAATAGCTAGTTTTGAAGAATATATAAAGGTTGAAAAAATGGAGGGAGATAATATGATATTAAATGATAAGGCAAATAAAAAAGAATGCGCTCAAAAGCAGATAAAATTTTGGAGTTTACCAGATGTTTTAGTTATAACGTTAAAACGATTTGATAATAGAAATAGAAAGAATCAAGCATTGGTAGATTTTCCTTTAGAAGGATTCGAGCTTTCAAAATATGTTATAGGATATGATAGATCGAGTTATGTATATAATTTGTATGGTATTTGCAATCATAGTGGAGGTTCTCAGGGGGGGCATTATACCGCATTTATAAAAAATCCTAATAAAAAATGGTATCATTTTAATGATACAATGGTAACTGAAGTAAAAAATTTAGCAAAATTAAAAGGACCACAAGCATATTGTTTTTTCTATAGAAAGCAAAAGTAAATAATTTGTATATATATATATAATGGAAAGTAACGTAGAAGTATCTCCAAGTGGTGGTTTTTCACAAATATATAATTCAATGAATGGTTCAATTGCAAATGCTAATCCATTAGTTTTAATAGCATTAACAGCAATTGTTTTATTTTATTTTATATTATTTTCTTATTTAGGGTATAATCCTATAGCACAAAGACAAGAACAAAGCCCTGGTATGAAAATGATAGAATTATTAATGTGGGGACTATTAGTATTTTTGGTATTAATAAACGGTATTCAATACTTTTTTAAATTAGATATTAAGACAGCAATCAAAAATATTTTTCAAGGAAAACCAGAGGTGGATATTACAGTAGCACCAGAAAAACGTTTTATTGAAAAAACCGGGAATAAATTAAATAAAGATGTAAAAAAGATTGGGGAGGAAATCGAAAATGATTTAGGTTTAGGTAATTTTAGAGAAGGCGGTGGTTCTGGATTTGGCGGAGGCGAAGTATTTAACGTTAGTAGTAATAAATATACTTATGACGATGCGAAAGCATTATGTAAAGCATATGGGGCAAAATTAGCAACATATAATCAAATAGAAGACGCTTATAAGAGTGGTGCTGAATGGTGTAACTATGGATGGTCAGAAGATCAAATGGCGTTTTATCCAACTCAAAAAAAAACTTGGAAAAAACTTCAAAAAATAAAGGGACATGAACATGATTGTGGTCGTCCAGGAATTAATGGAGGTTTTATTGATAATCCAAATGTTCGTTTTGGAGTAAATTGCTTTGGAAGTAAACCATCTATATCAGAGGAAGAACAGGATATAATGAATAATGCTTCTATATATCCAAAATCAAAGGAAGACCGAAAGGTAGACAGATTAGTAAAGAAATATAAGAAAAATTTAGATAGTATATTAATTAATCCGTTTAATCATAACAGTTGGAGTCAAATATAAATTTATAGTAATATTTATTATAAATTTATTTCAAATGATTATAAATAAACCAAACAAATACCATTATACAAAAAATAACTTTTAATGTTTTTCTTTCATTTTCATTATCGTCAGGTAAACGTGCTAATCTTCTTTCTATTTCAGAGGTAGTAAGTGTATTTCTAGGAGGTGTTCTTGCTCTTTTAACTTTGCGTTTTCTTAATTTTCTCCAATTTGGTCTACCGCCCGTGGAGCTATGACATATAATACATTCGGGTTTTATGTTATACCATTCATTAAAACATTTAAAATGACATTCATAGATACATTCACAATTTAAATTTAAGAAACAAGGGCGTTTAATATCTTCGTGACATATCATACAAGTAAATTTTTTTTTTCGACTGAACATAATAAGTATATAACTATTTAGTTATATGTTTATTATATTTTTTTAAAGTTATCTCATTTTTCGTGTTTTCTTTTTTCTTTTTTTTCTATTTTTTCGGGTTTTTCCTCTCTTTTTCTCTCTTTGTTCTGATAGATTTAATAATTTATTATAAATATCATCTCTAATTACTCCACCATCCAAAGTTCTACTATGCATATTTTTTTCAGGATTTTTGAGTTGTTTGTGCATTACATATAATCCAACCGGTATTCCCATATTTCCAAACTTATTATGACTACCTATACCTCCTCCTATCATAGCAGGCATATCGTTCTTTCTAAATAAGTTATCAAATTTCATTCCTATAGATTCAATACCTCCTCCTTTATTTTTATATATAACAAAATCATCTTCATTCATTATATATAATATTTATAATTAATTTTATTTTATTTTACTTAAATACGGGTTCTGCTAATTCAGGACACGCATAAAAAATATTCAGATCAAAATTATCTGAAGTATGGTCATAAATAATATCAGCAATTAGGTCTCCTAATTCATTTTTCCAATCTTTTGTAAATATAGTATCATTTCCAAAAGCAGTATTGTAATCTTCATAAATCTTTGCTAATTTATGTTTGGTTTTAGCTTCAAATTTCCAATAAGCTTCTGTTACTAAAATTTCACGCGTTTCTTTACAATTTAAAAATTCTTCTAATGAAACATCTCTTACAATTTCTTCCATTGTTCTATTATCTTCTACATCCGCTATTGTATCATCAACATATTTTGGTTTTTTTATACTAGGCATCTTTAACAATTACGATATATATAAGAAGCCATATAATCTCTAAATGCTTTTTCATCTTTAATTAGGTATCCATCCTTTTTTAATACATTGGTTATTTCTTGTAACATTCTGTTTAAAATATTTTTTACTATAATACCATCATTAGTTTCACTATTTAACCAACTTTGAAAATTATCTTTACGATGTTGTTCATGTAGTTTTGCTAAACCATCAAATAAATCTTTGTGTTTTTTATCAAACTTATAATTATCATCAGTTAGCTTTTTTATAACGAGTTTAGGTTTATCGGTCATTTTAATAATAATACGAATAATAACTTTAAATGATTTATGTATATGATCTTTTAATATCATATTTAAAGCTAGTTTGTCTTTTACTTTTAATGTGTTTAATAATATTTTTTACAGCTTCTTCATTTTCAATACAATCTTTTAATGCGTCTTCGACAAGACCATATGTTAACGGAGATGTTTGTTTAACATTAGCAAATTTTAATTTTCCATCGCTAATTTGAATAACCGCATTTTCTAAATTATTATTTTCAGCATAACTAAAAATAGAAGTTGTTAAATCAGTTCGCTGTGAGCGTAGTTCTTTTGCTTGATTTTGTAATGCTTTAATTCTATTATCAATAGAAACCCAGTTTTGGATATTTTTTTGAAATCCTTCACTCATTTATTTTAACATATAAATATAATTTTAAATCATTTATATGTTATTATTTAACGACGACGACGGGAACGACGCTTTTTCATTGTCTTTCTGCGCTTTCTGCGACCACCTTTCTTCTTAGCTACGCGTTTTTGCTGACGTTTCTGTGCTTTGTAAAGAAGGAAAGGAAGAAGAGCTGTCTTAAGAGCACCCATAACAGATCCACCTTTGCGACTTTTACGGGCTTTGCGACCTTTGCGTGATTTACGCTTGCGATTTCTTTTCATTGTATGACTAGGCATTATACTATAAGTATAGAAATTATCCTTTTCGAGGAATAAGAATTTTATTCCGCAATAATAAAATAAATATTCCTAAAATTAATAAAAAACTAATAAATACAAATATGATAGATAAGAAAATATAGGGATAAATTTCTTTTATTAACATATCAATTAATGGACGCATTAGTTCTTTAAATTCTTCTTTTACATCTTCACGATGTAATACTTTTAAACATTCATTAACTATCGTTTCTTTTAATTCCATTGTTAGTAATTATAAATATTTTTATATTTGAATGCGTACTAGTTTAAAGTTTAATTTCTAAATTTAACCAAATGGAAAATATAATTCAATTAAACAATATGGTAAATTTTGATTTTAGCAATATTTCATTGAAAAGTCCTAAACCTATTCAAGGAGGTTCGTTTTTATCAAGTATAAAACACAATAACAACGCATTAATAATTCAAACCCCTAAAATTAAAACAAAAAAAGGAATCACGCAAACAAGTAAACATGTATATACCGATTTAGTTTTTGAAAATGATCAGAGTGAATTTGTAGATTGGATAGAAAACTTAGAAGAAAGAGTTCGAGATATTATACTTAGTAAAAGTGAAACTTGGTTTCATGAACCAGTTACTTTAGATGAAATAGAATATAACTGGAATAATTCCGTAAGAACATATAAACAGACTAAACAATTATTAAGAACATTTATTCATAAAAACAAGGGTGTATCTAGTAGTATATTAAAAATTTATGATGTCGATTATAATACGAAACATATTAATGATATTACAAAAGATACATCTATTATATGTATTTTAGAAATAATTGGATTAAAGTTTTCAAGTACAAGTTTTCAAATGGATTTTTGTCTAAGACAAGCAATGTTATTAGAAGATAAGCCAATATTTAATGAACCTTTAATTAAATTTTCTTCTGAAAAAGTTTCTACAGAAAAAAATGGAGAGAAAAATGTAACATTTTTAGAGAAACCTGAAGAAATTACTTTAGAAAAACCAAAAGAAGTTGTAGAAAATTTAGAAATTAATTCTCAAGTCGAACAAGAAGTATCAGAAACATCGGTATCTTCTAACAAAGCAAATAATTTAGAAAAAATAGATTTAAGCAATAATGAAACAGTAAAAGAAGAATTAATACCGCAAAAAAATGAATTAGAAATAACAAATGAAATACAAGAATTTAATAATGAAATAAATGAAGTAAACTTAGATAGTTTAGAAAAAGATATAGAACCACAAGAAGAAGAACAAGATATAGAACCACAAAATGATGAACTAGAAGAAGTTGATTTAACATTTGATGAAAAAGATGCTATAACTTTAAAAAAACCTAATGAAATATATTTAGATATTTATCGACAAGCAAGAGAAAAAGCAAAAAAAGCAAAACAAGAAGCGATTAAGGCATATTTAGAAGCAAAACGAATTAAAGAATTATATATGCTTGAAATTATTGATAGTTCAGAAGATGAGGTAGATAGCGAATCTAGCGAAGAATCCGGTGATGATGAATTATTTAGCGAAAACTAATACATATAGTGAAAAATTTTATGTTTAGATTAATATATAATGAACATGTTAAAAAAACTTGTAAAAAAAATTACTAGCAAACCTATGTTAATGGCTATTGCCGCTGTTGTTGCCGTTGCAGCATTATATTATTATTCCCAAGGATTTAGTAGCCCATTAGTTGGTATGTCTAATGCTAACAAAGCTGCTGAAGCAGTTGATTCTTCTTCCAGCTGTGCTGCCGGAGGCAACAACTTTGTTCCTGCTTCTCCTATGGGACAAAATGCTGGTGAAGCCGCTGCTAATGGTGCGGTAACTGATACATATGGATTACCACCTAGTTGCGCAAAACAGCAAGTTGTAGACCCTTCAGAACTCCTTCCAAAGGGTGGAAATGAATTTAGCAAATTAAACCCAATGGGTGCTGGAGATCTTAAAAATGTAAGCCTTCTTAAGGCTGGACATCATATCGGCATTAATACTGTAGGACAAAGTTTAAGAAACGCCAACCTTCAGCTTCGTAGTGAGCCAGCTAATCCACAGCTTAATGTTGGACCTTGGAATAACACCACTATCTCATCTGATAACATGAGACGCCCATTAGAAATTGGATGCGGTTCTGCTTAAATTATATTATTACTATTAAGTTTTATAATAATAATATATACAATGAATGATTGGTTTGGCTATTTTATTATATTATTTGTAATAGGATTTATCATTAAAATATATTTTGAATCGGAAATGTTTCATTTGAAATGTATTGTTAGTGATGAAGATGGTAATACGTATTGCGTCAGAGAAACTCCAAAATTAGAACTTGTTGCTGATTTATTAGCACGCACAACAGAAAAACTAAAACAACTTGTAGAATATGTAAAAGAAGAATATCCTAATAGAGAAAATGTTAAACGACTTGCTGAAAAATTTAATCCAAGAAAAATAAGTGAAACATTGCCCACAAGTAAATATACAGCTTATTCAGAAAATAAAGGGGAAAAACTTGCCTTCTGTACTACTACAACAAAAGAAGGCTCCAAGTTGATTGATGAAAATACTCTAGCATTTGTAGCTGTTCATGAATTAGGTCATGTTATGACGGAAAGTGTAGGGCATACAAAGGAATTCTGGCAGAACTTTAAATTTTTATTAAAAAATGCTGTAAAAATTGGTATTTATGAACCTATTGATTATAAAAAGAAACCTAAAAATTATTGTGGAATGAAAATTACCGATAATCCTTACTACGATTTATAAAAGAATTACATATTCACAATCTTTGGTTCCTGGAAAATCTTCTGAGAGTCCTGTAATAGTGCCTTTTTTTCAGCTCTAATAGCCATATTTCTTAAACTACTTGATGTATATAAACTTGATTTACGTCTAAAAACTTTAAATTTAATTATTTCTTTACAATCATATATTGGATCACTCTCATATATGTTTGTAAAATTATTTGGAATTTCTGGGAAAAATGTATCACATTCATAATCTCCTTGTATTTCTGTGTAAAATATAGAGTCAACCATTTTATTTTTTAAAACATCTTTATAAACACGCTCTCCACCAATTACCCATATATAATCAAATGTATACGGCCCGTATGTAAAATATATACCATCTAATGAATTTGTAAAACTTACATCTCCATCCACCCATGGTCTAGTTTGGACTGTTCTTGAAGTTAAAACTATATTTTCTCTTTTAGGCAAAGGTCTATTTTTTTCAGGAATACTTAGCCAAGTTTTTCTTCCCATTAGAACCGCATTATTTTTCTCTCCAATTGTTAATTCTTTAAAATATTTCATTTCTTTTGAAAGTTTCCATGGTAACTTATTTTTAAATCCTATGCCTCTATTTTTACAAGCCGCAACAACAATATTCATAATTATATAATAAAAATATAGGATATATTTATATAGATGTCACAAATATATAAAGTAAATTTGTTAGACAAAAATATTATACAAAAAATTTTTGTTTTTAAAGGTAAATATGAAATAAATGAAGAGCCGAATCAAATTACTAGTAATCCTGGAAATTTTATCATTTTTTCCAAAAAAGAACTAGATAATATTAACACAAATAATATACAAATTCAATATATTGATCAACTAATTTATGATGATGACTCTATTTTAAGGATTAAAGAAAAAATACTTATGGAAGCGCGCGGATTAAGTATTTCTATTAATCAAATGTATCTATTTATAAACAGTCAAAAAAAATTTAATATACACGATACTTATTATAAATTAACACAAAAAGAAACACATGAATTAAATATTAATACATTAACAGGATTTTTACGTAATATCACTTCTAATAGTTATAATTTAAACAGTAAAAATATTGATATTCCACAAGATAAACAATTTTTTACTTTTGATGAACTAAATGAAATTAATTTTGATTGGGAAGATAATCATTTTTTTCAGAATTCGTTGGGTCAAAATGCACAATATAAAACACAATATCCATATATAGTTAATCCATTTAATTGCTCAGATAGCGATAGTTTTATCTTAAATAATGATATTGTTAACACGCAAAATTCTACCTTATTATTTAAATTTTTCCCTGTAAAAAATAATAATATTTTTTTAGCAACTACCCAACACGTTATTGAATATGCTGAAGAAAAAAGTCTTAATATTCCTTTTTTTCTAAAATTATATTTTCCTATTTTATTTTCCGTTGATAATGTTCAAAGTAAAACCGAATTTGAAAGAAAAGCAATGGAACTAATTGACCAAAATAAAAAACGTGTTAAAAAATACTATAATTCATATAATAATTTTATAAATTTGTTTTATGATTTGGTATTATTTGATGGAACAAGTAATTTTGAATTCAATCAACAAGGAATAAACTATTTTGAATTTGTTATTCATCCCAATAGTATTATTAAGTTGCCTCTTGAAATTTTATTCAAAACTATACACTCAAGTGAAAAAATACCACTTATTAAATATAATCCAGGTGAAGGATATGAAAATATTTATAGAGTTTTTACAGATAATTATTTATCCTTAACTGGAATCAAAGTTCCTTATTTATATGTAAAAAATAATTTTAAAAAATACAAAATATTAGAACTTATGAAAACTTTATCAAAAAATACCAGTATCGGATTTTTTATTGTTGAAAAATATCTTCAAAATAATTTTGAAATATATTGTGATTTTTTAGAAAATGGTAACATTCACATTAAAGTAAATTGTCCTATATTAATATCAAAAGATCAAGCAGAAGTTCTTATAAAAAAATCCATAAATGAAAATATTTTAAAACAAATTACTAGTTATTTAAAACAAACAGGGTATGACTATGTATTATTCGATAATTTTTTTGATGATAATATTGAAATTATAGATATTAATTATACTTTTAAAGTGGAAAACAAAAAAGTATTAAAATTAAATAGCTATATTGGATGTATTAGTTCTATTTTTAATATATTATCAAAAGATGCTTTAAAAACAAGTGAAGAGATTCGTCTTATGTATAAACGTGTCTCTGGATTTAAAGTTATGGATAGTATAAAAGCTTTTATAACAATACAACGACAGAAAGGATTAATTGGGTCTAATTTAATCCAATCTATGATGGATAATTTTCCTGAAAAGATTTCAACTAAGGAAAGAGCAAATGAAATATTAGCTGAATGGAATGATGAAATTACGACTACGTTAGAAACTTTTGGGAATAAACTAATAAAAATAGAAAATAATCCAGGATTTAATACAATAATTACTAATGAATTAACATCCGGTCATAATAATACATTATTTATTATTAAAAATATAAATGATATTGATTATATCAAGTATTTAAATGTATATATTACTTCATTAATAAAAATCTTATTAAAAAAGGTAAAAACGAAAGAAAATAAAAGTAAAGTTAAACGTATTTGTAAGGTCGTAAAAAATATAGAACAAGTAAATGAACAAGTTGATGTTAATACAAATTTGCGGTCAGGATTACTAACTTTTGATGCTAGTTCCTCTTCTGAAATAGATGATGATGATATATTAGATGATGATGATAGTGAATTAGATGACGATGATTTAATTGATGATGATGAGGATGAGGATGATGATGAGGATGATGAGGATGAGGACGAAGATGAGGACGAAGATGATGGGGATGATGAGGAGGATGAGGATGAGGAAAAATCTAATAGTAAAAAAGACCCAACTCCAGATGAAAGTAGTGTAGAAAGCTTAGGTGAAATACCAGAATCTCCTAGTAATAAAGACCCAACTCCAGATGAAAGTAGTCTAGAAAGCTTGGGAGAATCACCTACTGAAGCTTCCAATAAAAAAGTTCCAACACCTGATGAAAGTAGTCTAGAAAGTTTGGGTGATGATGATAGTGAAGAAGTGTTTAGTGATGATGATAGTGATGATGATTCAATGAGTGGTGGTTCAGATAGTGATAGCGAGAGCGATGATGATGAAGAATTACGTCAAGATTTAACACATATAAAATTAAAGGGGCAAAAAGGATATATGACTCAAAGATTATCTGGAAGAGATCCTGAATTATTTTTGAAAAAAGATAAAAATGGCTATAAATCTTATAGTAAAAGTTGTCAGTCACAATATAATAGACAACCAATTATAGTAAATCAAGAAGAATTAGATTATATTAATAGCAGAGATAATGATGAGAATATTAAATCATATGATGAAGTTATTAGTTATAATAATCCAAATAATAAAAAAAAATATAGTTATATTTGTCCACGATTTTGGTGTTTAAGAGATGATAATGGTAAAGCGAGAAGTTTATCATTAAAACAAGTTAATGAAGGAGAATGTGGTGGATGGGATGCGGTTATACCAGAAGGTGCAAAAACAGTTCCACAAGGAAAAAGAATAATGGAATTTACTTCTGAAAGATATCACAGACAAGGCTCTAAGTTGAGTGCTAATGATCCTGCTAGAAAATTAGTATATAAACCATTTTATCCAGGGTTTCTTCCAAAAGAAAAACACCCAGATGGTTTATGTATTCCTTGTTGTTTTCAAAATCCATTTACAGGAAATGCTAAAAATACAGATGATAAATCGTTAGAATATAATTACTTTTCAAATAAAAATGGCCCAAATCAAATGAATCCAACATATGATACAGATGAAAATGGTAATATAATTTTAGATAGTATAAGAGGTGATAGAATTCCTAGACAAAAAGGTAAACCTAATAAAAATTATAATGATTGTAGCGAAACATCAAGTAATATAAAGACAAAAGTAAAAACAAGTATTGATAGTACACCGGTTTTACATTTTCCTTTAAAATCGGGGCAATTAGGGTATATGAATGAATCCTTGCAAAAATTTCTTGGATTTGATAATGCGTCTATTTGTTATACATCCAATACATCTAATAATTTAAATAAAAAACTAAAATTAAATAGTTATTGTTTATTAAGATTAGGGGTTGAAAAAAACAAACAACAATCATTTTTATGTTTATTAGCAGCAGTATATCCTTATTATAAAAAACGAGTTGATGAAAATGGAAAAATGTTATCAAGTAAACCTCACAGTCTGGAAACATTTAAACGCGAATTTTTAAGTAATTTAACAATAGAGAAATTTATACAAGTTCAAAATGGTATATTATTACAAGTTTTTAAAGATGAAAATCGAACCATTTCAACCAATACACTAAAACTTTATGAACAATCAAGTGAAATTATAAAAAGTTTTGCTAGTATAAATTTAAAAAAATCAATTATTCAATCATATGAAAATTTTATAGAATATTTTAATGACCCCAATGAAATAATAGATTATACATATATTTGGGATTTTGTAACAAAACCAAAAGAACAAGGTGGTGTATTATTCGAGGAAGGTATAAATTTATTATTATTTTCCAATCCCAATGATGATATAACAAATAAAATAGAATTAGTTTGTCCGACAAACCATTATAGTGATGATTTTTACAATGAAAGAAGAAGAACGCTTATGATTTATGGTAAGGATGGGTTTTTTGAACCTATATGTCAAGTTTATACAAAAAGTACAACAAAATTTGCTATTTATAGATTTTTAACAGGGGCGTTTTGGAAAGACCATATAGAATGGAAAGAAAATACAGATTTAGCAGAAACAATAAGAAAAATACAAAAAATGCTACAAGATAGTTGTTATTATAAAAATGGTATAATTGATAAGGCAAAATACGACTTTAATTTAAATAAACCATCAAAAATAATCATAAAAGAATTAAAAAAAATAGGCATAAATAAATCAAATATAGTTCAAGTTATTAATAGTAATAGTCAAGTAATAGGATTAATAGTAAATTATAATGATAAAAATATTTATGTTCCTACTATTTATTCAGGATTAGTAATAGATATGCCTTATATCTATATTAATGAATATACAGATTATTTATCATATGAAGATACAAAGGAAATTTTAACCGAATTAAATGTAAATTCTTCACAAGAAATAGTTTGTAAACCATTGAAAAAGGTAGTGGATACAAATATGATTGTGGGAATTATAACAGAAACAAACCAATTTGTGCCTGTTATACCAGAAGTATATGAAGAGTCGTCAAGTGAATTAGAAGATTTGCCTGTAATTATTAATAAGGGATTAAACAATGTTTTACATACAGATAAAGAATTAATGGTATCTAATGAAATAGATGAAGAAAGATTATTATTAATAAAAAAAATCGATATGGAAAATAATTTTTATAATTTGTTTCGGAATACCTTTAAAGTTATTATTAATTATGATTCAAATAAAGAAAGAAAAAAAAATATAGAAGATGCTATAAATGATATTACAAATACTTACAAAGATAAGATGAACTATTTACAGAAACAAATACAAACAATACTACGTGGTTCTATTAAATTTACAGAGATGTCTGATTTATCAACAATAGAAGATTATATAGATATGGAAAACTGTTTAGGGTTAACAAAGGGTGATTGTAAAACAAAACAGCACTGTTTTGTTAAAAAGAATGCTTATGGAGTTTGTGGATTATTATTACCCAGAACTAATTTATATAACGGATCAAATAATAGTAAATTTTATATTAAAAAATTAGCAGACCAAATTATTAGATATAACAAAATAAGAAAATATTTATTTACTCCAAGAGCATTTTTATCCTTTCAACGTGTAAACTACAAAATAGATAATGATGAGGTTGTAGTATTAGAGGAAATATTATTAGAACAGTATTTAAAAGACATTAAATTAGCAGAACAGAATAATTATATAAAAACAAAAAAAATATATGATTTAGTCAAGAGTGAAAAAATAATTAGTTCAAAATATATAGATAATTGTATTGTTATAAATAATAATATTAAAAATATTAAACTAAGTAATCTTGTGAAAAAATTAGTAAATATTCCAAATGAAACAAAGGAGGATTCAAAAAAAAATAAACTTTCAATTACAGAGTATTTAAATACTAGTTCATGTGCATTTAGATTTATAGAATATATTATAAATAAAGAAGTAGAGGAAAGTATATCAGTAACGCAATTAAAGGAAGTTTTAATAGATTTTTATTTAAATGCTAATTTTCCAAATGAATTAATTCCATATGGAAGAGGCAGTGATGATAATAATTGGAGTTTTTTTAGTATAGTTCAATGGTATTCATTTCAAACAATACATACTGAAAATGTTCATAAACAACCAATGAATAAAAAAAATGTATTCATTTCGGATATTATTATGAGAGATAATTATATGCCTACAGAATTGGATTTGATTGTTTTATTAGACCATTATCAGATTTCGTGTATTATAAAACCAACCAATAGAGGATTTGCTATGGCTCCCGATTTTCTGAAAATGAATATGGGAAATAATGAAGATAAAAAATATGTAATTGTTACATATGTAAATAAAAACAAGAGAAAAGTTCCTACAAAAAATATAACTTCTACTATAAGTTTTGGGTTATTAACATATGATAATAATGAAAGTATTCCAATAGAAAATTTAAATAGAAAAAATATAGTAAAATCTATAACATTAAATTCATTTGTAGAAGCATTTATAGATAGTAGATATACCTTTCAGACAAAAACAAAAGAGTCAAAAAAGAAAAAATCAGTAAAAAAATTAGGAAAGAAAAAAATGCCTAGTAAATAATTTAATTTATTTATATATTTAATTAAATTATCTTAAGAAATTCAATCCAAAACTCATATTTCTATTTCTATTTCTATTTCTAGTTGAATTTACATTGAGTTGTAAATTATTATTTAAATTTCTAATATTTTCCCTTGATGAATTAGAATTATTGTTTAAATTAGGTATTCTATTTATTACTCTATTTACTGGTGTTCTATTTATTACTCTATTTACTGGTGTTCTGGGTATTTGATTTCGAGAAACAAACGGGTTTATTTGTGTATCTATAACAGGTGGAGGAGGTGGCGAGTGCGTTGGCCTGGAAATAACGACAGTAGGAGCTGGAGGAGGCGGTGTATATATAACTACCGGAGGAGGAGGTGGAGGTGGTGATGGTGTAGATATAACGACAGGAGGAGGAGGTGGTGTAGATATAACGACAGGAGGAGGTGGTGTAGATATAACGACAGGAGGAGAAGGTGGTGTAGATATAACGGTGGGTGGAGGAGTAGCAGGAATTGTAACATTAATAGGCGGTATAACATTTTCTACAATATCTAAACTAGTATCATCACTATCGCTCTCAGAAAAAGAATCATTAAATGTAGACCGTATTATTCTTCTTCTTAGAGCCCCTCTGCGGTTTCTTATTTGAGATACTAAATTAGGAGGAGGCGGCGGAGGGTTGGTTCTAGACGGTCTTTCTGCTAATGGGACATATCTCATAACATCAAATCCCCGTTCGAATCCAAATTCAGGATTTTCTTTTACATAATCCTTTAATTGTTTTTTAAGTTGTTTTAATTTTTGATCTCTAACTATTGGATTACAAGAAAATTTACTCAGAAGATAATTTAATAACATTGGTTTAAAATTTTTAACAGCTTTAGTTCTGGCTGTAATTGAACAATAGTTAGTAAAAGTTAAGTAATCTACCTCTTTTCTATAATCATGGAGTAAATTTAAAACTTGTTCAAACAGTTCATAATAATTATTAGCATTCAAAAAGTTAATAATAGCCACTTCCTTTAAAGTTGTATAATAGTATAATTGATATTTTGATATAGTCATATTACATTTAAAAAATGTCGTAATACACATAGGTAAATTTATGTACATATTTAAACACTTAAAATAAATATTATATAAATTATGTTTTTTAAATGGTAAATTAGTATATGGATTTTTTAATTCGATTGGCTTAGCAAAAAGACCTTGAGAATTTAATAATGCTAATTTCCAACAACTTATTAAATCTCTTAATTTAAAATTATAGAGTGTATTATTTTCTATAATGGATATTTTTTCATTATTAGGTAGTTGTTCTAATAGATTCAAATGTAAATCAGTATCTATATCATACTTAACAGCTTTTTTATATTTATATAAACGAGCAATAGAATTTAATCTATTCATAATTTTTTTAACAGAAATATATAAATCCATTAATGTTTCTTTATCCGGTTCAGTAATAAATTCTTCTTCTAGTATACTATGTTTAAAAATATGAAACATATTTTCTTTTTTCCAATTAATTAATAAAAAAATATTTATTAACGAAGTAGATATATTTTTTACCTTCGACATTCTAAGTATTAATTCTTTAAATAAAATCATTCTTGTTATATTATGTAGATATAATAAGAATTTATAATTTAAAATCCAGGGTCATATTCAGTAGAAATATCACCACTGTATTTACCTTGGATATATTCTGTAGATGTATTCATAACAATATTTTGTTTACTACAAGGTTCATCTTTATTTACCTGTAAGAAATCACTAATATTAACTTTCTCTTCTAATTCAGCATTATCTAATTTATTAATTTCTTCCATATTTAACATAATTTGGAAACTACCTGTTCCGTAATAACCTTCTTGACCACACATAATGTTAGATGAAACGCCAGTCATTAAGTCTAATTCTGCATGGCGAGCTGCTCTTAAGAACATTTCAGGTGTTTCCTCAAAACTAGCCTTAGCAATAGGACCAATATCATCATTATTAATACCGTGTCTAAATACACTTACCATTTTTTTAGTAGCACACATTCTATCACATAATAATGCTAAATGATGATAATTGATATAATTACCATTTGCTTCAAAAGCTTCATTAATTTCATTAAAGATACATTGACGAGCAGCTTCAATTCCCAATGTTCTGTATACCTCTTGGATATTATTACTATATGTTTTGTTAGCATCAACGGTGTCTAATGCTAAAAGTTGTTTTAAATTACTACCAACCGTATCTAAAACCCAAATATCTTCAGGAACATAATTTCCATCTTTTGGAACCATATGATTTACTACTTTACGCAATATAATTTTTGGAATTCCCTTAACTCCTTTAAGAATGATATTGTTTAAAATATTTTCTTGAAGATTTTTTAACATATAGATATCATCAGTTTGATCTAAATATTTCTTTTTGTTAGCAAGTAGAGAAGATTTATTATTAATTAGTCTAATTCTAAAGATAAGATTATCATCATTTAAATCGCTAAAGATACAATCAACATTTGCTTTTAATACATTTTTAATAGCAAAATGAATATCATCCATATTAATATTTCGCTCCATCATTGCTTCTCTTTCTAATTCAATACGAATTACCCATTTGCTATTTTCATTTGAATCCTTTTTCTCATTATCTTCTGCTCCTGCATCACACATCATTTTTTGGAATTCAATATGTTGTTTGATTAAAGCGTGGTCTTCATCAATAAGTGTATCATCAGGTTTGGGGTCAAAACAAATACCAACAGATTTTGTAATATCTTTAATAGAAGTATATTCTAATGAATATTTTATTTCCTGTGCCTTTTCGACATTAGTTTGATGTTCCTCTTTTAGATAAATAGTGCATGAAGGCATTTTAGGATTTTCACTAATTGAAAGTATTTCTTCAATTCTTGGAACACCACGAGTTACATTGGATTTAGATGCTACACCAGCAAAATGGAAGGTGTTAAGTGTCATCTGTGTAGTAGGTTCTCCAATACTTTGTGCACTGACCATACCGACCATTTCACCGGGATTAACAACTGCTTTATTATAATTAATAGTAAGAGTTTCAAGTAATACAATTAATGCTTTTCTATTAAATCGTCTCATCATAAGAAGTTCCTTGGGAGTTAAATAGTAATACCATGCGATTTTAAATAGTTCAGTAGGTTTAGCATAAGTAGATTGGAATAAATCAGTAAAGTATTTATCAATTAATGTATATGCTTCAAGTGGAGTAATATCAACAATGAAATTCGGTTGAATATTGAATTGATGTTGAATATTATTCATTATTCTAAGGAAATGAACAGGGATATGTATTTCGATTTTATCAGAGTAATCAAATACATTTTCTAACAATAATTTTCTATTTTCAATCATATTATCTATAATTCTACTTACACGATTATTTAATTCTTTCTTTTGTTTTTTCATACGTTTTCCTGAATCTTTTGTATATGTCGTATTAAATAATGCCTTAGTAGAATCTTCTGGAATTTGAAAGTGAGCATAAATTTGCTCCAAATTCATTCGTGTTAAAGGAAGGAATTGATTTTCTACCTTAATAGGATCAATATTATCATCTCCGTAAGAGAATTGTAAGATTTTACCCTTATTATTTCTAACAGTCATATCATACATAACCTTGCCGTCCTCCTGTGCTTTAATAAGTCGTCTCTGAATATATCCCGTTTGTGACGTTTTTACTGCTGTATCAATAAGACCAACACGACCACCCATTGCGTGGAAATATACTTCTTCAGGTGTTAATCCCTGAATAAATGAACTTTCTACAAAACCACGAGCTTCTGGAGTATCGTTAAATTTTGTATAATGAGGAAGTGTTCTATCTTCAAATCCATAAGGAATGCGTTTACCATCGACATTTTGCTGACCTAAACATGAAATCATTTGGGCAATATTAATAGGAGAACCTTTACTTCCTGCGTTAACCATAATTACAAAACGATTGTCTGGTGATAAACTAGTTCTTCCAATTTTACCTGCTTTACTTGAAGCATCATTAAGAAGACCATTTACTTTTGTTTCAAATTGAACCTCATTACTTTTACCACTTGAATTTTCGAAAATACCCAAATGTAATTGATCTATTAGATTTTGAACCTCCTTTTTCTTTTCACTTACTGCTTGAATAATTTTTTCATTAGTTTCATTGTCGGAGATTAAATCACTAATACCAACACTATAACCGTGAATCTTTAAATATTCTGTAATAATATTTTGAATATTATCAATAAAATCAGCAGATTGGGTAAAATTAAAATCATTAAATATACTTTGAATAAGTCCTTTAGAACCAGAACCTAACGTTCCCTTATCCATTTGTCCTCTAATGTATTTACCATTACGAATTTCAATAATATTGTTTGAAGTTTTTTTGTCTTCCTCTTTATTGTATTGTTTATTTGCGAATTTAGCACTCATTGGGGGTAGGATTTGTGATAATATTTCAAAATTACTTACAGCTCCATCTATATCCTTGAATATTTCTGGATTAACATTATCAAAATGCATTAGAAGATTCATTGCATGTCTGTTATCAAACATAAGTTTATCTCGTGTAAAACGATAACATCCCAAAAGAGAATCCTGGAAAATACCAATAATAGATTGATTACTTTGAGGACTAATAATATTTCTAGGAACAGCAGCAAGATGTAAAAGTTCTGCCTGACTTTCTTCATCTTGAGGTCCATGTAAATTCATTTCATCACCATCAAAATCAGCATTATATGGCTTGGTATCAGCCACATTCATTCTAAATGTATTACCTTCTTTCATTACTTTAACAATATGACACATCATAGACATTCTATGCAAAGTAGGTTGCCTATTGAACAATACAGGGTCACCATTCATCAAATGTCTATGGACAACATCACCTTCATTAATACTAATAGTATCTCTGTCGGCATATTTAAGTGAAATAGTTTCACCTGTTTTACGTTCTAAAATATTAGCACCTGGATATACTTCCGGTCCATTTTTAACAAGTTTAGTCAAGAATGTTTTATTACGGGCGTTAACAGTATTTGGAAATGTAATATTTTTAGCAATCTTTATGGGAACTCCTAAATCACGAATTCCTAATCGTGCATCTGGTGTAATAACAGAACGGCCACTAAAATCAACGCGTTTTCCCATAAGATTTCCTCTAACACGTCCTTGTTTTCCTACAAGACGTTCTTTAATAGATTTTAAAGGTCTTCCACTTCTTTGTGCTACCGCTGCTACCCCTGGAATACGATTATCAACCATAGTAGCTACATAATATTGAAGAACCATACTCCAGTCTTCAATAACCTTTTCACTAGCATTTTGTTGAATTTTCAAAAGAAGAGTTTTATTCGCCTTAATAATATTTACAATAATATGCGAAATATCATCTTCACTTCTTTGTTGCGAATCATGTTTTACCGAAGGTCTAACAGCTGGGGGAGGGACTGCTAAAACCTGACATATAAACCAATCAGGCCTTGACCAAATTTTACTGAACCCCATAAATTCAACATCTTCATCACTAATGCGTCTAAATATTTTCAAAACCATTTCAGGTGTAAGTTTCATAGTAAGTTTATCTTTAGCTTTTTCTTCTCCTTCTTCTTTGATACCATCTGGATTGTCCCATTCGGCAATAAGACTAGCTAATCCTTCTTTCATAATTTTACGTGGTTGTCTACATCCACATCCGTCTTCAGTTTCCTCTCCACATCTCTTAATTTTAGAAGCATGTTGAAATACATAACCCCATCTATCTCTGTGATTCATTTTCAATACATGAGCGTGTTTTTCCTTACTTATCTTAAGCTTGCTACATTTACAACAAACACATCGTAAAATTTTTAAGGTAGTTGTTAAATATTGAATATAATATACAGGCCTAGCAAGTTCAATATGACCAAAATATCCAGGAGTTTGCATATATCCTAAACCATCAGTAGGGCAAATTAATCCAGGATCTAATACACCCATTCTTGGATCAAATAATCCACCAATAACTGGTTTATTATTAATATATGTATCTCTTGAGGTAATTTCGGCTACAGAACCTTTTCTAATCTCCTCTGGAGATAAAACACTAAATTGTATACCAATAATTTTAGCTGGATTCATTTCCGTAGTTGCCATTCTTATACTTTAATGAGATATATTTAGATTGTTTTAAAAATCAATTTTAATTAAAAAAGTATTTAACAATAAAATTGATTTCAAAAAAGATATAAAAAATATCCCACAAGAAATTATAGATATGCCTCGAAATCCAAAAGATAACGCCGATTCTCCTAAAAACTATAAAATGAAGGACAAGAGCAAGAAGAAGAAAAAAGCTGAAGAGAGCGGAAGCGACAGCGACAGTAGTAGTGATTATCAACCAGGTGACGAAGTTGAAGATATGAATACTTTAGAAATGCAGAAATTTATTCAGAAAATATTTCCTTCTAAAAATGGAAAAGAAAGGATTAAACAGCTTGAAAAAATCGATAAACTTATGGATAAAAAAGAAAAGAAAACAGCTAAAAAGGGGAAAAAAGGAAAAAAAGGAAAAAAAAATAACACGCGACATAAGAAAAAACGCAGAAAACTTAAGCATAATGAAGAGGAAACTATCGAACAAACTGAAGAAGAAACTAGTGACTCAGAGTATTTACCAGAAGAAGATGAAGCTTATGAATTTGATGATTATGATGATGATGCGGAATATGAAGAATATATGGATGAACTTATGGCTGGCGAAGATGAAGAAGGAATGGCTATGATGCCTATGATGGGTCCAGGAGGAGATAATATGAAATTTAATATTATATTTACAGTAGGAAAACCAGGTGAAATGTATGGAGAAGAAGATGATGAAGAAGAAGAAGATAGTGAAGCTGAATATAATAGTGATGAGGAAGAGGGACCTGAAATTGAAGAGGTGGAAGAAGAGGAGGAGGAAGATGAGGAAGAAAAGACTCCATCAAAAAGAAAAAATCCTAAAAGACGTAGTAGGCGTATTAGGGAATTGGAAAAGAAAAGAACCGAAGATGTTACAGAGGAAGAATGGATGGAAATGGCTAGGGTTCAAGAAAAAGAAATGAAAGAAGATGGAACATATTACACTTCAAAATATAAGTTAAAAGATAAAGTTTTAATGAAATTGCCCGGTTGGGATGGATTAAAACAAGGTAGAATTGTAAAAGTTCATAGAAATAAAAAACCACGGTTGGTTAAATACGATATCAAACTATTGAAAAAATATAAAGGAAAACAATTATACAAAAAGGTTCCATCAAAGAGAATTAAATCTAGTGAAGAAGATGAAGAGAAAGAACTACTAAAAGAACTTAAGAAGTTAATCGATACAAAAAGTGGAAAGGGTAAAGAGGCTATGGAAAAACAATTTGAAAAACTATCAAAAGCTCAAGAAAAGAAGGAAAAAGCTAAGCAAAAGAAAAAAGAGGAAAAGGAAAAACATAAAAATTTAATGCAGTTAAGAAAACTAATGAGAGGTGAAAAGGTAATGAATGATTACAAGTTCTTCAAGGGTCTTAAGATTGAAGATCAAAAGAAAATTTTAGATAAACTACGTGATATTAATAAATTTACAAGTGTTGAAAAACCATATAAAATTAAATTGATTGAAGCAGATATTCCGGTTGAATATAAGGCTACTGCACTTAGTAAAATTAATACATTAGAATATATGGACCCAGGTTCGGGTGAATATTATAAAATTAAGACTTATGTGGATAACTTTATGAGAATTCCATTTGGTATTCATAAAAATTTACCAATATCGATTATAGATGGTCAAGAGAAAACAGAAGCTTTTATGGAAAATGCTAAAAAAATTCTAGATGAAGCAGTTTATGGATTAGATGATGCTAAAATGCAGATTTTACAGTTAGTTGGACAATGGATCGCAAATCCAAACTCACTTGGAAATGCTATTGCTATTAAAGGTCCTCCGGGAACTGGTAAAACAACGTTAATTAAGGAAGGTGTTAGTAAAATTCTAGGAAGACCGTTCGCATTCTTAGCATTAGGAGGTGCGACTGATAGTAGTTTCTTAGAAGGACACTCATACACATATGAGGGTTCCACTTGGGGAAAAATCGTAGACATATTACTTAACAGTAAGTGTATGAATCCTGTATTCTATTTCGATGAGTTAGATAAAATCAGTAAGACACCAAAGGGAAAAGAAATTACTGGTATATTAACTCATTTGACGGATACAACTCAAAATGATAAATATCATGACAAATATTTTGCTGACGTTGAGTTTAACTTAAATAAGGCAATGTTTATCTTTAGTTATAATGATGAAAATCAAGTAGATCCAATTTTAAAAGATAGAATGTATCGTATTAAAACAGATGGTTATGATAAAAAAGATAAATGTGTCATTTCACACAAATATCTTATTCCAAAAATAGAAAAAAATATTAATTTTGAAAAAGAAAAGATTATTATTCCAGATGAAACCATTAGTTATATTTGTGATAATTTAACAGAAGGAGAAAAAGGAGTAAGAAATCTCAAGAGATGTTTAGAAATTATTTATAGTAAGCTTAATCTTTATAGGCTAATGAAAGAAGGTTCTTCATTATTTAATAAAGAAGAAACATTGAAGGTTGAATTTCCTTTTACTGTAACAAAAGATGTAGTAGATAAATTAATTAAAAAAAGTAAAGAAGGAAATGATGTATTGAGTAGTATGTATATTTAAAATAATTTTAAAATAGTTCTAACAATATTCTTATAAAAAGGTCGAAATTTATTAAAATTTTTTTTGATATCTTCATAACTATACCATTTTATCATATCTTTTTCATATAATCCTTTTTTGCATAATAAGTGAGGTTTATTTTCTTTAATATATAAAAATTTATTACGAAATTTCTTAGGTAAGTCTTTATTATAATCAATTAATACAACATAAGTTCTATAGCCATTTATTGTTATTTCTTGTAAATTATTTTTCATTAAATTTTTAATATGTTTTTTCGACCCTATAATTTTATCTGATTCTTCGCACCCTTCTCTTAGAGCAGTTTGAAAAAAAGTTTCATCATTATCTTTCGAACCGCCAAAATCACTCCATAAACCACCATCATCCTTGCTATTTATGTATTCGCGACTAAATAGAAAATACAATTTTCCTTTATGAATTGCTACTGGTAAAATACCACCACCCATATATAATAAGTAAATACATTAATTATTATATTCAAATTTCAGCTAATACTTCCGCTATATCATATCCTATTCTTAATGGTTCATCTTGTAATGTTTTATTATTACGCAAAGGATGTTTTAATGCTCCTTCTACGGTTATTCCTCCTGTAAAATCATCTAATGTACTATTTACTAATTTCATATATTTTTCATTATAAAAGTTTTTTAATTGAAAATGCTTGTTTTTTTTATTTAATGCTTTATTTATTTTATCGTGTAATGGATGTTTATCTGTTAAACGAGAAACAAGAAAATGCTTTTTACATCCTTCATCT
>Ga0315315_10000298_pt1 | contig 39720 bp, 31 predicted proteins | sample M140m3416metaG_FD_203699 | JGI IMG/M metagenome (GOLD analysis project Ga0315315, IMG submission 203699) | Ammonia-oxidizing marine archaeal communities from Monterey Bay, California, United States - M1 40m 3416 | ecosystem: Environmental > Aquatic > Marine > Intertidal zone | place: USA...
TTCCATTCCAAGTATAATCATTACAAGATGTAATATTTTCCGATGAAGAAATATAGTTAGAGATGGTTAAGTTGAGAGTTGTAATACTATCACACCCATTGACAGTCTGTAAAGTATCTAAGTAGTTTCCTGACTGAGAATATGTATTTCCATTCCAATTAAAAGATCCGCAGGTAGATATAATTTCTTGTGAAATTGCACTTGAATTTACTGTTAAAAATAAAGTAACTACACTATCACATCCAGAGTTTGTAGTTAATGTGTCGTTGTAGGTCCCAGACTGATTATAGTTATTACCGTTCCATAAATAATTATCACAGACAATTACAGATTCATTTGTAGAAATGGAAGAATTAATAGTTAAGAAAAGATTAACCACACTATCGCAACCATTAGTTGATTGCAGTGTGTCACTGTAATTACCAGACTGGGAATAACTGGTCCCGTTCCAATTGTAAGGGCCACAATTAATTATATTTTCTGAAGTAGAAAAAACTTGCCCAACAACTAAATTTAGCGTTATTATACTATCGCATCCTGAAGAAACTAAAATAGTATCTAAATAGTTTCCACTTTGAGTGTAGGTATTTCCATTCCAAGTATAATCATTACAAGATGTAATATTTTCCGATGAAGAAATATAGTTAGAGATGGTTAAGTTGAGAGTTGTAATACTATCACACCCATTGACAGTCTGTAAAGTATCTAAGTAGTTCCCTGACTGAGAATATGTATTTCCATTCCAAGTGTAGTTGTTACATGTTGAAATATTCTCTTGAAAAGTTTCATTTTGGTAAATTATTAAATTAAGGGTTATAATGCTGTCACAACCATTTATAGTTTGTAAATTGTTAGTATAAGTTCCTGACTGTGAATAAGTATTTCCATTCCAGCTGTAATTATTACAAGAAGTTATATTTTCTTGAGAACTAGAGCCATTATTTATGGTTAAAACGAGTGTCACTATACTATCACAACCAATAGATGTTTGTAATGTGTCAATATAATTCCCAGAAATATTATAAGTTATACCATTCCAGTTGTAATTGTTGCAAGATGTTATACTTTCTTGGTTATTTACAGACGAACCTACTATTGTAAATGAAGTTTTAGTTTCTGTATCTGTACTTGCTCCATCGCTTACAGTTAAGGAAACATTATATGTTCCAGCATTTGAATAAGTATGAGTTGGGTTTTGTAATGTTGAGGAATTTCCATCTCCAAAATCCCATGCCCAAGAAGTTGGACTTCCTGTAGAAATATCGCTAAAGGTAAGAGAAGATCCTAAACATATATTAATACTATTTGTAGTGAAATCAGCACTTAATGTCGCAGCAGATTGATTTATAACCAATTGATAATCTTCAGCTTGTGCATAGACTGGGTTGTAACAGGCATCTGTTATACTTCCTGTAACCGATGTCAGTTCACTAATAATTCTTAATCTAAGAGGAGTATTAGCTAATATATTTACTCCATCTGTTAGTGGTATACTTAGTGTGCCATTTCCAGTGGAGGTATAAGTTCCATTGGCTCCATTTATGTTAGGAGGATTTGCTCCGGAAAAAACTTCTTCATTGGCATCTAAAAAATCTCCGTCATTATTAAAATCAATATAACCTTTAAAATCATGACCGTTATACCAAGTAGTTAGTTCAAAATTATAGGTACTATCTTCTTCTAGAGAAATAGATTTAAGACAGTTAGTAGTGAAATCTACATAGCCACCATCATTTTGAGTGTTGGAACTAGAGGCAGAAAATTCATTGATGATAGTAAAATTCATTATGCCTCCATATCCACCATTTGTTGCAGTTGAAAGACTCTGAGGGATACAAATGGCATTAGTCAGCGTTCCTGAACTTGAAATTGGAGATTCATCTCCTTTGGAATATATTAGACTAATTCCGCTAGTAGCTAGCATGGCTCTAGATCTTGTCTTTTGATCTGATGTTAATCTGTCTTGACAAGAGGCATAAGACATGAAGTTTTTTGCTGTATTATCTCCAAAAGTAGCTCCTGTACAATCATTTAACAATCCTGCTTTACATTGACTTGTATATCTTTTATGTGGTTCGGTGTCTGCACATCCGTCACTATCCACTCCAATTGTAACATCTCCAGGACAAGCATCACCAATACCATCATCGTCAGCATCGCCATCGCCCTTGAAAGTATGGTGGAGATGTAAATAATGTCCAATTTCGTGAACAACAGTTGAGTTGTCTCTTGGAGCATTGAGGTTAAATGAAGGCTGAGCATTCGTAGGGTCAAAACCAAAAACAGAAGCCATCATAATAGATCCTTCATATGCAGAACCAGTAAAAAAATTGGCATATCCTTGGATTCCAAATCCTCCGTTGTTGTTTTCTATTTCACTTACAATCCAAATATTAAAATATTCTTTTTCTGGCCATCTACTTAAGTCTTTTAGAACATCCTGATCAGCTTCACCACCATCTCCAAAGTAATCTACTCCACCAGTTAAATAATTTGGGACAGAACTAGCATTAATTCTATTGATTCCACTGTGAGTATTACAATTAGGGTCTTGTTGCGCAAGAGCAAATTCAATTTCAAAATCTACAGGACTTCCCGATGTTTGACCTCGGTAAACAGCATTTAAATTTGTAATAGCACTTTGGATTTGAGCATCTGAAATATTTGTGCCAACTCCAACTGTCTCCCCTAAATGTAGAATATGGACAACTACAGGAATGGTGTAAACTGAATTAGATGACTTTAATTGATTTTGAGAAATATAATGAGCTATTTTTTGCTCTGCATCAATTTCTTTTCTTAAATAATTAGAATCTTGTAAAAGAATACTTCTTAGATGGTCGAACCCACACTTTTCAATTACCTGACTTTGACTACGTAAATTATCAAGCATTAAAAACACAAATACATTTACAAGAAGGATGGTGGTGATTTTTTTCATTTTGAAAGTTGAACTATTTACTGTGAAAATAACTACAATTTATCACTATTCAATTATATTTCTAATATACTTTAAACAGAAAAGAGTTAAGAAATTACTTTTTTCTAAATAATGCTATATTCTGGAATTTCTTTTATGTAGCTAACTTTCTTTAAATCTAAATCAATTTCTAAGCAATATGTTTTTAATCCATTGGTGAGAACAATAAAATTTGCAGCTAACTTATTTTGATAGGATAGAACTTGATCTAACGCCTTTTGGTCAATTTTCACTTTTGGAGACTTACACTCAACAATGATATTTGGTTTGCCTAGCTTATCAAATACCAATAAGTCAAATCTTTTATTTAGACCGTTGATCACAATTTTTCTTTCAATTGCGATGAAACTTTTAGGGTATTTTTTTACTAGATTTAAATACTTCCAAAATTGTTGTCTTACCAATTCCTCTGGTGTGGATAATATCCATTTTTTTCTGAGCTCGTCAAATAAATATTCTTTCGAATTAACTAACTTAGTTTTTGGTAAAAATGAATTATCCATATTTTATAAATTTAAAGAATTGAATTTTAAAGAAATCATAAAATCGATTGAAAAAAGAACTTATCTGCCAATTTACTTTCTAAATGGAGAAAACAGATATTTTATAGATAAAATAACAGATAAAATAATCGATTCCGTTCTGCAAGAATCTGAAAAAGATTTTAACCAAACAATTTTATATGGAAAGGATGCAAGTATTGATTCTATTTTGGATATTTCAAAAAGATACCCAGTTATGGCATCCCATCAATTGGTAATTGTTAAGGAAGCCCAACACCTCTCAAGAAGTTTAGGTCAATTGGAGCAATATTTTAAAAATCCTGTTCCAACTACCATTTTGGTATTCTGTTTTAAAGGAAAAAAAATAGATAAAAGAAAATCAGTTGGGAAACTACTTTCTAAAAGCAATTTTTTGTTTGATTTAGAATTGGTTAAAGATTACCAACTTCCAGATTGGATTCAAAACTGTGCTAAAATTAATAATCTTACTATTAATCCTCAAGCAATTGTTTTACTTTCTGAGTTTTTAGGTAATGATTTGTCAGAAATAGAAAAGAATATACAAAAGCTAAAATTGCTTACTAAAGATTCTGAAGTTGTAGATGCTGATATGGTTCAAAAACACATTGGATTCTCTAAAGACTATAACCTGTTTGAATTAACAGATGCTATAGCTGCTATGAATATTCAAAAAGCTGGTTTTATTGCTTTTCATTTTGGAAAGAACAGTAAAAATCATCCAATTGTCGTTACTATAGGCCATCTTTATGTCTTCTTCACTAAATTAATGAAGTTTCATTTTTATAAACACAATATGGGAGACAGCCAACTAGCAGGAAAGATTGGAGTTCATCCATTTTTTTTAAAACAATACAAACAAGCATCTAAATTCTACTCTAAATCCAAGTTAGCTCAAATATTATCTCAATTAAGACATTATGATTTGATGAGTAAAGGAGTTTTTGCTCAAAACACTTCCCATGAGGAAATATTGAAAGAAATGATTTTTAAAATAATGCATTAAATTTTAATATATATGATTGACTTAAGAAGCGATACTGTAACCAAACCATCTAAAGAAATGAAGACTTTCATGATGGATGCAGATCTTGGAGATGATGTCTTTCAAGATGACCCAACTGTTAAAGAACTAGAAGACAAAACTGCTAGAATGTTTGGTCATGAAGCTGGATTATTTTGCTCTTCTGGAACAATGACTAATCAAATTGCTTTAATGGTTTATTTACGTCCTGGAGACGAAGTGATATGTAGTAGTGAATCCCATATATATAATTATGAAGGAGGTGGAATTGCAAGAAATTCTGGAGCTTCTGCAAGATTAATAAATAGAAATAGTGGCATTATCAATTTAGAAGAAATAATCGACAATATAAATCCTGATGACATTCATCATCCAGTAACTAACTTAGTAGCTTTGGAAAACACAATTAATAGGGGAGGAGGGATTTGCTATCCAATAACAGAAATTGAGAAAATTTCTAAGTTCTGTAAGTCTAAAGACATTCCACTTCATTTAGATGGTGCTAGACTTTTCAATGCTCTGGTTAAAACAGGAATTAAAGCAAACTACATAGGTCCATTATTTGATTCTATTTCAATTTGTTTTTCCAAAGGATTAGGAGCACCAGTAGGATCTGTCTTAGTAGGATCTAAAGATTTTATTTATAATGCACGAAGAGTTAGAAAAGTTATTGGTGGAGGAATGAGACAAGTAGGTATTCTGGCAGCAGCTGGAATTTATGCTCTAGAAAATAATATTGAAAGATTGGCTATTGATCACCAGCATGCAGATTTATTGGCCGAAGGGTTGAGAAATTGCTCCTGGATTGATAAAGTCATGGAGGTAGAAACCAATATTGTAATTGGCTATATGAAAGAGGGTTTTCAAAACTCTAATTTTGTGGAAAAATTACAAAATCTAGGAGTTTCTATTGTTTCATTTGGAAAAGGAAGAATAAGAATGGTGACTCATTTAGATGTTTCTAAACAAGAAATTGATAAGGTAATTTCACTACTTAAATTCTAAAATATATTTTGCTGTATTATCAATAGCATCTTCAATAGAATTGAATTTATATCCAATTTGTTTTTTTATTTTTTCATTATTGTAATAATTCTTTTGTGAGGATGTTTTTGCCGTTTCTTTCGTGATTTTTGGGCTTTTTCTTATAATCAAACTTATTAAATATTCTATCCTCCACCCCAAATTCATTAATCTTTCAGAAGCTACATAGGATGGTGGATTAACATTCAAAGATTTGGAAATGCTCTTAAAAACTGATTTATAGGAAAGGTTTTCTGCAACTAAAATATACCTTTCTGAGCTAAAGGATGAATTCATTAGCTTTATAATAGAATTAGAAACATCTCTTACATCCACAAATCCATTAAGTCCTGAAGGATAAAATGAAAGTCCTGAATTGATTTTTTTAAATAAAGCTGTACTTGATCTATTCCATGTGGATGGTCCTATAATTATTCCTGGATTAACAATTACAGATTGAAGACCTTCTTGAACTCCTCTCCAAACCTCATTTTCTGCTTTGTTTTTAGTTATAGCATAAAAACTATTGTCATTACTCTCTACCCAGCTATTTTTTTCAGAATACTTTTCATCTCCTTTTCTTCCAATAGCAGCTACAGAGCTAACGTGCCCTAGTTTTTTTACTTTATGTTCTAGACAAGCATTAACAATATTTGCTGTTCCTTTAATATTGATATTAGACATCTTGGACTGATCTCTTTTTAAAAAACTAACAATTGCTGCATTGTGGTACACATGGTCTATTCCCTTTACTGTATCAAAAACTTGAATTATATCTTCAATATCCATTTCTACCCATTCAATCTTGCTCAGTAATGATTCTTTGTTGTAAAACTTAAAAAGTTTTTTTACGTTTTCAAGTCTAGAGTTTTTAGTAAAAGTTGCTTTCACTTTTTCCCCTTTTGACAAAAGGTCTAATAAAATATGCATTCCTACCAACCCCGTGGCGCCAGTGACTAGATTTTTCATTTTTATGAACTAATTTTTAAACCTTTTAATATTAAATTCAATATTTTGATTTTAATTTATGTGAAACAAATATATTTGTTAATTATCAATAATAAGAACTGAAATTGAATTTTATACAGGAGTTGAAATGGAGAGGTATGATTCATGACATCATGCCAAAAACTGAAGAGTTTGTAAAAGAGAATAAAATTTCTGGATATATTGGCTTTGACCCAACTTCAGATTCTCTTCATATTGGAAGTTTGGTACAAATAATGACATTGGTTCTTTTCCAAAAACATGGCCACAAACCATATATTTTAGTTGGAGGTGCCACAGGAATGGTTGGTGATCCGTCAGGAAAATCTAAAGAAAGAAATCTTCTTGACGAAAAGGAACTAAATAAAAATATAACAGCTATCCAAAAACAGTTGTCTAAATTTCTTGTTTTTTCTGATTCTAAAAATAGCGCTGTAATTGTCAATAATAATGATTGGTTTAAAAACTTTAGTTTTTTGGACTTTATAAGAGATATTGGTAAGCATATTACTGTTAATTACATGATGTCTAAAGATTCTGTAAAAAAACGTTTGGAAACTGGGATATCTTTTACAGAGTTTAGTTACCAGTTAGTACAGGGTTATGATTTTTATTGGCTTTATAAAAACCACAATTGCTTACTTCAATTAGGAGGCTCTGACCAGTGGGGAAATATTGTTACTGGAACCGAACTTATTAGAAAAATTGATGGAGGTTCAGCTTACGCAATTACAACTCCATTAGTTCAAAAAGCAGACGGCACTAAATTTGGCAAGACAGAATCTGGAAATATTTGGTTGGATGCTAAAAAAACATCTCCCTACAAATTCTACCAATATTGGATAAACTCAAGTGATTCGGATGCGGAAAACTACATTAAAATTTTCACCCTTAATGATAAAGAAAAAATTGAAGATATAATAACCGAGCACAAAACAAATCCCGGTCTTAGAATATTGCAGAACGCACTTGCAAAAGACATTACAACTATGATTCATGGAGAAGATCAGTATGAAGCTGCTAAAGAAGCATCTTCCATCTTATTTAAAAAAGGCAATGATGCAGTTGTTGCTTTAAAATCTCTTTCCAAGGATGTTTTTTTAGAAATATTTGAAGGAGTTCCTCAAGTTGAAATTAACAAAGACGAAGTTTTAAAAGGGATGCCAATTATTAATGCGCTAGTAGAAAGTTCTGGATTTTTAAAATCTAATGGTGAAGCAAGAAGAGCAATTGGTGAGAATTCTATTTCATTAAACAAGGCTAAGGTAGATTTGGAAACTATAATAACTATAAATGATTTAATTGACGATAAGTATCTTTTATTTCAAAGAGGAAAGAAAAATTATTTCATAGTTCTTGTAAATTAAAAAGAAAGTAAATTACATCCTCTTACTTCCGACTGGTCAAACCTTCCTAAAATCTCAAAACTATCTTTTTCAATTTCTTTTCCAATATCTTGTGTTTCAATAAAAGAACAGCTATAAATATTGGCTAGATCTATAATATTGATTCCACCACTAGAATTAATTTTAGCCAATGAATATGGATCTTCAAAATCTCTAATTATAAACTTCATCCATGGTGGTGTTTTGAATAAGCCATTTTTTTTGGAGTAGGCTTGTGACAATAATTCTGTCATCCCATATTCACTATGAATGGCATCTACGTTAAATGCTTTTTTAAGTTGTTGGTGTAGTTCTTGTCTAACCATTTCTTTTCTTTTGCCCTTCATACCGCCTGTTTCCATTACTACCCAGTTTTCTAAATCGAATGAGTCAAGTTCTGAAAGCTCTAAAAGTGCATAACTGACTCCTATAAGAAGAACATTTTTATTTTTTAATTTTAAAATTAAACTCTTCAATACATCTAAATCATAGTTGATGTAATTACTTTCTGGATTTTCACTTTTATTAATTAAGTTGTCTACCATGTAAATTAACGAGCTATCGCCTTGTTGAAGATAAGATGGTAATAATGCTAAAATAGTCCACTCTTTTGGGTCACTATAAAAGTGTTTGTAACCAGAACTAAAAGACTGCTCGTATAATTCTAAATCTTTTACTAAATGCTTACTTCTGCTTATTTTCCCTGTTCCACTACTAAGAAAAGTTTTTTCTATTTTCGAATTATCTGCAATTATGTTGTTGTTTTTAAAAAAGTTAATTGGCAGAAATGGAATTTCTTTGTAGTGATTTATTGAATTTTTTTGACTTTTCAATAAGTCAACATATTTTTTGTAAACGGGTATATTTTTGTATTGAAATTCAAATACTTCCAGCGCAATAGAATTGAATTCATCTTCGTTAGATATGTTAAATATTCTTTTAGACAGGCTCAAAATATAACTAAATAGCTTAAATTTAAAATATGATAATATCTAAGTTAAAAATAGTTATTGTTTTCTCAACAATGTGTTTAATTTCTTGTCTCAAACCAGAGTCCTATCCAAATGAGCCAATTCTTGAATATTTGAGTTTTGAAAGTTCAATGTATCCAACTGCATTGGCTGATTCTGGAAAGTTATTATTTTCCTTTACAGATGGAGATGGAAATATTGGTTTAGATCAGAACGAGTTGGATAATCCCTTTCATCCAGGCAGTTTTTATTATTACAATTGTTATATTAATTATTATGAAATGATGGATGGAGAGTGGGTAAGAGCAACTTCAGATCCTCAAGGAAATAATTCTTCATTTGCCGATTCAATAACGTATAGTTACAGAATTGGTAATATGACACCCGTTGGTCAGAACAAAGCTCTAAAAGGAGAAATAGAAATTATTTTGGAGCCTTTTTACTTTAATCCAACATCTAACCACTCTGATAGTATTAAATATTCAATTTTGTTAATTGACAGATCTTTAAATCATAGTAATTTAATATTTTCCTCAACTATTGTACGTTGAGATATAATACCATGAAACAAAATATTTTTATTTATTTATTTATTTCATTGCTATTAACAACCTGTGCAATAGCTAAATCTGTAAATTATTCTTTTCAAGACAACAAAAATTCCTTACATCCACAATTTTTAATTTACCATGATTCTGAAACTACTTCAAAATTGTATTTTCAAATTTTCACAGAGGATGTACTGTATTCAAGAACAAATGTAAGTGAGAAATTTAGTTCCAAAATAAAATTACAATTCGTAGCTTATAATGATACCCACAAGGAAATTATTGATTCTGGGTCTTTTGTAATTTCTAACAATTATTTAAAAAATAAAAAACTTAAAATTGACACCAACTTCAGTTTCCTTTTCCCAAAGTCACAGACAGGATTTATAGAAATAAATGTTATGGATATTAATAGAAATAGAGAATTTAATAAAACCATTAAAATTGACAAATTAAATAAATACAATAGGCAATTTTATATTTTAAGGGACACCAATAATCAGCTTTTGTACGATGATTTCTTTTTTAAAGGACAATCTATTTTTATCCAAAGTGAATTTAATATCCAAAGACTATTTGCAAAAAATATCAATACTTCTTTTCCCCTTTCCCCACCTCCATTTAGTAAGTCATATCAACCAATATTTAAGAGCAATAACTCTGGTTGTAAGGAGCTTAGTTTCAATGCTCAAAAATCAATACCTTACCTACTTCCAGATGAAGGATTTGTTTTTTTTCAGTTGGATACATTGAGTAACCAAGGTTTTACATTGTTTAATTTTCAAGAGGGTTATCCAAACTTAATCAATGCCGATCAACTGATTCCACCTCTAAGGTATTTAACTACTAAAGAAGAGTTTGCTTCACTAGTTTCCAATTCAGATTCAAAGCAAGCAGTTGATCATTATTGGCTTTCAAAAGCTTCTTCTAAAGAAAGAGCTAAAAACCTTATTAGAATTTATTATTCAAGAGTTGAATTTGCAAATAAATTATTTTCTTGTCATTTAGAGGGTTGGAAAACAGATAGAGGAATAATTAGTATTATTTTTGGTTCTCCTAGTTATGTGACAAATAATAGAAATTCTGAAACTTGGATTTATGGAGATGAAAATAATATGAATTCTTTGAAGTTTATTTTTGAAAATAAAATGAATCCATTTTCAACCAATGATTTTATATTAAAAAGAAATTACGCTTATAAAAATCCATGGTATAGAGCTGTGGATAGCTGGAGAAACGGAAAAGTATATTTATTACAATGAACAAAAAAATTACAGAAGATTTAACCTTTGGAATAAGATCAGTAATAGAAGCCATAAAACAAGGTAAAACAATCAATAAAATCCTTTTACAAAAAGGCTTGACTGGGGTGTTAATAAAAGAGTTATTAGTTCTCGTTCATAAAGAAAATATTGTAGTTCAGAAAGTTCCTGTTCAAAAACTCAATCATATGGTGAAAAAAAATCACCAAGGTGTTATTGCAATGATTTCACCTGTTGCTTATCATCAAATTGATTGGATGGTTCAACAAGTTTATGAAAAAGGAGAAGATCCTTTTATTTTAATTTTAGATAGGGTGAAAGACGTAAGAAATTTTGGTGCTATTGCTAGAACTGCTGAATGTTTTGGTATACATGCTATTGTAATTCCAAGTAAGGATTCAGCCTTGATTACAAATGATGCTCTTAAAACATCTGCTGGTGCATTGTTTAAAATTCCAGTTTGCAAGGTTACTAGTTTAACTTCTGCTGTAGATTTTTTAAAGGGTTGTGGCCTTAAAATATTCTCCTGTACAGAAAAATCTGAAACCTTGATAAATAAGGTGGAAAGTACTGGTCCAAAAGCTTTAATTATGGGTAGTGAAGAAGATGGAGTTGACTCGATTTTAATAAAAGCTTCCGATGTGAATTTTAAAATACCGATGTCAGGTAGTATTGCATCTTTAAATGTCTCGGTAGCATGTGGAATTGCCATTCATAAATTAATAAGTAAGTAATTAAGTTAAAATCTGATTTTAAAAGAGTTGTTCTATAAAAAAAATTATTACGATTTATTTTTTGAAACACTATTAAAATCCTCCCAAAATTTAGGATAAGATTTATTCACTACATTTTTATCGTCAAATTTTATAGAATCAACTTTCATAGATAGTGGGGCAATACTCATGGCTATTCTATGATCATTATGACATTCTATGGTAGATTTTGGCTGAACAATATTTTGATTCTCTTTTATTTTTATCGATGAGCTATCTATTTCACAGCTAATATTGAATTTTCTCAATTCTTTTTTAATACACTCTAGTCTGTTAGATTCTTTAATTTTCAAACTTTCTAAACCTATTAAATTAGCTTTTAACCCAAGTCCACAACAGGTTATTGTGATTGGTAATGCAAGATCGGGATGATTGGAAAGATCTAATTCTATTTTTTTGTCTATGTTTTTGGTTTTAGATAAAACTATTGAATCTTCATTAAATTCTGTTTTAATTCCTAGTTTAGAATATATACTAGATAAAACAGAATCTCCTTGAAGAGAGTTAGCATATAAATTGGGAATTTGAATTTCTCCAGATTCAGACAAAGCTAAAAAACTATACCAAAATGAAGCTGCAGACCAATCATTTTCAACTTTTATCTTTTTACCTAAATAAGTCTGTTCTTCAACTTTAATAAGATTATTTTCCCAAGAAGATTCAATTCCAAATTCGCTCATCAAATCAAGTGTCATATCTATATAAGGTTTAGATAAAACTTTTGAAGTAATTTCTAGGGTAAGCCCATTTTCTATCGTTGGGGCAATCATTAATAAAGCAGATATAAATTGACTACTTACATTTCCTGGCAACCTTAATTCCCTACTAGTTAATTTTTTACTTTTTATTTCAATAGGAGGGAAACCTTCCTTTTCTAAATAATGAATACTAGCACCTAATTTAATTAGACAATCTATTAGAGGATTAATAGGTCTTTCCTGCATTCTTTTAGATCCTGAAACTATCCAATCCCCCTCATTTGTTGCGAGAAATGCTATTAAAAATCTTAATGCTGTTCCAGCATCTTCACAATTAATGTCTTTTTTTGTTTTAAAACCATTCAAGATTTCATTTAAAATTTTAGTGTCTTTTGCATTACTTAAATTTTGAATTTCAAATTTAGTTTTACAAAGCTCTTTTATAATTAAAAGTCTGTTACTTATACTTTTGGAAGACTCTAAATCTATAGACCCATTAATAGTTTTATTAGAAAAAATTTCAATCATTTTTGAAAAACTCTAACAAATAAGATTGCACTTTTTTTGATTCAATTTCATGGTTAATAGTTACTTCTCCAATTTTGGTTGGTAATGAAAAATTTATAGTGCTTTTAGTATTTTTCTTATCTAACTGCATCAACTTTATAATTGCTACAGGATCAGTTTTAAAATTTAAATAGGATTTGAATTTATTGGACAAAATTGTTTTTATTTCTGTGAAGTAATTTTCGCTCAATAGATTTTCTTTTTTTGCAATAAAGGATTCTATTATCATTCCCTTTGCAATTGCAAAACCATGTAAATTTGGGGAATTGGTTTCTAACAAATAACTCTCTATTGCATGACCTACCGTATGTCCAAAGTTTAATTTTTTCCTAATATTTTTTTCATAAGGGTCTTGATTTACAATTTCTAATTTTAGATTTTTAGATGACTTTACAATGTATTCAAAGTCTAGCTCTTTGGTGTTTTCCTTTAAGTAATTCCATAAATTAATATCTCCAATTATACTGTGCTTATATGCTTCAGCTATTCCAGAATCTATCTCTTTTTTAGGGAGAGTTTTTAAAAAAGTAGTATCTAAAAAAACTGCTTTTGGAAGTGTGAAAGTTCCTATATTATTTTTTAAAAATTGGTAATTAAACCCAGTTTTACCTCCAATAGAAGCATCTGCCATTGCCAATAAAGTGGTAGGTAAATAAACAAATTCAACTCCTCTTCTATAAGTAGATGCAGCAAAACCTGCTAAGTCGGTGAGCATTCCACCACCAAGGATAAATAATAGGTCGCTACTTTTTACATTATGATTATTTAAAAAGTCCCATATTTTCAAAACGTTATTAAAAGTTTTGTTCTTTTCGCCACTTTCTAATTTTAAATGCGTAGATGTAACTGAAAAACTTTCTTCCAAATAATTTATGTGCTGAATGGTGTTTTCATCAACAATTAGGTAAATTTTTTTTTCTTTCAAGATATTTTTGAATTCTTTAAAGAAACTCTTAATAGTACCTTGATAAATTTCCACAAGTTTATTTGTTTTGGATTTTTTTAATTGCATGTTTAGAAAATTCAGACAGAATTAATTCTCCAGAGATTTTTGCTCTTTTGGAAAGTAATTCATCCCAATTCTCAGTTCCTTTCCAAAATACTTTTTTTAATCTTCTAGTAGCCTCTACGTGAGATTTAGAAAGTTTATAAGCTAATTCATCAATTGCTTTATCCATAGATTTATTGTCCTTAAATATTTCAGAGTATAATCCTTTTTGAAGTCCCCAATTTGCATCAAACCATTTGTCGGCATTAATAGCAAGAGCACTCATTGCGGATAATCCAACTTTTCTTTCCACTGCTGGTCCAACAACAAAAGGACCAATTCCTAAGGCCAATTCACTTAATTTAATTGAAGCATGTTGAGTTGCAAAACAGTAGTCTACAGCACTAGCTATGCCAACACCACCTCCAACTGCTTTTCCTTGTACTCTTCCAATAATTATTTTTTCACATTTTCTACATGTATTTATAACGTTGGCAAAACCAGAGAAAAATTCAATTCCAGATTTTATATTTTCAATTTCTATAAGCTCATCAAAACTTGCACCTGCGCAAAATGTCCTATTTCCAGCAGATTTAAGAACAATTACTTTAATTTTTTTATTAAGACTAGCTTCAGTAATAGTTTTGGCAATTTTAGATAGAATTTTACCAGGAAGAGAATTGCTTTGTGGGTGATAAAACTCTATTGTTCCAATTCCATTTTCATCAATATTTATTCTAACGTATCCTTTATTTTTCTCCATTAATTTGGTTTAATTCTGTAAAAATAAGCATTACTTTTTTAGAGAGTAATTATAAACTATTTAATTATGACGTATATTTGAGTAACCTATTATAATTTTATCACGTATAGGGGTTGCTCTATGGAAAGAAAACATTTTTTAGTTATTTTAAGTTTCATTTTATTTTGTAATTGTTTTCAAGGCCAAACGGTAGATTCTTCTGCTGTAATTTTGGATTCCAAAGATACTATCATTTTAAATAACAAGAGGAGAAGTTTAATTAATCCAAGAAATTTAGAATTAAAACAAAAAAAATATTGGGAAAATTTCTCAAAAACAACAAACAATAATGAAACTGATGCTAATTTAGAAAAATTATACAAACCAATTTTATCTATTGGTGTTGGTACTTTGTCCTTTTTTGGAGATATTGGAGATACCATCCCTGGTAAAAATAGAATTAACAGAGCTCCTTTTCAAGGAGGTTTTTCATATACCCTTAGATTAGTAAATCCTTTAACAGATTATTTGGATGTTGCATTTTATGCAATGATAGGTAGTACAAGTGTAAATCAGAATACAGAAAGTTCGTTGTATCCAACCCCAAATGGTCTTATATTTAATTCTTCTATTAAATCTGGCGGGATTACCTTCAATTACAACTTCAACCAGTTACTTAAAAAAGGCCATATTTTAGAACCTTATATACACTTGGGAATTGAATCAATTGAATATAATTCTGAAATAGATACAAACCCAAATGATGGCAATAATTCATTTGATAGTGATGTAAGTATTTTTTCAGCAAATCAACCAAAAAATAAATATGCAGTTGGTATTCCTTTTGAGCTTGGAGTTCATGTACATGTTGGAAAAAAAATTAAATTTAGAGTAGGTAGCGCAATTCATTTTACATCAACAGATTATATAGATGGTATAAACAACTCTGTAAATTTTCCTATGGGTTCTGGAAAAGACAATTTACTATTTACACATATAGCTATAGCTTATGACTTCAATTCAAAAAAAGAAATACAATCAACTGACCCTTTGATGGATGAAATATCAATGAATTTACTTTTGCAAGACACTATAGATTCAGATGGAGATAGTATAGTTGACCATATTGATTTTTGTGCTAAAACCCCACCATATACCTTAGTAGATCAGTTTGGTTGTCCAGTGGATGATGATCTTGATGGCGTAATTAATTCTAAAGATAAGGAATTATTTACTATGGAAGGAGTTATTGTAAATGAAGAAGGAGTTACCATGACTGAAGATGATTTTTTATTAGGTTTTAGAAAATATAAAGATTCTATTGGAGAATACTTTGATTGGGACACGATTTACAATATATCTTATGCTGGCCAAATAAGAAATGCTTTGTCACTTAACAAAATAAAAACTGATAAACCTGTTAAAAAGTTAGAAAAGAAGCTCTTTATAGTAATTGGCTCAGATGTTGAAGGTGTTTCTTCGGAAGAACTTTGGGAGAAATTGGCAGATATAGATTTTAAAGTCAAGGAATCAGGTGATTCTATATTGTATGTCTTAGGTGGATATGATGAAAATGAATTATCTAACAAAATAAAGGAATTGGGAGTAAACAATGTTGATGTTCAGGGAATTGTTGAAATTTCTTCAGATGATGAAATCATAGCTTTAGAGCAAGAGGAGATTGAAGAAATAATGAACACTATTGAAGTTGTAAGTGATGAATCTTCAACAAATGAAAATCCAAGTGAATTCGTGCCGGTCATACAAACAGATGATAATTTGCCAACATTCAGAGTTCAAATTGGTGCTTTTAATAGGAAGATAAAAAAATCTATTTTTAAAGATATTCCTAATGTTGTTGGTTTAAAAGGAGATGATGGACTTTACAGATTTTTCTCTGGATCTTTCACTGATAAGTCTAAAGCTGCATCACATAAAGTAGAACTTACTTTTACAGGCTATAACGATGCTTTTATTGTTGCTTTCCAAAATGGCAAACGAATTACTTTAAAGGAAGCAGGTTTTGAAGTAAAGAAAAAATTTACAGAGAATCTTGATGTTTCTTCATCCCCATCTGAAAATCCAATTGATCCTGAAATGATTAGATTTAAAATTCAGGTAGGAGCATTTAAAGAAAAAGTTCCAGCAGATATATTGGCGAATTTTAAAAAATTAGGAAATGTAAAAGCTATTACAAATGCTGGTCAAGGATATACAAAGTATTATATGGGTGACTTTATGAATTATTCTAACGTCTTGAAATTCAGAAAAAAATTAGTAGCAAATGGCTTTATTGACTGTTTTATTGTTGGAGAATTTAAAAATAATATTATTACATCTAAAGAAGCACTAGACTTACTAGGTCAGTAATTACAGGCATAATTCCTATCTATTTGTATTTCCTATAGTTTTTTTATAGGGCTATTTCCTTAAATATTTTGTTCCTTTACAGTATAATTTAATTGAAAATGCAATACGCAAAAAATATTCTTGAAACAATTGGAAATACTCCTCTAGTTAGACTTAATAATATAACTAAAGGAATTCAGGCTACTGTATTGGCCAAAGTTGAATTTTTTAATCCAGGTAGTTCTGTAAAAGATAGAATGGCACTTAAGATGGTGGAAGATGCAGAACAAGATGGTAGATTAAAACCGGGAGGAACAATTGTTGAAGGTACTTCTGGAAATACTGGCATGGGCCTAGCTTTGGCAGCAATAGTCAAAGGGTATCAATTAATTTGTGTTTCTACCGATAAACAGTCAAAAGAGAAATTTGATATTTTACGTGCTGTTGGTGCAGAAGTAATAGTTTGCCCTACTAATGTTGCTCCTGAAGACCCAAGTTCTTATTATTCAACATCAAAAAGAATTGCAGAAGAAACTCCCAATTCATGGTATGTGAATCAATACGATAATCCTTCAAATTCTATTGCTCATTATCAGCAAACTGGTCCTGAAATTTGGGATCAAACCAACGGAAAAATTACTCACTTTGTAGTTGGAGTTGGAACTGGAGGAACAATTTCTGGAGTAGGAAAGTATTTAAAAGAAAAAAATCCAGCAATTAAAATTTGGGGAATTGACACCTATGGTTCGGTTTTTAAAAAATACCACGAAACTGGAGTTTTTGATGAAAATGAAATTTATCCTTATATAACTGAGGGTATTGGTGAAGATATTCTGCCTGAAAATGTAAATTTTGATGTAATTGACAACTTTGAAAAAGTTACCGATAAAGATGCTGCTATATACACAAGAAAACTAGCTAGAGAAGAAGGTATTTTTGCAGGTAATTCTTGTGGGGCAGCAGTAAGAGGTGTAATACAATTAGAAAAACATTTTAAGAAAGAAGATGTAGTTGTAGTTTTACTTCATGATTCTGGAAGTAGATACGTTGGGAAAATGTACAACGACGAATGGATGAAAGAAAATAATTTCTTGTAATTAAGTCTTTAATTAAAGAAATTTAGTTTTTGGTTTTCTTCCAAGTTTTATATTTGTAAGAATTTTTTTTAACTTTTTCTATCATTTCAGTCAGTGCTTTAGTCTCTTTAAGCGAGGTATGACAATCCATTGGTAAACTTTGATATATTTTTGTTCCTTCAGTTTTCCAGGCAATCATCTCATCACTAACATCCTTAATTATTTCACCTGGGTTGCCAACAATTACTTTTCTATTAGGAACAACCATCTCACTATTAACCAACGTTAATGCACCTACAATACATTCGTCTCCAATTATTGCATCGTCTAAAATAACTGCATTCATTCCAATCATTGAGTTGTATCCAATAGTAGCCCCATGTATTATACAACCATGACCTAAATGTGCTCCTTCATTTATAGTTACTATTTCACCTGGAAACATATGGATGGTACAGTTTTCCTGAACATTTGCCCCATCTTTTATTATTACTTTCCCAAAGTCTCCTCTTATTACCGCTCCAGGACCAACATAAACATTTTCCCCAATGACCACATCTCCTGTGACATTTGCCTGAGGGTGAATAAACGAACTTGATTCAACTAAAGGTTTAATTCCGTTAAATTCAAAAATCATCTTTACGGTTTTTCGATTATAGTTGCATAACCCTGTCCAACGCCAATACACATGGTTACCAAAGCATATTTTTTATTCTGGTTCACGAGTTCAATTGCCGCAGTTTGTAATAATCTAGCTCCTGTCATTCCTAACGGATGACCAATAGCTATGGCTCCTCCGTTTGGATTAATTCTCGGATCATTATCCTCTAAATTCATAGCTCTTGTACAAGCTAAACTTTGTGCAGAAAATGCCTCATTAATTTCAATTATATCCATTTTGTCAAGCGATAACCCAGTTCTTTTTAAAACTTTTTTACTTGCTTCAACTGGTCCTATTCCCATAATTCTTGGTTCAACTCCTGCAACTGCAGCACCCACTATCCTTGCCATTGGTGTAAAATGATTCTTTTTTGCTGCACTTTCGCTTCCAATTATTAAAGCTGCTGCACCATCATTTAGTCCTGATGAATTTCCTGCAGTAACAGTTCCATTATCTTTTCTAAATGCCGCTCTAAGAGTTTTTAATTTTTCAAGTGATGTATGAGGTTTTATAAATTCATCAAAACTAAAAAGTAAATCATCTTTTTTTCTTTGAGGAATTTTAACAGTACAAATTTCTTCTTGAAGCCTGCCATTTTCTTTAGCCTTGGTGGCTTTCATATGAGAATTGTATGCAAATAAGTCTTGGTCCTCTCTGGATATTTTATAAAGGTCTACTAAATTTTCTGCAGTTTGCCCCATTCCATCGGTACCATACAGCTGTTCCATTTTAGGGTTGATAAATCTCCATCCAAAACTCGAGTCGTGCATTTCCATACCTCTTCCAAAAGCTTTGGTTGCTTTAGAGATAACTAACGGACCTCTAGTCATATGTTCCACTCCACCAGTAATAAATAAATCTCCTTCTCCCAAACTTATGGACCTATATGCATTGATTGTTGCAGCCATTCCTGATGCGCAAAGTCTATTAATTGTTTCTCCTCCTATTTTATATGGCAACCCGGCTAAGAGTAGAGCCATTCGAGCAATATTTCTGTTGTCTTCTCCAGCTTGATTTGCACATCCTAAAATAACATCTTCTACTTGTTCCCAGTCTACTTTAGGATTTCTTTCCATTACTGCCTTCAAAGGAACTGTAGCTAAATCATCTGCTCTAAGATTACTTAATGAACCACCAAATGAACCAATAGGTGTTCTAATTGCATCTAAAATATATGCTGATTTCATAGTTGTTTTTATATTAAGTTAGTTCAAAATAAGCTTGTAGTGTATATTAAAGCCAATCCTTATTTGTAAAATGTGCAATTCCTTTAAAAAGAGCAATTTCTTCTTTCTTTTGGTTAAATATATTAACTGTAAACAGACTACTATTCTTTTGATTTTGTTTACATTCTGCAAATATTATATCTTTTAGTTCTACTTTTTTTAAGTATCTAATTTCTGCACTTTTTGTTAAAGAAATTTTACCTATTGAATTTGCGGTAAATGCAAAACAACTATCTGCTAGGCTGTAGCAAATCCCCCCATGAGCAAGATTAAATCCATTGGTCATTTCTTTTGAAATGGTTGAACTTAACTTACAATAACCTTTTTTAATAGAAATGATTTCGATACCCAGCCATTTGCTAAATAGATCATTACTCATCATTTTATAAACTATTTTTTCTGGAGACAGCATTAAATTATAGAGATTGTTTTAATCCAGCTTCAATTAGTCCAAGAAATATCGGATGTGGATTTTCTACTGTACTTTTGTATTCTGGATGGTATTGAACTCCTATAAACCACGGATGCTCTTTGATTTCAATAGTTTCCATAAGTTGATTTTTAGAATTTTTTCCTGAGAAAATCAAGCCTTTGGATTCAAATTCTTTTACATACTTATTATTAAACTCAAATCTGTGTCTATGTCTTTCTAAAATAGTTTCTTTTTTGTAAATTTTATGTAGTAATGTTTCTTTTTCAATATCACATTTGTAAGCACCAAGTCGCATTGTTCCACCCATTTTTTTGAGTTTCTTCTGCTCTTCCATCATACTAATAACTGGAAATTTTGTTTTGGAATCAATTTCTATAGAATTAGCATTTTTCATTTTTAAAACATTTCTTGCAAATTCAACTACTGCACACTGCATCCCCAGACAAATTCCTAAAAAGGGTATTTTCTTTGTTCTAGCATAATGAACGGCTTTTATTTTACCCTCTATTCCCCTGGAACCAAATCCTGGAGCTACTATTATTCCATGAATATTATTCAAAACGGATTCACAATCTTGGGTTTCCAATTTTGAAGAATGTATCCAGTGTAAATTAACTTTTGTTTGATTCTTTGCACCTGCATGTATTAATGACTCTGCAATAGAAATATAAGAGTCTTTAAGTTCTACATATTTTCCAATTAATGCAATTTCAATACTTTGCTCTGGGTTATATAAATTTTTTAAAAATTTCTTCCACTTTGTTAAACTTGGTTTATTTTCTATTTTAATTTTTAATTTTTCACAAACAACAGTATCTAGTTTTTCTTTAAGCATTAGTAAAGGAACCTCATAAATTGTTTTTGCATCTATTGATTCAATTACACACTCTTTCTCAACATTGCAAAAAAGTGCAATCTTTTTTCTAATGGAATCATCTAAATGGTACTCACTTCGACAAACAAGAATATCGGGCTGTATCCCGTATTCTAAAAGTGTTTTCACAGAATGTTGAGTAGGTTTGGTTTTAAGTTCTCCAGACGTAGACAAATAGGGTATTAGTGTCAAATGGATAAATAGAACATCCTGATTTAGGTCCCATTTTAATTGTCTTATGGATTCTATATATGGAAGTGATTCTATATCACCAACTGTTCCGCCAATTTCAGTGATAACAACATCGTAATCTAACCCTTTCCCTAATTTTAAAATATGTTCTTTTATTTCATTAGTAATATGTGGAATTACTTGAACAGTTTTTCCTAAATAGTCTCCATTTCTTTCTCGGTTTATTACAGACTGGTATATTTTTCCTGTAGTAACATTATTATTTTGTGAAGTTTTAATATTTAAAAACCTTTCATAATGACCTAAATCCAAGTCAGTTTCAGCACCGTCTTCTGTAACATAACACTCCCCATGTTCATAAGGGTTCAAGGTGCCAGGATCTACATTTATGTATGGATCTAATTTTTGAATTGTAACATTTAGCCCTCTAGATTGTAAAATTTTAGCTAAAGAGGCTGAAACAATTCCTTTTCCTAATGAAGAAGTAACTCCTCCTGTTACAAAAATATATTTAGTAGATGATAATGGCATTCCGTATATCAATATTAATACGGGAATTAAAGTTAATATTTAATTCCGATATCTTAAAAAAAACAGAACTTAAAATTTCCAACTTGCACCCAAAGAAGGAAGAAGTGGAAGTTGATAGACTTTTTCAGTAGTAATTCTGTCAACGTAAAAAATATTTTTTCTTGAATATACATTTGTCATACTAAATGTTACGTCAACAGTAGAGTTTCTACTCAATTCTATATGTTTTTTAACGGCTAAATCTAGTCTATGATAAGAAGATAATCTTCCTTGATTTAAATCCGCATAAATAATTCCCAATTGATTATCATTAACCGTAGAAATATTGGTGTTTATTCCTTGAGAATAATCTATTGAATGGTAGTAGCCTTGAGTTTGAGTGAAAGGAAGACCGCTTCCAAAATTCCATCTCACATTAATTTCCCATCCCTCTCCAAAATTCTGTGTCCCCACAAGATTGATATTGTGTCTTCGGTCAAAGAGTGGTGAGTAAGTTCTAATGCCATCCCACCTTAAAACTTTTCCTAGTGAATAAACAGCCCAAAGATATGTTTTGTCATTACTGTACTTAAGAACAAAATCTGTTCCATAAGCGTCTCCAGTTTCTATTACGAAATCTTTTCTAAGCACATCTGGTACATCATCATTTTCTTCATATAACTTATTCCTGTTAACGTTGCTTAGTTGGTTAAACCACTTATAATAACCCTCAACATTTAGTGAAACGTGCTTTGTTAAATCCCATTCAAATCCAAATATTCCATGGGTAGCTTTTTGAAGAGAATGCTTTCTTTCTACTGTTTTTCCATTGTCCAATGTTATAGAATCTTGCAGATTATCTGGACCAGATAAAAACCCGTAAAACAGATTAACAACGTCTCTATCAGAATTTGCAGAAATTAAATTTTGAGAATAAAGACCTGATGCTGCTTTAATCCTGAATTTTTCTGTAATGTTGTATTTCAAGCCTATTCTAGGTTCTGGAGAGAAGTTTCCTAATGAGGCATAATATTGAGCTCTAAAACTTGGATTTATAACTAAAAGACCTTTAATGATTTTCGCATCTACATAACCTGCAAGTTCAGTAGTATTATTATTTTGTTCAATTTTTCTTCCAACACTATTAAAGAAATTAAAATCTGTAGTAAATCCATTTATTTCAATTCCATACTTAATTTCGTTCTCGCCAAGAAAATATTTAAAATCAAAACCTAAATTAAAACCATTAATTCTACTTTCTCTTGGTTCTAAAGTATCTCCTACATTAATAGGATCAAGTTCTGCAAGTGAGATTTTATAATCACTAATATTAAATTTCCCCATTATAAGAACCGGTGAACTAGCTGGAACAACTACAAAATTAGATCCAATTCCCCAGGAGTTCCAGTTTAAGTCAGAAACTGCTTTATATCTAACTCTATCGTTGTAACTAAATCCAAAAAAATTGACTTTACTACCAGTAGTTCCGTTAATAGAAACTTTTCCATATAAGTCTGTAAAATTAAACGGCAAGCCATTCGAATCTATATAGCTGTAAAGTTTTTTTGATGTTTGTTCTAAATAGGATGTCTTTCCTGAAAAAATATAAGATGCAGTTGAATTGTTGTTGTCTTCATTTAGTTTTTTAATTGGACCTTCAATTTTTAATTTAGAACCAAATGGATTTATTGAAATTTTTCCTTTGTGCTTTTTTTTATTACCATCTATAGTAGTTATATCCATTATTGAAGAAATTCTACCACCATATTTTGCAGAAAATCCTCCAGTATAAATATCAGCACTTCTCATAATATCTATGTCAAAAACAGAAAAGAAACCAATAGAATGGAAGGGATTATAAATCGTCATACCATCTAAAAGCACTTTATTCTGAATTGGAGATCCTCCTCTAATATACATTTGACCTCCTTGATCTCCTGTAGTAACAACACCTGGTGTTGTTTGTAAATACTGAGCAAAATCTGGTTCACCTCCAATTGCAACAACTCTAGCCATGTCTTTTGGTGTTGCTGTAATGACAGACATTTTAACTTCAGTTTTTCTCTCTTCAGCTTCTGCACTGTACTCAAACTCTTCTAGAACTTCATCATTAACTTCCATGAAGAAGTTTTGAGTAGTGATTTTTCCTTTCTTTAGTTCTATAGTGTATTCTATAGTTTTAAACTCTATATTGGTAATTTCAAGAGTAATCTTTCCATCTGGAAGTTTGTTAATCTGGTAATAGCCATTTAAATCTGTTGATGAACCAGTCCCAGTTCCTTTTATTTTAACGTTTGTTCCAAACGAAGGTTCTCCAGTTTCTTTTTCGTAGACAGTTCCTCTTAAAGTAGCAAATTGAGATTGAGCAGTTAAGAACCCAAAAATTAGCATTAATGATAGTATGATTTTTATGCTGATTTTCATTATTGCCTCGAAGATAAAATTATTTTTCTTATCTAAAACAGTTTCCACCAAAGACTATACAACTTAATTGTTATTTCCTAAGACTGATTTATTTGGAAGTTCTTCAAAACCCATGTTGTACAATGTAAAACCAAAAATATCTGAATATTGTTTAATTGTTTTACTTACTGGTGTACCGGCACCATGACCTGCATCTGTTTCAATTCGAATGAGTGTCGGGTTATTTCCAGTTTGCTTGTCTTGCAGTTCTGCAGCAAACTTAAAACTATGAGCAGGAACTACTCTGTCATCATGATCGCCTGTAGTTACAAGAGTAGCTGGATATTCAACTCCTTCCTTCACATTATGAACAGGAGAATATCCAATTAAGTATTCAAACATTTCCTTACTATCTTCTGCAGTGCCATAATCATAAGCCCATCCTGCACCGGCAGTAAAGGTATGGTAACGAAGCATATCTAAAACTCCAACAGCGGGAAGAGCAACTTTCATTAAATCAGGTCGTTGGGTCATTGTAGCTCCTACTAAAAGCCCCCCGTTAGAACCTCCTTTAATAGCTAAATATTCACTAGATGTATAGTTGTTTTCTATTAAGTATTCAGCAGCTGCAATAAAATCATCAAAAACATTTTGCTTTTGCATTTTAGTCCCAGCCTTATGCCATTTTTTTCCATATTCTCCACCGCCTCTAAGGTTGGGAACAGCGTAAACTCCTCCTTGCTCCATCCAAACAGCATTGGCTATACTAAATGAAGGAGTTAGACTAATATTAAAACCTCCATAACCATAAAGAATGGTAGGGTTTTCACTATTTAATTTTAATCCTTTTTTATGGGTAATTATCATAGGCACTCTAGTACTGTCTTTAGAAATGAAAAAAACTTGATTGCTTACATAATTATCTGGATTGAAATCTACATTCGGTTTCTTATATATATTAGATTTTCCATCTTTAGGTTTGTATGAATATATTGTTGACGGAGTTTTATAATTAGAAAAAGAATAATAAAGTATAGTATCTTCTTTTTTTCCTCTAAATCCACCAATACTTCCTATTCCAGGAAGTTCTACATCAGAAACAATTTCTCCTTTATAGTTGTATTGCTTTACTTTAGAAACAGCATCAACCATATATTCTGCAAAGAAATATCCACCACCGCTAGTTGGACTTAAAACATTTTCTGTTTCAGCAATAAAATCAACCCAATTTTGAGTTGATGGATTGGAAGCATCTACAGTTACTATTTTTTTATTAGGAGCATTTAAGTTGGTAGCTAAATATAATTTGCTTCCTTCATTTTCCATCACATAAGTATCGCTATTGGTATGGTCTAAAATAGTTGCAAGGTCACTGTTTGGCTTAGACAAGTCTTTCATGAATAATTTATTTCCAGAGGTTGAAACACTTGCTGAAACAAATAAATAATTCCCATCTTCGGATACATTGCCCCCAACATATCTATGTTTTTCTTCGTCAGTTCCTCCAAATATAAGTTGATCCTCAGCCTGAGATGTTCCTAGTTTGTGATAATAAAGTTTATGCTGATCGGTTTTTGCAGATAATTCACTTCCTTCAGGTTTGTCGTAACTAGAATAAAAGAATCCTTCATTTTTTTTCCAAGAAAGACCAGAGAATTTCACATCTATTATAGTATCCTCAATTATTTCTTTTGAATATACATCCATTACAATTATTTTTCGCCAATCACTGCCACCTTCAGAAATTGAATATGCTACAATGTTACCCGAATCTGAAAAACTTAAAGCTCCTAATGAGGTTGTCCCATCTTCCGAAAATTTATTAGGATCTAAAAAAATCTCAGGAGATTCAATTTCTTTTTGCCTATAAATTACATATTGATTTTGCAAACCATTGTTCTTATAAAAATAAGTGAATTCCCCTTCCTTGAAAGGAGCACTTATTTTTTCGTAATTCCACAGGTATTCTAATCTTTTTTTTAAGTCTGACCTAAATGAAATATTTTTAAAATAGGCGAAAGTTGTTTCGTTTTCAGCTTTCACCCAAGATTCTGTTTCTTCAGATCTATCATCTTCTAGCCATCTATATGAATCCTTTACATCAATGCCAAAATAATTATCTACAACTTCTTTTTTTTCTGTAATGGGGTAATCCACTGTTGATTTTACTTTTTTTGGATTGTTACTACAGGATAATAAAATGGAGAACATGAATAAGATAAAAAGTGATTTTTTCATTTTCATTTTTTTCTAAAATATATATTTATTAATAATGCAATAATTTATATAATTAAAACTAATTTCAATTAATTATGTTAATGAGTTTGCATAGTTTTTTAATTACACTAAATTAAAATTTTTAATTGTTAAATGTTATATATTGTATAAATCAAATTGAATTTTGTTAAAAAATCAACATTACGATATAATTTTTGTTGGCTGGGGTGCAAGTACTTGCATTTTGTTAATTGAAATGGCCAAAAATTCGTTACTAAATAATAAAAAGCTCTTAATTATAGAGCCGAGTGAAAAACTTGAAAATGATAAGACGTTTTGTTTTTGGGCCAACAGAAAAGACGAAATATATAAAAACTTTTCATCAATTATATCCAAAAGTTGGACGAATATTCAAATTAATGACAATGAAAGTAATCCAATAGGTCCTACAGAATATTTTCATGTAGATAGTGTTGATCTATACAATTGGACACGAAAAATAATGCTCCAATACAATATAGAGCTCAGTATAGAAAAAGTATTTAAAATTGAAGAAAAAGAATTTTTAAAAATAAATACTTTAGAAAAAAAATATTCTTGTGACTGGATTTTTGATAGTAGACCACCAGATTTTAAAAATATTCCCAATGAAGAATTCAATATTTCACAGTCTTTTTTTGGATTAAAAGTTAAATTGAAAGATAAAGTACTAGACAAAAGTGTTTACCACATGATGGATTTTAGAATTCCTCAGAGAGATGCTACACAATTTGTATACATCCTTCCATACACTTCAAATTCAGCATTGATAGAGCTGACAAGATTTGGCAAAAAAATAATTGACAAATTGGAAGCAGAGAAGGAGTTAGATAAATTCATAACTAAAAACTTTGGATCTTATAAAGTCATTTCTAAAGAGGAAGGAGTAATCCCTATGAGTTCCAATTTACCAGAGCAATCTTCTGGAAAAAAATGGGTAAACATTGGAACTAGAGCAGGCAATGTTAAGCCTAGTACAGGCTATGCATTTAAAAATATGTATCGTCATGCAAAATTGATTTGTCACCAAGGTGTTTTGAAATCTAAAAAACTAAAGCCCAATAGAAGATTTCTTTTTTATGATCAGTTACTAATAATAATTCTCACAATTTGGCCATATAAAGGGAAGCTTATTTTTGAAAGATTATTTAATGTGAAATCTTCCTTTTTTGTTTTAAAATTCTTAGACGAAAAAACTTCTATAAAAGAAGAATTATCTATGTTTTATAAATTACAAATTGGAATATTTATAAAATCTATATTTTATTGGTTTTACTGGAAATTTAAAAACCTTCTTTTTCCAATTCTAATGATTGTGTATATATTGTTAGATGAAAGTAGCGCATCCAATGAACTGCTAAATTTATCCTCGAATAATTTAGCAGTTTTAACTTTTGGTTTGTTAATAATAGGAATTCCACACGGTGCTTTAGACCATTTAACAGAAACATTAAGCAAAAAAAACACCATTAATTTTAAGTTTATTTTTTATTATTTATTGATGATGATTTTTGTTTTATTAATATGGTTTTGGATCCCTATATTAGGATTAGTGTTTTTTTTAATTTACTCTGCTTGGCATTTTGGCCAAACAGAAATTAATAATTGGAAAATAGGGTCTAATTCAGTCGCTATATTATGGGGAATAATTCTTTTTAGTTCTTTGTTTTTAATTCATTTTGAAGAGTTTTCTAAAATATTACTAATTATGAATATTAAAATTCTAACGGTCAACTTTAATTATGTTTTGGTTGGAAATCTTTTTCTAATATTACCGTTTTTGACAGCAATTTATTATCAAAAATTAGAATGGTTAATAATAGTTGCTTTCTTTTTATTGTCTAATAATGAAAGTTTGCTTCTAACTTTTGGTCTTTATTTTATATTTCAACATAGTAGAATAGGGTGGATGCATTTAAAAGATAAGCTAAAACATACCCATTTAAAGATGTTTAAGAATGCTTTGCCATTTAATATTGGCGCAATATTTCTCTATCTTATTGCTATTTATTACTTAAATTTAGCTCCTGAAAAGAGTATAGCTTATTTTTTTATTTTTCTATCTGCAATTAGTTTTCCCCATGTCATATGCATGCATTTTTTCTACAAAAAAAACTCTATTAAATAAATCTTTTATCTAAAGAAAATTTCTCAGGATATTTTGGTTTTTTGTTATTGTAAAATTCCATGATTTTTTTCATGTCTGAATTCTTATCGTCAGATGGGAATATTGGCCCTCCAATTCCAGCTATCTTGGTTTTATAATCTAAGTAACCAAAACATATTGGAAGGTTATTATCTTTAGCAAGGTGATAAAACCCACTTTTCCAATTCTCTCTTAAAGATCTTGTTCCTTCTGGTGTAATAGCCATTGCAAATTCTTTATTTTTTTTAAAAAAATCAGACATTATTTTAACATTGCCATTTTTCTCTTTTTTCTTAGTGTTTATAGGTATTCCTCCTAAAGGACTAATAATTAGATTAAATGGAAATCTAAACCATTGTTTCTTAATGGTAAATTTGAAAGGTACTTTAAGGGTTTTTAATAGTAAAATAGCATAAAATAAATCCCAATTACTTGTATGAGGTGCCCCAACTAAAACACATCTTTTATACTCTTCTGGGGTGTTTATATCAACTTTCCATCCTGAAATTATAAGTAATAGTTTGTACATAAATTCATTTTAATTTTTCAAGGACTTGCTATTTCCATTAGTGTCGCACACAATATTGCTCCATATGTTCCTAGAGCATAACCTAAAACAGCTAATAATACACCTACTGGTGCCAAGCTAGGATGAAATGCAGAGGCAACAATTGGAGCAGAAGCCGCTCCGCCGACATTGGCTTTACTTCCTACTGCCAAGAAAAAGAATGGAGCTTTGATAATTTTTGCTACTAGTACTAAAAGACCTACGTGAAAAATCATCCATATTAGACCAACAACAATTAAAAGAGGTTGCTCTACAGCTTTTGTAATATCCATTTTCATACCAATAATAGCCACAAGTAAATAAATAAATACACTTCCAATTTTTGAGGCTCCAGCGCCTTCCAAAGATCTTAATCTTGTAAAGGAAAATCCTAGTCCAAGAGTAGTGGATACGACTACTACCCAGAAAAAATGACTTGTAAAAACAGTATCATTAAAAATTGAAAAATAATTATTGCATTTAGACAAAATAGAACCTAAAAAGTGAGCTATTCCAACCCCTCCTAAAGCAATAGAACTTATTTTCATTAAATCATGAAAAGTGGTATTTCTTTCAACAGCTGAGGAATAATTTTCCATTTTATTTTTCAAATCATCTATGGTGCTTGAGTCTGCTTTTAACCATTTATCAATTTTATCACTTTTTCCTGCACCATATAAAATAAAAGCCATCCATATATTGGCAACTACTATATCAACGGTAATCATTGCACCATATTTTTCTGGATTAAATTGGTAAAGTTCTAACATAGCTGTTTGATTTGCTCCTCCACCAATCCAACTACCTGCTAGTGTAGCCATTCCTCTCCAAATAGCATCAAATTCTAATCCTCCAACTGTTTCTGGAGAAAATAAAGAAGTAATCAAAATGGCAATTGGTCCACCTATAATTATTCCAATTGTAGCGGTAAAGAACATAATTAAAGCTTTTGGACCAAGTTTAATTACTCCTTTTAAATCTGTACTAAGTGTCATTAAAATTAATGATGCTGGAAGAAAATAATTTTTAGCAACTGGCCATAATCCAGAAACTTTTGGAGAGATAATACCCGCTGTACTAAATAGGGAAGGTATTAAATAACATAGAAGAAGAGCTGGTATTATTTTGTAAAAAGTTTTAAGGGATTTAAGTTGAGAAGTATAAAAAATAAGACCCAAACAAGAAACCAATAAACCCAATACAACAGCATCATCTGTAATTAAAACATCTTTTTCCATGGTTTAATCCTTTATTGAAAGATAGAATTAATTTTTATGATAGACTTCAGATAACTTTTTTAATTCATCTCTCCAATCTGAAATTTTAATTTTATTCTTATCGATTTTTGATTGGAAATCATCTAACATTTTTCCTTTTGCATTGGAAAAGAATCCCAAATTATTTTCCAGTTGTGTTGTTTCCTTCAAAGTAGTGTTAATAAGTTTATTAATTCTGTTCTTCTCGTTTATGAATGTTGTTTCTGGATCCGAAGAGTTACTTAGCAAAGAGGATTTTATAGCTCTTGTAATTTTATGTTTCTCCTCGCTAGTGAAATTATTATTGTTAATTATGTTATGAATTAAATTTTCAAATCCTTTTATAGTTTCCTCTGATTTTTTTCTTGGTACCTCCCCAATTTTTTGAAATTCAGTAATGAAATCCATCAGCTCTGAAAAGCTAGATTTTTTGGATTTTTTAAATTCTATAATTAGTGATTTTTTTGTCTTAAAGTTCTCATTTTCAGCAGAAATAATAGAATTTCTATTTTGTTTTTTTGTCTCAAAAAATAAGTCACATTGAGCTCTGAATTTTTTCCAAAGTTTTTGTTCTGCAAATCTTCCTGCATTTCCTATTCCTTTCCATTTTTCTTGCAGTTTCTTGATTAATAAAGGATTACTATCATTTTTAATATTTTCTACATATTTTTTGGCTGTTTCTATTAACTCAAGTTTAAAATCGTAGTTTTCTTTGTTGTTGTCTTTTTCAATCTTTAAAAATTCATTTCTTTTGTCAAAAAACACATCAAAGTAAGACCTAAATTCTATCCATATTTTATCATTTTCTTTTTTAGGTACAGGACCTATGTTTTTCCATTCTGCTTGACATTTTTTTAATTGATTTGCCAATAAGTCCCATTCTTTAGAATTGTTGGTTTTTTGACTAGATAATTCTTTAACTTTTTCGATTAATTTCTTTTTATTTTCAAGATTTTCTTTAAGATTAATCTTTAATTTACTGTAAAATTCATTTATTCTCTTTTGAATTATATGAACCTCCGACCAATATTTTTTCTTTAATTCCTCCCAATGCTCCTTGAAGGTAGGTCCAATTTCTTCCCATTTGTTCTGTAATAACTTTAGCTCTATCTGTAATTTATTATAGTCTTTAAGTTCGTTTAAGTTTTTTAGTTCGTGAATTATTTGATTTTTAAGTGAAAAGTTTCTCTTTAAATCATTTTCTTTAAGTTCTTTATAAATATTGAAGTTGTAGTTAAAAGATTCATTTAGTTTGCTAAATTCTTTTTGAAGTTTATGATCTTCATTTGTTGATATACTGCCAATTTCATTCCAGTTGGTTCTAATCTCTTTAATTCCCCTTGCTAAATGTCCTAACTCTTCCTTATTATTTATAAGTAATTTAAAATTCTCAAGAATTTCTTTTTTTAATTTAATATTTCTTTTTTCTTCCTTCTTTTTTTTATTTTTTTTATCTTTTTGTGCTTTTTTAAAAGCCTCAATAGATTTCAAAATTAAAATATTTTCTTCCTCATTTTTTGGATTTAAATTTTTTTCATTTTCTTCTCCTTTTTCTTGAAATTTTTCAACTTCTTTTTGGAATACGGCTTCAAATATTTTTACCTGGTGTTCTGCCTCTTTTATTGCTAATTCATTATCAGCTCCAATAAAACTTTCAATACTTTTAAGTATGTTTTCTTTATTTATTTGCATTATTACAATTTAAGGATGAGAGGGTTTTTGGATAGTGAACTTTAATATCTTCAAATTTAAAAGTTTTCTTTTACTAATTGTGAATTTTTAATTTGATTTTTTAAAAAAAGTTTAGCTACATTTCACACACTTAAGTGTCTCCGGAATAAGAAGTAATCTGTTTATATTAATTTCTCTTTTGCATTGAATGCAAATACCAAAATCTACATTATCTAGTCTTTTTAATCCAGTGTTTAAATTTTTTAATTTTTGTAAGGAGTTTCTTAGCATTCTATCATTTATGCTTTTATTATTTATAGCATCCATTCTACTAATTCTTCCAATTGCATTTTCTGGTTCAATAGGCTTTGCTATTTGTCTTAGTTCATCAATTTCTAAGGCAAGATCTTTTATTTTTTCTTCTATAATATTTTTAATTTTATTTTTATCCAATTCGATAGTCTAATAATTTATCTGTATTTATCTTTTTTACTTCCTTTATATAGGGGAATGTGCACCAATTTTGTTTCAATTGGCCCGTTAAATAACTTTATTCTCCTAATCGGTCTTAGACCAATATGTTTTAAACTTTCTAAATCTCCACTTAATATCCATGCTTCAGAACCGCTCCAAGTGTGTTTAAGTCTAGAACCAATTTCTTCATAAAATAAATGATTTTTTTCCTGTGCTATTCTTACATTGTAGGGAGGATTTAGAATTATCATAGGATTTTCAATTGGTGGCTCTAAATCAAAAAAATCTTTGAAGGTAATTTTACAATTGTTGTTAGGTAAAATATTGTTAATGTTGCTCCTTGATGCAATAATCATTTCATTAAAATTATCAAAACCCATTATCGTTGGTTGGTTATCATTTATTCCCTCCAATGATTTAGCTTTTAATTTTTTCCATAATCCATGGTCATAATCCTTATGGTTCATGAAGCCAAAAGAATTTCTTTTAATAGTTGGTGGAATATTTCTAGCTAGCATTAATGCTTCACATAAAAATGTTCCTGATCCGCACATTGGGTCAATTAAAGGTCTCTTTATATCCCAGCCACTGAAATTTAATATACCCGCTGCCAAAACCTCATTAAGTGGAGCTATTCCAGTCATAGTTCTGTATCCTCTTTTGAATAAGGAGTCGCCAGAAGTATTCCAAAGTAAGTTTACTTGGTCGTGGGAAATTCTTACTAAAAACTTATGGTCAGGATTTTCTCTATCTACACTTGGTCGTTTACCAATTTTCTTATTAAACTGATCTACTATTGCATCTTTTATTTTTAAGGAAGCATATTTAGAATGGTTAAAAAAAGGGGAGTTAACTACACTAGTTATCGAAAATGTTTCGTGTATAGAAAATTCATTGTTCCAAACAAATTCGTAGGCTCCATTGTAAAGTTCATTTTCATTACTTGCTTTATAATGGTGTAACTCTACCAATACATCTAGTGCAAGTCTACACCACAAATTTAGAGAATATATTATTTCTAGGTTTCCATCCAAGTAAACGGCTCTTTTGCCAATTTCCGCTTTGAGTTTGGTGATTTGAAATATTTCCTTTGCAAGAATTTCTTCGAATCCAGCAAAAGTTCTTACAATAATCTTCATGGATTTTATTTATTTTCTTTATCATCCATTTCCTCAAAATCGACATAAAGATCATCGTCTATGTCAATTTTTTCACTTTTTTTCGATTCTGAAAATGGATTACTATTTACATTTTTAAAAACTTCTTCTAATGGATTCTCTCCCATTTCTTTTGGTTTTTGCCCAGTAAGTTTCAATACAAGGTCTTTTACAGTGGCAAGTCCTTTTTGAAATATTGAAGCCATGAAAAATACTCCAGATATTCCAAAAATTCCTTTAAGAATAGGTGCTTGGTACATTCCTTCAATAGTATTGTAAAACCAAATGTTTAATGGATTATTATTAATTATCTCTCCAAATAATGGAAATGCAATACAAGCTGTAAAAAAAACAATGGTGATACCAGCAATATGATTTTCATATCTAAGATTTATTGAATTGTTAGAATTAATGTTGAATTTCCTATTTAGGCCTATGTTTGACATAAAACTTAACATAGATTTTTTCTTATTTAGTTTTCCAATAATATAAAGAGATAAAACAGTTCCGCCAATTATATATATAAAGGTAAGCTCAAAAATACTCATGGAATTTTCCTGAATGCACTGTAGGCACTTAGAGAAAGTTAAATTACTTAAAAGCAAGAACTTTAAGGCAGATAAAAAGTGATTCAACGGATTGTTAGAATCAAAGCCAGTAATAAATACTTTTGGCAAGGTGACTATTATTCCCCAAACTAGATTGAATATAACAAATACTATACTTAAGTTGTAAATGTGTTCTATAAATAACATTTTTCAAATATAGTTCAAAGGTTAATAGAAGTGTATTAATACTTAATTATTATCAATTACATTTGCAAATTACAAACTCTAATATTTATGTTTATGAAGTTCAAAATAGTAATAATTCTGTTGGTTTTTTCTTTCAAAGGAATTTTAACCTTTGGTCATGAAGGAATGTGGATTCCTTCACTTTTAAAAGTTATTGAAGGACAAATGAAAAGTGATGGTTTAGAGCTTTCTGCTGAAGATATATACAGCATTAATAATTCAAGCTTAAAAGATGCAATTGTTCATTTTGGAGGAGGCTGTACAGCAGAAGTGGTTAGTAAACAAGGTTTAATTCTAACCAATCATCATTGTGGTTATAGTCAAATTCAGCAGCACAGTTCATTAGAAAATAATTATTTAAAAGATGGCTTTTGGGCTATGACTAAAAGTGAAGAATTAACTAATCCAGGATTGACCGCAACTTTCATAGTGAGTATTAAAGATGTTACAAACGATGTTTTCATAGATACCGCTGGCTTGTCTTTATCAGAATTTAAAAAAGTTATTTCCAATAACATTAAAAAAATTCAAAATCAAGATGGGAATCAGCCAAACTATAAATATGTAGTTAAGCCGTTTTTTTATGGAAATAAGTATTACTTGATAACCTCCAAGACTTATAAGGATGTAAGATTAGTTGGCGCTCCTCCAAGTTCAATGGGAAAGTTTGGTGGAGATACAGACAATTGGGTCTGGCCAAGACATACTTGTGATTTTTCAGTTTTTAGAATTTATGCCAATGAAGAAAATGAACCAGCAGAAATTTCCGAAAACAATATTCCTTACAATGCACCTGTTTCTTTAGATATAAAAGTTAGTGGAATAAAAGAAAATGATTTTAGTATGGTCTTTGGTTTCCCAGGAAAAACCGAACAGTATCTAACTTCAAATGCTGTAGATAATTATATAAACATAATATTACCGGCTAGAATAGAAATGAGAAAAAATAGTTTAAAACATATAGACGCTTCTATGGATTTAAGCGAGTCAAATTTCATCAAATATGCCTCAAAGCAATCTAGAATTAGCAATGCCTATAAGAAATGGATTGGTCAAGCTATAGGTTTAAGGAAAAAGCAAGCAGTGGAAAAAAAGCACTCTGAAGAAAAGAAATGGGTTGAAAAAAGTCCTTCTAATCAACTGCTTTTAGATAGGCTTTTCAGACTAGAAGAGCAAAAAATAAAATACCAATTAGCTTACAGTCTATTTATAGAACTGTGGTATTATGGACCTGAAATTATTCGTTTTTCTAATGGTATTGAAAAGCTGAAGTATGTGGAGAATTTTGAAAATAAAATTAAAAACAAACAAAAAAATAGTATTAATTATTTTAAAAATTATAATGCCAAAGTAGATAAAGAAGTTTTTAAATCTTTAATACCAATTTATTTACAGCATTTAGCAGATGATTTAGAAGATCCACTAATGATTTCTGCACTGCAAAAATTTGATAATGAAAATTTATTTGTAAATAATTTATTTGAAAAAAGTAGGTTTACCAATTTAGAGTCTACTCTTAAAGTTTTAAATTCAAATAAAAAATCTTTTATAAAATTTGTAGAAAAAGATCCCGTTGTTGATTTCGCATCCAATTTATACAAGCATTTTTTAAATGATATATTACCTAAATACAGAAAACTTGAAGAAGAACACCAGTTTCTAATGGGCAAGTATTTAAAAAGTCTAATGGAAAGTTACCCAGAAAGGTCTTTTTTCTCTGATGCAAATTCAACAATAAGACTCACCTATGGCAAAGTAGAAGGTTCTAAGCCAAGAGATGGAATGTCTTACGATTGGTTTACGACTATAGATGGAATAATAGATAAATATAATACAGGAGAGTCCGATTTTAAAATACCAACTAGATTACAGAATCTTTATGATGAAAAAAAATACGGTAGATATGGCGAAAATGGAACTCTAAATATTTGTTTTTTAGGGTCTAACCATACAACGGGTGGAAATTCCGGGAGTCCAGCTCTGGATTCTAAGGGTCAATTGGTAGGAATTAATTTTGATAGAACTTGGGAAAGTACCATGAGTGATGTTTTGTTTGATGAAAATATTTGTAGAAACATTATGGTGGATATAAGATATGTTCTTTGGGTAATAGATATTTATGCCGGAGCAGGACACCTAGTTAATGAGATGAATTTGGTAGAATAATTTATTCTCCTACGTATTTGGGTTTTCGTTTTTCGAAGAATGCCTTTACACCTTCTTTATGATCGGATGAGTTTGCCGCTGTAATTTGATATTTTTTTTCTAATTCTAATTGTTCAGCAATACTATTTCTATTGCTTTTGTTTAATAGTTTTTTAATTAGGCCAATTGATTTTGTTGGCTTTTCGCTTATTTTTTTTGTAAAATCTAAAGTTACTTGATACCCATTTTCATCATCTACGCTTTTGTATATCATCCCAATTTTTTCAGCTTCAGAAGATGAAATTTTTTCACCACTGAACATTAGACCAGCTGCTCTTTGTTTCCCAATAAGTCTTGGAAGATTATAAGTTCCACCGCTATCTGGAACCAAACCAATATTTATAAATGATTGAATAAATTTTGCAGAACTTGCAGCAAAAGTAACATCGCAAGAAATTGCTAAGTTGGCACCTGCTCCAGCAGCAATACCATTAACATAACAAATAATAGGTTTTTTTAAGTTGATAATCTTTTTTACAATAGGATTATAAGTATGGTCAATTATAGCATCAATTGTAGGTCCATTTTTTCTTGTTGCTTCTTCCAAATCTTGTCCTGCACAGAATCCTCTTCCAATTCCCGTAATTACAATTGCTCTAATCTTTTTGCTTTTATCACATTTCCCCAAAGCATCTAAAAATTCATCCGCCATTTCATAGTTGAAACTATTTAAAAGCTGGGGTCTATTAAGCTTAATTTCAGCAATATTATCTTGAGTTTCAAATAAAATATTTTGGTATTTCATAATTTAAATTTTAGTTATTTAATGAACAAGAATTTCTATTAAAAAAATTATTACGATTTTCGCACAAATTAATAAATAAATAGAATGGCTCAATTTTATTCCTTTAAAGTAAGTCAAATTAAAAGAGAAACCCATGACTCAGTTTCTATTTCCTTTGATATTGACGATAAATATTCTGATGAATTCAGTTATGTGCCTGGTCAGTACATTACTATTAAAGTTGATGTTAACGGCGAAGATTGCAGAAGATCATATTCAATTAGTTCCTCGAGAAACGAAAAACTAACTGTAGGTATTAAAAAAGTAGAAGGTGGGAAAGTGTCTAATTTCATGAATGAAAAATTAAGTGTAGGAGACTATATTGAGATGTCTGCACCTCAAGGAAATTTTAAATTAGAAAACATTGATTCGAAAAACATAAGAAAATTTGTTGCTTTTGCTGCAGGATCTGGAATCACACCTATACTTTCAATGATAAAAGAGATAAGCCATAATGAAGTTAATAGTGAATTTTTATTATTTTATTCAAATAAGACTAGTAGGGACGTTATGTTCCAAGAGGATATTAATTCCCTCACTAGTAAAAATATTTCTACAAAATTTATTTTCACCAGAGAGGATACAGATAAAGAATTATATAATGGCCGAATTAATGAATCAAAGGCAATGGAGTTGATTAAGTCTGAAATGTCTTTTTTAAATGCTGATGCTTTCTTTATATGCGGGCCAGAAGAAATGATTTTTTCTTCTAAGAAAGCTCTAGAGTCTTTGGGGGTAGATAAAGAAAAAATAAAATTTGAACTATTTACTGCACCTGTAAAAAAGGCTGAAGAAGTAACAGCAGAAACTTTAAATGAAGATTTTGATGGTAATTCTAAAGTTACTGTTATTTGTGATGATGAAGAAGTAGAGTTTGACTTAAATAAGGACGGAGACTCCATTCTTGATGCAGCAATGGATCAAGACCTCGATGTTCCATTTTCATGTAAAGGAGCAGTCTGTTGTACCTGCAAAGCCAAGGTTACCAAAGGAAAAGTAATTATGGATGCAAATTATGCTCTTTCAGATCAAGAAGTTGAAGATGGATATATATTATCATGCCAAGCTCATCCTGCTGCTGGTGAAGTAACAGTTGATTTTGATTTTTGAGATAAAATATTGTTAATTAATACAGTTTTATGAATATAGTAATAACAGGTTGTTCTAAGGGGATAGGTTTTGAGCTCGTTAAAATTTGGAGTAAAAACCATAGGGTTTATGGAATTTCTAGAAATTCAGAAAAGTTAAAATCGCTTAGTGCAAGTCTCTCAAATCCTGCGAATTTTAAATTCCTTTCAAAAGATATAGTTAATCTTAATCAGCAAGATATTGAAGATTTTATAAAGGATAGTAAGGTTGATATACTTGTTAATAATGCTGGTCATCTTATTAATAAGCCTTTTAGTGATATAAAATACGATGATTACAGAGACTTAATGGATGTCAACTTTTGGGGTGCCTTTAATTTATCTCAGCTACTTGTTAAAAAACTTTCTAATGCTAAAGGACAGATAATTAATATATCAAGTATGGGTGGTGTTAATTACACTTCAAAATTTCCAGGTTTATCTTTATATAGTTCTTCCAAAGCAGCTTTGTCTGTTTTTACGGAGTGTTTATCTGTAGAACTGGAATCTGAACAAGTTAAAGTCAATGCCTTAGCTTTAGGTGCTGTTGAAACTGAAATGTTAAATACTGCATTTCCTGGTTATGTTGCAGACACAAATGCTCATGAAATGGCTTCTTTCATAGTTGAATTTGCAAACTCTTCCTCAAATATTATAAATGGGCAGGTTATAAGAGTCTCTAAAAGTAATCCTTGAATACTGATTTTCAGTAAGATATAATTTCGCGTGTCAAATATTAAATATTTAAGGTAAAATACTTTGTCTTTATAAGAAATCATAGTATGTTTGCACCCCGAAAAAGTTATTTATATATTTAAGCTAATTTCAAGAGAAAGAAAGTTTTAAACTTTTTTTTATTTTCTCTTGTATGATTTAAATATTAGATTATCTTTGCCGGCCGATTGTGATACCAAAAGAGGATTACATCGACAAATGAGTCTAATCTCATTAAAAATTTTAAGTTCTTTGAATTATTGAAGTATAGAATTAAAAGACTAGCAAACCCTGAGATTTGTTTCAACAAAACTTAAAGTTATAATTACAATGGAGAGTTTGATCCTGGCTCAGGATGAACGCTAGCGGCAGGCTTAACACATGCAAGTCGAACGG